>WBZL01003786.1_pt1 | contig 13599 bp, 6 predicted proteins | sample 5204291 | NCBI WGS metagenome assembly WBZL01 (sample SAMN12344345, study PRJNA552823) | activated sludge metagenome | biome: Activated sludge suspended growth; feature: Nitrification reactor; material: Wastewater; isolation source: activated sludge from nitrification reactor of wastewater treatment...
CACGGCACCGAAGCTGTAGCGGTGTGATTCGCTGCCACCGGGCCAGGTGGCGGCGCGGGCGACGATCTGGTCGGTGGCGTCGCGGGTGTACTCGACGCTGGAGGTGGGGCTGGTTGGGTTGGGGGTGTAGGTGGCGATGTGGCGGTCGGCGCCGTCGTAGACGTGGGTGTCGCCACCGATGACGGTGGTGTTGCCCCATTGGTCGTAGGTGATGGTGCCGGTGTAGGCGCTGTAGGGGGCGGTGGTGGAGGTGAGTGAGGTGAGCCGGTCGGCATTGTCGTAGCAGAACGTGGCGACGGTGGCGCCGTTGACGGTGGCGGTGGTGCGGTTGCTGTTCGCGCCGGCGGCGGTGTTGGCGCCACAGCCGCCGCTGGTGGCGTACCCGTACTGGTAGTAGGTGCCGCCGGGTGCGCGTGCGCCGGTGAGCCGGCCGGCGGTGTCGTAGGTGTAGTTGTTGCCGCTGGTGTAGGGGTCGACGCCGTCGATCTTCTGGTCGATGATCCGGCCGGATTGGGATCGGGTGACTTCGTCGGAGGTGATCATGCCTCCGGGTCCGGTCCAGGTGATCTTGGTGAGCTGCCCGTTGGTGTTGCGCACATAGGTGCCGGTGGTGTTGTTGCCGGCGTTGCCGATGCCGGCCGGGTAGTTGACCGAGGCGATGGTGTGTTCGTTCGCTTGGCCAGGGGTGACGTAGGTGGGGACGGCGATGATGTTGCCGTCGAGGGTTTGTTGAGTGAGGCGGCCGGCGCGGTCGTAGCTGTAGCCGATGGTGCCGTTCGGGCCGCTGGTGCTGGTGAGCCGGCCGGTGGTCGCGTGGTAGGCGGAGGTTTGGGTGGTGCCCCACACGTCGGTGGTGGTGATGGTGCGGCCGACGAGGTCGGTGGTGGTGGTGATCGTGCCGGCGGTGTCGGCGACGCTGGTGGTGCGCGGGTTCCCGGCGACGTTGTAGGTGGTGGTGACGGTGCGGGCGGCGATCGTGCCGCGGCCAGGGATGTTGATCGTGGTTTGTCGGCCGCGGGCGTCGAAGCTGGTGCAGGTCCAGGTGGTGTCCCACGTGTCGGTGCCGCTGACCCGGTAGCCGCGGCGTGTGGCGACGGTACGGCCCCACGTGTCGTAGACCGCTTCGGTCAGCAACGCTCGGCCGTCGGCGGCCGTGGGGGCGATCGTCATCCGGAGCCGGCCGCCTTGGTGGACGGTGGTGTCGTTCTGGCTGGTGCAGGCGACATCGACCGCGGCGGTCGATCCGGTGCCGCTGTCGGTGTAGTAGCTGTACGTGTAGGTGTTCCCGCCCGGCAGTGTGCGCGAGGTTCGGCGCCGGTAGCCGCTGGAGGTTTCGAAGCCGGTGGTCGTGGTGAGCCCGCCGGTGGTGGTCGACGTGGCGAGGCCGTAGACCGGGTCGAGGCCGGTCGCGGTGTAGCTCGTGGTGGTCGTCGTCGCGGTGGCACCCGCGTCGTCGGTGGTGGTCGAGGTGACGAGCCCGTAGCGGGGACGCAGCGCACTGGTCGGGATCGCGACGGTCCCGCTGATCCCGGGGCCGGCCCACTTGATGTCGAGCGACGCGCCGCCGGTGTACTCGATGTAGTCGATGCGGATCCGCTTGGTGGTCGTGTTGACCACGCTCACCGTCCCGGCGACCGCGCTGCAGCACGAGCTCGACGTGATCAACTGATCCTCGATGTAGACGGCGGCGACGTCGTCGCTGGTGGTCGTGATCGTGTACGTGCCCGTGGTCGGGAACACGATCGAGCCGGTGAGCCGGAATGAGAAGTTGTCGGTCAGCTGGCTGCCGTTCGTCGCGACGGCTTGGGGTGGGCCGCTGGTCGTCCAGTTGTTCGACATCGTCGTGGTGTTCGGGCCGAGCCCAGTCGCGAAGTTCGATGGTGGCCCGCTGAAGGTGGTGTTCGGCCAGTAGGTGCCGGACAGGCCGTTGATCCCCCCGTCGTACACGTTCGACGTGTGTGGCACGGTCGGTGAACATGCGCTGCCACCCGTGATCGGCGTCCATGTCGATGCGCCGCTCGGCGCAGTCGCGGACTGGAAGCACGAGTCGTTCGCTGGTCCGTAGCTATCGGTCAGCCAGCCCTCGGTCGAGTACTGGTTGACGGTCATCTGCTTGTTCGAACGGGTCCACAGCACCCGATCCGCAGGGTTGTCCCACCCGGTCTCGGTCAACATGAACGTCGAGCTCGTCGAGTCGAGCGCCTGATAGTCAGCCGTCGTGCGGGCGGTCGAGTCGAACAGGACGCGACGGTCCCAGTCGCTGCTCGACCCGGTGTTGTCGAGACCGGTGATCTCGGTGCGGGTCTCGTTGTAGACCACGTTCCCTGACCCCTGGTACTTGATCGTGATCTGCTGCCGGCCCGACGCCGACGTGGAGGGCTTCGGTGCGGTCACCGTCGACACCCGACCGTCACTGTCATAGGCGATCAAGGTCTGGAAGTCGCTGGTGTTGCTGATCTGCCCGGCAGCGATCGCGTCGTTCACGAGCGGGTCGCGGACCGAGGTGATCATCGGCACCGTGAACGTGCCCGAGATCGGGGCTGGGATCGACGTCAACGTGTACCCGAAGTCGACCGTCGGGTAGCCGATCGTCGAGTTCCCCGGGTTCGTCACCCGAGACAGCACGACGCCGCCCTGCTCATCGGACTTGTACCAGAGCTCGGTCACCGACCCGTCCGGATACGTGACCCGGCACAGCATTCCGTCCGCCGGGGTGGTGAACCCGCTCCCGGTCGGACACGTCCCGGCACCGATGCCTTGGTACTTGAACTGCACCGCAGTGCTCGAGATCGGATCGGTCATCGAGGTCATCCGGAACGTCGGTTGCGTCCATCCGGACAGCGTCGTCGATGTCCATCCCGGTGTCGGTGCCGCTGGGGTCTTCGCGTCGACCGGCGCCCGGACCGAGTCCAACTGGCCGTCGGCACGGAACGTGTGCACCGTCCCAGAGGTGGTCGTGACCGTGACGACACCGTTCACCAACGCCACGACATCATCCTCGCCAGCGGGCGGGGTGTAGCCGGCGCCGTTCTTCGTGTACCCGACCGTCGAACCGTCAGGACGGGTCAACACGATCTCCGTCGCCTCGACACGTGCCGCCGAGTACTCCGCACCCAACGAATCCAAGTTGTTGAACGTCCACCCGCGTGGCAGCACCCGCGCCTCGGGGGAGAGCCAGGTGACCGGGAAGCTGCCGAAGTACCCCATGGTGTCGCTCATCAGGTAGAGCGCGAGGTAGCCGGCACCGGTCGGGTTGCGGTAGGTGACGGTGATCGGCAGCACCTGCCCGGCGGTCGCGGGGAAGCCTGAGCTGGGAGTCGCGGAGACGTTCGACATTGCGTTGTAGCCGGACGAGCTCATACCGGTCGGCAAGTTGATCGTGATGGCTGCCGGGTTCACGTAGTTCGCTCGGAGCGTGTACGTCCCGACCTTCACCTCGACCCGTTCGTCCGCGCCGATCGCGGCGGCGATGTGATACGTGCCGCCGGTTGGAACAGTGATGTATCCGGTCCAGGTGCCGACCAGGTTGGAGATGCCCGGCGCAGCGGCGGGGCTCGTCCACTGCATCGTCATCGCGCGATCGACACGCGAGGTCACGAGCTCGCCGGAGTCGGCGACACCGTTGCTGTTCGCGTCGTTGAACAGCCGGCCGCGCAAGCCGAGGTCGTTCGCCCGTGAGTTGTACGACATCGACACACCCATCGCCCCGCCCAACGTCGACACCTGCGGCGTCGACACCGCAGTCGTCAAGTTGCCCGTCGCGAGGTTCACCGACACCGGGCCGAGGTTCTGCATCGGCGATGGGCCACCAGCACCGAGACGGTCATCGAACTCCGCAGACCGGAAGCTGGTCGCCGGTGTGCATGGCGCGCCTTGGAAGTAGTACCAATGGAACCGCGACGTCGCGTCACGTGCCTCGGCGGACCACTCATAGCTGACACCAGCCTGCAGCGGAGCGCTGGGAGGCAACGCGAACACGATCGGTGATGTCGACGCTGTCTCGGTGGTCCATTCAGAACGCCAGAGCGCGCCCGCAGCACCCTGCTCTCGGACGACCAGCCGGTATGAGGCGTTGTCGCCGTCGGCGTCCGCGTACGGCGTGATCGTGAAGTTCGGCGGCGTGTTCGGAGACCACACGAACCCTTGCGATGGGGAGTTGAGCTGTGGTGATGCCGGACAGGTATTGACCAGCATCCACGAGTTCCATGGCGAGTACGAAATGAACCCCGTCCCATTCGACGAGTTCGACACCATCGCCCGCCAATACAGCTGCTGATTGTAGAAGTCGGCGGTCAGGCCGATCCCAGGCTCGTAGAGGCCGTCGTCGTAGTACCACGGCGTCGAGTCCGGGTTGCCGATCGTGTCCCAGCCGCTGTCATCACGGATCGTCGAGCACGCCATGTCCGTGCACAACACGAACCGGTAATACAAGGTCTCAGCGTCCGGGTCGGTGAGCTGCGGAACCGACAGCACAATCCCGAAATCGGACGAATGGAACGTGTAGCCATTCGCGGGTGACATCACCGACTGTGAGATCACCGGCAGACGATCGAACGTGAGCGCAAGATTCCCTCCGAGCTGCTTGAAGGTGTTCACGCCGGGGTTCTCCTCCGAAGACAACGCCCACGCGATCGACGGCTGGCCCGCTGCCCAGAAGCCGCCGCTGTTGATGTAGTTCGTCACATCGAACGCGAGCGACCCGTTCGTCATCAACCCGGACGCGAGCTGGTTCGAGTAGCTGTTGCCGCAGTTGTCGCCGGTGTTGAACCCGCACCAGTCGAAACCGGTCGCGTGGCGGAGCACGATCCACCGGTTCGATGTCGACCCGGCCGTGTACTGCAAGTTGATCGTCGCGTTCGTCAACTGCGACGCCACCGTCGAGGTCGGCAAGATCGACGAGTAGTCCCACGCGATGATGTGCCGCCACACCATGTCGCCGAACGCCCCGGTGTAGTTGTTGCCGACATGGATCGGGCTGCACGACCAGTTCGTCGAACATTCCACGGAGCCGCCGTTCGCGAGTCCGATCGACGAACCGGCGAACGACCACGACGACCACGACGGGTCGATCACGATCGGGAACTCCCGCGCTGGGACCTTCTCGAGCCACACCGGATCGACACCGACCCGGATCACACTCGCGTCGCCGTCCGCCTTCGACAGCTGCTGGGTCGGCTTCGCACCACCATCGATCGGCAGACCGTCACGGTCATACACGGCAACTTGACCGATCGTGAACTCCGACTCCTTCGAGGTCGTGATCCGGCCGGACTCGTCCTGGGTGAGCACCACACCGGCCACGTTGAGGTCGAAGGCTGAATCGGTCCCCGGACGGGTCAGCACGAGCTCCTTGCGGACCGACGAGTTCGTCACCACGAACCGCACATCGACACCCGGCCACACCTCGGAGTAGGTGGCGGTCAGCCCGTCCTCGGAGATCGTCGGAACCGGCAACCGTGCCGAGCCATCACCCGGCGCCATCGTGATCGTCTGACCCTTCTCGCCCGTCACCCGCAACCCAGCAGACGACACCTCGACGATCATCGACGACGCAGCCGTCCGGAACACGCCGGGCTGATCCTTCACTGGCACGAGGCGCGGGTCGATGTCGGCCCACCGGCCGTCGGCGCGTTGGTAGTGCTGAGCCTCGACATCCATCGTGACCGTCTTCGTGCCGTCCGGGTTGTCGTACACGGTCCCGAACCGCGACCGCTCCGACACATCCTCCACCGACCGCAACGGATCGAACCCCACCGACATCGGCGGAGGTGCGGAGGCCCGCTCGCGCGCCAACCGCTCGTCCAGCGATTCATCTGACGGCACCGCGTCGACCGGCGGCTCCAGCAGGACCCGACCATCGACCTTCGAGGCGCTCAGATCCTCACCGTCCGGCGTACCGGACACCCCCAACGGCGTCACCTCACCGAGCGGGTCCGACGGCGCCGCCGGGTCGGCGGGGGCGGCGTCGACGTCCGGCACCGACGGCACGACCGGATCGAACGGCAACCCGTCCGACACCAACGACAACAACAACGCAAGCGACAAGGCGCGACGAAGCAGACGTGCAGACACGATGATCCTCCGAACTCGGCGATGGCCCGAAGGCCGTTCGACCAGACCTGCCGACCGCCACAGGAACGGCCGGACCGCGTCACCCCCGAAAGGAGGAAGCGGTATCAGCCAGTATGAAGAACCGATCTTGTGAGGACCATTTCAGGAACCGGCAAGAAGCCGCATACCTCGGGGCTGAGAATCTCACTCAGCGGGCGAAACACCAGTTGACCGCCCGGGCGTCCGGCGGTCTCGAACGTCAAGCCCGGGGAACCCGGGTGTCCCTCCGTCCCCGGTCGATCACACCACGACCGCGACGCGAACGCCTGAACCTGGACGCGAGCTCGACGCTCGCGCCGCCGCGACGCGACGGTCGGTCGATCCGCGTGACTCCATCAGCGAGGCTTCACCCGCGCTCTTCAGGTGGCTCCGAGTGCAGCCCTGTAGCGCTGTTGGGCGGCTTGTGCGGAGGTGCCGAGCAGGTTGCCGATCTTCTTCCATGACATCCCCGCGATGCGCGCCTTCGCAACGGCGTCGAGGAGTTGTTGCTCGCTGCGAGCACGGGCGATGACGGCGCGCTGGAGGAGGTGTTCCTCGACCGGGATCTCGACGGCGTCGCCAGGGTCGAAGTTCTCGAAACGCTCGGCGAGCTGGTCGGCGTGGTCGAGGATGTCTTGGATCGATCGAGGCATGAGGTTCACCTGACGAACTTGGGTCTAGCCGGCACGGCGTGAACGATGAAGTCGATTCCCTCGCCGATGCTGACGCCGATCTCGAGAACTCGGCCAGGCGAGGACGACGGGATCCACACCCATCAAGTTATCTTGACACCCGGTTGGTCGGCCAGGACCGAACAGCTTCAGAGCTCGATGCCGTGATCGACATCGACTCGATCGAGATGCCGTGCGGGCGGGTGGAGCGCGGGGTGGTCCGGGGCGATCGTGGTGAGGAGTGCTTTGGCTTCGGGGACGGTGTCGACGTGGCGGGCGAGTTGCCCGTTCGCGTCGTCCAGGCTGGTGGGGCTGATGGGGTGGCCTGCTGCCCAGGTTCGCCAGGTGATGATGGCCTGGTGGAGAGCGGCGTCGTCGGCTTGGTAGCCGCGGAGGTCGGCGGTGCGCTGGTCGTGCGCGTCGAGTCGTTTGGTTGCCTGGGCGTGCGCGACGCGTGCGGCTTCTCGTTGTTCGGCGACGGGTTGGCGGGCGGCTTCGAGTTCGTCGACGCGACGGGCGCTCGTCGCGGCTTGTTGCGCAGCATTAGTTGCGGCTCGTTCGAGTGGGCGGCGGGTCCGCCAGGTCGCGTGGTCGGCGCGGGAGCGGGCGGTCCTCGCGGCGCCGGCGTCGAGGTTCGCTTGCCGGCGTGCCTGGAACAGGTCGGTCTCGTCGGGTGCGGGGAGCGCACAGGCCCGGTCGTAGTTCGCTCGGGCTGTGGCGACCGACTGCTCGAGGGCGGGTCGTTGCTCGGCCATCGCGTCGAGGAGCCCGTCGATCATCGGGACCCGCTCGCGCACGTCGCTGTGCCATTCGTCGAGCCAGTCCGGCTCGACCGCCCGCCGACGTGGCGTCGGCTTCGGGGCGGGAGCGGCGGCGGGTGTGGGTGTGCGTTGGGCGAGTTGTCGTCGGTGGGTGACGGCGGGCAGGTCGGCCCGGTCGGTCGCGAGGGCGCGGGTGAGCACCTCGATCGCCTCGGGGTGGGAATGCTGGTCGGTGACGACCAGTAGTTCGTTTTGGTCTCGTCCGCGGGTGGCGCCGACGTAGAGGCCTCGACCGGTGGTGGTGCCGGTGACGAGGGTGATCGAGGTGTCGGTGGTGATGCCTTGGTTGCCGTGCTCGGTGGTCGCGTAGGCGAGCTGCACGAACTCGGACACGTAGGTCGCCGGCAGGGTCACGGTCGCCTCACTCGCTTGGGCGCGGGCGGTGATCGATCCGTCGTCGTGTGTGGCAGTGACGGTCCAGCGGTCGCGGTTGCGGACGGTGTCGCCGGTGGTGGTGGTGAGGGTGCGGTCGTTGCGGCGGGTCATCACCACATCACCGACGTACACGTCGCCATCCGCCGCAGCGGCCGGCCGCCCGGTGAGGGCGCCGTCGTGGAGCCGCGTCTGTTGGATGTGGTGGTTGATCAGGGTGGCGTGTTCGTTGGTGGTCGTCGTGATCGCCAACGCTCTCCCCGCCGTGTGTGCCTCGACCCACGCCCGCCCGATCATGTCGAGGTGGTCGTCGAGGCTGCCGGGGATGACACGGCCATGGCGTTGGTAGACCGCGAGCACGTCCGGTTCACCTTGCCGCAGCCGGAGCGACGCCGCGGCTTCCCAGTCGTTGCTGAATCGGTGGACTCGTTCGAGCTCGACCGTGCGGGTGGCGGTGGCGGCCAGTTCGGGGAACATCCCACCACGCGCGACGGCCTGCAATTGGTGCGGGTCGCCGACCATCACGACCCGCAGATCCAACCGTTGGGCGAGGTCGGTGAGCCGCCACAAGTCGGGGGTGGAGACCATTCCGGCCTCGTCGACGATCACTGTCGCCCCCGCCGGGAGTCGCCACTCGGGACGCGGTCCCCCGTCGCGGGTGTGTTCGTGGAGGAGTTTCGCGAGGGTGTCGCAACGCATCCCCGTCTCCGCCTCGAGGACGCGGGCTGCTTTCGCGGTCGGTGCCACACCGAACACGGGGCGGCGATGGATCACGAGGTCGTCGATGGCGGTGGTGAGCATGCTCGTCTTCCCCGCGCCGGCGGGGCCGATGATCACCACCAGCCGATCCCGACCAGCCACCTCCCCCGCCGCGGCGGCTTGGAGGACGTCGAGGTCGCCGCGTTCGATCGTGGTCGACGGTGACGGCTCGACACCTTGCGCAGCGAGGGTCCAGGCGAGCAGATCGAGTTCTTGATCGATCACCTGCTGCGACGACCACCGCGGCGCGACCGGTTCGATCCACACCGACCGGCCATCCGACCCACGCGCCTGCCCACCGGCCCCGCTGTCGGAGGTGGCGGGCGTGGCAGGTTCGGGGTCGAGACCGACACAGGCGTCGAGCACCGTCGACAACGCCCGGTCCAACACACCCACCCACCGCTCACCACTGATGCCTCGGCGTGGTCGGAACCGGTCGGTGATCTCGCGCAGCACGTCGAGGTCGTGCCACACACTCCTGCGTTCCGACAACGCCGCCACGATCTCGGCGACCGTGGTCTTCGGTGCGGCATCGACGTTTGCGTGCTCCGACGTGTTCGTCGCGTTGTTCACACCCGTGTTCACAGGGGTGTTCACACCCGTGTTCACAGGGGTGTTCACACCGATGCTCCTCGCCCGCATGGCCTCGATCACCGACCTCGGTGTGTGACCGAGATCGGCGGCCTCCTGCCGCCACACGGTCCGCAACTCGGCGGCGGCGGTGCCGGTCTTCCTCCCACGCGTGTCCGCCGCCGCTTCACGTTCGATCGCCGCACGTTCGAACCGCGACGGCGCCCGCCCCTCCCGCGCTTCGAACTCCTCCACACGTGCGGTCGTTTCGACATCCACTTGGGCGGCGCGTTTCGAGAACGCGGCGAGCAGTTCCGGGTCGACGCCGGCGATCTCGGCCTGGCCGTTCACGATGGACTCCCACCCGACCCCGAACCTCGCGGTCAGCTCAGAGCGGAGCACCGACTGATAGACGCCACCAAAGGTGCGTTGGTGCTGCTTCAACACCCGCGCATCCAACGCCAACCACCGCCCATCCGCGGTCTGCACCTTCGCCGACACGACGAGATGCGTGTGGATCTGCGGATCGTCCTTGCGTGACGTCGTCTGCCGGAACCCCGCCACCGACAACCCCAGCGTGTCCAGATGCAAACGGCCACCATTCGAGCGGACCCGGGTCGTGGCCGCCCACCGCTCGAACGCGTCCACCACCGCGCGGACGGCGACGTCATGACACTCCAACAGGCGGTCATCGCCGGTCAGCGCCCACAGCACCGACAACGACTTCGGCGCCGACACCGTCGCGTCGAACCCCGCCACCGCCTTCACCACCCGACCATCCGCCGTCATCCGGTCCGACAGGGCCCGACCCAGACTCCGACCCGTCACGGGATCCAAGCCGGCCAGGAGCGCCTGCAACTGCTCGCCTTCTACCGTCCCGACGAGGCCGAGGCCGGCGGCCTGGGCGCCCATCCACACACCGGGAACCTCACCCGGCGCAGCCGTCAGATACTTCGTGTAATACGCAGCCGACGAGGAAGCCGACGACGCGTACAACGTGGTCACACGCATCATCGACGACCACCGCCCCAAACGGGCACCTGTCTGTCAAACCAACAGCGTCCAGAACCGCTCATCGAAGATCGGTCCATGCGGATCAGCCCTCGAAGGGCAACGACGGCTGATCGAGACCGTCGATCGGCTCGAGCTCCACTGCGTTCCGCACCGACTCGTCGTCGCGAGTTGCCGCGTCGCGGTCATGCGCGTGGAGGTGGTCCGCTTCGTCATCCAGCGGCGCCGCTTCGTCTGCCGGTTCGTCGGCTGCTTCGTCCACGAGCGGCCACGTGATCGGGCCACCGTGCAGCTTCTCGAGTGCCAGACGCGGGACCCGCTTCAACTTGCCGACCTTCACGAACGGCAGACCCGACAGGCCGCCCGTCCGCTCGAACTCCGTCGCAGCCTTGTACGCCGAGTTGCGACCGATCCGAAGGATCCGGCCCGCCTCCGGCAACGTGAAGAAGTCCGGCACCGCGGTCGACACGCTCACCACGACCCGCCCTCCGACACGCGCCCCACATGGAAGAACTGGACACGGTCAGGCCGATGTGTTGACGCGCCCCTCGACGCGCACGCGGCGAGGGGCACGCTCAGGCGGTGAAACTGCGCCCATGCCGTTCCGCTCTCGATCTCCACGTCCAACAACTGGACGCCGACCCGGGCGCGCGGTGAAATCTCCACGACCCACCTCCGGACGCCGTTGTCCGGGATCCGGTGAATGCGCGTCGGCGGACCCTGCGCCTCGACGCGTCCTCGGCCGCACTCGGTCGGCCTCGACTCGCTGTTCGCACGGGCGAATCTTGGGAGCCATCTTGGGAGCCAAACTGTCTGGTACGGGTTGGGACAGCATGTGACTCGCCGGACGCTGATGCCGCGAAACCCCAGCTAGAGCGGCACGCGTTGGGACGAGCTGGGACATGTTGGGACGAAAGGGCGTCGTTCGGGACGTGGAGGCCGGAGGTTCAAATCCTCTCACCCCGACCACGAAGCCCCTGGTCACAGGCCTGCGAGAGCAGCCGGGCCAGGGGCTCTCGTCGATTTCGAAGATCTTGGGAGCCATCCGGGTGCCCGGGAGCGGCGTGACGGATCCCGGGCGGGTCAATCCGACACCGGGATGGCTCGTGACCTGAGAGCGTCGACAAGTTGTCGCGCAGCTTGGTTCAGCCCGTGCTCTCTCTCTCGAGGGCCGACGCTCACGCCCCGGCATGTCACGTGCTCGCCACTCAGGAGGTCCAAGTACAGCGGGCACTCATAGCGCCCATCGGCCCAACCTGCCGCAACGACATCCCTGATCGGCACGCGGCGTCGCCGAAGGCGGTTCGTCACCACGATTGTCGTCTCCCCAACCGTCAAGTCTGAGGCCCGATCGACGAGCCACACAGCAGGCACGCCGATGAGGACCACCAATCCAGCGGCCTTGTCATTCAGGAGCGTGATCGGGAGGGCCACCAGCACCGGAAGCAGTAGAGCTCCTCGAGTGGTCACAGGCCCAGCACGGAATCTGAACCGCGTCATCTCGACGCCCTACGAGCCAGATCTACCGGCGTGGCGAAGCATGCTGCGGCCGAGGACGAAGCAGCCGTTGCGCTCCAACCAGCTGCGTTGCCTGCCATGGAGACAAGCTTGTCAGCGAGCAACTGCCCCAGCGTGCCACTGAGACCGCCACTGACGTCGCCCGAGTGGAAGCTTCACGTCGTCGGCCGACATGTGCTCGAGCGGGCGTCGTGGCCGCGATTCTCACGCGATTCACGTACATCGGGCGCACCATCGGGTCCGCCGATCCCTAGCGTTGCGGCCCGTCCCCCCGACTGCGAGGTCCCCATGTCGTCCAGCCGTTCCCGACTCGTCGAGCTGTCCGTCCGCGAACTGAGCCGCCGCGATGTGATGCGCCGCGCGCTGGCACTCGGCGCCGTCGTCGCGGTGCCGAGCGTGCTGGCGGCCTGCGGCGGTTCGTCGGACGAGGACGTGCTCGGTTCGGGCAGCGAGGACGGCGGCGACACGGTCGCTGCCACCACGGCGGTGCCCGCCACCACGAGCGCGAGCACGAGCGCGGACACGGAGGCGACAGGCACCTCGGCGACGACCGCGGCCGCGACGCCGTCCGGCGACCCGATCCCGACCGGGGCCTCGCTAACCATCGACTTCACGTTCACCGCGGACGGCGGTGGCCGGGTGCGCAACCCGTACGTGGCCGTGTGGATCGAGGACACGCAGGGTGCGCTCGTCAAGCCGATCGCCGTCTGGTATCGCGAGCGCGAGGCCAAGTACCTCGACAAGCTCAGCCGCTGGGCCACGGTCGACGGCAGCGACACCACGCTGCAGACGGTGTCGAGCGCCACCAAGCCTGCGGGCAGCTACTCGCTCGTCTGGGACGGCACCGATGGCAGCGGCGCCCCCGTCGTCCAGGGCGACTACGTCGTGTGCGTCGAGGCCGCACGCGAACACGGCCCCTACGACCTCGTCTCGGCAGCGGTCACCCTCGGCGCCGACGGCTTCACGACCGACCTCGGCGCCGACAACGAGCTGACGGCCGTCGCCGTCACGTACGCGGTCTGATCGGGTCGCCGTGCACACGTCCGATGCGGCCGACGACCGCCGGCCCGATCCCCGTGAGGTGACCGGCGCGACCGATGTCGACGTCGACGACACCGCCGCCGGCACCGGTCGTGGGCGACGCCGCAGCGTGCGCACCCAGCGTTGGATGCGTTGGCTGCACGTCTACACCAGCATGATCAGCCTGCTGCTGGTGCTGTTCTTCGGTCTGACCGGGCTCACGCTCAACCACCCGTCCTGGACGCTCGGCGATGCCGCCGACAGCACCACCACGACGGGCACCCTGCCGGCCGACCTGCTGACGGCCGACGGCGGCGACGTCGACTACCTCGGCGTGTCCGAGTACGCCCGCGACGTCCTCGGCGCCCACGGCTCGATCGGTGACCACGGCACCACCGGCACGCAGGGTGCGATCACCTACCAGGCCGCGGGCTACGCGGCATCGCTCCGGTTCGACATCACCACCGGCGCCTACACCTTCGCCGTCGAGCAGCAGGGCTGGGTGGGGGTGCTGAACGACCTGCACAAGGGCCGAGACACCACCACCACCTGGAAGTGGGTCATCGACGTCTCGGCGGTGTTCCTCGTGGTGGTCGCGATCACGGGCCTGGTCATCCAGGCGGTGTACCGCAAGCGCCGCCGCAGCGCACTCGCGCTGGCGGCGTCGTTCGCGGTGATCGGGATCGTGCTGCTCGTGCTCGGCCGCGGCTGACCCGCTCGGTCCGCCCCGACCCGCTCGGTCCGCTCAGACCACGCGCCGGGCGGCC
>WBZL01003788.1_pt1 | contig 13589 bp, 9 predicted proteins | sample 5204291 | NCBI WGS metagenome assembly WBZL01 (sample SAMN12344345, study PRJNA552823) | activated sludge metagenome | biome: Activated sludge suspended growth; feature: Nitrification reactor; material: Wastewater; isolation source: activated sludge from nitrification reactor of wastewater treatment...
CGTGCCCGTGCTCGCCAGCGATGCCGAACTGGCCGGCGTGCTGCAGGTGCCGATGGTGAGCGGCCGCTGGCTGAACACCTTCGACGAACATGCCGGGGCGCGCTCGGCAGTGATCGGACTTGGGCTGGCCCGCGAGTTCGAGGTGCTGCCCGGCGAGGTGAGGGCGATCGAGCTCGACGGCAAGGAGTACGCAGTGGTGGGCGTGCTCGACCTGGTGGAACTCGAGCCGGCCTTCGACAACGCGGTGTTCATCCCGTTCAGCACGGCCGACGAGGATTTCGTCGCCGACGACATCCTCCCCAACAAGCTCTACGTGCGCGCCCAACCGGGCACCGAGGACGCGACCGCCGATGCGCTGGCGACGGCGGTCAACCTCGGTGGGCCCGACGAGGTGAAGACGGAGCTGAAGAGCGAGGCGCTTGAACTGGCCGCGCAGAGCGACCGGCAGCTACAGCTGATCGTGGTGTCGATGGGGCTGCTGGCGATCATCGTCGGTGGCATCGGGATCGCCAACGTGATGTCGATCTCGGTGATCCAGCGCTCCAGTGAGATCGGCATCCGCCGCGCGCTGGGGCACACGCGCTCGACGATCGCGCTGCAGTTCATCTTCGAGGCGATCGTGGTGGGTGTGCTCGGTGGGGTGCTGGGGGTCACCGTCGGGGTGGGGGCGATCGGCGTGGGCGTGGCGATCGCCGGCTGGGTGTTCACCCTGCAGCCACTGCTCGTGCCGGGCGGGATCCTGCTCGCGGTGGTGATCTCGGTGTTCGCCGGCCTGTACCCGGCCGTGCGCGCCGCTCGGCTGGAGCCGCTGGAGACGCTGCGCCTCGGGTGAGTGCCGGCCCGGCTGGGCGTGGGCCGAGGCACAGCCCTACAGGTGTGGGCTGCGTCTCGTCGTTCCGATTTCGATTTTCAGGTGTGTGAGTCGGGCCGGGCGAGGCGCTGCTGCGGCTGCGGCAGTGTGGGACGCGCCACCGTCACCGTGGTCGCGGCGAATTCGAAATCGGAACTACGGGATGTGGGCACGTCTGCCCGGAGGTCGGCCGAGCCAGGCCGAGCCAGCCGTGCCACGCCGAGCCAGCCGTGCCACGCCGTGCCACGCCGGGACGGCCGTGGCACACCGCGGCGCCGAAATCGAAATCGGAACGACGAGACGAGACGCAGAACAGGAGGCCCGGGCCGGGACCGCACCGGCGGAGCCGGCCCGACCGGCCGCCGGCCTACAGGGTGAGGATCGTCGCCGAGGCGGTGCCGGGGGCGCCGTACACCTGGGCGAAGCCCACCTTGGGGTTGCCCGGCACCTGGCGATCGCCCGCCTCGCCACGCAACTGGCGCACCAGTTCGTGCATCTGGCGCAGGCCGGACGCACCGATCGGCTCGCCGTTGGCGATGAGACCGCCATCGGTGTTCACCGGCATGCTGCCGTTGATCTCGGTGGCGCCCTCGGCCAGCAGCTTCTCCTGATCGCCGTCGGCGCAGAAGCCGCACTCGGCCATGTGGATCACTTCCGCGCCCGCATCGGTGTCCTGCAACTGGATCACGTCGACGTCCTTGGGGCCGATGCCGGCCTGCTCGAACGCGGCGCGCGCCGCGTAGATCGTGGGCGACAGGCCCTCCTCGATCGGGGCGAACGTGGAGTGCACCTCGTACGCGCCGTAGCGGCGGGTGCGGATCTCGCTGGCGCGGATGTACACCGGCTTGTCGGTGAACTTGTGGGCGATGTCGGCGCGGCACACCACCATGGCCGCGGCACCTTCGTCGGGGGTGCAGAACATGTAGTGGGTGAGCGGGTAGTTGAGCATCTGCGACTCGAGGATCTGCTCCTCGGTGAGCGGCTGGCGGCGGAACGCGTTGGGGTTGAGTACCCCGTTGCGATAGTTCTTGGCCGCCACCTTGGCCAGCGTGCGGGTGGAGATGTCGTGGTCGTGGAGGTACTTGTTGGCCTTCATCCCGAAGAATTTCGTGGTGAGGAACTGGCCGTTGGTGCGGTACCAGCCGGGCAGGCCGAGCTGGGCCGGATCGTCGGTGAACGCGCCACGCGGGTGCTTGTCGCACCCCACTGCGATCCCGATGTCGTACTTGCCGAGGCGGATCGTGTCGGCCGCCACCTGGATGGCCGTGGCCGAGGTGGCGCAGGCGTTGAACACATTGGTGAAGGGGATGCCGGTGAGGCCCACCAGCCGCGTCACCGAGTCGGTGTTGCTGATCTCGTGCGCCCCACCCACACCGAACTGCACGTCCTGCCAGCCGATACCGGCGTCGGCGAGGGCGAGATGGATGGCATCCGCGGCCATCTGGACCGCGGGCTTGTCGCCGAACCGCCCGAACGGGTGGAGGCCGACACCGATGATGGCAACGTCGTTCATGTCTGTGTTCCTGTCTGTCAGGCCGTGCGGAAGGCGAAGGAGAGGATCTGCTCACCGTCGGTGTCGGTGCCTATGGGCACCATGGTGAGTTCCACCGACATGCCGAACTCGATCTTCGACGGGTCGGTCTCGGTGAGGCGGCCCTCGACGCGCACCACGTCGCCGAGCTGCACCAGGCCCATGTTGAACGGCACGAAATCCTCCGGCGAGGTGGCGTACCCGGGCCCCGGGTAGAAGTTCTGCGTCGTCCAGGCCACGAGCGTGCCCGTACGCGGCAGCAGCAGCGTGGACAGGTTGGGGCCGGAGCACTTCGGGCAGTAGTCCTGCACGGGGAAGATCACGGCCCCACAGTCGGCGCACTTGCTGCCGATCAACTGTGTGTCTGCCTCGGGCCAATTGGTGAGGCCGTCTGCGATCACCTTCGACATGCCAGAACCTCCATTCTCATTTTCGAGAATCTAGCTCGCGGAAGGTGGCTCGCGTTCAGTCGGCCACCATCTCGCGCCACCAGGCGGTGAGATGGGCGGCGTGGTGGCCGTAGATCACCACCAGGTGATTGCCGAGGGGGTGGTCGAGCAGCTCACCGGCGGCCTCGGGCGCGATGCGCACATCGAGCTGGGTGCGACAACGACCCTCGCGGGGCGCGGTGAGCAGGGCCTCGCCGTCGGCGCACCACAACTGCTCGAGCTCGTCACCGCCGAGGCGCACCAGCGTGACCGGGCCCGGGGGGAGCTCGCCGACGATGCCGACGCCGAGGTCGCTCTCGAAATGGGTCTCCAGCCGGTATCCCTCCACCAGCGAGAGCGGCACCGTGCAGTGGGCCAGTTCCACCACCCCGGACTCGCGATCGATGCCCGCCGGATTGGCCATCCACCCCAGGCGGCGGGTGAGCGCCCGGGCCCAGAGCAGCGCCATGGTGGCCGCCACATCGCCCTCACAGCCGGCGATCACCCCGCGATCGTTGAGCGCGGAGAGGGCCAGGCATCCGGAGGTGAATGCCGTGGTGACCAGGTCGAAGCAGCGCACCGCGATCGCGTCGAGGCGCAGTTCGTCGACCAGGTCGCGCAACGCCGGCTCGACGCGGGCCGCGGTCTCGATGTCGGCCGGGTGGGGGGTGTGCTCGTGGGGGCGGGCGGCCAGGCGCACCGGCACCGCGATCGGCGCGTCGATGTTCTCGTCGAAGCGATCGATCATCTCCGGCAGCGACACGTCGATCAGCTCGATCCCCCATCGGCGGCGCACCGCCTCGGCGAGTGGCACGGAGGCGACCAGCCAGTCGCTGGGTGTGCCCACCAGCCCGACGCGGGCCTGGTGCAGTGAGTGCCACACGGCGATGTCGCGCAGGGCATCCTCCACGGCGAGCGAGTCGGCGTCGCCGGCATCGTCATCGGGAGCGGAATCCGCGTGCAGCATCACGATCCGCCCGCGGAGGCCGTCGTGGTGCAGGCGGGCCAACGCCTCCAACGCCGCCGGCAGCGAGTTGTGCTCGGGGTGGGTGACGAGCAGCACCGGCTCGCCGGGAACAGCCTGTTGGCGCTCGGCACAGGCGTCGAGCACTTGTTGCTCGGTGCCGCCGGTGACCACCAGGATCGCCAGCGGCTCGTTGGGCGACGCGGACCCGACGTCGCCGACGACGGCGACCTGGTGGGGCGCCACGTGGGCAGAGAGCGTGGCCAACGCCCTGTCGATCACGTCGTGGCCGTGCAGCGCGGCGGTGAGGGGAAGCACGCTGCTGTGGGTCATATCCCTATGTGGCCATCCCCACTGTGCGCCAAGTAGGGCCGGTGGTCACCGTGGCGGGGGACTCGCGCCCCACTCTCAGCCGCGGCGCTCCAGATGGCCGACGGCCGCAACAGCGCGGGCGAAGGCCTCGTCGTCGTCGGCCCAGGTGGCCGAGAAGGCGGAGGCATCGAGAGCCGACGCCAACCCGGCGGCCAACCCGGCGGCCTGCTCGTCGGTGGCGTGGGCGAACGCCCCCGCGAGGTCGGCGTTCGCGGCCCCCGGTGGCGCTCCTCGCTGCACCGCGGCGGCGGTGAAACGATCCTGCACCACCCCCCACCGCCCTCGCCGCCGTCGGTGCCACCAGCGGCGCACCAGCCGCTGCACGGTCGTGGCGGTCACCACTACCAGCGTCAACAGCAGGACGAGCGCGAGGTGATCACCGATGAAGGCGCCGATGCCGCGCAACAGGTCGCCACCGATCGACGCCCGAGTCGTCTCGCCGGCGAGGGGCACGCTGGCAGTGGGGTCGAACGCCACCCACCCGAGGTTGGGGAACGGCACCTCCACCCACGCGTGCGCGTCGCGCGCCCGGCTGATCCAGACACCGCTGATCGGATCGCGTTCGCTCGGCACGTACCCGGTGGCCACACGGGCCGGGATGCCCTGCAGGCGCAGCAGGATCGCGGTCGCCGTCGCGATCTGCTCGCAGAACCCACGGCGCGACTCGAACAGGAAGTGGTCGACCGCGTCCTGCCCGGCGGGCGGAACCGGGGCGTAGAGGTCGTAGGCGACGTTGGCCGCGAGCCACTCCTGGATCGCGAGGATGTAGTCGTAGGTGGTGGCCGACTCGGCGAACAGCTCGTCGGACAGTGCGCGGGTGCGGTCGGTCACCGTGTCGGGCAGTTGGCGGTAGACGTCGGCCGACCGGTACAGGCTGACATCGCTCACCAGGCGCAACGAGGCGGGCGTGGCAGCCGTGCGCTGCGACACCACCGTGTAGGCGCTTCCCCTGGTGAGCACGGCACCGGCGCGCAGCGCGCCGTCGGGGCGCTGCCACAGGGGCGCGTCCAGCAGCACCCGCCTCGGCCGGTACGCGGCGAACACGATGTTCGGGAGGTCGACCTGGGGGTAGAAGGTCTGCACCATCTCCTCGCCGCTGGAGTGGCGGATGTCGCCGCCGACGAAGCCCAGCAGGTGATCGGGTCCTTCGGTGAGGAAGCCGGCGTCGTCGGCCGTGTGCCAACTGCGACCGTCGAAGGTGACGAAGGTCTGGCCGCGCCAGAAGTCGGGCTCGGGGGCGCGTACGCGCAGTACGACGGTGTCGCCGAGATCGCCGCGCAGGGCGGTGTCGAGGGTGTCGGTGAACCCGGGGTACATGCCCCCGCTCGCCGTGCTGCCCCCGCGCGCCGCGCTGGCCCCGCCGAGCAGCGGCGAACCGTCGGGTGCGGCGAGCGATCCGTCGGGGCTGGTGGTACGCACGCTCTCCAACCAACTCGGCAGGGTGAGCTGGGCGGGGCCGCGGGGCACGGGCACCACGGCGAGCACCCCGATCACGGCCGCGCCCGCCACGAGTGTGGCGACCCACGAGCGTGCCCAGCCGCGCCACGCCAACGTCCAGTCGGGCCACGTCCGTTGTGTCGCGAGCTGCCACGGCTGACCCTCGGAGGCGGGCTGGCGATCGGGCCGGGTGATCGCCCGCGTCGCCCACGCGATCGACAACACCGCGGCCAGCAGCCAGCCCTGGAGTGCCCCGTCCACGCGGATGCCCGCCGAGTACGCGGCGAGGATCGCCGAACAGGCCAGCGACACCCGCCCGCCGCGGCGGTCGACGCACTCGAACCCCTGCACCGTCACCAACGTCACCAGCATCTGGGGCAGGAGGTAACGCAGGGAGTCGAGCACACTGTTGACGGCCGTCAGGTCGACGAGCGCGGCCCCCACTGCCAGGCCGATCGCGACGCCGGCGAGCTGGCGCACGTTCTTGGAGAGTGGCCGGCGCAAGGTGGTGCCCACCGCTGCGGCGATGATGCCGGCGATCACCAGCGCCATCTCACCCGGCTCGTACCCCAACGGTTCGAGCGACATCACGATCGTGATCGAGGAGGCCAGGGCGGCCAGCCAACGGGCACGCACGGGCAACGCCCGCTCGGGCTCGGGTGACACCAGCAGGGGTCGGCGCCACCACGGCAGAGGGGTGGGGGGCGGGTCGTGAGGATCGAACGCGGCCGCCCACCGTGCCACCGCGGCGGCGTCGGCGAGGGCCACCGGTGCGCCACCATCCACCTGCACCGCCACCGTTGCTCCACCAGCGAGCCCGTCCTGCAGCGTGTGGCGGGCACGAGCCGCTTCTGCGCCGGGGTCGGATGTCGCGGTGCGTGCCTGCACCACCCACTTGTCGTCGTGCTCGCGCAGGCGCTGGCGCACCACGAACTCTCCCGCCCGCAGCGTGGACGGCCAGTGCACGCCGCTCAGCTCGTCGCCGTCGCGCCACGAGCGCACCCCGTCGATCTCGTCGCGCCCGGGATACGAGTGGCGGGCCTGCGCGCCCTCCTCGGCCGACGCGGCCCGATCGAGCGGGGCGTGGTCGCCGGCCGGGCGTGGGGCGACGGCGATCTCGTCGACGGCCAGCGTCGTGGCGCGTCTCCACCACAGCAACCCGAGCCGCCCCGCGCCCGACAGCTCCACCGTGACCTCGTGGTACACGCCGCGGTCGGGTGTGGTGCCGGCGAGCGACACCTGCCCGTCGGCCAGCCAGCCCTCCGCCACGAGGTGGGCCACCCCGTGTGCCGCGGTGGTGTGCACCCGCGCGTACACGGGGTGGCGGGTGCTCGCCTGCACCTGCCACACCATGTCGTCGTCGACGCTCACCAACCCGGAGGTGGCGACGCCGATCACGCGTGCCCGGCGCATCACGAGCCACCCGGTGAGCATCGCCCAGACTGCGGTCACCAAGCCGATCGCGAGCAGGATCACGACGGCGGTGGCGCCGGTGAGCAGGGCGATCATCCCGGCCGCCAGCCAGGCGATGACCATCGCCGGGCTGCCGTGGGCGAGGCCCGCGAGGCGCGTGCGCGACGAGCGCGGCATCAGCGGCGTGGCGCTGGAACCTGAGCGAGGCATTCGTCCACCACCATGTCGGCGAGGAGGCGATCGCGCGTGTCGAGCACCAGGCGGTGGGAGAGGGTGCACCTCGCGGCGCGCGCCACATCGTGCGGGGCGACATGGTCGCGGTCGGCCATCAGGGCGAACGCACGGGCCATGCCCACCATTGCCACACCGGCGCGGGTGGAGGCCCCGAGGCGTACCCGCGGGTGGCTGCGGGTGGCACGCAGCACTTCGACCGCGTAGTGCGCGATCGCGTCGGCGACGTGCACGTGCTGCACCGCCGCGCGACAGGTTGCGAGGTCGGCGGGCGAGGCCACCTGGCCCACCTCGGTGAGGCGGCCGCGGCCGCGCCGGCCGGTGAGCACCTCCACCTCCTCCTCGGCGCTCGCTCGTCCGAGGCTGAGCGCCGCAGTGAAGCGGTCGACCACGCCCTCGGCGAGGGGGTAGGTGCCGGCCATCTCCACCGGGTTCTGGGTGGCGACCACCACGAACGGTGTGGGCACCGGATGGGCCTGGCCGTCGACGGTGACCTTGCCCTCCTCCATCACCTCGAGCAGGGCGGACTGGGTGCGTGGGTTGGCCCGGTTCAGCTCGTCGAACAGCACCACGTGGGCGAACACGGGGCCGGGGCGGAAGTGCAGGCCGAACCCGTCGGCCGCAGGGGCGAGGGTGCCCACCACGTCGGCGGGGAGGAGGTCGGCAGAACCCTGCACGCGCGAGAACGTGCCCCCGACGGCCGCCGCCAGGGATTGGGCGAGCAGTGTCTTGCCGACGCCAGGGATGTCCTCGATGAGCAGGTGGCCGCCGGCGAGCACGCATGCGGTGGCGACGTCGATCTGCTCCTGGCGGCCGGCCATCACCGAGGCGACGCTGCGGGTGAGCGCGGCAGCCAGCGCCGTGTATGGAGCAAGGGTGGTGGGTGCGGTCGCGGGAGTCATCTCGGTGCTTCATCGGCAGGCGCCGGGGAGCGCTCAAGGCCGTTCGGGCCAGGGTAACGTCCGGGCATGCAGCGCGGAGGTCGGTCGGGCAGGGTGATCGCCGCCGCGTGCCTGCTCGTGGCGGCAGTCGGTTGTGGCGGGTCGCGGCCGTCGTCGGTGGGCCCCGTCGTCACCGTCTTCGGGGGGCTCACCGATGAGGAGGCCGACCTGTTCGTGCGCTCGCTGAGCGATTTCGAGCACGACACCGGCATCGATGTCCGCTACGTGGGCTCGTCGAACTTCGAGTCCGACCTGCAAGAGCGGGTGCGCCGCGGTGACGCGCCGGATCTCGCGCTCGTGCCCCAGCCCGGACTGGTGCAGCAACTCGCCGCCGATGGGTATGCGCTGCCCTACGACGGCGATCTCGCGGTCGCCGCCACGGGCGACATCGACGAGCGCCTCGTCGAACTCGTCTCCCTCCACGGCGCGGTCTACGCCTCGTGGTACTCGATCGCGCCGAAGAGCCTGGTGTGGTACTCGCCCCGCGAGTTCCGCACCCGCGGGCTGGAGGTGCCCACCACGTGGGACGGCCTGCTGGCCCTCACCGACGAGATCGCCGCTAGCGGCAGCGCCCCGTGGTGCCTCGGGGTGCGCGACGGCGGCTCCACAGGATGGGTCGCGACGGATTGGGTGGAGGATCTCGTGCTGCGCACGGCCGGCCCCGAGGCGTACGACGCGTGGGTGGCACACGACATCTCCTTCGGCGACCGGCGCATCGCCACCGCGGTGGAGATGTTCGGCGCGATCGCGCTGAACGGGTCGCGCGTCAGCGGGGGGAACCGCGCGTCGGTGGAGTTGACCGTGCAGCAGGCCGCCCGCGGGGTCGTGGGGGCCCACCCCGAGTGTCTCTTGCACCGGCAGGCCAGCTTCCTGCCCGACCTGCTCGGCGCCGCCGGCCGCGGCGTGGAGATCGCCCCCGACGGTGATCTGTGGGTGTTCCCGTTCCCCGGCGCCGAGGGTGCCGACAGCGCAATGCTGCTCGGTGGCACCGCGATCAGCCGTTTCACCGACACGCCCGAGGCGCGTCGTCTGGCGGCCCACCTCGCCTCGCTCGACGCCGCCGAACTGCGCACCGCGCAGCCCGGCTTCATCACCCCGCTGCGTTCGTTCGACACCGCGGGGTACCCCGACGAACTCGACCGCACCATCGCCGAGTGGACCCTCGCCGCCGAGGTGGTGCGCTTCGATGCCAGCGACCTGATGCCCGCAGAGGTGGGGGTGGGGGCGTTCTGGCAGGGTATGACCGCGTGGCTGAGCGGGGCGCGCCTCGGCCCAACGCTCGCCCAGATCGATGCCGCCTGGCCCCAACCGGCAGCCGTGCCGTACTCGCCCCCAGGATCGCAAGGGTGAGCAGCGCCGGCGACCCGTCGCGGCCCAGCGGGCGCGGTGCCGGGGAGGTGCTGCGCCGTCTCGTGCCGCGTCGCGTGGCCCTCACCGCCGAGCAGCGCGACGGCATCGAGCACGCGTTGTACGACCGCGCCGATCTCGCCGGGCCGGGCGCGCGCAACTTCCTCGTGCTGAGCCTGTTGTCGAGCACCATCGCCGCGCTCGGCCTGCTGCTCGACAGCGCGCCCGCCGTGATCGGGGCGATGCTGCTCGGCCCGTTCATCACCCCGTTGCTCGCGATGAGCGCGGCGCTGGTGCAAGGGGTGGCGGCGCGCCTGTGGCGGGCCGCGCTGATGACGCTCGTGGGCGTGCTCGCGAGTGTTGCCGCGGCGACCCTCGTCGGGTGGGTGGTGGGCCCGGGCCTGCGCAGCGAGGATCTTTCCGGCCAATTGCTGGCGCTCACCCGACCCGGCCTGCTCGATCTCGCGATCGCCTTCGCCGCGGGCATCGCCGCCGGGTTCGCCACACTGCGCACCGAGGCCGGCGGGGCATTGTCGGGGGTGGCCGTGTCGGTCACCATCGAGCCCCCGCTGGCGGCGATGGGCTTGTTCCTCGCGGCGGGCAACCACGTCGCGCTGCGCCAGGCCGTTCTCGCCGCGGTCACGAACTTCGGCGCGCTCGTGGTGGGGGCCACGGTGGCGATGGCGTGGTGGGGGTTCGCCGATCGGGCCGGCCGTGTGGTGCCCGGGCGCGCCCGCGTGCGCTGGGGTGTTGCGGTGTGGGTGGTCGCACTCGCCGCGGTGGCGGTGCCGCTCGCGGCCTACTCCCGCCAAGTGGTGGAGAACACGCGCTACGAGGAGGAGGTGTCCGCGGTCATCCAGGAGTGGGATCCGTCGGTGCGCATCGTCACCCTCGACGCGGAGATCCGGGGCGGCAGGGCCACGGTGAAGGTCACGCTGTCGGGGCCGCGGACGCCCGAGCCCGCCTGGCGCCTGGCGGAAATGCTGTCCGAGCGGCGCGGCGTGTCCACGACCGTGGAGGTGACCTTCACGCTGGCCACCGAGGATCGTGCCGTCGCCACGCCCTGAGGCGCGACGGTGGGTGTGCCGGTGAGGCGCGCCCGGGCGTTCAGCCCATCGTGCGTTGGCGGACGGGCTCGACGCGGTAGACGACGCGCACGTCGGTGGGCCCCATCGTGTACGGGCCTCCGACGTACTTGCCGGCCAGCTTGTTGATGTGGTCGGCCGCGGGCTGGCCGACGGTGCGTTCGACGATGCGGCCGCGCACCTCGGCGTAGTGGTAGGGGTTGGCCGAGTCCCAGATGGCGACGGTGACCCGCGGGTCGTTGTCCATCGCCGTGGCCTTGGCCCGGCCGAGTTCGGTGTTGATGAGCAGGCACTCGTCGTCGGCATCGATCCACATCACGTGGGTCATCGGGTGGCCGGATGCGGGGATGACGGTGAGCGCAGCGAAGTTCTTCGCCTGGGCGAGGTCGCGGATCGCGGGATCGAGCATGCTCGGAAGAATAGTTCCGCGCGCCCCGCGTCACCGCTTTCCGCGGATCGTCAGGCCGAGCCGGTGGCCACGAGCGTGCGGTACAGGTCGAGGTAGCCGATCGCCGCGATGCCCCAGCCGACCTCACGGGTCATCGCCCTCTTCTGCACCCTCTGCCACGCCAGCGTGTCGGCGAACAGATCGCAGGCGCGGTCGAGGGCCACGCCGAGTTGCACGGCATCGACCGGGCTGAACTGGAAGCCGGTGGCCACCCCGTCGCGCAGCCCTGCCTCGTTGGCGTCGATGATCGTGTCGGCCAGCCCGCCGACGCGCGCCACCACCGGCAGGGTGCCGTACCGCAGGCCGTACAGCTGGGTGAGCCCGCACGGCTCGAACCGCGACGGCATGATGATCGCGTCGGCCCCGGCCTGGATGCGGTGCGAGAGGGGCTCGTCGAACCCGATCACCACGCTCACCTGGCCGTGGTGGCGTTCGGCTTCGCGGCGGAAGGCATCCTGCAGGTCGCGGTCGCCCGTGCCGAGGACCACGAGTTGCGCACCACGGGCGTGCAGCACGTGCATTGCGTCGAGCAGCAGGTCGAGACCCTTCTGGGTGGTGAGCCGGCTGACCACGCAGAACAGGGGCACGTCGACGCGGACGTGCAGGCCCAACTCCACCTGCAGCGCCGCCTTGTTCGCGGCCTTGGCCTCCAGGCGGCGTGCCGAGTACGGCGAGGAGAGGTGGGGATCGGTGGCAGGGTTCCACACGGCGTCGTCGATGCCGTTGACGATGCCGCTCAGCACGTGCGCGCGCAGGCGCAGCAGGCCGTCGAAACCCATGCCGTGCTCTGGGGTGAGGATCTCGCGGGCGTAGGTGGGGCTCACCGTGCTGAGGCGATCGCACCACTGCACGCCGGCCTTGAGAAAGCTGATGTTGCCCCAGTACTCCATCCCGTCGTGGCCCACGGCAGCGGGTGTCAGGCGCAGCGCCTTCGACTCGGAGTGGGGGAACACCCCTTGGAACGCGAGGTTGTGGATCGTCAGCAGGGTGGGTGGCACCACCGGCTTGGGCGCCCGCTTGGTGGCGCGGGCGATCTGCAGGTAGGCCGCGGTGAGTGCCGCCTGCCAGTCGTGGAGGTGCACGATGTCGGGTTTCCACTGGCCGAGGCGGCCGAGCGCGAGTTGGGCCCCCACCCACGAGAGCGCGCCGAAGCGCAGGTGGTTGTCGGGCCAGTCCTTGCCGTCGGTGCCGAGGTAGGGGCCGCCCCCCTTGCGGGCGTAGAGGTGGGGCGCCTCCACGAGCAGCACCTCGAGGCCTTCGGCCGTGCTGCCGGCAATGAGTGCGCCTTCGCCCCCGAACAGATCGGGGATGGTGGCGACGCGGCGCGCACCGGTGAGTTGATCGCGCACGCCGGGGTACGCAGGCAGCACGACGCGCGATTCCACTCCCATGGGTGCGAGGGCGAGTGGCAGCGCACCGGTGACGTCCGCCAGGCCGCCGGTCTTCACCAGCGGGTAGCACTCGGGGGTGACGAACAGTGCCTTCACATGAATTGACGGTAACGCGTAAGGGCCGCGGCCGTGGCCCTGCGGTACATTCGGGCCATGGCAGACCCCAAGGTGCTCGTCATCGTCCTCGCCGGCGGAGAGGGCAAGCGCATGTTGCCCCTCACCCAGGATCGGGCCAAGCCCGCGGTGCCGTTCGGTGGCAGCTACCGCATCATCGACTTCGCGCTCTCCAACTTCGCGAACGCGCGGTACCTCAAGATCGTGGTGCTCACCCAGTACAAGAGCCACAGCCTCGACCGCCACATCAGCCAGACCTGGCGGTTCTCCACCTTGCTGGGCAACTACGTAACGCCGGTGCCGGCGCAGATGCGCCGCGGGCCGCAGTGGTTCAGCGGGTCGGCCGACGCCATCTACCAGAACCTCAACCTGATCGCGGACGAGCGCCCCGACATCGTCTGCGTGTTCGGCGCCGATCACATCTACCACATGGACGTTCGTCAGATGGTCGGCGCGCACCTCGACGCCAAGGCCGGCGTCACCGTGGCGGCCATCCCGGTGCCCCTCGACGAGGCCTCGTCGTTCGGGATCATCAACGCCGACAACGACGGCAAGATCATCGAGTTCCTGGAGAAGCCGGCCCTCCCCCCGCCGATGCCCGACGACCCGACCCGGGCGCTGGCGTCGATGGGCAACTACGTGTTCGACACCCAGACGTTGATCGACATCGTCACCCCGGGGGGCAAGGACAACGTCCGAACCGACATCGGCGGGCACGTCATTCCGGCGCTCACCGAGTTGGGTCAGGCGCACATGTATGACTTCAGCAAGAACCAGGTGCCCGGCCAGGAAGAGCACGAGCGCGGCTACTGGCGTGACGTCGGCTCGCTCGACGCTTACTACGAGGCCAACATGGACCTGCTGGCGCCCGTGCCCCTGTTCAGCCTGTACAACCCGCGGTGGCCGGTGTATTCGTTGCAGCTCCCGTTGCCGCCCGCCAAGGTGGCCTACAGCTACGGCGGCGACGTGTCGATGGTGAACAACAGCCTGCTGTGCTCCGGCTCGATTGTCGCTGGCGGCCGGGTTGATCACAGCGT
>WBZL01003789.1_pt1 | contig 13589 bp, 11 predicted proteins | sample 5204291 | NCBI WGS metagenome assembly WBZL01 (sample SAMN12344345, study PRJNA552823) | activated sludge metagenome | biome: Activated sludge suspended growth; feature: Nitrification reactor; material: Wastewater; isolation source: activated sludge from nitrification reactor of wastewater...
TGGGCATGAAGAAGACCACCACGCTGGCCGGCTTCTCGGTGGGCAACAAGGACATGGGCCCCGTGCTGGTGGGCGTGGTGATGGCGTCGTCGATCGCATCGACCGCCACCTTCGTCATCAACCCGGAGTTCGTGTACACGCACGGGCTGTCGGCGCTCTTGCACTACGGGGTGGCCGCGCAGGCGGGCGTGGCGGTGGGCCTGCTGCTCGTGTCGAAGGGGTTTCGGCGGGTGGGCGACGCCCACGGCAGCCTCACCATCCCCGACTGGATCCGCGCGCGCTTCGGCAGCAACGCGCTGGCCTTGTTCTTCGCGCTGGCCAACCTCCTGTCGGTGAGCTTCGTGGTGCTCATCATGGTGGGCTGCGCGATCCTGGTGCAGCAGCTGTGCAGCCTGTCCTACGCGTGGTCGCTCGTGGCGGTGCTGGTTGTGGTGTTCAGCTACGTGCTGATGGGAGGCACCTACGCCCACGCCTACACCAACGCGGTGCAGGGCGTGCTGATGGCCGCGGTGGCGGTGCTCCTGTTCGCGAGCGGGCTGCACCTGCTCGACGGGGGCCTGCTCGCGTCGATGCGCGAGGTGTCGCCCGACTGGGCGGCCCCCATCAACCCCAAGAGCGAGCTCTACGGCAGCGTGTTCGCGGTGTTCGTGAGCGCGTTCGTCATCACCTTCGCGCTGATGATGCAGCCGCACATCCTCACCAAGGTGCTCTACCTGCGCAGCGATCGCGACGTCAATCGCTTCCTCGTCACCACCATCGTGCTCGGCGCCGTGTACGGGCTGTGCCTGTTCGTGGGGATATGGGCGCGGCTCGGGGGCCTCGATGTGCCGATCGAGGCCCAGGACACGGTGGTGGCGCGCTACGTGAGCCAGGCGTTCGCAGGCCTCGGCGGAGAGATCGTGACCACGCTGGTGCTCGTGGCGCTCCTGGCCGCCGGCATGTCCACGCTCGACGGGATCCTCGTGGCGCTGTCGGCCATGGTCACGCACGATCTGTACCTGCGGCTGCGCCCGCAGGACGCCGCGGGCGGCCTACGCCTGTCCCGCTGGGTGCTGGTGGGCGTGGGCCTGGTGGCGTTCGCGGTGGCCCTCGATCCGCCCGCGCTCGTGGGCCTGTTCGCCCAGAAGGGCGTGTACGGGCTGGCCGCGGCCTCGCTCGTGCCCATCGTGACGGGCGTGCTCGTGCGGGGGCCCGTGTCGGCGCGCCTGATGGGCGCCGCCGCGGCCACGGGCCTCGGGGTGCACCTCGGGCTGCACCTCTTGGGCGGCGTGGCGAACCCGGCCGTGTCGGCGTGCTGGGCCATCCTCGCCAGCCTCGTGCTCACGGCCGGAGGCCTCGTGATGCGCCGCGCCGCGCTCCGTTGACCGCGCGCGAGGTCGTGGTGCCTTCGATGAGCAACAAGCCCCGCATCCCCACCGACGGCGCGCCGACCCTCACGAGCAACCCCTTCGCCGCGCTCGGCGGGGCGCTCGGGGACGAGCCTGCCGCCGCCCCGCCGAGCACGGAGCCGAGCCCCGCGCCCACGGCCGCCCACGCCTCCCCTCCCGCCCTGCACGGCAAGATCGTGGTGCGACGCGAGAAGAAGGGGCGCGGCGGCAAGGCCGTCACGGTGATCGAGGGCCTGCCCACCGCGGCGCTGGAGGATCTGGCACGGCAGCTGCGGCGGACCCTCGGCTGTGGTGCGCACGTGGAGGGCGACGCGGTCGTGCTCGCCGGAGCGCAGAGCGAGCGGGCCCGCGACTGGCTCACGGCACGCGGCGCCAGCCACGTGGTGCTCGGCAACTAGCCCCGTCGGCGCCCGCTGCCCTCCCCGAAGACCTCGGCCACCGACGTCACCACCAGCGCACGCTCGAACCATCGCTGCAGCTGCTGCTCGTCACGGCTCGCCGACACCCGCCGGCGTGCCGCCGCGGGCACGGGCGAGAACCGATGCGCGAGCACGCCCAGCACGGCGCGCGCCAGCCCCTCGGACAGCCCTGCCCTACGGCCCTCGGACAGCCCTGCCCTACGGCCCTCGGACAGCCCTGCCCTACGGCCCTTCTCCCTCAACGAGTCTGCGATCGATTCGAACATGATCTTGGGTCTCCCGTGAAGGGCACGCCTCACCCGGGCCAGCACCGGCGAGCCTGGTGGAAACGTGCGCAGCACGTACGTCAGTACGGCATGGACATCATGATGGGCAAGTGGCTCACGCTGGCTCAGGAGCACCTCGAACAATGGAACCAGCTGAGCCAGGCGCCGCTTGGTCAGCGACGCCGGTTCATGGTGCGCGTAGAGGAACGCCCGCGCGAGCTCCATGCGCGCCAGGGTGACCGGATCGGCCACTGGGTCGTCGAGGACCGAGACGGAGAGATCGTCGACGTAGAGCTGGGCCTCGACCGGGCTGGAGAAGGCCTCGCGCAGATGCGGCGGAATGTCGAGGATCGCGGAGAGCTGGGTTGGCGTGTTCCGGGCTCGCGGCTGGGTGAGGACGATGGGCACCACGAGGGGGAGCGCCCGGGCGTCGGGGTGATCGGCGAGGTGATCGACCCAGAGCGCGGTGGCACACGTGACGGCCCGTAGGGGCAAGAGGCCCGCGAAGCTCGAGTGGTGCTCGCACGGGAAGTAGACGACCCGCCGGCGCTCCGCGTCGACGAGGTCGGCCGCGAAGCAGAGATCCGAGAGCCGGCCGCGCAGGCGCTCGTCCGTGGTCTCGGTCGTGTGCGTCCGCAGCGTGCGGAGATCGAGGCTCGCGAGCAGGGCACGCGGCAGCACGCGACGCAGCACGACCGCGAAGGCCTTCGTGCGACCGTAGGCGCGCTTGATCAAGCGATCGTGCACGCTGCGTGGCCCCGAGCAAGCACCCATCGAGGCGGATCCTCTGCCAGTCTCGTTCCATGCGCCCGCTCGTGGAATCTCGCCGCGTTGGCGCGCCCATGCGCGCGGCGGTGGCCCATGCATGGACCCCCCTGGCCCACGCATGGACCGGCGCGGCACGAACGAACCACGCGCAGGCGCGAGGAATCGAGGGCCGCACGCACGCGACGACGATGCGCGCGCGCTTCGACGATCGGGCGCGCACCCTGGTCTACGAGGCGGCGTGGGGCCCTTTCGCCGACACGGCGCGAGCACGAGCGCGAGCCTCGAGCACCCGGGCCACGGCCGCACCGGAGCGATCGCATCGACCGCGAGCGTCGCCCGTGCCCACCGGTGGGCCACCCGCGGGAGAACAGCGTCCGCGACGGTCCGCCGCCACGCGACGGCCCAGGCGGCCCCGCCCAAGGCGGCCTCGGGACGGGGCGACGGCCGCGGGAGCGCCGAGCGCTACCGTGCGCTGCCGTGCGAGCGGCTCCCCTTCGACGCCGCCGGATCGGCTTGCTGGGCCGTCCTCGCCGGCGTCATGCTCACGCCGCCCGGCGCCACGACGCCGCCCGCCGAGCATCCCCGTGTCTTCCTCACCTCCCCCGCTCGATCCCCCGGCCACGCCCCGCGGCCAGCGAACGCGCCAGAAGCTGCTCGACGCCGCCGAAGCGGTGTTCGGCGAGCTGGGCTACGAGCGCGCCTCGATCGTCGAGATCACGCGCGCCGCGGGGGTGGCTCAGGGCACGTTCTACGTGTACTTCCCGGGCAAGAAGGCCGTGTTCGTGGAGCTCGTGTGGGAGCTCAACAAGAAGCTCCGTCGAAGCCTCCGCACCGCGAGCGAGGCGCTCGTCGACCCCGATCGCTTCGAGCTCGAGCGCTCCGGTGCGCTCACCTTCCTGCGCTTCGTGCAGGAGCACAAGAGCCTCTACCGCATCGTGCGGCAGGCCGAGTTCGTCGACGAGGCGCTGTTCCGCGAGTACTACCGCGTGCTGTCGGCCGGCTATCGCGAGAGCCTCGAGCGCTCGATGGACACCGGCGAGATCCGCCGCTTCGACCCCGAGGCGCTGGTCTACATGATGATGGGCATCATGGACTTCCTCGGCATGCGCTGGGTGCTGTGGGAGGACAGGCTGCCCCCCGACGCGGTGATCGACGACATGCTGCGCCTCATCGAGGGCGGGCTACGCCGGCGCGACGAGCCGCCGCCGCCCGTGGGGTGAGGCCAGGCAAGGAGGATCCATGCACGATTTCGACGACATCGAAGCGCTGGCCCGCGCCGGCCAGAAGATCGCGGCCATCAAGCTGTTCCGAGAGCGCACGAGCCTCGGCCTCAAGGACGCCAAGGACGCCGTGGAGCACTTCCAGGCGCACGGCTCGTGGCTCCCGCAGCACGCCGCAGCGTCGGTGGCGATGGCCGAGCCTCCGCCCACGCGGGCCTCGGGCGGCACGGCCCCACGGCTTGCCATCGTCGAAGCCTTCGTGGCGAACGCTCGCGTCATCGACGCGATCAAGGAGCTGCGTGCGCTCACCGGCAGGGGCCTGCGCGAGTGCAAGGACGCGATCGAGGCGTACCGCGAGCACGGACACTGGCCGAGTGATCTGCTGGCGTGGTTCGAGACGCCCTCGGCGATCGGGGCCGCCTCGGCGCCCACGCCCCCGACGGCTGCCGTTCCCATGCCCCCCGCCTCGCGCGGCGCGGACCCTGCGGTGCTCCAGGCCGTCGCGGATCACCTCGGCCACGCGCCCGAGATCCAGCTCGTCGCGCCCGCTCGCCGCTCCACCACCGACGGCCACCTCGTGATGCTCCGCGATCGTGCGTGCTTCGTGCACGAGCGATCACGGCTCGTGGATCCCGAGATTCCCTACGACGGCGTGACCCACGTGAAGATCACCCCCGGCCCGCGCGCGATCCTCCACATTGGGGTCCATGGCTTCGACGATCAGCTCTCGATGAGCGCCGCCGATGCCGAAGCTGCGCTCGCGCTGCTCCGCGTGTTCGGGCGCTGAGGGGGGCTCTGCCTCGACGGCGCGCCCCTCATCGCGGCAGCGGCTCGCCGAGCTGCAGCACGACGTCGCCGCAGGGGTAGGCGAGCAGGAATTTGGTGCTGCCGTAGGCGAGGTGCTCGCCGTCCATCGGCAAGGTGGGCGTGACGTGCGTGGCCGGATCGATGCCCTCGACGTACTCACAGGGAGGCAGGCCGCGCTTGGCGAGCTCGTCGCGGGCGGAGGGTAGCAGGATGTCGCGCGGGGTCCCGAGATCCATGGTGATCGACGTGATCTGCTTGGCGTCGCCGTGGGGCCCGTAGGCGATCTGCATGGAGTGGCCGGTCTCGGCGCAGTCGAAGCGGTAGCCGCCGTCCTTGGCGTCCCCGAGCGGGGTGACGGCGGTGTCGTTGCAGTAGAACCGCGGCTGCGGGATGTGGACCATCACCGAGAGGTTCGGCTGCGGCGACGGCCGGGAGCACGCCGCCGCGCCGGCGGCGAGGGCGAGGGCGAGAGCACGGGTCTTGATCATGGAGCGCCTCGAGCCTGCACGCTACCCGCCGACGGCGAGAGGCACAACGGGTCCCGCACGCCCGCGGGCGCCTACGCCGGGCCCTTGGCGCGCTCGAGCTCCCGCCAGCCCCACTCGATGAGGCCGCGCTGGGGTAGCACGAGGCCGAGGGCGCGCTCATGTACCCTTGACGACTCGCATCGGAGCCGAAGGCTCGACGCCCACGGGCGCTTCCACGACCCCAGTACCGCCGACCTTTTCCGCAGCCTCTGCATAGCGCTGCGCCGCCACCAGGAGCGCATCGGAGAACTGGTAGATGTCGTCGACCGACGTGATCGGCTGCCGCTGCTCGTTCTTCTCCGCGTCGAAGATCCCCAGGTACCACTGCGATCGATTCATGTGCAGCCGGCAGATGGGCTTGCGATTGCTGTCGTCGACGAGGATGCCGAAGTAGTTCTTGGTATCTCGATAGACGACTCGCCGCGGGTCGATGACCTTGCGCACGATCGCACGGACTACCCGGTAGCCCTCGAGCTCCTCTTCCGTGGTGACGATCTGGTCCTTGCTCGATTCCGCCTCGGTGAGAGGCACGTCGGCTACCGCCGCGTCCGCACCTTCCGCGGGCCGCTCACGCGCATCCTCTTGGGCCAGCGCGGAACGAAGGCGTGCCGCAACGCGGTCGGTCACGACCTGCCCCAGCGTCTTCTTGACGAGCTCGGCGAATTGCACCTTGGCCCCCTGCGTGAACCTCCCCGAGGGAGACGCCTTGCTGAAGAAGAAGCGGACGAAGTCTTCATCGGGAGCCTCGAGCTGCTCCTCGAAGGTCCGGCGAATCTCCCTCATGTACTTGAGGTCGCTGGCGGCGCTCAGCATGTCCTCGAGATCGAAGGACTCCTTGGTGAGCTTGGTCAGCTCATCGAGGAGCGCGTCCTTGGGCTCCAGGAGGTTGAGCTCGAGGAAGGGCTTGGCATCCATCTTGTTGGGCTCCTCGAGGTCGGAGAAAAACTGATAGTGAATGCCATTGGTCAGGATGGCGATGCGCGCCTTCGTGACCGAGAAATACCGAAAGAGCTGCCCCGAGTGGTTCGTCGAGAGCGGCTCGCTGGCCTTCTTGGCCTCGATCAAGATGATGACCTCTTCGCCACGCTTGATGGCGTAGTCGACCTTCTCTCCCTTCTTGGTGCCAACGTCGGCCGTGAACTCCGGCACGACCTCGGATGGATCGAACACATCGTACCCAAGGGCCCCCAGAAACGGCATGATGAGCGCGTTCTTCGTAGCCTCCTCGGTCTCGAGCATGGGCAGACGCTGAGGAGCTGCCTTCGACAGCACCTTGACTCTCTCGGCGAAGCTACTAGCCATCACGACGAGCATCGCCGAAAGTCGAGTCCCGGAGCAAGCTCGTCGCCACGTGATGAGGTCGGCGGACCGAAAACCTCGAATTGTGCGCTCTCTCGCCACGAGTGGCCCGAAATGACTACTCGTCTTGGCCTACGCCGGCGCGTCGACGCGCCGTAGCCCCACGCGCCCGCGGGCGCCTACGCCGGGCCCTTGGCGCGCTCGAGCTCCCGCCAGCCCCACTCGATGAGGCCGCGCTCCACCGCGACGTAGTCGACCTCGACGTCGAGGCGCGCGAGGATCGAGAAGAACCCGAACTGCAGGCGGTTGAGGAACAGGATGCCGGGGGGCATCTGCGAGAACTCGCCCTTGGGGAGCTTGGCGAGCTCGACGGCCATGGCCTTGAAGCGCCCCACCACCTCGGCCGCGAACGCCCGCGTGACGTGGAACGGGGAGCGGAACAGGGGGCTGAGCGCGAAGTGCATGTACTCGAGCACGCGCGCGCGGTGGCGCCCGGGGGCCACCATGAGCATCTGCGCGGCGGCGTCGTCGAAGCGGGCGAAGTCGCGATCGGCGGCGGCGTCGTGGGCCCGCAGCACGAGCTCGCGGCGCTCGATCGAGATGGTCTCGACGCAGCCGAAGTCGAAGAACACCACGCGCCCGTCGGGCTTCATGAGGTAGTTGCCGGGGTGCGGGTCGGCGTTGAACATGCCGCCCACCATGATCGAGCCGTACACGAACGACCACAGCGTCTCGGCCCAGCGCCGGCGCAGGTCGGGATCGGCCCGGCAGGCGTCGTCGAAGGCCAGGCCGTCCATGAGCCCGGTGGTGAGCACGCGGCGGGTGCTGTGCGAGGCGACGACGGGCGGGATGACGATCCGCGGGTCGTGGGCGTAGAGCTCGGCGAAGGCGCGCTGGCGCGAGGCCTCGAGCTCGTAGTCGAGCTCCTCGCGGAAGCGCGTGCGGGCCTCCTGCACCAGGCGCCCGATCTCCATCTTGCCGAGGCCGAAGGTCCGCGCCATCACGTCGATGAGGCCCGCGTTCTTGAGATCGGCCTCCATGGCCTCGACGATGCCGTGGTGCTGCACCTTGACGGCCACGGCGCGGCCCTCGAGGGTGCGGGCGCGGTGCACCTGGCCGATCGAGGCGCTGGCGATGGGCTCGTCGTCCCACTCGCTGAAGCGCTCGGCGATCGGCGCTCCGAGCTCGGCCTCGACGAGCGCCCGGATCTGCGCGGTGGAGGAGCGCGGGGCGGCAGCGCGCAGGCGGGCCATGCCGCCCTCGAAGGCCTCGCGGTGCTCCTCGGGGACCACGCCATCGACGTAGCTGGCCATCTGGCCGACCTTGGTGGCCACGCCGCGCAGCTGGCCGAGGATCTTGGCGGCCGCGTCCACGCTGCCGCTGCCGTCGGTGCGGAGCATGGCCATGCCGCTCGAGGCCCCCGCGCGCGCCAGGCGGGCCAGTCGCCCGAGCCGACCGGTGGGGAGCTTGGCGTCGCTGGACATCGGCTCGCGGTGTACCGAGACGCCGCGGCGCTGCCAAGCCCTGGCGCCGGCAACGGGAGCGAGCGACGCCTAGCCGGGCGGGTCGACGGAGGACCAGGGCAGCCAGCCGAGCACCTCGGTGCGCCCCTGCTGGCCGCGCAGGCGCTGCAGGCCTCGCTTGAGCCGCGCGTAGGCCCAGAAGAAGCGCTCGACGGCGCGCCGCTGCCCGGGCCGCAGGGGCGCCTGGCCGCACACGAGCTTGGGGTCGCCCCGGCCGCGATCGACGAAGCCGAGGACGGCCAGCACGTCGACCTCGACGCGGGTGCCCGCGCGCCGCCGCGGCCCGAGCACGAGCGCATCGAGGGGGTCGCCGTCGGGCGCGAGGGTCCCGGGCACGCTGCCGTAGTTGAAGGGGCTGGGCAGGGGCGACACGAAGTCGAGCCGCCCGTCGCTGCGGCGCTTGACCACGCCGCCACGCGGGACCTCGATGATCACCGTCACGCGCGGAGGCAGCCGCAGGGGCGCAGGCATGCGACTCGAGGGTACCAGCCGCAGATCTCGGTTGATCCGGTGTCGAAGCCTCCGACAAGATTGGTCGGGGGAAGCATGATCATGCCAAGGAAGGGACTCTCTCGTGCGCTGATGGCGCTATTGCTGCCGCTCCCGCTCGCGGGGTGCAAGACCGACCCGATGGGGACGGGCGACACGGGCACCGAGGACACGGCCGGCACCGCGAGCGAGGCAGGCTCGGGCGACTCGACGGGCGCCCCGGCGTGCGGGGCCGAGGACGACCAGCTCTTGCTCGCCTACGAGGGCGAGCTGCTGCCCCCCATGGAGCTCGGCTTCGCCGACATCCTCAACATCGAGGTGGCGCGCTCGGGCACCTCGGAGATGGGCACACTGACCCTGACGTTCGCGACCGAGTGCGAGGGCCCGCTGCACCTGTGGGCGCTGGTGTGGGACGCCTACGGAGGGATCGATCCCGAGAACGCCGACTCGATCTACGTGCAGGTGGACGACGGCGAGGAGCGGGCGTGGCTCTACGGCTGCGTGACCGACGGGGCCAACGAGCAGTGGCACTGGCTGCCCGTCGAGGGGTGGACGGAGACGGGCTGCGACCACGAGCCGCTGGTCGTGGAGGACGTGCCCGCGGGCGAGCACCGCATCGTCATCCGCAGCCGCGAGGGCGGCGTGGGGGGCATCGACGTGGCTGCGATCGCGGGGGTGGTGGTGAGCCACGTGCCGGAGACCGACCCGTTCCCGCTGTTCCCGATCCCCGAGCCGGCGTAGGCGTCCGCGCGCAGCAGGGCCCGCACGGCTAGCCCGCGCGGGCCGCGGGCGCGGATCGGTCGTCACGAGCGTCGACGAGCGTCGCCGGGCCCGCGCCGTCGAACAGCAGCTGCTCCAGCGCGGGGCGCAGCGGCTCGAGGTGCTCGGGCCGCACCACCTGCGCCACGCGGCTGCGCCGGCGCAGGAAGTCGTCGGTGGCGACGACCTGCTCGTGGCGGCCGGCGTGCACGGCCTCGGCGCGGATGACCTCGCCCCCGGGCACCAGCGGCTCGCCGAGCGACGGGTCACCCTCGACGAGCGCGAGCACGTGGTGGGCAGCCGCCCCGTGGCGCCGCCACAGCGCCTCGGCCCACGCGGGCGCGTTCTGGCCCAGGGCGCGCGCGCGGGCCAGCACGGCGTCGCGCTGCTCGGGGCTGCCCTCGCCGTACCACTTGGCCGCGGGGGGCTCCACCGCCACGCCCAGCCGCGCCACGGCGAGCACGACCTCGCGGCCCACGTTGAGGCAGTCGGTGAGCTTGCCGCCGAAGATGCTCACGTGCCGCACCGCGCGATCGACCTCGAGGACGTGCTTGCGGCTGAGCGCGGTCCAGTCCTGGCCGCGGCCGCCGTCGCCGGTGGCCGAGACCACCAGCGGTCGCACGCCGCAGCGCTCGGCGATGACGTCGGCCTGGCGCAGGGGCTGCGGCAGCTGCAGCCGCGCGTTGATGTTGGAGAGGATGAACTCGCGATCGCCATCGTCGACCGCGGCGGGCAGCGCGTCGACGCGGCTGTCGGTCGTGCCGATGCTCGAGCACGGGCCCATGGGGATGGCGAAGAACAGGCGCCCGTCGTCGGCGAAGAACGCCAGCACGCGCCGGCTGGCGGTGACGCGGGGCACCACGAGGTGCACGCCCTTGGAGAACACGTGGCGGTGGCGGGTGCGGACGTCGCTGCGGGCGTCGTAGGCCTCGACGTGCGGGCCACACGCGTTGACGACCACGCGCGACCGCACCTCGAGCGCGCGGCCCGTCACGCGATCGATCACGCGGGTCGTCCAGCGCTCGTGCTCGAAGCGCGAGCCCTCGGCCGCGGCGTAGTTGATGGCCACGGCCCCGCGCGCGATCGCGTCGCGCACGAAGCCGAAGACGAAGCGGGCGTCGTTGTCGACGAAGCAGGCGTCGGAGTACTCGATGCCGCCCACCACGTCGGCCACCGCCACCGAGCCCTCCTCGCGCGCGATGTCGGCGACCGACAAGAGCCGCGGCCGCCGCGTGAAGAACCCGCCGATGGCCCAGTAGAGCAGCGCGCCGATCCACAGCAGCACGTGGCCGTAGCGCCCCCAGCGCGAGCCCCGGGCCACCGTGAGCAAGAAGCGGGTCTCGGGCACGGCGCTCGGGTAGGCGCGCATGAGCTCGTTGCGAGAGCGGCACAGCTTGCGCACGAGGCCGAGCTCGAGCGTCTCCATGTACTTGATGCCGCCCCACGCGAGGTTGGACGAGGCCATGCTGGTCTCGCCCGCCCAGTCCCCCCGCTCGACGAGCCCCACGCGGGCCCCGTGGGCCGCGAGCGCCGACGCGGTCACGGCCCCGTTGATGCCGCCCCCCACCACGAGCACGTCGAGCTCGCCTCGCTCGAGCGCATCGAAGCTGTCGTGCCGGTCGATCACCTCGTCGCCTTCGGCGGGCCGGGGGCCCGACTCGGCGGAGGTGTAGCGCACCTGCCGGCCCGGCGGGAGCCGGTCGCACGGCGGGCGGATGCGCTCAGCGCGTCGCCCAGCGCGGGAGCCAGTCCGGGGCCGGATCGTCGACCAGGCGCGCCCACGCGCCGTCGGCCAGGCGCGTCACGTACACGTCGAGGGCGGCGGGATCGCCCAGGGTGGCGGTGAAGGCAAGCGCCTGGCCGTCGGGCGACCACGCGGGCATGGTGGCGCGCAGGCTCGTCGGCGTGACCGGCCGGGTGCGCCCGTCGGCGACGTCGGTGACGGCCACGTGCGGGGCCGCGTCGGGCCGGTGCACGGTGTAGGCGAGCTGGCGGCCGTCGGGCGACCACGCGTGCTCGGCATGCTTGACCTTCTCGCCCTCGGCGGTGGCGACCATGCGCTGCAGGGCCGGCGCGTCGTCGCGGCCGGCCGGCGGCACGGTGAGCACGAACAGGCGCTCGCCGCCCTGCTCGCGGCGCAGGAACGCCAGGCGCGTGCCGTCGGGCGACCACGCGGGCGCGATGTCGTCGCGGCGCCAGGTGGTCAGCCGCCTCTGCGCACTGCCGTCGGCCGCCATCACGTACAGCTCCGGGTTGCCGTCCTGGCTCGACACGTAGGCCACGCGCTGGCCGTCGGGGGAGATCGCGGGCTCGAATGCGCCCTGCGCCGTGGTGGTGAGCCGCCGCGTGGTGCCGTCGGGCTGCCAGCGCCACACGTCGCTGAAGGCCCCCTCGGCGTCGGACTCGTAGACGACGAAGCTGCGATCGGGCGCCCAGCTCGGGGCGCGCGCGCGCCGGCCCGGGGGGCCCACCGGCACGGGCTGCCCCGCGGTGGGCATCCACAGGATCTGCTCGAGGTGGGCCTCCGGCACCGCGCCCTCCTCGGCGACCACGCGCGTCAGGCCCGAGCCGTCGGGCGCGACCTCGGCCACGAAGTCGGCGCGCGGATCGTGGGTGATGCGCTCGAGCGGGGCGCCGGCGCGCCAGCGGTAGATCTCGAGGTCACCGTCGCGCTCGGAGTGGAAGTAGATCGACCCGGGCAGCGCGCTCGGGTCGAGCGTGGGCGCGGCCACCGGGGCCTGGGCGGGCGGCGCGGCGGCGGGCACGGGCGCGCCGTCCTCCGCCGCGCGCGGCGGCTCGTGGCCCGCGGGCGCGGGGCGATCACCACAACCGGCCGCCAGCGCTCCGAGGAGCACCAGCGACCGGCGAAGGACGAGCGCGCCGCGAGGCATCGCGCGCACGGCTCAGGGCTGGTGGACGCGCAGCGCGTCGGCGATGACCACCGCGGTGCCACCGGTCCAGCGCGACAGCTGCACCTTGTTCCACCCGGCCGTGAAGCTCCACGTGCCGAGCTGGTTCCACTTGCCGCCGTTGCTGCGCTGGTCGACCTTCACCACCACCGCGCTGCCGCTGTCGTCGTAGACCACGAACGGCGCCTGCGAGGAGCGGTTGGTACCCGAGGTCCACCACGCGTCGACCGTGTACTGCCCGGCCTCGGCCGCGTAGAACCAGAAGGTGGCGGGATCGGACACCGCGGCCGTGCTGGCGTACCAGTAGCCCGACTCGTAGGTCTCGGCGGAGCTGGTGGAGGACACCCAGTTGTTGGACACGGCGATGAAGCCGAGCGCGGCGTCGTTCTTGGCGTTGTTGCTGTCGATGACGATCGCGCCGGTCACGTCGCCGCCGGGGGGCGGCTCGGGCATGGGCTCGGGCTCGGGCTCGGGTGCCGGGGGAGCGCCGCCGTTGCAGTGCGCGTCGATGAGGTCGTAGTACTCGTCCCACGGCCAGTTGGGGCCGGGGTCGGTGCGGTTCCACGGCTGGAGCTTGCCGTGGCCCACGACGTGGTACTGGTCGCGCGGGATCCCGTTGTCGCGGGTGATGTCGCAGACGAGCTTGGCCGACTCGTCGATGAGCTTGGGCGCCCAGCTGGCCTGGTTGCCGAAGCCGGCGTGCTCGATGCCGATGGTGAAGTTGTTGCCGCCGACGCCATTGAGCCCGCACTCCTTGCTGGAGTTGCGGCTGCAGTCGTAGCTGGCCGAGATGTGCCAGGCCTTCTTGTTCTCGCGCACCAGCTGCGTGATCTCGTTGCCGTCCTCCTTGACCACGTAGTGGGCGCTCACGCCGGAGGCGCTGTTCTTGAGCCAGCCCCAGCAGCCGTTGTACGCACCCTCGCAGGTGTGGATGATGACCATCTTGGGCACGCCCGAGGCGCCGCCGGGGCGGCTCGAGTAGTTGGGCGACGGGCGCCACAGCGCGCCGGCGTAGTCGGGGCCGGGCTCGGTGGCGGGGGTGGGCGGCGGCACGGTGAACGCCGGCCAGGCGTCGACCGGCTCGAGGTCGCCGCGGACCTCGCCCTCGACGTCCTCGACCACGAGGCCGGAGCGCATGGTGGCGTAGACGCCCTGGTAGACGTAGGTGGAGCGGGCGACCTCGTCGTCGATGCCGCTGTACGAGGCGGCCACGTC
>WBZL01003791.1_pt1 | contig 13583 bp, 11 predicted proteins | sample 5204291 | NCBI WGS metagenome assembly WBZL01 (sample SAMN12344345, study PRJNA552823) | activated sludge metagenome | biome: Activated sludge suspended growth; feature: Nitrification reactor; material: Wastewater; isolation source: activated sludge from nitrification reactor of wastewater...
TCCTCTTCCTCGTACAGCGCCATGCACGCCGGGCACTGCTCGAGGTGCGCCTCGATGCGGGTGGCCTCGTCGGGGTTCAGCTCGTGATGCTGGTACTCGTACAGGTGCTTGCCACAGTCATCGCACTCGTGTGGATCCACGCAACCACTCATGATCCCTCCGCCTGCGTTGGAACCAGGCCGCGCTCGGCGGCATAGTCCTCCAGAAGTTCCCGCAACTGCTTACGACCGCGGTGCAGCCGCGACATCACTGTCCCGATCGGGGTGCCCATGATCTCGGCGATCTCCTTGTAGGCGAACCCCTCGACGTCCGCGTAATACACCGCGAGCCGGTAGTCCTCGCCGATGCTGGCCAGCGCGTCCTTGACGTCAGAATCGGGCAGCCGGTCCAGTGCTTCGGCCTCCGCAGATCGAAGACCTTCCGAGGTGTGAGAGGCAGCCCGGGCCATCTGCCAGTCCTCGACATCGTCGGCGCTGGACTGCTGCGGCTGGCGCTGCTTCTTGCGGTAGGTGTTGATGTACGCGTTGGTCATGATGCGGAACAGCCACGCCCGCAGGTTCGTCCCGGGCGTGTAGGACTTGAAGCCCTTGTAGGCCCGCTCCACGGTTTCCTGCACCAAATCGCTGGCGTCGTCGGGGTTACGCGCCATGCGCAGCGCACCGGCGTACAGCGTGTCGAGCAGCGGGGTCACTTCCGCCTCGAAGCGCTCAGTCAGGTCATCCGCGGGCTGTGTCATCACAGACGAGCCTAATGCGCCCAAGCCGATGGCTGACGGGTCGTCCAGCAGGAGCATGTCATCTGCAACAACGTTCAGCCGCCGGTGATTCCCAGCACGAACTCCCGGACCGCTTCGACGGCTTCTGGGATGCCGTGGCGCAGGCTGTGGTCGCCCGGTACCGCGACCAGGTCCAAGCCTGCCGGAAACTCCGGCGGCCGGCCGAACGGGTCGCGTTCGCCCTGCACGATCCGCAGCGGCACGTCCACCGCGAGTTCGTCGGCGCGGGACTTCTCCGGCCTGCCCGGGGGGTGCAGCGGGAAGGCCAGCGCAACCACAGCTTGGGCGCCCACGGCGGCAGCCGTCCGGCAGGCGACCCGTGCCCCCGCCGACCGCCCGCCGACGACGAACGGCACCTGCAGTGTGGCCAAGTCCTCGATCCACGCAGCGTCGAGCACCGGGGGTGCTGCGGCGACCTTCTTGCCGGCGAGCTTCCACGGCTGGTCGTGCAGGATCACGGAAATGCCATGAGCTGGGAGTTCGTCGGCCAGCGCCTGCAGGTCGGGTGAGGTGCCCGTGCCGCCGGCACCATGACCCAACACCAGCGTCGCCTTCGCATTCGCGGCTGGGAACTCGTGGAAGCGGCCCTTCACGAGGCGGGCAGCGGATCGGTCAGTTGCCGGCCGTTGTTGCGCACGTTGTTGACCTCGGTGCTCACCGGGTAGGCCTCCAATCCCATCGACATCGCGGGCACGACCAGGTCGCCGGTGGGCTTGTGCTCGGGATCCAGCCACGCCGCCCAGTTCTCGTCGGGCACCAGCAGCGGCATCCGGTCGTGGATCCGGCCCAGCTCATCGGGAGCGTCGGTGGTCAGCACGCAGGTCGTGACCAGCCAGTCCTCGCCGTCCTTCCAGAACTCGTACAGCCCGGCCATTGCCAGCGAGTGGCCATCCGGTCGGTGGATGTAGAACGGCTGCTTGGGCCCCTCCCCCGCATACCACTCGTAGTAGCCGTCAGCCGGAAGCAGGCACCGGCGCTTGGCCCAGGCCCGTCGGAAGGACGGCTTCTCGGCCGCGGTCTCCAGCCGAGCGTTGATCATGCGGTTGCCGATCTTGGGATCCTTGGCCCACGACGGCACCAACCCCCACTTCGCAGTCCGGAGTTGGCGCTGCACGCCGTCATCGGTCTCCCGCTCCACGACCATGTAGACCTGCTTGCTCGGAGCGACGTTGAAATCCTCCGGCAGGGTCTCGTCCGGGGGTCTGGCCACCTCGAACTCCTCCATCAGGTTGGCCACGTCCTTGCTCGCCGCGTATCTGCCGCACATGGCTCCATTGTGACTAGTGGCTGGTTTGCGACACAGCCCTCGCCACAAGCCGGGCGAGGTGGTCCGGATCGGGCACCTGGGCCGGATCGCTGACGATCGTGATGCCCAGATTCCCCGCGTAGGACAGCACGTCGAAGGAGACGCCCACGTTGCCGGGGTTCACCGCGACGGGAACAATCCGCTCGACCCGGCTGCCAGCCACCGACAAGCGTTGCTCCGGCCCTCGCAGATTGGTCTCGAACGTGTGCACCAGACGTTGGTGATCGACGAAGAACTGCCCCAAGCGCACGGCCGCCAGCCCGCGGAACATCCAACTCAGAATCAGCGAGGAACTGCCGCGAATCCCCTGCTTCGCGATGGCCGTGCGCTCGGCGATGAAACGCAGCCGTTCGCCCGCGCTCAGACCAGCCGGCACCGCGACCGGGACGACGCCGACCTCGTTGCCCAACTCAGTGCCCGTAGCGCGCCGGGAGATCGGCACCGACACGACCAGCGCCGGCGGTCGCTCACCGCGCTCCGTCAGGTACTGCAGAAGCGCCCCGGAGACCGCCGACAGCACCACATCGTTGACGGTGGCATCGCTGCGCCGCAGAGCTGTCAGGTCGCAATCAACCACCCGCACCTGACGGCGCGAGCTCGTCGGCTGGGTGATGGACGTCGGGGCCAGCCTGCCGGCGCCAGGGGAACGGAGTTCGCGAAGACCAGCAAGTGCCTCCCGCAGATCCGGGACCGCGAATCGATCGCTGCGTAATAACTCGCCCAGCCGTGGTGGAGGCACCGGCGCAGGAGGTTCGGGCAGAGGCACCCCGTCCGCCAACGCAGCCAGCACCGCCAGACCGCCCATGCCATCGGCAAGCACGTGGTGCACAACCAGGATCACGGCCATGCGGTCGGCGGATTGCGCCATCCAGCCCAATCGCCACAACGGCCAATCCGGTGGCAGACGCGAACAGACAAGCTCGGCAAGGACGTCCAGCTCATCGCCAACCACCTGCGTGACGGATGGATCGAAGCCGGGCAGGTCCTGCCAGTAGGGGCGTCCCCCGCCCAGCGGCGGACGGACCAGCCGCTGACGGAACCGCCGGATGGAGGCCAGCCGCTTCGCGATTTCACGTGCTGTGGCGGCCGGGTCGGAGACTCCGGACAGTTCCAGCATCGCGGCGATGTTCATCGGCACCTGACCCCGATCGGTGGCCAGAGTGGTCAGGTCGTTGGCACTGATGCGCTCGATGCGCGGCACAGGACCATTGTCGCTCCGCACTAGGCTTGATCCGTGCCGGAAACCTGGGTTGCGCCCTACTGCGACGGCACATTCACGGCCACTGTCCCGATCCCGGGCTCGAAATCGATGACGAACCGGGCGCTGGTCCTGGCCGCACTGGCCCACGGCACAAGCCGGCTGACCGGGTGGTTGGACGCCCGGGACACCCGGCTCATGATCGACGGTTTGCAGGCACTGGGGGTCACCACCGAAGCCGGCGACGATCTGCTCGTCACGGGCGGACCGCTGACCGGCCCAGCGGATATCGACTGTGGTCTGGCAGGGACCGTGATGCGTTTCCTGCCGCCGGTGGCGGCGCTGGCCGAGGGCGACGTCCGCTTCACCGGCGACGCCCAAGCCACCGCCCGCCCGCTGAGCCCGATGCTGGAGGCTTTGCGGAACCTGGGCGCCGATATCGATGGCGACGGCCTGCCGTTCACGGTGCGGGGAGCCGGTACATTGCGCGGCGGGCAGGTGCAACTCGACGCCTCCGCTTCCAGTCAGTTCGTCAGTGGCCTGCTGCTCAGCGCCGCGAGCATGGATCGGGGCTTGGAACTGCACCACGTCGGGCCGCCGCTGCCCAGCGCCCCGCACGTCGAGATGACCGTGGCGATGCTCGCCCAAGCCGGGGTCACGGTCGAGGGCGTCGGGGACGAGTGGCACGTCGATCCCGCGCCTGTGCAGCCGCAGCTCTGGGAGATCGAGCCGGACCTGTCCAACGCGGGTCCGTTCCTTGCCGCCGCCATGGTTACCGGCTCGACCGTGACCATCCCGGGGTGGCCGGCCCACACCACGCAGGCGGGCGACTACTGGCGGGAGTTCCTGCCCCGCCTCGGCGCCACATTGCAGGACAATCTGACGGTCACGGGCCCGGGGAGTTTCGACGGCTTCGACGTCGACCTGCGGGCAGTCGGCGAACTGACCCCGACCATCGCGGCCCTGGCCGCTTGCGCGAACACCCCCAGCCAGTTGCGCGGCATCGGTCATCTGCGCGGCCACGAGACGGACCGGCTTAGCGCTATAGCGACGGAACTGACCCGCATCGGGATCACAGTCGAAGAGACCAGCGACGGCCTGCGGATCGATCCGGCCGGCCGGCACGCGCGCAGCACCGAAACGCTGCAGACCTATGCCGACCACCGCATGGCGACCATGGTCGCGATCCTGGCGCTGCGCGTCGAGGGCGTGCGGGTGGCAGACCCGGCGACCACCGCCAAGACCATGCCCGATTTCGTGTCGCGCTGGGAAGGCATGCTCGCGTGAGCCGGGAGTGGGACGAGGACGACGTCAGAGTCCGGCCCGGCCGCCGTTCGCGGCCCCGCAGCAAGCAGCGTCCGACGTTCGACGACGCCATCCCCGGGACTGTGATCGCCGTCGACCGGGGCCGCTTCACCTGTCTGGCACAGGACCGCGAGGTGCTCGCCGTGCGCGCCCGGCACGTCGGTCGCAAGGGTCTGGTGGTCGGCGACCACGTCCGGATCGACGGGCCGCTGCCGGAAGGTGACGCGCTCGTGCGGATCGTCAGCCGGGAGCCGCGTCGTACGGTTCTGCGCCGGACCGCCGACGACATTGACCCCACGGAACGCGTGATCGTGGCCAACGCCGACCAGCTGGCGATCGTGACGGCTCTAGCAGATCCCGAACCGAGCCCGGGTTTCATCGACCGATGTCTCGTCGCGGCTTACGACGCCGGCATCGAACCGTTGCTGATTCTGACGAAGGCCGACCTCGCTTCACCGGAGTCACTGCTGGACCTGTATCCGGGATCGTCGTTCGAGGTCTTCACTACGCATCGCAAAACTGACCGCACGCTGGTGATCGACCCACGGCTACCCGAGGCCCTGGCCGGCCTGACAACGGTCCTGATCGGGCAGTCCGGAGTGGGCAAGTCCACGCTCGTCAATGCCCTGGTGCCCGAGGCCCAGCGGGCGACGGGCGCAGTGAATGCTGTCACAGGTCGCGGCCGGCACACCTCGACGTCTGCCTACGGCTTCGGGTATCACGGGGGGCTGCTCATCGACACCCCCGGCGTGCGTTCGTTCGGCTTGGCCCACGTCGACGTCGAGCGGGTCATCCATGCGTTCCCGGATCTCGAACCCGGCACGGCCGAATGCCCGCGTTCATGCACGCACGACGAACCCGAGTGCGCGCTTGACGATTACGCCAGGGCCCACGACGTGGATCCGGCGAGGCTGGAATCCCTTCGCCGGTTGCTGCGTTCGATGCGGGATTAGCGGTTCTCCAAAGTGCACAGAGCCACCCGCGTCGGAAATCTCACAACCGCGCCTTCCCCGAATAAGTGGTCGGGGTCAGCCGCTCCCCCGCGGCGTCCGACCCCGACCCTCCCATTTGTAAAGGTATCTAACATATGTCGCTCCCGTCTCGCTAATCGGGATCAATACCCTGGATCCCGTGACGGATCTCGCGCTCGCCCAGGACCTCGCCGACATCGCCGATCGCATCAGCATGAGCCGCTACCGGCAGTGGGACCTCGTCGTGACCACCAAGCCCGACATGTCCCCTGTGTCCGATGCCGACCAGGCCGTCGAGCGGGCGTTGCGCGAACACCTCCAGACCCACCGGCCCGACGACACCCTCGTTGGCGAAGAGTACGGCGGCGCGATGGGCGCTGGCCGGGCCTGGATCATCGACCCGATTGACGGCACGAAGAACTACGTCCGCGGCGTCCCGGTCTGGGCCACGCTGATCGCACTGGCCGTCGACGGTCACGCCCAACTCGGGGTTGTGTCGGCACCCGCATTGGGCAGGCGGTGGTGGGCCGAGCGGGGCGAGGGTTCCTGGCGCAGCGAGTTCGGCGGCGAGCCCGTGCGCAATCAGGTCTCAGCGGTGTCGGAACTGGCCGACGCCTCGCTGTCCTACTCCGATCACGAAGGCTGGGAATGGCAGTCCTGGCTGGACCTAGTTGACGCCGTCTGGCGCAGTCGCGCCTACGGCGACTTCTGGTCGCACATGATGGTCGCCGAGGGTTGCGTCGACATTGCGCCGGAGCCCGCGCTCAACCTCTGGGACATGGCCGCGCTGGTTCCCGTGGTCGAGGAAGCGGGAGGCAGGATGACGGACTGGTCCGGAGAACCGGCGCTCCAAGGCGACTGCGCGCTGACGTCCAACGGGCTGCTCCACGACGAGGTCCTCGCTCGTTTGCGCCACGGCTGACTCGCCAGCCAGCCCGCGCCGGCGACGGCCGCCAGGTCGAACCATCCGTACCCGCCGGCCGCGACCGAGGGCGGGTTGCCCATCGGCACCCAGCCCAGAATCGTGTCGTACGGCTGCCAGGTCCACACCCCCCAGCGGGTGCCGAGCACCTCGAGCCAGGTGACGACCCAGAACGCGCCGATGAACAGCAACGGCGCCCGGCCCCAACGCAGGAAACCCAGCAGACACAGCGCCCAGAACGCTCCGAGCACGTCGGTGCGGGTGCCGAGTAGGGCATACACCGCAACTCCCAGCACCACCGCGACCGTGCCCTGGATGAGCAGCCGGGAATGCCGCCGCGCCCACTCCCAGTCGCCGAAGTCCAACGCCGCCAGGTAGACCAAACCGTGGCCGGCCGGCACGTAAAGAGGCACCATCCCGAGCCGGTACTCGTACACACCCAGCCAGCCGCTGAACACCAGCTCGATCACGGTGGCGAACGCGACCACGATGGCGACCTGGTAGCGCACGAGCGTGGGTTGTGCCGCGGTCAGAGCGACCAGCAACGCGCTGGTGAACAGGCCCAGCAGCCAGGTGCTCACGACACCGTCCACGGCCAGCACAATCGGGATCCACACCGCTACGGCCAGCAGCGTGCGGGGTGATCTCACGGCAGTGCCGCCCCAGTTCCGGTCGGGTCGCTGGGTGGTGGTGGCGAGAACTGCGCGCGCGAGCCGGTGTTGGCCCAGAACCGGATGCTCGAGTACAGCACTGCGACCAGCGGCACCGCGATGACCGCACCCACGATCCCGGCCAGCACAGTCCCGGCCGCGACCGAGATACCTACGGCCAGCGGATGCAGGTGGACGGCTTTGCTCATCACCAGCGGTTGCAGGACGTGACCCTCGAACTGTCCGACGATCACGATCAGCGCGATGACGGCGAGTGCGATCCACGGACCGCGCGCAGCCAGGGCCACCACTGCCGCGATCGCCGTTGCTATAGGGGCGCCGATCAAAGGGATGAACGAGAACAGGAAGACCAGCAGCGCCAGTGGGAAGGCCAGCGGCACCCGCAATACCAGCAGCCCGATCAGCACCAGAACCGCGTTGACGAACGCGACCACCACGATGCCGCGCGTGTAGCCGGCGAACGAGCCCCACGCGACCTGTCCGACCCCGTCGATGCGGCCGCGCTGGCGTTGCGGGAACAGCCCGACCAGCCAGGTCCAGATCTCGCGGCCACCGAGCAGGAAGAACACCGACGCGAAGATCGCCAGTGCGAAGCCGGTGAAGAACTCGGCGATGGTTCCGGAGGCGCCGATGGCCGTGGTCGCCAGGTCACTCTGGTGTTCGGTGATCCAGGCCCGGGCGGTGTTGGCCCACTCCGTGATCGCGTCGGTGGTCAGGTGCAGCGGACCTTGTTCCAGCCAGCGCACGATCTCGTCGAGGCCCTCCCTGAACTGCAGCGACAGGCCCTGCCACTGGCTGGCCACTTGGGTGCCAATGAAGACGAAGATGCCGAGGATCGCGGCCACCACGATCACCAGACCAAGCGCTGTGGCCACGCCTCGCGGCACCACGTTGTGCAACACGTTGACCAGCGGTCCGACCAACGCGGCGATGATCAGCGCGACGAACAGTGCAACGAAGACGAACTCCACCGCGATGACGATTCGCAGGGCGACGTACGCCACCGCCAGCAGCACCAGCAGCCGCCAGCCGAACGCGGCGGCCACCCGCATGCCATGGGGAATCTCGTCGTCGGGTCGCACCCGCTCATCCTGTCATGCGGCCCCTGGCCCGCGTGGCGTTCGTGCAACCCCTAGGCCGCTGCTCGGGCGGGGAAATGCCAATCGGTGAGCACTGCGGCATCGGTGAGGACGCCGGGCGCCGAAAACCCGTCCGTCGCGCTAACGGATGCCTGGAATTCTCACAGATCGGGAGTTGCGGACTGCCCTTGCCTTCCCCGCGAGCAGGCGGCAGATTGCCACCATGACCCCGGTCGACCTGCTCATCTACGACGGCATGGACCTGATGGACTTCGGCGGTCCCTGGGAGGTCTTCCTCACCGCCAACCGGCTGCTCGAGCGGCGCGGCGAACCGCCCGCCTTCGACCCGGTCGCCTTCAGCGCCGATGGACAGCCGGTCACCAGCTACGGCGGCTTGACCGTGACCCCCACGGGCCAACCCCGCGGTGAGGGCGTCCTGGTGGTTCCCGGGGCGATCGGCTCCGTCGAACCGGCCGTCGAAACCGTGCGCACTTCCAACCACGACGTCATCGCAACTGTGTGCACGGGGGCGCTCGCACTCGGCGACAAGCTGCCCGAACGCTGGACCACGCACTGGGAAGATCTGCGACCGGGCGGGATCAACGCGCGCGTGGTCGATGCCGGAAACGTGGTCACCGGCGGCGGTATCGCGTGCGGGATCGATGTTGGGTTGCACCTGGTTGCCCGCTACACCGACTCTTCCCTCGCACGGCTGGTCGCGCGGCAGATGGACTACGCGTGGGACTTCTACGGTGACGAGAGCGGCGGAACCGACCCGGTCGTGGTGGAGCAGGTCGTGGCCACGGACCCGGCGACGCTGTACTCGACGTGGACGTCGCGCGACGGCCTGCTTGAGCGGCTCGGCATCACCGCCAACGTCGACTGCCGGATCGGCGGGCGCTACGAGTTCCTCTTCCTGCACGACGAGCCCGAGGGGCTGCGGGGAGGTGAGGGCTGCCGGATCCTGGCGATGGAACCCGACCGGCTGTTGGTGTTCACCTGGAACTCCCCGCCCGGCATGGTCACCCGCGGCCAGCACACCTGGGTCGTGCTGACGTTCACGCCAGTCGACGGCGGAACGCTGCTGCGGCTCGCGCATTGGGGGCACGGGCAGGGGCCGGAATGGGACGCCAATCGGGAGTACTTCCGTGCCGCATGGAGCCGGATGCTGACCGGGGTCGCGGGAGCATTCAACTGACCCGCCGACCGTCCTTTCGGTGCACCCTGGGGTCATCCGTGCAGGCTCGTGCAATCGGTGCAGCTTCAAGCTGGCAAAACCACGGCCTGAAGCTTCACGTCCTGCACGAGCGTGCACGCCTGACTTAAGCCTGCACAGATCCGGATCAGCCCCCGAACACCTCGACCCGCACACCTGCCCCAACGCCAGCGTCCGCGCCGGTCTGCTCCAAAAACCCGCGCACGAACTCCGGGTCACTCATCGGGTGGTCGCCCAGCCCTTCGAGATACGCGCGGTGGCACGCCAGCGACTCCACCGCCTTGTCCACGAACCCCGTCACGTCGATCGCATGCGTTGCCTGCGGTGAACCGGCCACCAGCATCCACCGCGGTGAGTGAGGTTCGGTCCCTTGGAAGATCCACCGGTTACCCGCATCCGCCGCGGCATCCAGGGCAGCCGCCCCCACAGCCCGGTGGTCGGCACTGTTCAGACTGCCCGGGAATCCCCAACCCTCGCGGTGGTTGAACAGCAGCAGGGTGTCGGGCTTGTGCCGCCGGATCGCCTCAGCCAGATCCCGGCGCAAGTCCAGGCCGTACTCCACGACCCCGTCGGCGTGGTCGAGCCACTCAACCGTCTCAACCCCGACCACGGCTGCCGACTCGATCTCCTCCTGCACCCGCAAGGGTCCGGCTTCGGCCGGCGTCATGCCGTCGATGCCCGCCTCGCCGCGGGTGACCAGCAGGTACACGACCTGGTGCCCGGCCTGCGTCCACTTGGCCACCGCGGCCGCCGCCCCGTACTCCAGATCGTCGGGGTGCGCGACGATTGCGAGGACGGTCCCGGGGTCTTCGTTCCACAACTCCATGGCCTGACACTAAGCCAACGGACCCGGCCTGCCATAGAGCCAGCCCTGCCCCCACTCCCAGCCCTGCTCGGCCAGCACCTGCGCCTGTTCCGGGGTCTCGACGCCCTCGGCGGTCGTGCGCATTCCCAACCCCGTCGCCAGACCCATCAGGCCCTGCGCGAGCCGCACGGAACGCAGGTCATGCGGCAGGCCGGAGGTGAAAGACAGGTCGAGTTTCAGCCCCTGCACGGGCAGGTCGCGGATGTGGGTGATGGACGAGTAGCCGGTGCCGAAGTCGTCCACCCACCAGGTCACACCGAGTTCCGCGACGTCCAGCATCGTGCGGTGAACGTGCTCGGTGGGACGCAGCAGCGCGGTCTCGGTCACTTCCAGATGCAACAACTCCGGATCCAGTCCTGAGCGCTCCAACTCGTCCTGAACACTGTCGGCGAAATCGGGTTCGGACAGGCTCTGCGCGGAGACGTTGATACCCACCCGCGCGGGCCATTCCAGCGCGGCCACCTCAGCCATCGCCTTGCGCAGGATGTGCCGGTCCAGCGCGACGATCAGGTCGGTGTTCTCGGCAACAGGGATGAACGCGTTGGGCATCACCACTTCCCCGTCGTCACGCACCCACCGCGCCAGCGCCTCGAAGCCGATCATCTCGCCGTCGGTGAGCGACACCACGGGCTGGAACCAGGGCCGGAACTGCTCGCCGGCCAACGCGTCGTGGATGCCGCTGCGGATGATGAGGCGCTCCCGGGCCGCCTGCGTGTCGGCACTGTCGAGGTACTCCCAGCGGTTACCGCCCTTCGTGCGGGCGTGGTGCAACGCGGACGTTGCGTCGCGCAAGAGGTCGAGCGCGCGCATGCTGTCCGGGGTGGCGATCCCGATGCTCACCGACAGCCGGATCTGGTGACCGTCGATCGTCACCGCACTGGGGAGTTCGGACTGCAGACCCGAGGCAAGGTCGGCCAGCGCCGCGACGTCCTCGACGTCGTGCACGATCAGCGTGAGCGCGTTGTCGGCGACCCGCGAGACATCGTCGGGGGTCTTCGCGAACTGCAACAACCGCCGCGCGATCTGGGTGAGTACGCGGTCCCCTGCGGAGTAGGAGAAGGCCTCGTTCAGGCTGCGCAAATCGTCGATGCCGATCGCGAACAGGGCCAGATTCTCCCGCCGGGAACGGGCTCGCAGCAGGTCGCGCAGACGAGACAGCATCGCCGTGCGGTTGCTCAACCCCGTCAGCGGATCGTGCCCCAGTTCGTGGGCCAACTGCGCCCGGGTCTCCATCTCGGCCTGGATGTCCTGGGCGGTGTAGACGGTCACCGATCCATCGCCGACCAGGATGCGCCGGTTCAACCGCATCCAGCGCCAGCTCTCGTCGACGCCCACCCGCAATTCGGCGCCCTGCGACTGGTCGAGTAACTCTCGGTCCTCGGGGTGGACGAGATCGCTGAACTGTCGGCCCAGTAGCGAGTCGACAGGCACCCCCAGCGTCGATCGCACGGCCGGCGAAGCCCAGTCGACGCGGCCCTGGGCACTCACGGTCACGACCACATCGGAGGTGTTCTCGGCGAGCAGCCGGAACCGCCGCTCGGACTCCATCGTCTTCAGCGCAACCTGGTGGCGGTTCGTGACGTCGCGGAACGCGCAACTGAGCAGGTCGTCGCCGAGCCGCACACCCCGAATGTCGAAGTAGTGCTCCCCGGGTAGCACCTCGCCCGGGAACTGGTAGTCGTCGAGCACCATCGGCTCGCCCGTGGACCACAGTCGCAGCCCCGCCTGCCAGATGTCCGTGGCGGCCATGCCCGGTTGCCAGGCGAGCAGGTTACGCCCGATCAGGCCCTCGGCCCGGACCTTGAGCACTCTGCACGCCTCAGGGTTGAGTCGCAGGAACGTCACGTCCACGACCTCGCCGGAATCGTCGCGCACTGCCCCGAGCAGCATGTGCGGATCGAGCATCCCGTCGAGCACCATCGCGACTTCGCGCTCGCTGCGCTGGGCACGCTCCTGCTCGTCGACAAAGTCGTCCACGCACCGCAGCCCGGCAGCGAACCCGGCCGGCCGGCCGTCGTCGTCCAGCAGGGGGATCGCACGGCCGGAGAACCAGTGGTAGGAACCGTCCTTGTGCCGCAGCCGCACGATCGAGGGTTCCTCAGCCTCCGGCAGCTCTTCCCCCCGGTAGAGCCGCTCCCGGTAAGCGACGATCTTCGCGACGTCGTGGGGGTGCATGAAGTCGAGGAAGCCCGCGCCGAGCATCTCCTCGGGTTCCCAGCCAAGCACGTCGGCGCAGTTCCTGCCGACCCAGATCACCTGCCGCTCTTGATTTGCGACGTAGGTGAGGTCGGCCAAGTGATCAGCCAGAACCTGCAGAACACGCTCGGGCAGCGCCGCTCCGACACCCTGGGTCACACCGGCGAGAATGCCACAGCGGAGCGACTGTTAGGGCGTTGACGCGACCCGCAGCGGCATGCCTTTCACAGGCCTGATCGTGACTTCCGGTTTCATGCCCACGTCGCGCACTGTCGTGAACGAATAGCGGGCGCGCAGGTGGTCCAGGATCAGGGGACCCTCGACCAGGGACATGCCCCGGCCGATGCACAACCGTGGTCCGGCGCCGAACGGGATGTAGGCGCTTCTCGGGTGGTCGCGGCCCGGCTCGAAGCGTTCCGGATCGGCGTAGGCCGCCGGGTGCCGGTGCAGCCAATAGGGGCTGAGGATGATGAGCGCGCTCTCCGGGATTGCGTGGCCCGCCAGGGTGTCGGGGCCGAGCGCTTGTCGGGTGATCAGCCAGGCCGGCGGGTAGAGCCGCAGGGCCTCGTCGAACACCTCTTCGCTCGTGGCATCAGTGGGGTGCTGGGCGAGCAGGTACAGGCTCCAGGTCAAGGCGCTGGCCACGGTTTCGTGCCCAGCGACCAGGAACGTGACGACCTGATCTCGTAGGTGTTCAGGGTGCTCTTGCAGCAGGCGCAGGAGCGTCCCTTCCGGAGCCTTGGTCTTGGTCAGCTCCTGAACCGCCGCGTCCAACTGTGCCTTGGCCCGGGCAAGCTGTCGGTTGTTCGGGGTGGGCAACCACAACGGCGCCGAGATCGGGCTGGACTTCTTCACGACGACCTCGAGGCCTTGCAGGGTAGCTTCGGCCAGGCCCTTCGCGCGGCCGGTGAGGTCAGCGCCGAACAGCACCTCCCCCACCACTTCCAGCGTGATCCGCAGGATGTCGGCGTCGACGTCGCGCACGCCGTTGGGCCAGTTGATGCGGGCGCACGCTGCCAGCGTCGCCTCGCGCACCCTGGGCTCCAGATCCGCCCCGAACGCTGGCTGCACGACTGGGC
>WBZL01003793.1_pt1 | contig 13579 bp, 11 predicted proteins | sample 5204291 | NCBI WGS metagenome assembly WBZL01 (sample SAMN12344345, study PRJNA552823) | activated sludge metagenome | biome: Activated sludge suspended growth; feature: Nitrification reactor; material: Wastewater; isolation source: activated sludge from nitrification reactor of wastewater...
GGCGTACTCGCCGCTCACCTGGTAGGCGAAGGTGGGCAGGCGGAACTCGTCTTTCACGCGGCGCACGATGTCGAGGTAGGGCATGCCGGGCTTGACCATCACCATGTCGGCGCCCTCGGCGATGTCGAGTTCCACCTCGCGCAGCGCTTCGTTGCTGTTGGCCGGATCCATCTGGTAGGTGTACTTGTTGCCCTTGCCGAGGTTGCCGGCGGAGCCGACCGCGTCGCGGAAAGGGCCATAAAAGCTGGACGCATACTTCGCCGAGTAGGCCAGGATCCGCGTGTTGACGTGACCGGCGGCCTCCAGCGCGGCGCGGATGGCGCCGACGCGGCCGTCCATCATGTCCGAGGGTGCCACCATGTCGGCGCCCGCGGCCGCATGCGAAACCGCCTGCTTGACCAGCGCTGCGATGGTGACATCGTTCAGCACATAGCCGTCGTCGTCGATGATGCCGTCCTGACCGTGGGTGGTGAACGGATCCAGCGCAACGTCGGTGATCACGCCGAGGGTGGGAATCGCCGCTTTCAGCGCGCGCACCGCGCGCTGCGCGAGGCCCTCGGGATTCCAGGCTTCGGCGCCATCGACCGACTTTGCCGACGCCGGGGTCACCGGGAAGATCGCCACCGCGGGCACGCCAAGCGCGTGCACCTCTCCGGCCTCGCGCAGCAATTCGTCGATCGCCATGCGGTCCACGCCGGGCATCGAGGCCACTGCCTCGCGCCGCCCTTCGCCCTCGGTGACGAACACCGGCCAGATCAGGTCAGCCGCCGTCAGCACCGATTCGCGCATCAGCCGGCGCGAGAAATCGTCCCGGCGCATGCGGCGCGGGCGGACATGGGGATAGCGGGACTCACTGCTCATCGGCATCGCCTCGTCGGAAACCAGACCGCGCATTATCGGGAAAGCAAGGCGGCAGGAGTTGATCTGGCGACGCAAGCGCCGCCTTGTGGCGGGATGCATTCAGCGGCTAGTGTCCGCGCCGATATTCCAGAGTCCATCACGCATGCGTTCCATCACAGGGGGAATGTGCGCGGCGTTGCTCGTGCTGGCCGGTTGCGCCAGCGCGCCCGAGCGTCCGCCCACGCCGGAACCCGGCCTGACGTCCGGAGACGAAGCCGCCGTGGCGGCGTTGTACGACCGCATCGGTGCCGCCACCTCGCAGTTCCAGGGCGGCCTGGAGCTGATTCGTGCCGGCAGTCCGAAGGATGGTCGCGAAACCATGCGTGCGGCGCTGGCGGACGTCGAGGACGCCGCGCTGCGCTGCGCGGAAACCGTCGGCTGCGAGAGCCAGCGCTTCATCGGCGCGCTGGTGGTGCTGGTGCGGCTGCAAAGCGTGGCGGCCGGCTGGGACGATTTCGGGTACGAGGCGGCCGGCGAGGAGGCGCAGGACGAGGTTGCGACCGCGGCCAACCTGCCCCAGGTCGAGCGCTCTGTGCGCCTGCTGCGCGGCAAGGATCTGCGCGAGCTGATCGAATTGAACGAGCCGGTGCGCGCCGCACTCGAGGACTGGCTGACCTGGATGCGCCCGCAGCTGATCGAGGCCTGGGTCAACTACCAGTACCTGCGCAGCGACATGGTTCCGGCCTACCAGCAGGCCGGGCTGCCGGAGGCATTGTTGTTCGCGATCCTGGCCAAGGAATCGGCCGGGCGCGTGCACGTGTACTCGCGCGCCGGCGCCGCCGGCCCGCTGCAGTTCATGCCGGCGACTGCGCGGCGTTTTGGCCTGGGCGGCAACGGATTCGACGAGCGGCTGGATCCGGCTGCGGTCGCACGCGCCAATGTGCGTTACATCGAAGAGCAACTGGCTGCGTTCAACGACAACCTGGAGCTGACGCTGGCAGCCTACAACGGCGGCGAGGGGCGCATGCGGCGCCTCGCCAGGCAGCATCCCGGGCGTGGTTTCTGGTCCGAGCGCATCTTCTACGCGCTGCCCAGCGAAACCCGCGATTACGTGCCGAAAGTGCTGGCGGCGGCCTATCTGTTCCTGCACCCGGAGCAATATGGGTTGCGCTTCCCGACGGTGGACAACACCCTTGGTGAAATCGGGTTGGAATCGTCGATGTCACTGGCGGAACTGGCGATCTGCCTGGGCCAGGACGAGCGTCCCGAAGGCTGGTTTCGCACCCTGCGCAACCTCAATCCGCGGATCAAGTCCGAGGTCCGCTTGCCACTGGGCAGCAAGGTGCGGGTGCCGGTGGCGCTGGTCGATGCGTACGCGCAGCGTTGCCGCGATCAGGATTTCCTGGCGCGGATCGCAGCGCTGCAAGACGCAGCGGAACCCGAGGGGCCCACCCAAGTGGGCTATGCCGTGCGCCGGGGCGATACGCTGGCCGCAATTGCGCGCCGCACGCGCTGCAGCAGCGTCAAGGAGATCGCGGCGCTGAACGGAATCCGCGGCCCCAAGTACGCATTGAAGGTGGGTCAGCGCCTGCGCCTGCCGACGTGCAGCTGATCGTTGCCGGGATCGACGGTCTCCGTCGAACCGCGCGGGCGGCCTTGACCGCCGCCCGCCCGTAGCCGTGGATCACTTGCGTCGCAGCACCGCGCCGGCGCCGACCAGGCCGATCACCAGGGCCAGCAGGCTGAGGCTGTAGCCGTCCAGGGCAGGTGCGGCGATCGCGGGGGCGGGCGGCTCGCCATTTGCGCCCGTGATCGAGTAGGTCGCCGGGCCGCAGACGACACCGGGGGCATTGGCGACACCCGACACCACCATGTAGATCTGGCTGTTGGCCGGGACGTTGAAGGTCTCGGTGAAAGCCTGCGACGAGCCGAAGGACCAGATGAAGCCTTCGCAAATGCTGGTTGGATTCAGCGGCGCCGAGTGGAAGGTCACGAAGATGCCGGTGCCACAGGTCTGCGGATCGAAGTTCGCCGTCACCTGCCCCGAGCCATCCGTGAACATCGGGATGCTGGTGTACTGGAAGTTGCCGCTGCTGAAGGTCGAGCAGGCATCGCCCGGCGTGCCGGAACGGAAAAAGCGCGGCGACATGGTCGCTTCGCTGCCGGTGAGGCTCACCTGGCCGCTGGCCACGCGCGGGCCGGGCGTAGCATGTCCGGAGAAGCTCGGGTTGCCCTGGCGTGCAGGGTCATCGCTGACGCTTTGCGCAAGCACGGTGGCGGGGAGCATTGCTGCCGCGAGCGCGAAACTGGCGAACCTGATCATGGACGGACTCCGAAGGCGGATAGGGCGCGCGCCGATCGATACGCCGGCTGCGGGCCGGATTCTCACACATTCGGGGCTGGCCGCGACGTCAAGCATGGTTTCCCGCCGGGCCGTTGATTCCGGCTAGCATCATCGGATGAACGAACACAACGACCTGGCCGCGCTGATCCGCGCCGACACGCCGCTGCTGGCGATCGACACCCACGAGGAACTGGAGGTGATCGCGTCCTTCCAGCGGGCGTTGGGCTCCAGCCTGCGGCCACTGTATGCGTGGAGCATCACCACTGGCCTCAAGCGCCTCGACATGGAAGCCGAGCCCAAGCCGATGAGCTCCGGCGAGGTCCTGGACGCGATCCGCGACACGCGCCAGAAGAGCGTGTTCCTGCTGCTCGATTACACCCCGTTCCTGCGCTACGTGGTCACGCTGCGGCAGTTGCGCGAGATCGCCATCCGCCAGGGCATCGCCGCGCATACCGTGGCGCTGGTCGGCGCCAACCTGGAGCTGCCCAAGGAAATCGAGGCACTGGCGGTGCGTTTTTCGCTGTCGCTGCCGAACGAAGCGCAGCTCGACCAGATCGTGCGCGAGGAGGCACTTGCCTACTCGCGCGAGCACGCCGGCAAGCGGGTGCAGATCCATGCCAGCGCGCTGAAGGCCGTGGTGCGCAACCTCAAGGGCCTGGCGGGCAGCGATGCGCGACGGATCGCGCGCCGCATCATCGCCGCCGACGGCATGATCAGCGACGCCGACCTGCCGGCCGTGGCCAAGGCCAAGTTCGAACTGTTGAACAAGGCCGGCGTGCTGTCCTTCGAATACGAGCCAATCGCCTTTCAGGATGTCGCGGGCCTGCGCCGGCTCAAGCGCTGGATCGAGCAGCGCCGCGCGGTTTTCATGGGCGAGCCGACCAAGGTGCCGCTGGACCCGCCCAAGGGCATCCTTCTGCTGGGCGTGCAGGGCACCGGCAAGAGCCTGGCGGCGAAGGCGGTGGCGGGCGGCTTCCAGGTGCCGCTGCTGCGCATGGACATGGCCAGCATCTACAACAAGTACCACGGCGAGACCGAGAAGAACCTGCGCGAGTCACTGGCCAACGCCGAGGTCATGGCGCCGTGCGTGCTGTGGATCGACGAGGTGGAGAAAGCCTTCTCCACCAGCGACAGCGACGGCGGCACCAGCCAGCGCATCCTCGGCTACTTCCTGACCTGGATGGCCGAGCGCAAGGCGAAGATCTTCCTCGTCGCCACTGCCAACGCCATCGACAAGCTGCCGCCGGAACTGCTGCGCAAGGGGCGTTTCGACGAGATCTTCTTCGTCGACCTGCCGGCCGCGGATGTGCGCGTGGAACTGTTCCGGCTGCACTTGGCCAAGCGTGGCCTGAAGCCGGAAGGATTCGACCTCGACGCGCTGGCCGCCGCGAGCGACGGCTTCTCCGGCGCCGAGATCGAGCAGGGAGTGGTCTCCGCGCTTTACGCGGCCCATGGCGAAGGTGGCGCGCTGGACCAACGCCACCTGGTAGAGGAACTGCGCCACACCCGGCCGCTATCGGTGGTGATGGCAGAGAAGGTCTCCCACCTGCGCGCGTGGGCGGCGGAGCGGACGGTGCCGGCGGACTGAGAGGCGGGTTCTGGGTTGTGGGTTCTGGGTTGTGGGCAGCCAGAGCTCGCGGAAACGTTTGCGCGGCAAGGCGCCCGCTGTTGCTGCCCACAACCCAGAACTCACAACTCACAACCGGCGCAGACCATGCAATCCCGCACCCACCACCTCTACATCCTCCTCGCCGGCCTGTTCATCACCAATGCGCTGATCGCCGAGTTTGTCGGGGTCAAGATCTTCGCCTTCGAGGACACCTTTGGCCTGGCGTCACTGAACTGGAACCTGTTCGGGCAGAGCGGGTCGCTGAACTTCACCGCGGGTGTGATGCTCTGGCCGGTGATCTTCGTGCTCACGGACGTGATCAATGAATACTTCGGCAAGCGCGGGGTGCGCTTCATCTCGTGGCTGACCGTGGGCCTGATCCTGTATGGATTCCTGTTCGCCTACCTGGCGATCCACCTGGCGCCGGCAGGCTGGTGGGTGGGAGTGTCGGCCGCGCAGGGTGTGCCCGACATGCAGGCGGCCTTCGGAGCGATCTTCGGGCAGGGGATGTGGTCGATCGCCGGGTCAGTGACGGCCTTCCTGGTCGCGCAGTTGATCGATGTGCGGATCTTCCATGCGATCCGCCGGCGCACCGGCGACGGCAAGGTCTACCTGCGGGCGACCGGTTCGACCTTGGTCTCGCAGTTCTTCGACAGCTTCATCGTGCTCTACATCGCCTTCGTGCTCGGACCGCAACAGTGGTCGATGGAACTGTTCCTCGCGATCGGCACGGTCAATTACTGCTACAAGGCGCTGATGGCGCTCGCACTCACCCCGGTGATCTATGCGGTGCGTCGCGGCATCCATGCCTTCCTGGGAGAGGACGAGGCGGCGCGACTCAAGCAGCGCGCGCAACTGGATTGAGCGGCAGACAGCCGACAAAACGCGGCCTGGCGCGGCCGAGGTCAGGTGAAGTGCACTCGCGGGCGCGGCAGTTCAGGCGACCTTGCTCGCCGCCCAGTGCTGATCAGCCGTCGTCGCGTTTCCCACCGATTCCTTCAGCATGCGCACCGAACGCATGACCGCGCGATGCATGTCCTGCATTTCGCTGTAGGGCAGGTCCTTGGTTTCGTGGTACGCAACCGCCAGCCACAAGGCAATACCGCGCAGTTTCAGCGGCACATTGTCCGACTTGACGCGCTCGATGGCGATCGCTGTGCCGTTACCCCAAGGGCTGTAACGTTCAGGGTTCTCGCTGGAGTACAGGTGCGGCACGGCCGAGGCCGCTGCGTTGGCGAACTCCTTCTGCGACAGCGCGTAAAGCGCACGGCGTTGATCCAGGGAAAGTCCCTGAATCGCTTTTTCCAGATCTTTCAGCTGACTGCGCAGAGTCAGGTAGCGCGCAAGTGCCAGCGTGCGAAAGACGAACTTCATGGCGTCTGCCCCTGTTCGATATCTGGATGGAATGGTGTCACGACGGACACAGTTCCTCCCCCCAGAGAATGCCAACCTAGTCACAAGTTGACGTGGTGTGTCACATTGGTGCGTAGCGTGCCCATCCACGTCCGAAAGGTCAAGCCTCCGTCAATTCTCCGGACGGCTCCCGCTCAGCCGTCGGGAATCAGCACGGAAGGAATCGGAGGGAAACGCTTGCGGTATTCGGCACGCTCGTCGCGGCAGTACCCGGCACCCATGACGAACCGGCGGCAGGACGCTGGGCGCGATTCGTAGATGCTGCAGCACATGCGTCGATGGTCCAGCGCCACGCACCAGCCATCCTCGCCATGTGCCATCACTTCAATGCCATGATCGTCCACCTCGACCATCCAGCGCGGAACGCGATCCTCCGGGAACACGACAACGGTCAGGCGGCAACACACGGCATCGCAGTCATTGCAATGCACTGTCGGATCGGTCGCTTCGTCTGCCTCGGTCCACTCGATGATCACTATCGCCTCCAGGCGAATGCACGCGCTACCGCGATCGCAGATCAGTTCGCGAGCGTTGCCAACCTCTGCAGCATGCGCCATTCAGCCTGAACCTGCGGGGGCCGGCGCCAGGATACGGTGCGAGGTGCGACTTCTGGCCGTTGAGTGGCTGCCGGCCATCCCGTACATTCGCGCGCCCCCGATTCCCTATGACCCGCAGGAACCGAATGAAGCGCCTGATCCTGACCTCGCTGCTCGCCCTGTCCCCCCACGCACTGGCGGTGGAGGGCATGTGGCAGCCGCACCAGTTGCCGGCCATCGAGGCGAAGTTGAAGCAGGCCGGCATCGCGGTCGATCCGAAACAACTGGCCGATCTGACGCGCTACCCGATGAACGCGGTGGTCAGCCTGGGAGGGTTCTGCACCGCCTCGTTCGTCTCGCCGATGGGTTTGATCGTCACCAACCACCACTGCGCGCTGGGATCGATCCAGTTCAACTCGAGCGCCGAGCGCAACCTGATCGAGCAGGGCTTCCTGGCCGGCACCCTCGGCGAGGAACTGCCCGCCGAACCCACCCTGCGGGTCTATGTCACCGAATCGATCACCGAGGTCAGCGAGCGCGTGGTCAAGGGCCTGGGGGCGGACCTCGATGGCCTGGCGCGCTATGCCGCCATCGATCGCGCGCAGAAGGCGCTGGTTGCCGAATGCGAGCAGGACCCTGGCTTCCGCTGCGATGTCTACGTGTTCCACGGCGGCGCGCAGTATTTCCTGGTGCGCCAGATGCAGATCCGTGATGTGCGCCTGGTCTACGCGCCGCCTGCGGCCATCGGCAATTACGGCGGCGAGGTCGACAACTGGATGTGGCCGCGCCATACGGGCGATTTTGCCTACTACCGCGCCTACGTGGGCCCGGACGGCAAGGCCGCCGACTTCAGCGAGTCGAACGTGCCCTATCGCCCGCAATCGCACCTCAAGCTGCAGCCGGCGGGCCTCAAGGAGGGCGATTTCGCGATGGTCGTTGGCTATCCCGGACGTACCAATCTGCATCGCCTTGCCGAGGAAGTCGCCGACACCGCCGAGTGGGCCTATCCGCAGCAGATCGCGAAATTCCGCCGCTCGCTCGCGCTGATCGAAGAGCACACGCAGGGGCGGCCGGATGCGGCGATCAAGTACGCCAACGCCGTGGCGGGCGCCGGCAACTACCTGAAGAAGTTCGAAGGCACGCTGGAGGGCTTCGCCAAGGCCGGCACCGTGCGCGCGAAGGCCGCGGAGGAGGCTGCGATCCTCCAGTGGGCGCGCAAGCACGACCAGGCGGCCGGACTCGCGGGCCACGCGGCGCTGCGCCAGCAACTCGCCGCGCAGCGCGCCTACCGCGAGCGCGACGCCTGGCTGCAGACACTCGGCTCGCTGTCACTGTACGCCGCCGCGCGCGACCTGGTGCGCCTGCCGGCCGAGCGCGCCAGGCCGGATGCGGAGCGCCAGTTCGGCTACCAGTTGCGCGACGAGCCGCGGCTGGAAGCGCGGCTGCAGCAGTTCGACCGCCGCTACGATCCGCAGGTGGATCGCGCACTGATGCAATGGGTGCTTGGCGAGCTGATCGCGCTGCCGGCCGCCCAGCGCATCCCGGAACTCGACCGCTGGGTCGCCGGGGGTGATGGCGAGCCGACGCCGGCCCTGCTGGCCGAGCGCCTGGACGCCCTGTACGCAGGCACCCGGATTGGCGACGCTGCACAGCGGGCCGAGTGGTTCAAGGCGGATGCCGCGGCGGTCGCGCAATCGAGCGACCCGGCGCTGGCGCTGGCGCGCGCACTGATGCCGGCGCTGCTGCGCATCGAGGACGAGACCGAGCGCTTCCAGGGCGAGGAGTTGCGCAATCGCCCCGCGTGGATGGCCACGCGCATCGCATACGCCCACGCGAAGGGCGACGAGGTCTACGCCGACGCCAACCGCTCGCTTCGCGTCAGCTTCGGCAATGTGCGCGGCTACATTCCGCGCGATGGCGTGCGCTATGAGCCATTCACGGACCTCGCGGGCATCGCCGAAAAGCACACCGGCAAGGTTCCCTTCGACGCGACCGTGCGCCAGATGGAGGCGATTGCTGCCCGCCAGTACGGCCCCTACGCCGTCGACGGAACGGTGCCCGTGAATTTCCTCGCCGACCTGCACATCACCAACGGCAATTCCGGCTCGCCGATCCTCAACGCACGCGCAGAACTGGTCGGCCTGGCCTTCGACGGCAACCTCGGGGCGATCGGCGCCGAATGGCTGTTCGACCCGAAGATCACCCGCACCATCGGCGTGGACATCCGCTACATGCTGTGGGTGATGGACGCAGTGAGCGGCGCGCACCGGTTGCTGGAGGAGATGGGCGTGAAGCCGGCGTTCGTGCGCTGAGCGTGGCTGGGTCGGGGCTGCCGGACCGGAGGCACTCGATCCCGCAAGTCTGGTTGTCGGTTGTTGGTTCTTGGTTGTTGGCAGCAAGAGCCCGGTGCCGAGGAACTGTGGGAGCGGCTTCAGCCGCGCGATTCACCCGCGGTCGGCGAACAGATCGCCGACAGAGTCGGCTCCCACAGAAGCTCGGCCCGCGAGCTGAGCTGCGAACAACCAACAACCCCAATAACCAACAACCAACAACCAACAACCAGCGACCCAACCGCAACCACAGCCGCCACCCTGACCCACCCCGAACTCCCATGCCGAAGGCCCAATATCCGCGCGAACTGACCAACTGGGCACTTGTCAGTGTCGGGGTGGGTGCGGTCGAAGGAGCGGTGGCGGCGGCGCTGGTCAAGGCGCGCTTCGGCGATGTGGCCTCGCCCTTCGTGGTCGACCTCGCGGTGGCGCTGGTGGCGGGCGCGCCGGCGTGGGCGAATATCGCCAGCTTCCTGTTCGCGGCGCACCAGCTCGGGCGCGACAAGATTGCGCTGACGGTGCGCTGGCAGACGCTGACCCTGCTGGCCGTGGGTGCGATGGCCGCGCTACCGCAGGGGTTGGCCGGACTGTGGTTGTCGGTGCTGCTGGTGGTGGTCGCGCGCGTCTGCTGGGTGGGTGTGATCACCCTGCGTGCAGTGGTCTGGCGGCGCAATTTTCCGGACGCGGCGCGCGCGCGACTGGCCTCCCGGCTGTCGGCACTGAACGCCGTGCTGATGGGCGGCAGCGGGGCGCTGCTGGGTTGGCTGCTGGGCCATCGTCCCGACCTGATTCCGCTGTTCTTCGCCGTCGCCAGTGGCATCGGCCTTTACGGCGCCTGGCGCTACCGCCGGCTGCGGCTGCGCGGGCACGCGACCCTGCGCGAGCGCGAGCGCGCCGCGCGCAGCGATCGCGACCTCAAGCCCTCCCTCGCCTCCTTCCGCAAGGTGCTCGCAGACGATCCTGTCTATCGCAAGTACATGGGCAGCATGTTCCTGTTCGGCAGCGGCAACCTGATGCTTCCGGCGCCCTTGCTGATCGTGTTCGGCGAGCGCCTGGCCCTGTCCCCTTTCAGCCAGGTCTTGCTGCTCGGCACCCTGCCGCTGCTGGTGCTGCCTTTCGCGATCGTGCTCTGGGCGCGCTACTACGACCGGGTGCACATCATCGAATTCCGCAGCGTCCACGCCTGGAGCTTCGTCACTTCAAGCCTGGCCTTCATGATCGGCTGCGTCGGCGGCGGACTGCCCTGGCTGGTGTTCGGCTCGGCGATGCTCGGCGTGGCCTATGCCGGCGGCCAGCTCGGCTGGAACCTCGGTCACAACGATTTCGCCCGGCCGGAGCAGGCGGCGCTGTACATGGGTGTGCACGTGACCCTGACCGGGATGCGTGGCCTCGCGGCGCCGCTGGTGGGCGTGGCGCTGTATCGCGGCGTCGAGGAACTCGCGCCCGGCCACGGCCAGTGGGCGCTGGTAGTGCCGGTGCTGCTGAACTTCTTCGGCGCGCTGAGCTTCATCCGGCTGCGGCGGGAGCACTTGGGAGAACGGCCGTGAGGTCCTGCGCGGGAGTGGGCGCGAAAATGCCGGTTGTGGGTTGTGGGTTGTGGGTTGTGGGCAGCGGCGACGTCGCGATCCGATTGCATTTGCAGGTAACCGCACCCCTCGAAACCAACAGCGAAGCGCGCAGCCCGCTCTGGCTGCCCATAACCCACAACCCACAACCCGCAACCGGCTTCTTCCCGCACACAGCCAATGAAGCTGGACGCGCAGGAGCGGCCCCATGACGCCCCTCGTCTGCCTCATCGGCCCGACCGCAGCGGGCAAGACCGAGCTGGCGCTGCAACTGGCCGAGGAGCACGGCGCGGAGATCGTCAGCGTGGATTCGGCGCTGGCCTATCGCGGCATGGACATCGGCAGCGCCAAGCCCAGCCAGGCCGAGCGCGCGCGGGTGCGGCACTGGCTGATCGATGTCCGCGAGCCGACGCAGAGCTGGTCGGCGGCGGATTTCGTCGCGGACGCCGAGGCTGCGGTCGGCGACATCGAATCGCGCAGCAAGCGCCCGCTGCTGGTCGGCGGCACCATGCTTTACCTGCGGGCACTGCTGCAGGGTCTGTCCGAATTGCCCGCCGCCGATCCCTTGCTACGGGAGCAGCTGGCAGCCGAACTGGCCAGCCGCGGCGCCGCAGAGCTGCACGCGGAACTCGGGCGCATCGATGCTGACGCCGCGCGGCGGATCCATCCGAACGATCCGCAGCGCCTGCTGCGCGCGCTCGAGGTTTATCGCCAGACCGGCACGCCGATCAGCGTACTGCAGCGCGCGTGGACGGGCGCGCCGCGCCGACCAGGCTTGCTGCTGGCCCTCGCGCCGGCCGACCGCAGCCTGCTGCATCGGCGCATCGAGCAGCGCTTCGACGCCATGCTGGCTGGCGGCTTCCTCGACGAGGTGCGCGCCCTGATGCAATTGCCCGGCATCCACCGCGACCTGCCGTCGATGCGCTCGGTGGGCTACCGCCAGGCCTGGGGCCACCTTGCCGGCGAGTACGATCTGGCGCGTTGCCGCGAGCTGGCGATCTTCGCCACGCGCCAGTTGGCCAAGCGGCAACTGACCTGGCTGCGCGGCACCGAGGGGGTCGAGTGGTTCGACCCGACCGATGCTCGCGCCATGGCTGCCGTGCGCGAACGGGTGGCAAGCGCGTTCGCACGCGGCTGCTGATACACTGCCGACACCTGCGGCCCGGATGTACCGGATTGTGAAGCTCGCGTGACGCCCCTTGCGTCGCGCCCGTCACGGCCGCAGGGGCAGTATCCAGACCAACAACAAACTAGAGAGGGCGCTCATGTCCCGCGGTCACTCGCTCCAGGATCCATTCTTGAACGCATTGCGCCGCGAGCGCGTGCCGGTGTCGATCTACCTGGTCAACGGCATCAAGCTGCAGGGCCAGATCGAGTCTTTCGACCAGTTTGTCGTGCTCCTGCGCAACACCGTCAGCCAGATGGTCTACAAGCACGCGATCTCCACCGTGGTGCCGGCGCGCAATGTGCGCATCACCGAGTCCGGTACTGGCGAGGGCGGTGAAGTGGAGCACGGGAGTTGAGCGTTGTTTGAGCGTTCCAAGCGGGGCGAACGGGCACTGCTGATCCAGCCGCGCCGGCATGGCGTCGAGTTCGATGCCGCCGCGGCCGAATTCCGCGAACTGGCGCGCTCGGCGGGCGCCGAGGTGGTGGCTGAGCTGGTTGCGCGCATCGACAAGCCGCATCCGGCGCTGTACGTCGGCAGCGGCAAGGCGGAAGAGGCCAAGGCGCTGGTACAGTCCGCCGGCGCGGACCTGGTGCTGGTCAACCACCAGCTCACGCCGATCCAGGAACGCAACCTGGAAAAGCTGCTCGAATGCCGCGTGGTCGACCGCGCGGGCCTGATCCTCGACATTTTTGCCCAGCGCGCACGCAGCCACGAGGGCAAGCTGCAGGTAGAACTGGCGCAGTTGCAGCACATGGCCACCCGCCTGGTGCGCGGCTGGACCCATCTGGAGCGCCAGCGCGGCGGCGCCATCGGCCTGCGCGGCCCCGGCGAAACCCAGCTGGAAACCGACCGCCGGCTGCTCGCCGAGCGGGTCAAGATCCTGAAAGCCCGCCTGGAAGTGGCGGTCAAGCAGCGCGAGCAGGGACGCAAGTCGCGCGAACGCAGCCAGCTGCCGGCGATCGCGCTGGTCGGCTACACCAACGCCGGCAAGTCGACCCTGTTCAACGCCCTGGCGCGTTCGGACGTCTATGCCGCGGACCAGTTGTTTGCCACCCTGGACCCCACCGTTCGGCGCGTCGGCGGTTTCAGTTTCGGTGCGGTGACCCTGGCCGACACTGTCGGTTTCGTGCGCGACCTCCCGCATGAACTTGTCGCTGCGTTCAAGAGCACCCTGACCGAGGCGCGCGAGGCGGATTTGCTGCTGCACGTGATCGACGGCGCCGATCCGCTGATGCCCGAGCACATCGCCCAGGTCGAGGCCGTGCTGGCCGAGATCGGCGCCGGCGAGATCCCGCAGATCCAGGTGATCAACAAGATTGACGCCTCCGGCGCCGAGCCCAAGGTCGAGGCGATGACCGGGCGCGTGCGTTCGCGGGCCTATGTGTCGGCGGTGACGGGTGCTGGCCTCGATCTGTTGCGCGGGGCCATCGAGGCCGAATTCGGCGCCGAACGCGTGCAGCGCAGCCTGCGCCTGGGTTATGCCGATGCCGGGCTGCGCGCGCGCCTGATCTCGCTGGGCGCGGTGCGCGCCGAGAGCGATGTGGAAGGCGAGGGCTGGGATGTGGAGATCGATCTGCCGCGGCGCCTCGCGCTGCAGCTGGCCTCGCTCCCCGGACACCAGGGAGAACTGGTGCGCACCCAGTTGCTCGCGACCGACGCCGGTGAATGAACGCTACGGTGACATCGGATCGGCTATTTTCGTCACATACCTTGAGCTTGTCCTCTGGCGCCCCCATCGCGTCCGGTCGACGCAACCCTTGAATCACGAGGCCGC
>WBZL01003794.1_pt1 | contig 13578 bp, 15 predicted proteins | sample 5204291 | NCBI WGS metagenome assembly WBZL01 (sample SAMN12344345, study PRJNA552823) | activated sludge metagenome | biome: Activated sludge suspended growth; feature: Nitrification reactor; material: Wastewater; isolation source: activated sludge from nitrification reactor of wastewater...
CGCCCACAGTAGGGAAAAACGGCAGAAAAACCTTGCGATAGGACTGAAAACCAACCCAATCCAGCACTTTCATTCCGTATCGTGAAGCTTGGCGGGGCTTCAGACGTCAAGTCCGACAAGCTGCTAGACACGAAGTGCGTTACAGTTCCTGTTCGTTCCGGACAAGACCAACATTGCGAAGCAACAATGAGATATCACCACAGCAGCACGCAGAGCGCCGAGTGTCTGCGTTTGGCCGTCAAGCACATGACTCAGCAACAGGCGTCTTTTCATCCGGCGAGCTATGCCGTCTGGTACCAGGATGTGGCGGGCATCAACCCCCATCTGCCGGCGGAAGTTGATGAGTTGCTGCAGCGCAGCCGGTGGCTGGACGACGGGAACGTCTACGTCCTCTATGACCGCTACACCGCGGAATTCAGTACGGCAACCGCCCTGTGCATCGGAGAAAGTGTCAGCCACCACTTGGATCAGGTTCCCGAATCGGCCGAGCAAATGGGCCACGAGGTCTCGCGCTTCGGCAATTTGCTCGAGGGCTGGAGCGATACCCAGAGCGAGCCCGTGTCTGCTGGCGGCGAGGCCGTCATAGCGGACTTCGTCAACCGGGCAGACCGCGCGCTCTACCTGGCCAGGACGCAGGGGCGCAACCGGGTCATCCTCACCCCGCGTCCGCAGCCCGCCAACAACAGACAGATCGAGCCCCAGCCACGATGAACGACGACGAGTTGATCCGCACCCTCGCCGAGGATCGTGTCATCCCGATGGCAGGACTGCTGTCGTTGTTGATGCCTGCGAGCGCGGGTGTCGGTTTCAGCCTCAAGGGCCTGGATGGTCGTTACCGGCTGGTCAACCGGGAGATGGAACGATTGCTTGGCCAGGGTCCGGCATGTCTGGTTGGGCGATCGGAGAGCGATGTCCTGCCGACTCACCTGCTGGCACAGCTAGCCCATTGCGACCAGCGCATCCTCGACGGTGCGTCGGCATCGTACGAGGAAGTCGAGATGCCCGTCGACGGCAGGATCAGCCGTTGCCGATGGATCAACCTGTCAGTCTTCGGCACCGACCACAAGCTACAGTCGATTGCCTCGATCGTCCAAGAGACCTTCCCATCGCCGGAGATCTCGTCCATGCAGCAGACTCTCGATCGCTTGCGCCAGGCGAATCAGGAACTACAGCGAACGGTCGGCGAACTCGAACAGGTGGCCAGCACTGACAAACTCACCGGTGCTTGGAACCGGCGGCGGCTCGAGGAATGCGTGCGCAGCGAGATGGACCGCCTGAACCGATACGAACAGCCGCTGAGCCTGCTGCTTGTCGACATCGATCACTTCAAGGCCATCAATGACCAGCATGGTCATGGCGTTGGCGACCAGATCCTGCAGACCATGACCTCAATGCTGCAGAGCCGCCTGCGGGGCACGGATGCCCTCGCGCGCTGGGGCGGTGAGGAGTTCGTCGTCATTTGCCCGAACACCGGCCGGTCTACGGCGGCGCTGCTGGCCGAACGCGTGCGTGTGCAGATCGCGAGTGCCGATTTTCCGTTGATCGGGCAGCTTACCGTCAGCATCGGCGCAGCCGAATGCAACCCTGGTGACACCTGGGAAGAGTGGTTCCAACGCGCCGACGAAGCGCTCTATCGGGCAAAGACCGGTGGCCGCAACCAGGTCCAGCTCGCACCGGCAGCGGTCCGGCCCCCGGACACCCAGGGATACGTGGTTGCCAACTTCGTTCAGCTCGTTTGGCAGTCGGCGTACGAATGCGGCAACGAACTCGTCGATCGCGGTCATCGCCAGCTTTTCGCCGACGCGAACGAGCTTTTGGCGGCTATTCTCGGACAATACGAGGCAAGGCGTTTGGACCTGATTGTCGAAACGCTCACGACTGATGTTGTCCGGCACTTTGCCGACGAGGAATCGGTCATTCACGCCGCCGGCTATCCCGGCGCCGCCGAGCACGCCGTCCTGCATCGCGAACTTGTGGCGCAGGCGCGTCGTCTGCTCGACGACTATCGGGCCGGCAAACAGGGGGTCGGCGACTTGTTCCAGTTTCTTGCCTATGATGTCGTCACCCGACACATGCTGGGCGAGGACCGCAAGTTCTTCCCTTACCTGCGCACCCAGGTTGCCGCGCCCGTCAGGAACCGAGAAGCGCCGTCGCCGTGAGATCGGCGCGGGCCGGCAAGCCGCCGACACAGGGCGGCTCGTGAGGGAGCGGCGCGATCTGCCGGACAAGATCCGGTTCGCGCCGACGCCGTATCAGGATGAAGACGTGGCCGAACCTCTTGTCGGGCGCGAGCGAACTTCCGACGCCTACTTGCTCACCGCTTCCTTCGTCTTTTCGGCGGCTTCCCTGGTGGCGTCCGCCGCCTTGACGACCATCTCCTTGCCAGCCTCCTTGGTTGCCGAAAAGACCTCCTTGGTCTTGTCCTTGATGTCCGCACCGGCGCTTGCGGCACTTTCCTTGGCGGCGGCGCCTGCATCCTTGACGGCCTCCTTGGTCGCGTCGGCGGCGGCACCGACAGCCGCCCCGGCTTTCTTGGCGGCGTCCTCTGCTTTCTGCGCAGACTCCTTGGCGAGCCGCGCGGCCTCGGTCTTGGCGGCATCTTCCTTTTGACCACAGGCGGCGACAGCCATGGCAAGCAAGGCAGAAACAATGAGCGGGGGGGTCTTCATGATTTCTATCTCCAGTTCTAGCAGGGGATGGGTTGATGGGAAAGATGCTGATGGACTGACAAAACTTCACGCCACCCCCGCGGTTGTTGCCGGGGCTGGCGGCAATACTTCCAGGGCAGCCCGTCCATCCAGCGGGATCGGTCGGGTTGCCGCTTGGAGGCTCGTGCGAGCTCCGGGTCGTCAGCCGTGGCCAGCGTCAACCGCGCCATCAGCGCCTTTCCCCGTGCCAGCGCATGGCGTATCCAGTCACAGCCGATGCACGGGGTCGTACAGTCTCAAAGACCCGATGGTGGATGCCATTCTTTTTCTTTATCAAAAGCTTGAATGATAGCATGCCAAAAGAGCCCTGTCGTCAGGCAGTTTTGTCAGTCAATCAGGTCCGTCCGGGTGACTGGCCAGTTAGGCGCAGCTTTCGCGGTTGAAACGCAAGATGTCCGAGAGCATCGACCAGAACTGGGGGCGCACGAGCTTGAGCCTCTGGCCGAAAACCTTCGCCAGATGGCTGCCCGACCATTCTAGATCCAGGGTCTACAGGCCTACGGGGAAGCACCTTTCGGTTTCGACGCCATCGACTCCGAGCAGAGCGAAAAGGGTGATCATATTCGGGTAGGTCTTTTCGTTGAAAACCAGGAAACCCGTATCGACCGAATGCGTCCGGTCCCGAAGGGGTATGTCGACCGTATTGGTGTGACCGCCGAAAGACAGGCCGGCCTCGAACAAGCTCATCTGAACCGACGGCTCAACAACCAGGCGCTGGCCAGACCGGAGATGCCGGCCCTGACGATGGCAATGCGTTGTTGTTGCTGAATGGCGTCCACCATGCGTTGAATACATGTTCGTCTTTCTGTAATTTTGTCCTAGACAAATTAGACGTCTGTGGCTATCATATCTTCAGTAATAACAGTAATAAGACAGTAATAAAACCTAGTCAACAATCTGTCTAGATTTTGTTGAGGACAAAAATGCATGTTCCCGATTTTGGCATCGCCGCCGTCGAACGTGACACGGGCCTTTCGAAGGACGTTCTTCGTGTCTGGGAACGCCGTTATGGTTTCCCCGCGCCATGCCGCGACGCCAACGGCGAACGCAGTTACCCGGCCGAGCAGGTCGAGCGCTTGCGCCTGATCAAACGCCTGATGGATCAGGGCCACCGGCCGGGGAAACTGATCGCGGCTGCCACGGAAGAACTGTACGGGCTTGCCGCGCGTTCTCTGGTGCCGCGTTTTGAGGAAGAGAATGGGGAAGTCGAGCAACTCGGGGCATTGCTCGCACTGATCAAACAGCGCGACAGCGCCGCTTTTCAGCAAGCCATGCAGCAGCGCCTTGCCCGCCAGGGTCTACAACATTTTGTCCAGGACTCGGTGGCGCCGTTGACCCGGCGTGTCGGCAAAGCCTGGGAGGAGGGCAGCTTCGAGATCTTCGATGAACATCTGTTTACCGAACTCACCAAGCGCCTGTTGCGCCAGGCCATTGCCACGCTTCCCGTCGGCCGGAGCAGGCCGCGCATCCTGCTGACCAGCGTACCGGACGAACAGCATGTGCTCGGCCTGCTGATGGTCGAGGCGCTATTCGCACTCGAAGGCGCCGACTGCATTCCTCTCGGGACACAGATGCCCTTGCTCGAAATCGGCCGCGCTGCCAGCGCGCACCGCGCCGACATCATTGCCCTTTCCTTCTCGATCGCTTTTCCGCAACGCCAGATTGCCGTCCTGCTGCAACAGTTGCGGATGATGCTGCCACCGGAGGCAGCCCTCTGGGCCGGGGGCGCCGGCATCCGGCGACTGGCAAAACTGGACGGTATCGATTTCCTGCCGACTTTCAACCTGGCTCTCGCAGCACTGGCCGACTGGCGCGCCACACATTCCTGAAACATGCTTTACGGATGTTTCAGGATCAGGTGGGCGATGCCGCTGCTTGCCTCCGGACAAAACGGACCAGCCCATGCGCGTCCTCGACGCGCAGCAGGCGTCCGGCATGTTCGAGTCGATTCAGGTGCGCTATTGCTTCACCCATGGCAAACATCGTCTGATGCGTATCGAGATCCCGTGAGAACAATGTCATCAATAGCTCGGCGGCGCTGCGTGGCGTGGTGCAGTGCTCTTCAAGAACCTGCAAACGCTCTTGGTGGTGTGCGTGCAGCGCATTGACCCGGTTCTCGATGCCGTAGAAGGGCAGTCCATGCGAGGGAAGGACCAGGGTCTCGGCAGGCAGTTCGCGATAGTGATCGATTGACTGCAGGTAATCGCCAAGCGAGTCGGCCAGAGGTGTGACGGCAAAGACGCTGACATTGGTCGAGATCTTCGGCAAGAGCATGTCGCCGGAGATCAACACGCCGAGTTCGGCGCAGTAGAGTGCCGCATGTTCCGGCGAATGGCCGAAACCGATGCGGACTTGCCAGTGATGTCCGCCAATGGCCATTTGGTCGCCGTCAAACAGGCGCTGGTAATGCGTCGGCAGGCTCGGTACGCCGCGATTGTAGCCACCGCTGCGACGTTCCAGTGCCGCGCAGCGATCGGCATCGAGGCCGTGCGCGCGAAATTGCCGCAACATCGGCTGATTGCCGTGGCCGCCCACCTCGTGCCAGACCGCATGCGCTGTCAGATACTCGCCTACCGTCATGCATACCGGCGCACCGGTACGCTCCTGCAACCAGGCGGCGAGACCGAGGTGATCGGGATGGAAATGCGTGACGATGATGCGTACGATTTTCCCGCCATGTGCCGTTGTGGTCAGACGGGAGAGAACGCCCTGCCAGCACTCCTTCACTGTATCGAGTGCGAAACCGGTATCGACGATGGTCCATCCGGCATCGTCTTCGAGCAGCCAGAGGTTGATGTGGTTGAGGGCGAATGGCAGCGGCATCCGCAGCCAGTGGATACCCGGAGAAACCTCGAAGGTCTCGCCAGCGGCGGGTGGGGTGGCAAAGGGGTAATCTGGCAGCATCTCGGGTGGATTGTAAAAAATGCTGAAATCTATACACTGGGCGCGCTCTGAAGCTGACTACCGCCAGCGTCGAGCTGACACCATTCTACACGTGATTCAGTTCCGTGCCGTCCTGCGCCAAAGCAACCCGGTACAAGCTACCATATTACAATTCAATTCGTGGCCATGCATAAAGCCCAGGATCCCCTCTTTGCCGAACGCGTCCGTGCCAGCTTTGCGCGGCAACAGGCCATGAGCCTGATCGGCGCCCGCATGGCGGTGGTCGAGGCGGGTTACACCGAGATTCATTTGCCGTACAAACCCGAAGTCACGCAGCAGCATGGCTACATTCACGGCGGCATCGTCGGAATGATAGCCGATTCGGCGGCGGGGTACGCCGCCAACACCCTGACGGCGGCCGACATCGAGGTGTTGACCGTCGAGTACAAGCTCAACCTGCTGGCCCCGGCCGAAGGCCCCTTGTTGATTGCCGAAGGATCGGTGGTCCGTTACGGCCGAACACTGATCGTGACCCGTGCCGAAGTGTTTGCCGTCAGCCATGGCAGGAAGAACCTGTGTGCGCTGATGCAGCAGACCATCATGGCCGTGTACGGCAAACACCCCGCCAAAACCTGATCAAGGAGAGACAGATATGCCCTACCCGAGCCTCAGTTTTGCCCATGGCGAGACCATCGACATGCTGCGGGCGACCGTTCAGGCTTTTGCCGCTGCCGAAATCAGGCCGCGCGCAGAAGCCATCGATCGCGACAACGTCTTTCCCGCCGATCTTTGGCAGAAGCTGGGCAGCATCGGCCTGCTCGGCATCACCGCCGAGGAGGAGTACGGCGGCAGCGGCCTCGGCTATCTCGCACACATCATCGCCATGGAAGAAATCTCACGGGCTTCGGCGAGTGTAGCCCTCTCCTACGGCGCGCACTCGAATCTCTGCGTCAATCAGATTCGCCGCAATGGCAATGCCGCACAGAAAGACCGCTATCTGCCCAGACTGATTTCCGGGGAACACGTCGGGGCGCTCGCCATGTCGGAAGCCAACGCCGGTTCGGACGTGGTCAGCATGAAATTGCGCGCCGAGCACAAGGGCGACCGCTTCGTCCTCAATGGCGGCAAGATGTGGATCACCAACGGCGGGGACGCTGACACGCTGGTGGTCTACGCCAAGACCGACCTTCAGGCCGGCTCGAAAGGCATCACCGCTTTCATCGTGGAAAAAGGCATGCCGGGTTTCTCCTGCGGCGCCAAGCTCGACAAGCTCGGCATGCGCGGATCGAATACCTATCCGCTGTTTTTCGATGAATGCGAAGTGCCTGAAGAAAATGTCCTCGGCCAACTGAACGGCGGCGCGCGCGTGCTGATGAGCGGCCTCGACTACGAACGCGCCGTCCTTGCCGGTGGTCCGCTGGGAATCATGGCTGCGGTGATGGATCTGGTCCTGCCTTACATCCATGACCGCCAACAGTTCGGCCAATCGATCGGTGAATTCCAGTTGATGCAGGGCAAGATCGCCGACCTGTATACCACCTTCAACGTTTGTCGTGCTTACGTCTATGCCGTGGGCGCAGCCTGCGATCGTGGCGAAACGACGCGCAAGGATGCCGCCGGGGCCATTCTGTACGCTGCCGAAAAGGCGACCTGGATGGCCGGCGAGGCGATCCAGATCCTCGGCGGCAATGGCTACATCAATGAGTACCCAGCGGGTCGCCTTTGGCGCGATGCCAAGCTCTACGAGATTGGTGCCGGCACATCGGAAATCCGCCGCATGCTGATTGGCCGGGAGCTTTTTTCCGAAACGCTTTAATACCCTATGGACTGCCAGAAAAAATGACTTGCACGCTGCGCACCCTCAGCGCTGACGACACCACCGCCATCGAGCACGTACGTCAGTTCTTCCGAAACTATGCCGCGTGGCTCGGCGTCGACCTGTGTTTCCAGAATTTCGAAGTGGAAATGGCATCGCTACCGGGCGCCTACGCCAAGCCTGAAGGGCGCCTGTTCTATGCCGAACGCGATGGCCGGCCGGCTGGCTGCGTCGGTATCCGACCATTTTCGACGGGCCTTTGTGAACTGAAGCGGCTGTATGTCGAGCCCAGCCAGCGTAGCTTCGGCATCGGCCGCGTGCTGACAATGGCGGCGATCAAGGCGGCCAAGGAAATCGGCTACCGCAAGTTGCTGCTCGATACCCTGCCGACCATGCGCGTTGCGGTCAAGCTCTACCGCGAACTGGGTTTCAAGGAAACACCGGCCTATTACCAGACGCCACTCGAAGGCACGATGTTTCTTGCACTCGATCTCGAAAACTGGTCGGAGGAAGAAGTCGTCAACGAGAACCTCTTTCACCTGTTCGACTTCAACCGCGCCTGGTCGAGTCGCATGCAGGAGATCGATCCGGGGTACTTTCTTAAACTTTCACGCCTGCAGACACCGCAATACCTGTGGATCGGCTGCTCGGATTCGCGCGTGCCGGCCAACGAGATTGTCGGGCTGCTGCCGGGCGAGCTTTTCGTCCACCGCAACGTCGCCAACGTCGTCGTACATACCGATCTCAACTGCCTGTCGGTGATCCAGTTCGCCGTCGATGTCCTCAAGGTCAGGCACGTCATGGTCGTCGGCCACTACGGTTGCGGTGGCGTCAAGGCGGCACTCAATAGGGATCGTACCGGGCTGGTCGACATCTGGCTGCGGCATGTCCGCGACGTGCACGACAAACATCTGGCACTGGTCGATACCCTGCCGCCGGAGCGGCAACATGATCGGCTTTGCGAACTCAATGTCCTCGAACAGGTGGCGAACGTCTGCCAGACCTTCGTCATCCAGGACGCCTGGCAGCGCGCTCAGCCGGTCACCGTGCACGGCTGGATTTACGGCCTGCGCGATGGACTGATGCGTGACCTGGGGTTCACTGTGCACCGCCACGAAGACTTGCTGCCGAACTATGTCGCGGCACTCGCTGGGCTGCAGGCCTGAGTCGCAGACGCGACATACCCATGAAAAATCCTGCCATGCGCCATTCATTGACACGTCCTCGCGCCTGCCGATTCTCTCGCCCCAGCCGCGCAGCCGCGACCGCGGAAACTCTTTGACCGCCGCTGCCGAGCGGGCGCGGGCATCCCCCACGACCTACCTCAAGCTGCTCGCCACCGCCCTGGTCTGGGGGGCAACCTGGATTGCCGGCAGGGTGGCGGTCAGCGAAGCCTCGCCGCTGGCAGTGGCCAGTTGGCGCTTCCTGCTCGCGGCGCTGGTCCTCGGCATGCTGGTGGTGATCCATGAAGGCTGGCCGCGCTGGTCGTTAAAGGAGTGGTTGACGCTCGGGGCACTGGGCGCCAGCGGCATCTTTCTGTATAACCTGTGTTTCCTTTACGGTTTGAGGGTGATCGAGGCCGGGCGTGGCGCGCTGGTGGTGGCGCTGACGCCGGCGGTGGTCGCGGTCGGTGACTGGCTCCTGTTCAGAGCGCCGATGTCACCGATGAAAGCTGCCGGCATCGCGCTGGCGATGTTTGGTTGCCTGCTGGTGGTCACCAATGGTGACCCCCGTCTGCTGCTGGCCGGTGAGGTTGGTCTCGGCGAATGGCTGATAATCGGCTGCAGTGTGCTGTGGGCGGTTTATACTTTCGTCGGACGGCGCGGCACGCGCTCACTATCGCCGTTGGCGATGACCTTCGGTGCCAGTCTCACCGGCTGGGGGATGTTGACCATCGCGGCGTTGCTGCAGGGTTCGCTGTTCGTGCTGACGGAAATCACCTGGCGTGGCTTGAGCGCGATCATGTTTCTCGGGCTATTCGGTACCGCCCTCGCATTTACCTGGTACGCTGAAGCAGTGCAACGCATCGGCGCGACGCGCTCGGCGGCGTTCATCAACCTGGTCCCGGTCAGCGCCGTCATCTTCGGCACCCTGCTGCTCGACGAACGGCTCGGGGTCGTGGTTCTGTTCGGCGGTACGCTGGTCATCGCCGGCGTCGTCATTACCAATCATGCCGGCGCGCGCCTTGCGGCCGGCGTCATCAGCAAGGAGAAAATCCAATGATCTTGACACAAGAACAGGAAATGATCCGCGACTCGCTGCGCGTTTTCGCGCAGGAGCGCCTGGCGCCCTTCGCTGCCGAGTGGGACCGCCATCACACCTTTCCGGCAGATGCACTGCGAGAACTTGGCGAACTCGGCGCGCTTGGCATGGTCGTTCCCGAACAATGGGGCGGTGCCGGCATGGACTACCTGTCGCTGGTGCTGGTGATCGAAGAGATCGCCGCCGGCGACGGCGCCACCTCGACGATCGTCAGCGTGCAGAACTCGCTGGCCTGCGGTATCACAATGAAGTACGGCAGCGACGAACAGAAGGAAAATTGGCTGAAGCCGCTGGCGCGCGGCGAGATGCTCGGCTGCTTCTGCCTGACCGAACCGCATACCGGCTCCGATGCCGCGGCCATCACCACCCGCGCCGACCGCGACGGCGATCATTTCGTTCTCAATGGCGTCAAGCAGTTCATTACCACCGGCAAGTACGCACAGGTAGCGATCGTCTTTGCCGTCACCGACAAGTCCGCCGGCAAGAAGGGCATCTCGTGTTTCCTGGTGCCGACCGCGACACCCGGTTACATCGTTGCCCGCATTGAGGAAAAGATGGGTCAGCGCGCTTCGGATACCGCGCAGATCCTCTTCGAGAACTGCCGGGTTCCAGCTTCCTGCCTGCTCGGCAAGGAAGGCGACGGCTACCGGATTGCCCTGTCGAACCTCGAAGCCGGCCGCATCGGCATCGCTGCCCAGTCGGTCGGGATGGCGCGTGCCGCTTTCGAAGCGGCGGTGCAATATGCCAAGGAACGCGAAACCTTCGGGAAGCCGATCATCGAGCATCAGGCGGTGAGCTTCCGTCTCGCCGACATGGCAACGCAGATCGATGCCGCCCGTCTGCTGGTCTGGCGAGCCGCAACCTTCAAGGATGCCGGCAGGCCCTGCCTCAAGGAGGCGTCGATGGCCAAGATGTTCGCCTCCGAAATGGCCGAAAAAGTCTGCTCTGACGCCATCCAGATTCTCGGCGGCTACGGCTACGTCAGCGACTTCCCGGTCGAGCGAATCTATCGCGACGTCCGTGTCTGCCAGATCTACGAAGGTGCCAATGACATCCAGCGTCTGGTGATCGGCCGCGCCGTGTCGGGTGATTAGCGATACCCGTAAATCAACGTTACCGTGCAGGAACCCGTACTGGGAATAGGCGAAGACCTTGCGCCCGATCGTCAAATGATGGCGGTCTTTATCCGGGACGGCCTAAAACGCCTTTGAGAAGAACTGTAACCTGCTGTTTTCAAGGACTCAAAAAGTCCAGTCCGCCAGGCAGCTAGGCCGGCTTGCTCTGGCTGTTGGCGGCGATCGGGGCGAGGTCCTGGATCAGTTGCAGATCGTTGTCTTGTGCGAAATGCAGTACGAAGCGGTAGGCCATGGGCTCCACCTCGTATAATCGGCCGTCTACAAAAACAGCTTTTTCGCCCTTGTAGGTCCTGGGACCGACATAGGGCGAATAGCGCATTTTCTTCTCGGCGCCAAAAGCTGACAGAACACCGCAAAGTCTTTCGGCCCAGTCGCTGGGGCGGAACCTCTTGCCTGCGATGGTCAGACCGACGATGATGAAAGAGGAGTGCGACGTAGTGGGCATATCTCGGGGGTATCTTAGCGAGGAGAACCGCGAATTTCTCTCTTGGGTTGTCGTTGGGCGCCTACCGACAGCGTCGACATCGCAATTCTAACAGAAAGACCGTGCTCTTGCCGGGTCCAGGCGGAAGTCGGCCATCGCCGATTGGCGAAAGAACTACCCGTTCGGCCACATCGCGATGCCACATCAGGCAGTGCTGACACGCGAACAGGTCAGGCCGGCACCCTGAGCATACGCCTCCAGCACCTGGTCTATGGCGCGTCTGACCGTGCCGTCCGGCAGCTCTGTGACGAGTTGAACTCTGCCGAGACACTCTTCTCACCCTCCAACCTTCGCCAAATCCGTGAAATCAGCTTGTCTGATCAGGCACCGCCCTTTCGAAGCGCTCCAGTTCATCGCGGTTGTTGATGTTCTCGAAAGCCCCGGCCTGATCATCAAAAGCCACCTCGACTACCTGTAGCATCGCGTGCCAGCGATCGACACGGCGCCCACCGCTTTCCAGGTATTCGCTCAACGAAGGCAGGACTTCACGCCGACACAGGCAGAACACCGGTTGAGGCTGGTTGAAGGTGCGAGCGACGGCAAGATCGGCGCCGCTCGTGGTCAGGGCCTGCCGCAGGCGATGAACCAGATCGCTCGGTAGGAACGGTGAATCACAGGGAGCGGTAGCCAGCAGCGAGTGCCTCGCCGCCGTCAGCGCAGCTTGCAGGCCGGCCAGCGGACCAGCGAATTCGGAGATCTGGTCGGCCAGAACGCGATGGCCGAAAACAGCGTAGCGATCACCGTTCTGATTGGCATTGATCAGTAGTTCGTCGACCTGCGGGCCGAAGCGCTCGATGACCCAGGCAACCAGTGGTCGCCCGCACAGTTCCTGCAGCCCCTTGTCCACGCCGCCCATGCGGCGACCGCGCCCACCCGCCAGAATAACGCCGGTGATGCACGCTGTTTCATCAGGAAAGTCTTTTCTCATGAGAGGGCAGCCGAAAAAATTCTGCATATAACATCATTTCCCGATAAGTTTGGGGGGATGCTGAGAGCAGCAGTTCTCATTTCAAATTCCATGGTAGCGGGTGGTGAGGGTAAGGACTGTTGGATGGGGGAAGTCAGCCGGTGTCTGGGGCGTTGGGAGCGAGGCGCTGCTGCATGAAGCGCATGAGATGATCCCAGTCATCGAACGGCAGGTACTGTAGCAAGGCGCGCAGGTGTTCGAAGAAGGTTCGGCGGGAGGGCAGCAAGCTGCGCACCTTGGGTAACGGGTGTCCATCCAGTCCAGGGCGGTATGGACCAAGTAGGCCAACAAGTTCAGCGTGGCGAACAGGTTGGCCAAGAACTGCTTGCCGTGTCCGAAGTGGTGGTCGAAATGGTCGCCCTTGGTTTTCAGAGTGTGGTTGTGCTCGTTCTCGATTTTCCACCGCGCCCGCCCGGCGGAAGCCAGCGCGGCGACGTGGTGGTCGGTGATGGCATGCGAGGTGGCCCAGGCGTTCTTGAAGAGGAGGGCCCCGCTGGCATCGGTGGTGACCAGTTCCAGCCAGTTGGCCATCACGGCCTCGTCCGTGTCACGCAAGGGCACTTGATGAGCGTAGCGATAGGTGTCTGCTTCTTGCCGACGCGTCGCACCTGTACGACGCGGCCGAGTGGGTCGTTGCGCTCGAAATCGCCGACCCACTCGTAGTAGCCTTGCTGGTACAGGGCGTCGCCCATCTCGGCCATGACCGGGTACACCGTTTCCGGCGGCACCCGATCCAGCAGATTGCGAATCTGGTGATCGCAGGGAATCTCATACACCCCGAACAGCGAAGAGGCATTGTTCCGCCCTAACTGCTTCTGCATCCTGACCTGGCTATCGAGGAAGGACGGACTTTGCGAGAAAAACACGGCGAAGGACGACAGGGCCGGCATCCTTCATCTCATAGCGCCAGGCGTTGCTCTGCTGACGCCCGTCCGGCAAACCCCGGAATGCCTCCCGAACCTTCTCGATCAAGACGACGGCAGGGCTCGGCAAGGGGATGGGGGAAACGGCAGGGCAATCGAATGAATGCCATTGTCGTGAACCTTCGGAAATAATGGTTTACGCTCAAGGAGTTACGAAGGGGCTGTTCACAGCCCATTGATTTGTGTAGTTTTCTGTCTTTTTGGGGTTTTCCATGGAGGCAGGAGGCAGGGTCCGGTTGATGGACGTGTGGGTTGGTGTGCGGGATCCACGACAGGCGAAGAAGGTCGAGCACGACTTGGTGGAGATGCTGGTGGTGGCGGTGTGTGCGGTGCTCTCGGGTGCGGATGGCTTCGTGGAGATCGAAGCCTGGGCGAAGGAAAAGCTGGACTGGCTGCGCC
>WBZL01003795.1_pt1 | contig 13577 bp, 12 predicted proteins | sample 5204291 | NCBI WGS metagenome assembly WBZL01 (sample SAMN12344345, study PRJNA552823) | activated sludge metagenome | biome: Activated sludge suspended growth; feature: Nitrification reactor; material: Wastewater; isolation source: activated sludge from nitrification reactor of wastewater...
GAACTCTTTGAAACCGCGCGCGGCTTTGATGGTCCCGCTCAGTTGCTTGAACGCGATGCTGATATAGTTCTCGCCTGCGGGCAAAGCCTGCGGCTGGGCGCGTTCCTTCAACCAGCGGAAGATGGGAATGGAAGCCAGCGCGAAAAAGATCGCGGTGACAACCAGCGTGCTGCGCACCACGAGCAGGTCGCTGTCGGTCATCAGAATCGGCGGGAGGATGAGGAGTAGGATGACGATACCGCCCGCCGAGCCAATCGCCCAGCCCGTCCCAGCGATGCGACCCGTCTCTTCGGGGGCGGCGATCTCAGGCAGGAGCGCGTCGTAGAAAACTTGCGCGGCGCGATAGCCCAGTTCCGATAAAAGGAAAAAGAGGATCGCGATCGCAATCGTCCCTTTTTGGGTGAAGAATAATAAAGCGGTGAACACAACCGAGAGCGCCGTGAAAAAGAACAGGAATTTTTTCTTCGCGCCCGAATAATCGGCGATTGCCCCCATGATCGGCGCGGCAATGGCAACGATGATCATCGCGACCGAGATGCTCAAGCCCCACAAGCGCGAACCTTCCGCGCCGCCCACCACCTGGTTCTTGAAGTACGCGGAATAGACTGCCAGAAGTACAACCGAAGCGTACGCGGAATTTCCGAAATCGTACAAGTACCACGCCACCCGCTCGCGCTTCGTGGATTTGACCTGCGGAATTGTGTCTGTCATCTGTCCTTCCTCCTCGGCGATATGAAATTGTCTTACATTTCGCGCAAGTATATCATGGGGAAAAATGACTTCCGAAATTTTCAAGAACAAGAAATGCCTGTGTTCCAATCATATTTCTGTCAGGGTCTAACAATGAAAATCGGCGTTAGGCGCTAAAGCCACAAGGTATAATCGGTAAATCACGAAAATAGGTCATGGACGCGGTTACACTGCGTCAAGGCAGGCAACACGCTTTGTTTGGCAAATCGAACTGTCGCCTGAACTTTCATGAAGCGCTGGTAATCGGCGCAACAGCTAAAATGGATATTCAACCTCTTTATACAAAGATCGACAAGACCATCCAGTTGACGATGGGCTTCCTGGTGCTCGAAAGTTCGAGCGGGTACCCGCACGGCGAATCCAACATGTATCTGGTTGCCCCAAACGGAAAGATCCTCTGGAAAGCCGAAACCCCAGAAGGAAATACGTGCTTTTCGCGCGTCAAACTGAATGAAGACGGCGAGACATTTTCCGCCTACACGGTACACGGTCACGCCTGCGAATTAGATCTGAGAACGGGAAAACTGATCAGTTTTACGAGCATTCAATGATCCGAGGCTTTCTCAACCAGCCGTGGTTTCTGTGGGCAGGGCTTGCCATGATTTTGGCAATCGTGTGGGTTTTCGTAGGACCGCATACAAAGATTCCAGCCGCGCCGGGCTTTCGATATTTCATTATCCGCTGGGGTCACGCGCTGACGTGGCTCCTGTTGGCGGTGAATTTCTTCCTGCGAGGGATTAATCCGTCGTTCGATGGGACAGCCAACTTGATCGCCGCGGCGGGCGGGTTGGTATATCTACTGTTTATGGTGATGACGTTTATAATTAAGTAAGCATAAAAAGGAGTCCCGAATGGTACTCAAAACTCTTGATGAACATATAGAAATCACGCCTGGCGTCATGGGCGGAAAGCCGCGTATTGCGGGTCATCGCATCTCGGTGCAGAATGTGGTCATTTGGCATAACGAAATGGGCTACAGTGTAGAAAAAATTGCCGAAGACTATAATCTGAGCCTTGCAGATGTTTATGCCGCGCTCGCCTACTATCACGACCACAAAGAAGAAGTTGACAAATCCATCGTAGAAGGTGAAAAATTCGTTGAGGAGATGAAGAAACTGTATCCATCGAAGTTGAAGAAGAAACTCGATGGCAATTAATCGCTTATGCCCATCAAAGAACGCCCATGCGCCAAAACATCGAGGGCTTGGTTTTGATTGCAGAAACAATGACCGAAGAGGAACTGGTAAATCACGTTGAATACTTATAGCGCTTACCGCGACGCTCTGCGCAAGGCGGATAACAAGAAATCATAATTTCAGGAGTCACAATTGAAAATCATCGCATGTATCAAACAAGTCCCAGACTCGGAAGCGAAGATCAAAGCCGAGAATGGGCAAATCAACACAGGCGACTCGCCGCTGGTCATCAATCCATTTGACGAGTACGCGGTGGAAGGCGCGCTTCAGCAGAAGGAAGCGACAAACGGCACAGTCACCGCGTTGTGCATCGGACCCGAATCCGCGAAGGAGGCGTTGAAGCACGCGCTCGCAATGGGCGCGGACGATGCTATTCTCGTCTCAGACCCCGCGTTAAATAATTTAGATACAGTTGGCGCGGCGCGTGTCCTTGCCGCGGCGATCCAAAAGATCGGCAGCGTGGACATGGTCGTGTTCGGGCGGCAAACGCTCGACAACGGTTCAGGACTCACGTCCGCGCAGACGGCGCGCGCTTTAGGGTGGTCACTGCTGGGGTTGGCGGGGCAGATCAAAGTCCAAGAAAGAAGCGTGACTGTTGAACGAGTCATCGAAGAGGGCAGGCAAACTGTCAAAGCGAATCTGCCCGCAGTCATCAGCGTTGTGCAAAGCATCGGCGAGCCGCGCTATCCGTCGTTCATGGGAATTCGCAAAGCGTCGAAAGCCGAGATCCCCGTGTGGTCGTTGAGCGATCTGGGAATCGCCGCGCCCGATGCGATCATCAAACGCAGTGAGTTGATGAACCCGCCCGCGCGCGACACGTCGGTGGAAATTATTTCGGGCGAAAGCCCCGCCGAGATCGCCGACAAACTTGCCGACAAACTCATCGCGGAGAAAGTGTTATGAAAATTTTTGTTTACATTGATCACTTCAAAGGCGAAGCGCAAGCCACATCGTGGGAGGCGTTGGGACTCGCAAAAAGTTTCGGCGCGACGACTGCTTTGGTTTTTGGTTCTGGCGTGGATGATGTGGCGAAAGCCGCGTTGGAATATGGCGCGGATGACGCGCTCGTTGCAGACGACTCGGCTCTTTTGGATTTTCGCGCTGAGACGTACGCTTCGACCCTCTCTGCCATCGCTTCTTCTCGGACCCCCGACCTGATTCTGTTCCCCACAACGACTCGCACCCGTGAGTTCGCCGCCATGTCGGCCGTGGATTTGAACACCAACGTCATCACCGACGCGACCGCCGTTGAAGTGAACGGCGATTCGATTGTTGTGACACGTCCGATCTACGAAGCAAAATTGTTTGAGAAGGTGACTACCTCCGCAAAACCGCAATTGATCACGTTACGCGGACGCGCATTTCCGAAGCCAGAAAAAGTCGCTGGCAAAACTGGGACAATCACAAAAGTGGAAGCGAAGACCGACGCGCTCACAACCGTCGAAGGCTACAGCGTTGCGGATGTTGGAGTCAGTCTCAACGACGCGGGCATCATCGTCTCGGGCGGACGCGGCGTGTCGAATAATCCGTCCCTGCAACCGCCTGCTGGACTCGACGACAAGCAAGCCGAAATTTGGCGCGCGCATCAAGGATTCAAGTTGGTTGGCGATCTTGCGTCTGTGTTGGGCGGCGCAGTCGGCGCAAGTCGCGCGGCAGTGGACGGGGGCTACATCCCATACTCGAATCAAGTTGGGCAGACGGGTAAAGTCGTCGCGCCCGATCTGTACATCGCCTGCGGCATCTCTGGCGCGATCCAGCATCTCGCGGGAATCCGCTCGGCGAAGATGGTCGTGGCGATCAACAAAGACCCCGACGCGCCGATCTTCAAAGTGGCGCGCTATGGCGTGGTCGGCGACTTGTTCCAGATCGTCCCCGCGTTGACGGAAGCGTTCAAGAAGAAGTTGGGGAAGTAGCATTATCAACAGGGATGCGAATTCGATCCGTATCCCTGTTTTATATAGGGCTTACGCAGTTTAACCGTTGCGCCGTAGTTGCACTGCGGCGGCAGTACAACTGCCCGCCAACTGCGTAAGTCCAGTTATATCTTTTTTCGGAATGACGGAAAGGATGATCGCGTGAAACACACCCAAGTGTTACTGGTCAGCATGGCTCTCCTGACGCTTGCATGCAATGCTCTGCGTATTCCCGCCACCCCGGAACAAGAATCAAACGCGCCCCAGAACTGTCCCTCCACCCTATCGAGCGACGCGGAGGTGGAGCAAGCCCGACGCTATCAAGAATCAGAGTTTACCAATGGGGATTGGGAGCAGAGCTACACGGTAACGGAATTTCGGCTTACGGTCACAAGAAAGAGCGAAGCCTTAAACTCGGTGATCAACTTCGATACGGTCATTTTCTGCGATGTCACAAATCCCGCCCTGAATGAGTACTATTCTCCCGAAAATTTCGCGATCATTTTCCAATATTACGACACCTATAAATTTCTGGATGAATGCCAAACCGGTAATCTGCGGCTGTATGAGTTGGCGTTCAGCGACGCGGGGATCGACTATACGGGTCGCTTTTGGTCTGAGATTCTTGACCAACACCATATTCGAGAAACTCTGGTCGTATTTCCCACGCCTGATCAGGCAAGCCTCGAGCAATTCAGCCAGGCTTTGGAGTTTGAATTGCCCGCCTGCAAGTAAAAAGAATAGGGTCTCCCGTAATCAACGGGAAAGAGCTTCACCACGAAGGGCACAAAGTACACAAAGGCAAAAAGGAGCCTAGATTCCTTGCGTTTTCCTTTGTGACCGTCGTGTCCTTTGTGTTTGAAAAAAAGGTTTCCCGTTAAAAACGGTAGAGCTAAAGAATATTCACCTCGCCGACCGACGGTGGTTGAATCAGTTTGATTGGATGTGAAGTTTCATCCACCCCATTGGGGGAGTAACGAACAGCGGTTCTTCGTGTCATGGCTGACATGCTTCACGACAGTTCCCGTATAAAGAAGCAATCGCCACTCGAGGTGAACCGCCATGAAACGACAAAGCCATAAAACCATCCTGATCTTATTCGTAACCTTCGCGACAATTCTGGCATGTAACATGCCCAGCCAGGCAACGCCCACCGAGGCGCCTGTCGTCGAGCCGTCGGCAACGCTGATCTCGCCCGTGATAGAAACGCCGGTTCCGCCGCCGACCGAAATCGGCATCCAACATACAACCATCCCCGCGAACCTGCCCGAAAATCGAAGTAGTCATGCGGGCGACTACGATTCGTCGGTGACGGCGGACGAGAAAAAATCCAACGGCGGAGACAGGTTCACCTTCGAACGATTCGAGCGCCCGTTCAACGCCAACACGATGGACATTTACTATCCCGAACTCGATATTGTGGACACGTTCGTATTCCAGGATGAAACCTGGCTCTACGGCACAATCAAAGTGGTCGACCGGGCGGCGGTGAATATGTCGCCGTATCGTTTTGCCATGCAACTGGATACGGATGTCAACGGCAAGGGCAATTATCTCGTTGTTGCGTTGAATCCCTCCTCCACAGAGTGGACAACGGACGGCGTTCAAGTGTATCAGGATGCGAATCGCGATGTGGGGAACTTGACCGCCATGGTATCTGATAAGGGCGCTCCCGGAGGCGATGGGTTTGAAGCCAACTTATTTGATAACGGAAAAGGGAACGATCCAGACAGCGCGTGGATTCGCGAATCGCCCAACGATGCCAATACAGTTGAAATCGCCGTCAAGCGCGCATTGGTTGGCAACCCGCCTTTGTATATGGTCGATATGTGGGCGGGTCATGGAAACCTTGACCCATCCCTGTTCGATTTCAGCGACCATTACACTCACGATCAGGCAGGCGCGGCAGACCCGGGGTTGCCGAATTTCTATCCGATCAAATCGGTCTTCGAACTGGATAATTCCTGCCGCATGGCAGTCGGATTCGAACCCAATGGCAGTGAACCCGGGCTTTGTCCTTTTATTGCGCCGCCAAAAGCCGAGGGAGGAGAAACCCCCACCAGTTGTGCTCCCAGCATGACAGAACTCAACTCTTGCATGCAATTCGGCGGAACCTGGAACTACGCGACCTGCCGTTGTGATATTCCCGTTATTCCTTGATGAGCAATAAACAGACTTTATCGGTCATAAGACAAAACCTGCGTTGGACGCCGACCGCAAAGCGCGCAGAAGACGCAGATTGTTTCGCTCTTTTCATCAGCATGCATTAGCGTTCATCCGCGTCTTAAAGCATTTTGCAAGATAATCAGGTTGAGCAACTTGTTCGTCAACCGCAGCGACTCGAGCCTTTGAGTCGCTGCGGTTTCTTTATTTCGCTGGCTTCACCACACGTCCGCCGATGATTGCCGCGATGCCGGCAAGAACTAAAACCAGCGTCCCGCCGCACACGCCAACCGCAGTGAAGGACGCGCCCAGTCCTTTGATCGCGATCTCCTGGTTGGGAACCACTTTTGTGGTTCCATCTTCAAAGGCGCACGTCCATTCCTCCTGGTGACCGCTGGGACCGCTCGGGCTTGTTGTAACGGGTCCGCGATTATATTCTTCCTGGTCGATGGAAACAGCGCCGGGGCAAACCGCCCAACCGGTCAACATATCGAACACCGGAGGGATGCCCACCAACATCGCCCCACCGACCGGCACAATAAACAACAAGGAAGCGCCGCCCGCAAGCAAGACAATTAACGCGCCGATACACGATCCATGCCAACGCTTCATGATCGATCTCCTGGGTTGAAATTTATCGATTTGTTTCTCGTAATGCGACATTCATGTCGCTCTTGCGCAAGAGTAGCCTAACAAGCGAGACGCTTCGCAGTCTCGCATTACGGAGTTAACTGCGTAAGGCGAGTTAATAAGAACATTTCTCGGCTTCATTATAGCAACAAAAAATTGCGCGGAGCGTGTGCTCCGCGCAACCTAACCCCGTCCAAGTTTGATTCAGGCATGAGAAAAACTGGGCATCTCGACCCGGTATGCCGAGGGAAGCAGGTCTTCGACCTTTTTCAACGCGGATCGTAACTGCATTCGAGCGCGGGCGAGGCGGCTTTTCACCGTTCCAACCGGCACGCGCGTCGCTTGCGCGGCTTCTTCATACGACATCCCTTCAATGTCTACGAGGATTACCACCAGGCGGTAATCCGGCGTCAGGGCGCGGATGCAACGACGGAGGACCTCTTGCACCTCCGAGGATTCAGCCAACTCCTGCGGACCTGCCGCGAGGTCCATCAGCCAGGCTGGCGATTCGATCTCCTCGCCTTCGTTGTTATATGGCTCGAGCGGCATGGCAAGGTGACGTTTCTCGCGCCGCAGTTCATCATAACTGGCATTGATCGCCACCCGCGCCAGCCAACTTTTGAAAGACCCGCCGCGAAACGACCGGAGGCTATTGAAAGCCTGGGTCAACGCGTTCTGGGTGGCATCCTCCGCGCTGAGTTCGTTGTGTGTGACCCGCAAGGAAACACGATACATCATATCCTGATACTTTAACACAAGCAGGTTGAACGCATCCAAGTCGCCGCGTTGGGCGGTGGCTATCAACATGGTTTCGGTATCGGGATAAGTTTTCATACGTTTATCATACTCCCCCGATGTTACAAGCCTGTCGCAAAGATGTCACAGTTTTGTGACATCTTAACTATACCCCGCTTGAGATGGCTGTTTATCGTCGCGGCAAACGGAGCGAGAAGACCGTCCCGCGCGGTTCCGCCTGACTGGAGCGCACCCCGCATCCTCCACCGTGCAAAATGGCTATACGATTGACGAGTGCAAGCCCTAACCCGCTCCCCTCTGTGCTCCGCGCATTCGACCCGCGATATAACTCATCGAATATTTTCGACAAATCTTCGGAGGCGATGCCCGCTCCCGAATCTGCCACTTCGATGACGATTGCCCTGCCGTCCTCCATTGCGCGCACCTCCACCGAATCATTCGCGGACGTGAACTTGAGCGCGTTTTCGACGAGGTTGTACACCGCCAGCACGAGCAGGTCGCGGTCGCCGGTGAGCATGGGGAATGGCGATGGGATTTTTGGAATCAACAGGCTGATGCTCCGTCCTTCATAAGCGGGGATGGCGCGCGCGCCTTCCACCACATCCTCGAGCAGGTCCGGCACATTGACTGCGTACCGCTCGATGGGACGCTCGTCGAGGTCGGCGAGTTTGCGCAGGTCGGTAAGCAGGCGCGTGAGGCGTTCGACCGCCCTATTCGCGTTTTGCCCAGCTTGCGAGCGCTCGTCTGCCGCTTGCGCCTCCTGTAAATTGACGAGCGCGGCGCGTAACCCGGTGAGCGGGTTTTTTATCTCGTGATCGAGCCGCCTCAAAAAGTGACGGCGTTTTTGTTGCGCATCTTCCACGTAATCGGCGTAGAGCGTATGCGCCTCGTCTGCGCGGCGTTTGTCCCAGTATCGAACGAATACAATAACGCCGGTGATAAAAAAACCCAACAGGAATGCGAATACTGCCGTGTTGCGAATGGATAACCCAAGCACCAAACCGAAGATGCCAATGTCGATTGTTGTGAGTGTGGGAGGCGCGAATGGTAGCAGAAACCACGCCAGCCCGGCGAGGAGCAGTCCCACCCAGAGCGGCAGTGTGAGTTTGGCGTACCTCAACCATCTTCCTGAAAGTCGTCGCATTTACCCTTCTCCATGAACGGGCGCGATGAAGCGATAGCCCTCGCTGGGAATCGTTTCGATGAAGCGCGGTTCGGAAGGGTTATCGTCCAAGGCGCGGCGGAGTTCTGCCATGCGCGTGTCTACCGTGCGCGTGCCGGTGGGATATTCCCAACCCCAGACCACATCCAACAGGCGTTCGCGCGAGATGGCTTCATCGGGATGGGTCATCAAATATTCCAATACGGCGAGCGCTTTGGGTGTGAGTTCGATGGTTTCACCGGCGATGGCAGCCCGACGCGCGCGGCGATCTAGCACAAGTTCGCCGGCGGTGAGCAACCAGGCTGTGGATAATGATCGTTCGCCGGGGCGCGCCCGCCGCAATACCGCGCGGATGCGCGCCAACAATTCATGCGGATCGAAGGGTTTGTTGAGGTAGTCATCGGCGCCTTCTTCGAGGGCAAGGGCGCGTTCGGAGGCTTCGCCGACTTTTGTGAGCAGGATGGTGGGGGTCCAGATGTTCAGTTTCCGCAGGCGGCGCAATGTTTCGCGCCCATCCATGCGCGGCATGAGCACATCGAGGATGATCAACTCGGGGTGATGCGCCTGCGCTTTATCGAGCGCGGTTATGCCGTCGGATACGACCAACACGTGGAATCCCGCGCGTTCGAGGAACGGCGCGAGGCTATCCGCGATGGTGGGATCGTCGTCGGCGAGGAGGATGGTGGATCGGTCGAGGGACATTAACTCTCCCTCACCCCTGCCCTCTCCTGCGGGGAGAGGGGGAAAAGATGAGGCTAGAGAAAAGCCCGGTCGGGCGGACCAGGCTTCTCGTCGGAAAAGAGGCGATGCATCCTATTGGAAAAATCCAAAGGTGTTGATGATCAAGTCGAAGATCGCCGACTCGACGTTTTTGTCGAAGACCGGCGGGGGCGTGGGCAGGTTGCCAGGGTTGACCGATTTGAGCACGAAGGCGAGGTTGACGCACGCGTTGTTGCTCACGGTGGAGTAACTGACCCAATCGAAGAAACTGCCCGCCGCGCCTTCCGAGCCGCTCTCTTTGAGGAATTGCACGCCGTTGATGGTGACATTGCTCGAGGAGACGGCAGACCCGCTGGCGTATTTACAGGATGCGGCGTTTTCAGTGACGGTGATGGCGAGGTATTTTTCGCGCAGGTTGGTGTTCGGGGCAAATTGTAGATCGGCGCGACCGGAGTTTTCGCTCATGCCAGCCGAGGCGTCGGGCGGAATCATGACAAAGAATTTGTATTTATCGTTTTGGAAACGGTTCCAGCCGTTTGGTGTTGAGGTCTGCGGGTTAGGGGTGGGCGTAAAGGTTGGGGTTGGGTTCTGCGGGTTAGGGGTGGCTGTAAAAGTTGGCGTGCCTCCGCATGGCAATGGAGGGGTTGGGGTCGGCAAGGTTTCAGCGCGCGTATTATTTTGTTCATTGCTTTCAGCAACGGTGTTGCCCGGATCAACTGTCACTGTGGCGGGGTTGGCAAAACTTGTGAAGAATACGGATTTGGATTCGCCCACTGCCAAGCCGTTGACGGTTTGTTGGGCGCTCCCGGACTGCACAATGAAACTTCCCACAGCCGCCTGTCCGCTGTTGGTCACGCTGACGCGCAAGCCCAGCGCTTCACCGGGGTTGAAACAACTCGGGTTCGGGAAGGATACGCTCAGGGAGTTGATGGCGAGGTCTGGCAACGCGCCTCCGCCGCCTGTTGGGCGGAAAATATGCGGACCCACCCACAAGGCTCGGTCGCCAGCGGCAGGACCCACCGCCAGCGCGGTGAGGATGAATTTCACATCTTTACCGGCGAGCGCCGAGAGGTCAATATCCACGTTGTACACTTGTCCTTCGTAGCGTTCGAGGAACGGTCCCCATAGCGTGGCGATCGGGTCGCTTCCTGTTTGAAAGTCGAGGCGGTAGGCAACGTAACAGAGGGTCGCGCCGCCTTCGCATCCGATGGTGGCGCGGAAGCGGTCGCCGTTTTGCACTTTGAAGGCGGGGAAGAAGCCTTGAACGTATCCGCTGGAGACATTTTGGGGGAAGGTGAGGATGCTCGGACGGTTGTCGGTTGCGCCGGTTTCGAGTTTTGCGCTGGAAAGTTTCAACACAAATCCTTTTGCATCGCCGTCGGCGCCGGGGCACTGCAATTGACCAGCCCCGCTGAACCAGGTGCCGGCGCACGCGTTCGTGGCAAAGTCATAGGCAGTGTTGGGGCTGGGCGTGACGGTCGGTCCCGCAGTGGCTGTTGAGGTTGCGGAGGTTGGCGTTTTGCTGGGTCCGCCAGGCGTTACTGTTGGGCCTGAAACTTTTATATCGACCCACCAGGGTTTGTTTGCTTGCGCGCCAATACCAAACAACGCGCCGCTGGCGTTCTTGAACATCCAGTAACCGCGATAGGAACCTGCGGCAGAGGGCGCGATCATCGGCACCGAAATGTCGATGGTCTGCCCCACTTCCACCGCGCGCGAGAATGCCGCGGCGGAGGGCGCGCCCATTTGTTCGCCGCTGAAGAATACCATTTGGTATGAAGTCGACCATGCGCACGCGCCGACGTTCTTCAATCGCCAGGTTTTGGTAAACGTCTGACCGGGCGCAAAGGTTGTGCCGTCGGATACAGTCACGTCGGAGACGAACTGCACCTTATCGCATGACGATGGCTGGACGGTCTGCGTGATCGGGGCGGGTGTTTTTGTCGGTGTGGAGGTGGCAAGTGTGCCGGTCGCAGTTGGAGGAGGAGCGCTTCCTTTTCGGACGATGACCGGGTTACCCCATAGGGCGCGATCGCCCACGGGCGAGCCATACGCGGAAATATACAAAATGAATTTGACTTCCTGACCTGCAAGCGGAGAGAGGTCGATGTTCGCATCGTAGGTCAATCCCTCGTAGCGTTCGCGGAATGTCCAAAACGTGCGGATCGTGCTCCCCACTTCGTAATCGAGCCGGTAGGCAACATAACATGACGTTGCATTGAATTCACATCCCACGCGGGTTTGGAATTTATCGCCGCTTTCCACTTTGAAGGCGGGGTAACGCGCTTGAATGAATCCGTTGGTGAGGTTTTGCGGGGCAAACAACATGCCCGCCTGCGCCATCTCGACACTTGATTCAAACTTCGGCTTATCTTTCTTGATGGCAAAGCCTTTTGCATCGCCGTCATTCCCGGGGAACGAAAGCCCGCCCGCGCCGCTCGACCAGGTGGCTTCATTTGCCTTTGCGGTAAAGTCGTAGACTACGTTCGTGGTCGAAGAACCGACGACATTGATCTCGACCCACCAGGCTTTGTTGGCGCTTGCGCCAATTCCAAACAACGCCCCGGAGGCGTTTTTGAATTTCCAGTAACCGATGTAATGACCTGCGGTGGCGGGCGCGGTCATGTTCACGGTGAGGTCAATGATCTGACCGGGGGCAACATTATTCGCAAAATTACTGGAGGTGGTGGCGCCCATTTTCTCACCGGTATCGAATACCAGCGAGTAGGAGGTCGTCCATGTGCAGGTGCCAACATTCCTTAACTTCCAATCTTTGGTAAATGCCGCGCCCGCATCAAAACGGGTACCATCGGGGACGGTGACATCGGCGATAAACTGCGCCCTATCGGTGCATGACTGCGCCGCCGCTACAGACGACGCGGTTGCGGCGGCTGGCAGGAGCGACAACATCAACGCGAACACCACCATGATGGAAAGTGCATGGAATCGGGTTTTCATAGGCTTCTCCTCTTGTTCCAATTGACTACGACGATAGAAACGTCGAAAAGTTCCTCAGTGACTATACGCCTCTAGTATAACTTTTCTTTAACAAATGTTCAATATCGGCTGGATGACTCTTTTCTCCTCGTATAATGTAAACGCCTCGCAGGATTCCTGAATGGATTTCACCTCTGATCCAAGCCTGCGGGACGGTGAAAATTACACCATGCCTAGAACGATTCTCCACCTGGACCTTGATGCCTTCTTCTGCTCCGTCGAAGAGACTCGCAACCCCGAACTTCGCGGCAAAGCCTTCGCTGTAGGAGGCAAACCCGAGGAAAGAGGAGTCGTTGCATCCTGTTCCTACGCGGCGAGACGGAACGGAGTCCGCAGCGCCATGCCGATGAGCCAGGCGCTTCGACTCAACCCGGGGCTGATCATCGTTTCGGGGAATCATCGCGCCTACCGCGACGTGTCAAAACAAGTGATGCAAAGACTCCACGACCTCACCGCCCTGGTCGAGCAAATTTCAATTGATGGGGCTTTCCTCGACATCTCGGATATTCAGGATGACTCACAACGCATCGCCCGCGGACTTCAGACTCGCATCCGCGACGAACTGCATCTCCCCTGCTCGATTGGGATCGCGTCGAACAAGCTTGTGGCGAAGATCGCCACCGAGGTTGGCAAAGCGCTCGCGCTGAAACGCATCAAAGCCGACGGGCGAACTGAGCCGCCCAATGCGGTGACAGTCGTCCCGTCGGGCGAAGAAGCGGCGTTCTTGAATCCACTGCCAGCGGATATGTTATGGGGCGTCGGTCCGAAAACATCGAAGCGACTCGCCGAGCTGGGCATCCACACGATCGGCGATATTGCGAGGTGGCGCGAAGAGGATTTGATCCGCTTGTTCGGCGAGAATGGGCGCGACCTTGCGCATCATGCCAAGGGAATTGATAATCGCGCTGTTGTCACAGAGCGCGAGACGAAATCCGTCAGTCAGGAGATCACGTTTTCGCGCGATGTGCGCGACGACAAAATGTTGGAGAAAACTGTGCGCGAACAATCGGCGGAGGTGGCACGGCAGTTGCGAAAAAATGAACTGGCTGGCTCGACGATCAAGTTGAAGATCCGCTGGCCCGATTTCACCACGTTGACGCGGCAGAAAACGTTGAGCCATCGCACCGACCAGGAAGATGAAATTGCAAAAGCCGCATTGGAGTTGTTGCGGGCAGTCCGCAAGCCGAATCAATATGTGCGCCTCATCGGCGTCGGCGTGAGCGGACTCGGCGCGCCGATCCGTCAATTGGGTTTGTGGGATGTAGACAACGAGAAGTCGCGCAAACTGCA
>WBZL01003796.1_pt1 | contig 13565 bp, 5 predicted proteins | sample 5204291 | NCBI WGS metagenome assembly WBZL01 (sample SAMN12344345, study PRJNA552823) | activated sludge metagenome | biome: Activated sludge suspended growth; feature: Nitrification reactor; material: Wastewater; isolation source: activated sludge from nitrification reactor of wastewater treatment...
GCTTATGCGTCGCCCTTTCGCATAGACAGGCGGTAGACGCAGGGGCAGGAGGAGGCCGAGAGGTTGAAGATTTGCTGAGTGAATCCTGAGTATGCAGACCCCGGCCTATGCAGTGCGGTACCTGTCGTATGAACTGGTGCAGGCACTGGAGAAACTGACGGAGCAGCAGCAGGCGCTCGTGTACAAGGTGGTATTCAAGGATCGGTACACGGGCGGCCGGTCGCTGATTCCCTGGCGCTATATCGGGCCGGGCAAGTTGGTGAGCGCAGAGAGCTACAGCGGGCGCGGCTGGCAGGACGAGGAAGGGCGCTGGCATGACGTGGGCTGGCACCATCAGCCGGACTTCGTGGCGGCGGTGAAGCTGGCCAAGCGCGCCGTGCTGGAGGTGGGCACGGAGGAGGGACTGGCGCACGTGGCCAAGGCGAAGGACTCCGCACGGGCGAAGCTCAACACGTTGACCCGCACGCGCATTGCCATTGCGCAGGACGAGACGGTGGACGCCAACGCCCGGCTGAAGGCGATCAAGGACAACGAGGCGCTGGCCCTGCTGGGCACGGAGACGGCGGCCGGCAGCGACGACGAGGCCGGCGAGGGGACACTGGAGGCGGATTGGTGGAAGGCAGCGAGCGAGTGAGCGAGGGGAGACCTAGACCCTACTCGGCGATCGACGAGTGGATGGCAGAGCGAGACCAGGCGCAGCCCACGCCGGCCGACGGTGACGACTATACCTATGACCTGCGCACGCCGACGGAGCGGGCAGCGTTCCGTGTAGACCAGGCAGAGGCACGGCTGGCCAGGTTGGAGGCGCAGGTCACTGGGCTGGCGCCGATCATGGCGTCGCTTGGCGAGATCGCCGGACGGTACGCAGAGTACGAGCAGGAGTTACGCACGGAGATCCGCACGCTTGCAGAACGCATACAGCACATTGAACACATACTGGAGCAGTGGACCGGTGATCATGGATAGGGTCCTGGCGCTGCGCCGGTATCAGCGAGACATGGCGCTCTTCTCCCGCGACGTAATCGGCTACCCGCTTTATCGTTACCAGGTGGAGTGGGCCCAGCACGCGCTGGACCTGGTGCACGAGCGGCGCAACGAGGTGCTGGTGGTGGAGCAGCCGCGGCAGTCAGGCAAGAACGAGACCAGCGCACAGCTAGAGTTCGCAATCCTGGCACGGCACGGCGCGCATGGCGGGGAGATGGTGAAGACGGCGCCGACCTTCAAGCCACAGATCGTCAACAGCAAGCTGCGCTTTGAGGCACGGGCGAAGATGGCGGCGGAGCGGATGCCATTCCTAAAGGTGCGGCCGTCTATGGGCTACATGTACCGGCTGGGCAGGGCGGGGATTACGTTCCTGAGTGCAGACCCCAACGCCAGCGTGGTGGGCGCGACGGCCAGCCTTGCGCTGGAAGTGGACGAAGCGCAGGACGTGGACCGGTCCAAGTTCGACAAGGACTTTGCACCTATGAGGGCCAGCACCGCGGCGCCCATGATCCAGTATGGCACGACGTGGACAAGTGACACGCTGCTGGCCATGACCAAGCGCGATATCCTGGAGGGCCGGCTACCGGGCAAGGTGTTCCGGGTGCTACCCGAACAGGTGGGCGAAGAGAACCCGGCATACTGGGCGTACGTCGAGGGGGAGGTGCGCCGGCTGGGGCGACAGCACCCGCTGATCCGTACCCAGTATTTCCTGGAGGAGCTCGAGAACCGAGGGCGCCTGCTCACGGAGACGCAACTACGGCAGGTGATGGGCGACCACGCACGCCGGGAAGAGCGAGAGAACGAGGGCATGATCGTCGCCGGCCTGGACTGGGCAGGGGCGGACGAGGACGCCGGCGAGATTGCCAGCCTGATGAGGGAGAGCAAGCGGGACAGCGTGGCGCTGGTGGTCGGCTCGGTGCAGTGGGTGAAGGAGAGCGAAGGGTTGTGGGTCCCGCTGGTGCGCATCCTGGCCCGCTACGAGTGGACCAACGTACACCCGCTGAGCATCAAGGCGACGCTCTACGATATCTTGCAGCGCAAGTGGCGAGTGAACCGGCTGCACAGTGACGCTACGGGCATTGGCGCTACGGGTACGCTTGAGCTGGCCAAGGCGCTGGACGCCGAGACGGGCAAGCGGGTGCAACCCGTCACCTTCGACGGGGCATGGAAGACGCACACCGATCTGGCGTTCCAGTATTTGTCCTTGGTGAACGGGTCGCGACTGCTGGACTACAGGGCGGCCGGCTTTGACCCCATCGAGGCGGCCGGGCAGGAAGAGCCGGAGCGGGAGAACGTGCACCGCCACGCCTGGTGGCAGCGGGGACACGCACGCATGGAGGCACGCAGCAACCAGCGGGTGCGGGTCTATGTGCCGGAGAGTGAAGGACATGACGATCTACTGCTGGCGGAGTTGCTCATGGTGGACGCGGCGATGACGTTGCAGCCAGTGGCGCCGGTGCAGCCGGCTAAGCAGAGGAAGGCGATAGCATGAAGCTGACCATAGACGAGATTAAAGAGCGGGTCGAGGCCATCGAGAGCAAGCAGGGCGAGTACCGCAAGGCGGCCCGGGCGTGGGAAGACATGTGGAATATGAAGGTCTTCGACCGCACGCCGCGCGATGCCATTGAGCAGGACGGGCAGGAGCAGGTGACGCTCCCCGTCGCCTACAACGTGGTGCACCTGGCGCAGCGGCTGATTGCCAGTGATCCCCGCATCGAGGTCCCCAGCGAGACGGCGGAAGAGGACGACGACCAGGCGGCGCAGCGGCGGCAGCGATGGCTGAGCGCACTGTGGCAGCGGACCAACAGACAGCAAGGGCGGGACGTGATCGGCGACGCCGTATGGCAGGCGCTGGTACGTGGCCGCTTTTGCTTCCAGGTGTTGTGGGTGTACGACCAGTTGCCCGAACGCATGAGGGAGCGACGCTTGCCCGTGCTGATCCGTGTGCTGGACCCGCTGAATGTGGGCGTGAAGCAGGGCCCGCTCTACATCGAGTACGCCTACCACAAGGACCGGCAGACGGCCGACAGCCTGGCGCAAATGTTCCCCGACCTGGAGATCAAGAAGGCCGGCCGGAAGGGGCGCCGGGCGGGGATGCGCGGCGACGACAAGGTAGACGTTATCGATCTCTGGTACGTGGATCCCAAGGACGGCACGGTCTGGAATGCGGTAGTCGTCGAGGATCAGTTTGCAAAGGAGCCGATGCAGACCGACTACCCGGAGATCCCGATTGTCTACGGCATGGGCGACACGGCGCCGATTGATTCCGACCTGGGACAAGGGCTCAGTATCCTACACCCGCTGAAGGACATGTACCCGTACATGTGCCGGCTGGCCAGCCAGATTGGTACGGGGCTGCTGGCGTACTTCTGGCCGGCCATTACCATCCAGAACGAACTCGGTCAGGAGATCCCCGACCTGGACATTGGGCCGGGCAAGACCACACCCCTACCCGCCGGCACGAAGATCGACATGCTGCGCGCTGACGTGAACGTACCGCTGGCCAACAACATGCTGAGTATCCTGGACACCCACGTGCAGATGGCGACGTTCCCCGGTGTGATGTACGGGGAGAGCGGCAACATGCAGGCCGGGTACGGGGTCAACGTGCTGGCGGACCAGGCGAGGGGACGTATTGCCCAGTTCCGCAACAACGTGGAGAGCGCGCTGGAGCACGTCAACGAGATCGTGCTGGGGCTGGTGGACAACCTGGCCGACACGGAGGGCGTGCAGATCTGGGGCAAGGATGACAAGAGCGGGGCCATCTATAAAGAGGTGCTCACGCCGGCCGACATCGAGGGGGCGTACAACAACATGGTGACGCTGGTACCCTCGGTGACGCTGGACGACCTGCAGAAGGAGACGCTGGGGCTGCGCATGGTGGAGCAGGGGATCGCTTCGATGCGTACCTACCGGGAGAAGTTCATCCGCGAGGAGTTCCCCGACGACGAGGCGCTGCGCGTGGCATACGAGCGGCTGATCATGGGGGATCTTGGACCCAAGACGCAGGCGGAGGCGCTGATCAAGTACCGGCCCAAGGACTGGCTGGCCATGGTCAAGGGCACACCGCTGGAGAAGGTGGCACTGGAGATGGCGGACGAAGTACCGGAGGGCTACCACCGTATGCCGGACGGCTCGATCATGCCGGACAGTGCGATGCCGCCAGGGGCTAGGGGCCAGGGGCGAGGGGCGCCGGGTATGCCGCCGGGGATGGGTGGGCCGCCGCCGGGTATGCCACCGGGGATGGGCGGACCGCCGGGTATGCCACCAGGTGGACCACCGCCGGGGCCGGAGGGGATGCAGGCGCCAGGGCTGGGCGGGCCGGGGATGCCGCCGGCGATGGCTGGACAGATGACACCGGAGACGCTGCTGGGGATGCCTGGCAACATGGCGCCACCGGGCATGTTTCAGGAGATGATGGGGCAGGAGTTGCCCCCGGAAGAGTTGCTGCGCCGGCAAGGTGGGCTCCCACCTGGGCCGCCCATTCGATAAGGAGAGCGAGAGATGGCCACAGGGCTATTACCTTACCAGCCGTACGATCCGTACAACCAGCCCACCCCGGCGCAACCGCTGGGCGCCGGCAGTGTGAGCCCGTACGCAGGCAGCACGGGCAGCACGGCCTTCGGCGGCGCCTATTCCGGCACGCCAACGTGGGGCAGCGGCACGAGCACGTGGAGCCCCGACAAGAGCGGCACGCCAGGCTACACGACGAGCACCGCGATTGTGCCCTATATGGGACAGACCAATCAGGATGTGTACGGCACCAACCCGATCTTCCCGCAGACGGGCGGCGGCCAGGCCACACCCCCGCCCACAGGCAGCCAGCAGCCAACGAGCTGGTACCCGACGGGCAGCACGGGGCCGGGCGGCTGGGCATACACGGTACCGCAGCCCACCTACCAGAGCGGCGGCAGCCTGAACAATCCCAACGTGGGCGCGCAGAACCCGGTCGGCTACAGCAACACGGGCGAGTGGTGGAGCAACCAGCAGAACCAGTACGCCATGAATAGCTGGCTCCCCTATGCGCAGTACGAGCAGAACCGCTTCCAGTACGTGCAGGACTACAACGAGGCGCAGCGCAGATGGGACGCCGAGAACGCCTGGCGCCAGCAGCAGGACAGCTACAACATGAACCTGGCCGGCCGGCAGCAGACCATGGCCGAGTGGCAGGCACAGCAGGCGGCGCAACAGTGGGCGTCACAGTTTGGCTATCAGCAACAGCAGGACGCATGGAGCCAGCAGTTTGCGCAGGGCCAGCAGAACTGGCTGCAACAGTACCAGGGCGGGCAGCTCGCGAACGAGCAGCAGCAGATGGCCTATCAGAACGCATACTGGCAAGGACAGCTAGGCCAGCAGGCGAACGAGTTGGCCTGGCAGCGGCAGTACCAGACCGGGCAGCTTGGCTTGCAGCAGCAGGCGCAGGACTGGACGCAGCAGTACCAGGGCGGGCAGCTTCAGCTTCAGCAGCAGGCGAACCGGGTTGAGGAAATGTACCGCATGGGCCAGCTTACCAACGACCAGCGGCAGATCGCTTTAGCGGAGATTACCCAGCAGCAGCAGAACGCCTACCAGTATGCGCAGTTGGCCCAGCAGGGCGGGCTGCAAAGCCGAGAGCTTGACCTGGCGGCGGCGCAGCAGGCATGGCAGCAACAGTACCAGGGCGGGCAGCTTGGGCTGGAGCAGCAGGCGCTGAACTGGCAGCAGCAGTACCAGGGCGGGCAGCTTGGCTTGCAGGGGCAGGAGCTGGCGCAGCAGGGATGGTACCAGCGGCAACAGGCAGACATTGCACGCGGGCAACTGAGCGTAGACGCCATGTACCGCAGCGGGCAGATCTCCGCACAGCAGCGAGAGCTGGCCCTGGCAGAGCTGACGCAGCAGCAGGCCAGTGCACTGGCGCAGGCGCAGTTTGGGTGGCAGCAGCAGTATGCCCAGTTGCAATTGGCACAGGAAGCGCAGCTATCCCGCGAGCGGATGCAGAACGAGCAGCGGATCATGGCGATGCAGGCATACGGCCGGCAGTACGCACCGAACGTGCGAGCGGTGCGCAGTTGGGTGTAGTCGAGATGATCGGACCCTGGGCGGTACTCGCCGTGCTGCTGGGGTGCGTTGTGGGTATCAGTTATTTGGAAGGGTAGACCATGCCGAACTGGGGAGACCCCGCAGACGTGCGGCGCTGGATTGCGGAACGGGAAGAGGAAGAGAACCAGGACAAGGTGCGCAACTGGCGCGGCGGCCAGGGTGTGGGACCGAAGACGCGCGAGGAGTACGAGGCGGACCTGGCAGCGGCGCGGCAGGATGCAGGCCGGGCGGCAAGCTGGCGCGCCCCGATCCAGCAGGTGGCAGACGTACGGGATACCATGCAGCAGACGGGCGGGAGATCGGCCGAGTTGCTGCGCCAACTGTACGAGCGGGCAGGGTATGAGCCAGGGGCGAGGGACCAGGGGCGAGGGGCGACCGAAGAGGAGGCACGGCGAGGGGCGACACGCACGACGGGCCAGGCGTCTACGTCTGACCGGCTACGGGATGTAGAGGAGCGGCCGACGGTGAGCGCGTCGGACCGGGTACGCGACACGGGAGACCCGACGATCCGGCAGTGGCGCCCCTCTTCGCCCAACTACGAGTACGACCTGGTGACGAGCGCCGAACAGATGCAGCCGGGCGACACGTTGCCGGCGCACATGCGCTACCGCATGGGCATCGAGAGTGGGCAGTTGCCGCAGCCGCAGAGCTACAGCCCGCCACGCAGCTACATGCAGGCGATGGACGAGCAGCGCATGGCGCAGCAGGCGGCGGACCTACCGGAAGAGCAGCGCGGCGCAGGGTACGACGTGGGCAACGCGGTGACCGGTGCATTGGGGCCGGCATGGACCTACTACGAAAGTAGGAGAGACCAACGGGCGGCAGAGAACCAGGCACGCATAGACGACGGCACGCAAAGCTGGTACGACCCGATCTTTCAGGTGGCAGGGAACGCGCTGGACCTGGGCTTCCTGGTTCCACAGAAGGCGCTGACCAGTGCGGATACCAACCCGCTCATGGATTTCATGGCGGCCGGCACGCAACTGGCCAACGGGCAACCCATCACGCAGCCCGACCCCGACCGGCCCAGAGGCATGACGCCGGCGCAGGTGTACGCCCCGATTGGCGGCGCGTTCAACAAGCTCTTCAACCCGTTCAACCCCAACAACATCGCGGCGCAGGGGATACCGGAGGAGAACCGCAGCGCGCTAGGGCAGTGGCAGTACATGCTCAGCCAGGCAGGGGATTATATCTGGACGGAGTGGCAGCGCAACAACGCCATGAACGTGGCGCTGGAAGGGCTACCGGAAGAGCAGCGCAGAGAGGCGGAGCTTTCCCTGCTGAACGCGACGAGCGGCAGCCAGAAGGCATGGGATACGTGGGCGGCCATCCAGCAGAAGCAGAACGCCGGCACGCTGCTGGAGACGGCCAAGCAACTGGCAGCGCAGGGCGACACGCAGACGGCCAGCCAGATGTACCAGACGTACCGGGAACTGGAGGCCACGAGTTACGCCGATGTGGTGGACCAGAACCAGAACATCTGGGCGGAACTGGTGGAGGGCATCTTTGCCGACCCGACCAGCATTGTGCTCGACCCGATCATGGACGCCGGCATGACGGCCTGGCGCATGGGCAAGGCGACGGCCAAGGCGAAGAATGCGGCGACGGCCAGCACAAAGCTGCTAGACCAGGCAGTGGCAGACGGCATCAAGCTGGCGGGCAATCTGGAGCAGGGGATCACGGTCCCCACGGCGAAGAACTGGATCCAGCAACTCTTCAGCCGCACGGCCGAGACGCGCAGCCACATGGAAGCGGACGCCCTTTGGAAGACGGCGACGCAGTTATTCCGCGGCGTGGACAATGCGGCCGACGCCAAGCTGCTGCTGCAAACGTGGATCGAGAACCCGGCCCAGTTGATCCAGGGCGTGCAGGGTGTAACCTCCAAGGCGCTGCGCGATGTGGCGGGGGTGGCGGATGGCAAGGTGCGCTACGGCTATCTAACCGTGGCGGGTGACGAACAGCTGCAGGCGCTCCCCATCTTGCAGAGTATCAAGGACGACCTGCTGAACCTACCGGCGCTAAATGCACAGGGCGGCTTCAACGCGCTGGAGATGCTCACGCAGATGGACGAGGCGATCTATAACGGGGTGCGCCGCAAGTACGGGCTGGAGGCACTGGAGGACCTGGGCGAAGGGGCGGTACGCTGGAAGGTGCGCCGGCTGGACGAGCAGGCAGCCAACGGTGAGCGGTGGGTGATTGACTACCTGAACGCCGACGGCGGGGTGACACGCACCAGCGACGCCATGAGCCTGGACGCAGCCAAGAAGTACACGACCGGGCTGGAGAAGGCACTGGCGGCCGGCACGGGCAGCAAGGTCATGGGCGGGCTCAAGATGGTGGGCAACGTGCAGCGGGGATTCCTCTCTGACATGTGGCTGAACCTGCGCCCGTCACACTGGATCCGCAATGCCGCAGCCGCGACCGCCGCGACCATGGCCGACGACCTGTACACCCTGCGCAGTGTGAGCGGGATCCTTGACGAGATGGGCGCCAAGTTTGTGGGCGCCGCTCCCACGCTGCGCCTACAGGAGACGCTACAGGGCGCCGGCAAGATGGCAGGCCAGGCGGTGCAGAGCGCAACGGAAGACGGGCAGCACTGGAGCCGGGCGATCTGGGAGAAGAACAACCCCTACGCCGCGGTGAACGAGGCGGCCAGCCAGATATGGTCCGGCATGACGCACCTGTTTGGGACCAATATCCCCTTCGGTGAACAGGCGTTCTACCTGCGCGCATTCGACAAGGGATTTAACCGGGCATTCGGCAAGGTGTGGGGCGACCTGGTAACGAGCGAACTGGCGCCCAAGATCCAACAGCTTGGCATCGACCCCAACATGGGGCGGGCCATCATTGATCGGATGATTAGCGCAGGGGTGACGGGCAGTAAGCAGGACGTGGCACAGGCCGCACGCAAGGCTGTGTACGGTGCGTTCCAGCCGTTCGACCCGCGCACGCTGGGCATCCCCGACGAGCTGCTGAGCGCCGACGGGTGGAAGGCAATTCAGAACGGCATCGAGGAGTGGCTGGCCAGCACGCCCACGCCGGACGCGCAACTGAACGACATCACGCGCTTTGTGCTCAACACGGTGGCAGAGGAGAAGGTCAGGTACGGGAACATTCTGCGCAACGCACCGCCGCAGCCGGGCGTGTACCAGTGGAGCAAGCTGGACGGGCTGGACGAGGCGGCGGAGGTCATGGACAACTTGACCGAGGCTGCGAAGAAGGCAGGCATGGACCCGGCACAGGCGGCAGAGCAGGCCAAGCAACTGGCGGGCCGGCTGGTGGATGGGCAGCAGCAGGCGCTGGACGAGGTGCTACAGGAAGTGGCGACGGCCAACAACCCGGCGGCGCTGAACGTGGCCTTTGACCTGCTGACCCAGTTGCACGGGCTGAAGACGGGCGCACGGCGGCAGGTGGACGAGCTGAGCCGATTGGCAGCGGACGCCAGCACGCCGGAGATGTGGGCGCAGAAGTGGCAGAAGACGGGCGAGATCTACACGCAGCTATCGACCGACCTGGAGAACACGATCCGGGGCGCGGCCGACGATATACGGACGGTTGTCGCCGGCGGGGATGTGGGGCGCAAGTACGACTGGTGGGCAGCGGTGCGCCGCTACTTCGACTACGACGAGATCAAGGTGATGGAGGCCCGGTCCACGCCACTGGGTGGGAGCAAGACGCCGCGCGAGTTGTGGGATACGGCCATTGACGCGAACCGGCAGTACGTGGACGCCAGCATGGTGCAACTGTACGACGCGTTCCGCAGGTTCCCCAGCGTGGACGCGCTGGATGTGCTGCGCCAGGCACAGAAACAGATCGACATCGAGGGCGCACGCATTGCGGCATGGCTGGCCGAGAAGCGAGACCTGGCGCTGGCCAACAAGATGAAGTGGGAAGACTTCTTCAACGCCCGCAACATGGCCTGGTACAAGGGCTTCGACAACATGGTGGTGTACAACGAGGCGGCCAAGCGTGCTATCGTGGCGCAGGGGCTGGCCGATGAGGTACCCACGCAGTTGCGGTGGGTGGACGACTTCGCCGGCGGTGAGTTCTTTCTGATCGGACCGAGTGACAAGAAGGACGGCTACTGGCTGGCGCGACGGCTGGACGACGGGACGATCCACCGCTTTGACACGCCGGGCAGAGACCCCAAGGCAGCCAGCCCGCTGGTACCGCAGGAGGTGCTCAACGACTGGTACACGGTGACGGACCAGACGAGCCGCATGAAGCCGGTACTGGCAGGGATTGAGGCAGCCAACCCGCTACCGCCGCGGCCGGAGGTGCCGAGCGGGACGTTGACACGGGAGACGGTACCGGCCGCACCGGATGCAGGATCGATCCCCTTCGACGAGGACCTGGCGCCAGCCTTCACGCGCAGCGAGTTGCGGCAGGCGACGGACGTGACCAGCGATGTGGACTTCGGCGCACCGACCACGCCGATGGAACAGATATTCCCCAAGCGTGGCGACGTAGTCTACGACGTGGAGAGCGGCAAGCGGATCACCATCGAGAAGCAGGAGACGACACGCGCCGGCAAGGAGGGGCGGTACCAGAAGACGGACCGCTACCAGGGCATCGACGAGGCAGGCAATAAGGCCTGGTACGACGGCGCCAACCTGCGCAGGAACCCGCCAGAGGAGCCGCCCGCGGCAGCCGCAGCCACGCCGGAACCGGCAGGGCCACAGCCGACGGCGCCCACGCCGGCAGCGGCAGAGGCAGCCCCGGCAGAAGGTGACCAACTGCTGACCAAGCCGGCCGGGTGGAGCAGCCCGCAGCGGTCCGAGTTCCTGGAGCCGGGCGAGCAGGTGACGATCAAGAAGACGGGCGAGGCCGTGACCGTTACCGAGCGGGCGCAGAAGGGCGGCTGGTACTGGGTGGAAAAGGCGGACGGCAGCAAGAGCCGCTATAAGGCGCAGAGCCTGGAGCGCATGGAGCAGGCAGCCCCAACCCCACAGCCACCCACCGCAGCCACGCCAGAAGAGGGCATGGCGCAGGCGGCCGGGCTGGACAAGCCGCCGGTTGCATGGGTGACACCGGAAGACCAGGCGAAGGTTGACCGGCTGGCAGCGCAGGGGAAGAAGGCGCTGACCGAGGAGCACGGCGCCACGCTGCAAGAGTGGGGCTACTCGCCGCAGCAGATCAAGCGCATGAGCCCGGAGGAGATGGCGCACGCCATTACCCAGACAAGCAGCGCACCCACGCCGGCCTATGTCAGCACGTGGCAGGCAGACAAGGCGAACGATCAATTTGTGCTGGCAGACGAGACCCGGCAGGCGCTGCGCGCGGCATGGGATACCGACGTACAGGCGCACCACAGCAACATACCCGACCTGGATACCCTGGCAAAGAAGTACGCTAGCCAGCAATGGAGCCCGACGACGGGACGCAAGAGCGACTTCGACAGCGGCTATGTGGTCAGCAAAAACGGCAAGCGATACCGGCGCAAGGGTTCGCAGAGCATGGAGGGCCAGGAGCGACTCGTCAACATGATGAGCGACCCGGCCGCCGAGAAGCTCTTCGCCGATGTGTACGGCACGACGGTGGCAGGGCAGCGCATCGACAGCATAGCGGACGTGGAACGCCTGGTGCAGCAGTACGTGGACGGCGGGGTGGACTTGCAGGACGTGCGCAAGCTGCGCGCCAGTTCGCAGGAGTTCAAGGGCAAGGGCGTGACGGAGATCATCGCCGAGACCTACGACGAGCTGCTGGCCGATGGGTGGAAGCCGTACGAGATCAAGGAGATGGCGGCCCGCAGTAGGGCGTACGTGCTGGACCAGGTGGCAGCGGCGCGAGGATTGCAGCCGCAGTACGGCGACGAGTTCAAGGGTATGGCCACGTATGAGAGCCGCATCCCCCGCCCCAGTTGGATGGGCGAGGGCGACGGTTGGCTGACCGACAACCCCAAGGAGACGCTGGAGAATCTGTACGACCTGATCCGTTCCAACTGGGGCAAGCGCAAGCAGCCGGAGGTTGGGGACGTGGCGGTCCACATGATCCAGACCCTTGACGACGCAGCCGACCGCATCATTGCAGCGTTGCCCCAACTGGCGCAGCGCACACCCAACACGCTGGACGCCGGACAGAAGCGGTTTATCTTGCAGGCGATTGACGGGCTCTTGCCGCAGTTTGACAACGCCGTGAGCACGGCACGGCAGACGGGCGAGGCGCTGGCCAACGGCGCCATGCTGAACTACCAGGACCGGCGAGGGTTTGACAGTATGCTCTCGCTTGTCTTCCCGTACCACTACTTCTGGACACGCGGCGGGTGGACCTGGGCCAAGCGACTCATGACGCAGCCCAAGACCCTGAACCTGGTCTACGAGGCAGACCGGGCGATCAACAACGAGAACCAGCAGACGGACCTACCGCAGCGACTGGGCGGCAGTATCCCCGCGCTGGCCAACGTCATGGGCGGGCAGGTGCGCGCGGGCAATATCCTGAACTGGCTACTGCCCAAGCCGATCAATGACTTCGTGGATCCGGAGGCGGCGAACAACGACCTGGAGCGGTGGATTATGCGCTTCCAGCAGGTGACGCCGGGATTCATGCCAGCCATGCAGTTTGCGCTGAACAGCTACTTCGACCAGGTGGCACCGTTGCCGGGCGGACAGAAGCGGGTGCAGGAGAGCGTGCGCAAGTACATCCCCATGTACGGCGCGGCCAGCGACGTGGCGCAGGCATTGACCGGGCAGCAGTTACCCGGCGGCGGCGATCCGTACGACCCATACCGCACGCGGCGGGCGCTGAGCATGATGGCGCAAGAGGGGCAGATCGACGGGCCGGCGGCACAGTACGCACAACAAATCAGCATGAACGTGGAGCAGGGGCTGGACCGGTACAACGGGATACCGCAGCAGGCGCAGCAGGCAGCGGACGCAGCGTACCAGGCAGCGATGCAGCGGGCAGGGGCAGAGCGGGCACTGACCAGCGTCACAGGGCTGGCGGCCGGCACACCGCTTTACTACTACCCCGACGCCGAGACGGAACTCCGCCAGGCGCAGCGCGACTACGGGGCGGCAGGGTACAACCCGAACACCAACCCGTACGGCAGCGCAGAGCAGCGGCGCGACGTGCTGGAGCAGAACCCCGGCCTGCCCGTCTACTGGAGCCGCAACGCCACACCGGGCAAGCTCACGCCGGCGCAGAGTGCGCAGCGCAGCGAGATGTGGGACAAGCTGGACGCTCAAGTGTACGGGCCGATGGCGGACGCGGTGACCAAGGCGATCATCCAGAACCCGGCGATCACGGAGAAGGAGATCAACCAGATCAAGTCCGTGTTCTATGACCGGGGCGAGGCAATCAAGGCGCAGTACCCCGACGTGCCGGAGAGCGAACGCAACGTGCCCAGCGGCGCCAACCCCACCGAGCGGGCGGTCTATGAACTAGAGAACCTGCTGAGGGTATCGGGTAAACCGGCATGGCCAGGCGAGAGCGCAACGCCGGCACAGATGCAGCAGTACTACGCACAGAAAGCAGCCTGGGACGAGAAGCGGCTGAACACCATC
>WBZL01003799.1_pt1 | contig 13564 bp, 9 predicted proteins | sample 5204291 | NCBI WGS metagenome assembly WBZL01 (sample SAMN12344345, study PRJNA552823) | activated sludge metagenome | biome: Activated sludge suspended growth; feature: Nitrification reactor; material: Wastewater; isolation source: activated sludge from nitrification reactor of wastewater treatment...
CCGCCCCGACCGTCGCGAGGTACGCCGCCGCCGCCCCGGGAGAGTCACCCACCATGGCGGCGAGAGACGGCCCCCAGACCGTCGCGCCGGCAATCGTCATGTTGCGGGTGAAGGCGCTCCCTGCCGGCTCCGACAGGATGTTGGCCCCCTCGCCTATCGTGGCGACCCCACCGGCCGTCGCCAGCCCGGTGCCCAGTGCGTCGGACAGGGCGAGGCGCTGCGACGCATCGAGGAGGGTCCGCTCGAGGGCGCCGTCGGGGCGCTGCACCACGAGGACGAAGCCCCCTTCCGATCGCGCATAGAGCCGTGCCTCGACCCAGGACCCGATCACCGTCCACGGACTCCCCACCTTGAAGCGTTCGACAAATCGCGGCGTGATGGTCAGGACACGCCCCGCCGTATCGAACGGCACGGGTCGCTCCACGCTCTGGGCGCCAACGGCGCCCCCGCAGGCAAGGGAAGCGACGACCGCGATGCGGTGCCACGCGCGAACCTGGTCAGCGAGTCCCATGAGACCGCCTGATACCCACCGCCCGGGTCGTCGGGTCCACCGGTCACACCTCAACGACGACCTTGCCGAACTGCTCCCCGCCCTGGAGGCGTTCGTAGGCAGCACGCCCCTCGGCCATCGGCGTCACCGAGTCGACCACCGGACGCAACCGGCCCGCGGCCAGCTCCGCGGCGATCGCCGCGAACTCCGACCGTGTCCCCATCGTGGAGCCCATGATCGTCCACTGGTTCCAGAACAGGCGGCGCACATCCGTCTCGACCATCGGCCCCGACGTCCCGCCACACGTGACCAGGCGCCCCCGCTTGCCCAGGGCGCCTAACGACTGCTTCCACGTGGCAGCCCCCACGCTGTCGACGACCACGTCCACCCCGCGCTTGCCGGTCCGGGCCCGCACCTCGCGCCCCACATCCACCCGCGCATGGTTGAGGAGCTCGTCCGCACCCAGAGCGCGTGCGCGCTCCAGCTTCTCGTCGCTGGAGGAGGTGACCCACACGCGGGCGCCACGCCCCTTCGCGATCTGGAGCGCCTGCTGCGCCACGCCTCCCCCGATCCCCCAGATCAACACCTGGTCCCCTGACCGGACCTGCGCACGCGTCACCACCATCCGCCATGCCGTGAGCGTCGCCAGGGGAAAGGCCGCCGCCTCAGCGAACGGCACCTCGTCCGGAATCGGCGCCACGTTGCAGGACGGCACCACGACATACTCCGCGATCGTGCCGGGATGGTGTTCGCCCAGGATCCCGTAGGTGAGACAGAGCGGATCGGCCTCATCCCGGCAGTATTCGCACGTGCCGCACGACACCCCCGGATTCAGCATCACGCGCTCGCCTTCACGGACACCCGCGCGCGGGCCGGCGGCCTCCACCACACCGGCCCCGTCAGAGCCGACGATCCACGGTGGAGTGATCGTGATATGCGGCAGTCCCCCGAGCATGAAGAGGTCGAGGCGGTTGAGTGCGGCGCAGTGGATGCGCACCAGCACATCGTCGTCGCGCTGGAGCGCGGGGACGGCGACGTCGTTCCGTAAGATCAGCTGCTCCGGGCCGCCATGGGCAGAGATCGTCAGCGCTCGCATGCGTGGTACTCGCGGTTATATTGCCCGGAGCCCGCAACTCACTATACCATCACGAGTTGCACACTCGTACCCATCAGAGCCGTTCAATGCTCTCCATCGCCGTTCCTCCCCTCGGTGAGTCGATCGTCGAAGCCACGGTGTCCCGCTGGCTCAAGAAAGAAGGGGACCGCGTGGCGTCGGGAGAGACGCTCGTCGAACTCGAGACCGACAAGGTAACGGTCGAGGTTCCGGCGCTGAAAGCGGGCGTGCTTGCCCGTCGAGCGAGGGGAGAAGGGGACGTCGTGAAGGTCGGCGATCTCCTGTGTGAGATCGATGAATCAGCCGGCGCCGGCGCGGCCACGACAGCACCCGCCCCCGCCCCGGTGGCATCCACCCCGGTACCAGCGCCGGTGCCTGCGCCCACCCCGGCGACGGTCGCTCCACCCGCCCCCCTTCCCCCGGTCGCGGCAGCCGACACGGTGAAGGCATCCCCGGCGGCCACCCGACTGGCGACCGAGGCCGGCGTGAACCTGGGCGACGTGCCGGGGACCGGACGTGGCGGCGTGGTCAGCAAGCCCGATGTGGTGCAGCATCTCGCAGCGGCCGCGGTCGCGCCAGCGGCTCCGGTGTCCGCCGCCCCCGCCACGCCGGCGGCTCCGGCCCCGGCGGCCACGATGACTCCAGCGGCCGCACCCGCCGTCGGTCGCGAGACCCGCGAGAAGATGACGACGCGGCGCAAGCGGATCGCGGAACACCTGCTCGAGTCCCAGCACGCGACGGCGCACCTGACGACCTTCAACGAGATCGACATGACGGCGGTGGAGACCCTCCGCGCGCGCGTCAATCCGAAGCTCGAGAAGGAGCAGGGGCTGAAGTTGTCGATGATGCCGTTCTTCTGTCGCGCCGCCTGCATCGCCCTGAAGCAGTACCCGGTGGTGAATGCGCGCCTCGATGGCGATCACATCGTCTACCACCACTACGTGAACATGGGGATCGCCGTCGCCTCGGATGCCGGCCTCGTCGTCCCCAACCTCAAGAATGCAGACGCGATGGGCATGCTCGACATCGCGAAGGCCATCGGCGCCGTGGCGAAGAAGGCACGCGACGGCAAGCTCGTCATGGACGACCTCACCGGCGGCACCTTCACCATCACCAATGGCGGGGTCTTCGGCTCGCTCGTCTCGACCCCGATCATCAACTTCCCGCAGGTCGGTATCCTGGGGCTGCACAAGGTGCAGGACCGCGCCATGGTCGTGAATGGCGCGATTGTCGTCCGGCCGATGATGTACGTCGCGCTCTCCTACGACCACCGCATCATCGATGGTCAACAGGCAGTCCTCTTCCTGGTCAGGATCAAGGAATTGATGGAAGACCCGGCGCTCCTCGCGATCGACTGATCGCGCCGCTCACGGCCATCGCGGGGCCCCGGCGACGGGGCCCTGCGTGCTTTTTGCGTCACACGTGCGTCACGGGGCAACCTTTCGGCCCGTGGCGGCGTCCAAGGGAATGAAGTCGACAGGCACCTGAATCCACGGGACGCCACGACACGTAGGTCCCGGTGGAGGTCCAAGACCATGAGTCCACGATTCGCATTCACTCCCCTGCCCGTCAGCCGCTCCGAGCTGCAGAAGCCCTCGGCGCTGGCGCAGCTTGCCGGCACCTGGCGGGGAGAGCTGCTCGACGACGCCGGGCAGGCCGAAGCCTTCACGCTCCTGCGCGATGCGTCCAGCGATGCGGCGGTCGCCGGGCGCTTCCTGTTCTTCGTTGCACGTGACGTCGCGCCGACCGGCGTTAAGCTGCTGGAAGCCGCCAATGCTTCGTTCGTCGCCCTCATCGGACCGTACTTCCATCCCGGCGAGGGGACCGAGGTCGTCACCGTCCTCGAGGGCGTCCGACGCGGCGCCGTCCTCGAAGGCACGTTCCACACGCGACTGCCGGGGTGGCGCGACTCGATTCGCACGGGACGCTTCACCGCCCGTCGCGCGGATGGCGTTCCGAAGGCGGCCTGATCCCGGCGTGACCGGGCGGCGGGCCTGACCATTGGGGCACCGCGGGCAACCGCGGTGTGGGGGGCGGGTGTGGTCGCTTCGCGCGGTCACACCCGCTTTATTTTCCTGCCAGTCGTCCCCTGCACCGCCACGCGCGCCCCACCGCGCCGACCGCCGACCTCTCCTCCATGTCTCCCCATTCCACCGACGTTGCCATCATCGGCGGCGGCCCCGGCGGCTACGTCGCCGCGATCCGCGCTGCCCAGCTCGGACTCACCACCGTGTGTGTCGAATCCGATGCCACCCTCGGCGGCACCTGCGTCAATGTCGGCTGCATCCCGTCCAAGGCCCTCCTGCAGTCCTCCGAGCTCTACGAACATGCGCGCCTGCATGGCCACGAACACGGCGTCGCCTTCGACGGGCTCCGGTTCGATCTCGCGCAGATGATGCGTCGCAAGGATGAGGTCGTCGCGTCCAATACGCGCGGCGTCGAGTTCCTCTTCAAGAAGAACAAGGTCACCTGGGCCCGCGGCTTTGGCTCCCTCCGCGCCGGGAACGTCGTCGACGTCCAGGGGCACGACGGTTCCACCACCAGTTACCAGGCGAAACACGTCATCATCGCGACCGGCTCGGTCCCGATCGAATTGCCGTTTCTCAAGTTCGACGAGCGGCGCGTGCTCTCGAATGTCGGCGCGCTCACCATCCCGGAGGTGCCGCGCCACCTCGTGGTCATCGGCGGCGGGGTGATCGGCCTGGAGCTGGGCTCCGTCTGGCGCCGGCTGGGAGCCAAGGTGACCGTCGTCGAGCTCATGCCAAGCATCCTCCCCGGCAACGACGACGACATCACGAAGGAAGCGGACCGCATCTTCCGCAAGCAGGGCCTCGACCTCCGCACCGGCACCAGGGTCACCGGCGCCGACGTCCTCCCGGATCGCGTGCGCGTCCACCTCGACAAGGACGGGACTGCTGAGACCCTCGACGCCGACTACGTCCTGGTCTCGGTTGGTCGGCGGCCCGCCCTGCGCGGGATCGACGCCACTGCCCTCGGGCTGGCCCTCGGCAACCGCGGAGAGATCGTCGTGGACGACCAGATGCGCACCAACCTCCCGGGCGTCTTTGCCATCGGCGACGTCGTGGGTGGCAAGCTCCTCGCGCACAAGGCAGAAGACGAAGGCGTCATCGCGGCCGAGGTCATCGCCGGCAAGAAGGTGCACATGCACTACCACTCGATGCCCGCGGTGGTGTACACATGGCCCGAGGTGGCCACGGTCGGGCTCACGGAGACCGAGGTGAAGGCAAGCGGCCGACCCTGCAAGACCGGGAAGTTCCCCTTCTCGGCCAACGGTCGCGCGCGAACGATGGGCGAGACCAACGGCTTCGTGAAGTTCATCGCCGATGCTGCAACCGATGAACTGCTGGGATGCCACATGATTGGCCCCAATGTCTCCGACCTCCTCGCCGAAGTCGTGCTGGCCTTCGAGTACAAGGGATCGTCGGAGGACATCGCGATCACCGTCCATTCGCATCCGACGCTGTCCGAGGTCACCAAGGAAGCCGCCCTCGCAGTCCTCGGCCGCGCCATCCACATCTGACGCAGGCCGACAGTTCGACCGGACTTCCCCGACACCGCCGCACACCCTTCGCCCTTGCTGGAGCAGCTGCCGTCGTCAGCTTTGATGGGCTGACGAATTGCTGGCCTGACATCCGACTTCCGACGTCCGACTTCCGACTCCCGACTCCCGACTCCCGACTCCCGACCACAGATGACCACCGCCGTCGATCCAACCAGCCAGTCCAGCGTCATGGCCCCCCCGTTCGGGAAGTTCTTCCTCCCGGGGCCGACCGAAGTGCGCCACGACGTGCTCGCCGCGATGACTCAGCAGATGATGGCCCATCGCGGGAAGGGCATCGAAGAACTCATGGCCCGGGTGCTCACCGGACTTCAGGCTGTCTTTCGCACCACCCGCCTCGTCCACACGGCCACCTCGTCTGCCACCGGCCTGATGGAAGCGGGCGTGCGCAACGCGGTACGCGAGCGTGTGTTGTGCCTGGTGAACGGCTCCTTCTCGGAGCGCTTCTACAAGGCGGCCGTCAATTCCGGCATCGCGGCCGACAAGCTGGAGATTCCCTTCGGGCACTATCACGCCCCGGACATGGTCGCCGATGCGCTCAAGCGCGGGAGTTACGACGTGGTGACCGTCGTCCACTCCGAGACCTCGACCGGCGTGCTGAACCCCATCCGGGAGATCGCGCAGGTGGTGCACGCGGCCGGTGACATCGTCCTCGTGGTCGATACGGTCTCGTCGATGGGCGCCGGCCAGATCGAGAGCGATGCCTGGGAGCTGGACTACGTGCTCACCGGATCACAGAAGGCGCTGGCCCTCCCGTCGGGGCTGGCGTTCTGCGCCGCGAACGACCGCGTGATGGCGCGGGCGAAGGAGAGCAAGCGGCGTGGCCTCTACTTCGACCTGCTCGAGTTCGAGGAGTACACGAAGAAGAACCAGTCCCCCAACACACCCGCGGTGTCGCTGCTGTACGCACTCGATGTGCAGATGGCGCACATCCAGAAGGAGACGATGGAAGCGCGGTGGGCCCGGCACACGGCCATGGCCGAGCGCACCTGGGCGTGGACGCGCGAGATGGGGGAGAAGCTCGGGATCTCGCTGTACGCTCCCGAGGGGTACCGCGCCCCCGGCGTCACCTGCATCACGGCCCCGAAGGGAAAGACCGGCTCCGGGATCGCGAGCGAGATGAAGAAGCGCGGGTTTGTCATCGCCACCGGCTACGGCAAGCTCAAGGACGACATGGTGCGCGTTGGTCACATGGGCGACCACACGATGGCCGAACTCGAAGTGCTGCTCGGGAACCTCGGCGAGGTGATGTCCGCATGAGCGCCACCTGGACCGTGCTGGTGGCCGACAGCATCGCGCTGGACGGCCTCGCCCCGTTGGCGTCCGACCCCCGCTTCACCGTGGTGGTGAAGCCGGGGCTGTCCGGCGATGACCTGGCCAACGCCATCGCGGACGCCGACGCCGTCCTCGTGCGCAGCGCCACGAAGATCACGCGCGCATCCCTCGCGAAGGCCGATCGGCTCAAGGCCATCGGCCGCGCCGGCGTCGGCGTCGATACGATCGACGTGGATGCGGCGAGCGAACGTGGGATCCCCGTGCTGACCGCACCGGCCGGCAACACGATCGCCGCCGCCGAGCTCACCATGGCGCTCCTGCTCGCGATCGCGCGGAAGGTGCCGGCCGCCGATCGCTCGATGAAAGCCGGGGAGTGGGATCGCAAGTCGTTCTCGGGGATCGAGCTGTACGGCAAGACGCTGGGGCTGGTGGGTGCGGGACGCATTGGCGGCCAGGTGGCCAAGCGCGCCCGTGCCTTCGGGATGTCGGTCCTGGTCTACGACCCGTACCTCACCCCCGAGCGCGCGATGGAGCTGGACGTCAAGCTCGCGACCCTCGACGAGGTCATCACGAGTGCCGACGTGCTGTCGGTGCACGTCCCCCTGACCGACGCGACCGCCAACCTGATCGGGGCGCCCCAGCTTGCCGCCATGAAGAAGGGTGCGCTGCTCCTCAACGTGGCCCGTGGAGGTGTGGTGAACGAGCAGGCGCTGCTCGGTGCCCTCACCACCGGGCACCTCGCCGGCGCTGCCCTCGACGTCTACGAGCAGGAACCCCTGTCGAAGGACAGCCCGCTCCGGTCGCTGCCCAATGTCGTGATGACGCCGCACCTCGGCGCGTCCACGGCCGAGGCACAGCAGAACGTGGCCATCGAGATCGCCGAGGCTGTGCGCAACTGCCTCGCGAACGGCGACCTGGCCAACGCCGTCAATACGGCGCGCCTCAAGCGTTAGGCACTGGCCGGAACACACGACACCCCCGGGAGCCGAAGCTCCCGAGGGTGCGTGGTCGGTCAGCGCTCCCCCCAGAGACGCTGCCCGGGTTCTTCAGCCGCCGATCAGCAGGCGGACGAGGCAGGCATTGGCTTTCTGCTGCGGCGTCAGCAGGTCGAGGATGGCCGCCGCGAGGCGGCGCTCCGCCTGCTTGACGGCTTCGAGGGCGGCATCCGCCTTGGCGAGGATGCGACGCACCTCCTCCGCACTCGCACCGGCCTGCTTGGCTGCGCGGGCCTCTTCGTTGACGGTGCGGATGGTTGCGATGTAGCCCTTCACGGCCTCGGTGAACGCGGTGCGAAGCTCGCGGATCGCCTGCACCTGCTCGGGACGCAGCTGGTTGAGAACGTTGGCGCGGCAGGTGTCACCGGTCCCGCGACGATTCAGCCAGGCCACCTGCGCGGGTGTGTAGACCGCGAGGATGTCGGCCTGCAGCTTGCGCTTGGACGACTCCAGCCGCTCGAGGATCGGCGCCGCCTTCGCCAGGATGGCCATGACCTGCTCCCGCGACTGCCCGGCCGTGATCGCCGCGCGGGCTTCCAGTTCGATCGCCTTCAGGGCGGCAAGGTCGGCCGCGTTGGCTGCGTGATACGCGTCGTGCAGCGCCTGGATCTTCGCCTTCTGCTCGGCCGTCAGCTGGAGGCTGTCGGGAAACTCGGAGCCACCGATGCCGGCGCGGTCGATGGCCGCGGCCGATGTGGCGTCGTATTGCTGCACCAGGTCGGTGGAGATGTCATCGAGCGACTCGGCGGCCGGCGCCGTGGTGTCCGATGAGCAGGCCACAACGGCCGCGAGGGCGAGGAGTGCGGTGAGGCGTTTCATGAGCGAGATCCCGGTTTGGGCACGCCGGGGGATCGCGTGCACGTGTGAGTGTGACAGGACAGCTGACGTTGACACGACGCCGTCAGCCGGCGTCCGTGGGGCTGACACGCGTGGGATCGGGTCCCCCTACACGACGCCTTGCTACCCGATGATGAGGGTCACAGTGACGTAACCGTCGGCATCGGCACCGGTGGCTGGCATCGTGACCGTGAGACGCTGCCACCCCGAGGGGTCCGCGGTCGCGAGCTCGAGCGGCGGCATGACCGTCGTCGCGGGCTCGACCGTAATCGCCGTCACCGGCGCGGCTCCCCGGACGCGCAACTGCGCGGTCGCCCTGGCGCGTCCCTGGAGCGTGACGACGTGCCGACCGTTGACGTGGCGTTCACTGACGATGCGCGGGGCACGTGAACGGTCCCCGATGCGAGGGCGCTCGGTGGCCAGGTCGACTTCGATCCCGCCTTCCCAGCTGGTGCCAAGGCGCAGCCGCTCGCGGAGCCGCGCCGTGGACGTGTGGACCACGGCTCCCGGATAGGCGCGCGCGGGCGCGGCACCGGGCACCATGGACTGCACGTTCGTCGCACCGGGCGGGAGGGCGGGTGCGAAGGTGACTTCGATCGCACGATTCGCGTCCCCGGCCGTCCGCCACACCTCGGCGGTGATCGCCCCGCGTCGCCGCCGGAGGATGACCGACAGTCGGTCGGGGCCGACCGCGACCTGGTCCACGCGCACCGAGTCCCACGACACGGGCAGGCGCGGCGCGAGCGTCACCCGCCCGGCCGGCGCATCGACCTCGAGGCCCAGCATCCCGCGGACGAGTGGCGTCAGCACCATCGATGTCGCGAAGAACTGGTGCGGCACCGCGGTGTCGAGTGGCTTGTACACTCGCCCCGAGATCACCTCGGGATTGCGGCCCATCGCCTCATCGAACCCGGTGCGGGCGATCGCCTGGAGCGCGAAGAGCCCCGCATGGGTGTTGAAGTAGCGGAACTGCGCCAGCGCGACCCACCCGGTCACGAACGGCCAGACCGCGCCGTTGTTGTAATGGAGTGGATCGAACAGCGTGGACCCGGCCGCCAGGGGCCGCGCCCCCCAGTCGGTCATGATCTCGGACCCGGCGAGGCGGGCCGCCATCTGCGCCCCCTTCACCGGGTCGAAGGTGTCGAAGGCCATGGCCGTCGCGGGCCACGCCGTGAGGTTCTCATTGACCTTGCCCCCTTCGAGGAGGGCAAAGGCGTATTGCTGCGGCCCGGGCATCCAGAGCCGTTCCTCCATCGTGCGCAGGGCACGCGCCCGCAGCGTGCGGGCCTCGGTCGCCACCGCCGGCTCCTTCATCACATCGGCGAGCCGGGCAAAGCGCTCGAGCGCGGCCACCCACACACCGGAGAGGTAGACATCCGACACGATGCCGACCTGGAGGTCGCCCACCTCGAGGGCTCCGGCGCCGGCGATCGGGTTTTCCATCAGTCCGTCACCGTCGCTATCTGCCTTCCGCGACCAGTCATAGGCCTTTCGGACGTTCGGCCACAACTCCCGCACCAGCGCCGTGTCCGCGGATTGCGCGAAGTACTCGCCGAAGGCGAGCACCCAGAAGGGCGTGGTGTCGCCGTGATAGAAGGCATACGGGTAGGCGCCGAACCAATCGACCTTCTTCGCGCCCTGCGAGATCTCGTGCGTGATCTTCCCATCGGCGCGCTGGTACCGTGCGAAGAAACGGAAGACGCCGTCGCGCACGAGGTCGCGCATGCCGACCGCGCTCATCGCGAAGGAGTTGATCGCCGCGTCGCCGCCGAAGAACCACCCGAACCCGGGGCGGTCGCTGGCCGAGCCGGAAAGGCCGTAGCCGGCCACCAGCCCGCACCCCAGCTCGGGATTGCAGACCATCGACTCGTCCAGGTTCACCTTGGCCCACTCCGCCGCTGCGTTGAGCAACGGGTCCGGGGTGGTGACGCGCAACGTCGAGTCGCGGAGACGGGCGTAGTGCGCCACGCGTTTCTCCCATTCGCTGCGGGCTGCGCCCGGGGCAAGCATGCGGTCGTACAGGGCGCGCGCCGAATCGCGCGGCATCTCGCCACCGGCGAGGACGATCGGGATGAAGGCCTGGTGGAGGTTGATGTTGCCACCGGGGGGTTCGCCGAGGCGTGGTTCGGTGTACTGCTGCGAGCGATCGCCCACCGCGATGGTGAACTGCGGGGGCGAGGCGGTCAGCATGTGCGCCGGGACATCCGACGCCTTCGTCACGGCCGGGGACCCGAGGAAGGTGTTCACCTGCCGGCGGCTCTCCGAGAACAGGAACGCCTTCGCGGCCGCGTTCCACGCGATGTACTGTCCGCCTAACGACGCCGGCCACGCCAGGTGGATGTCCGGCCGGAACGTCGCGATGATCTCGAGGGGGCGGACCGCATCCACCTCGAGCAGCATGAACACGGCCGGCGCCTCGAGGGCACTGAACACCGTCTGCCGCACGGTGAAGGTCTCGTAGGCGTACTCGATCGTGACCCCTTCCGGGCGCACCGTCACATAGCGCGCGACCTCCGGCGCCGGGATCGGCTGCGTGTACTTGGGGACCCGGAACTCGAGCTGGAAGTCGTGCAGCCACTTGTACGGCCACGACCACAGCTCGAAGCGCCCGTCCTCGGTCCCCATCGCCATGGCCCGGCGACCCGCACTCGCGACGTAGACGCCGGGGCGGGCGTCCCCGCGGAGGGTCAGCGGGTTCTGCCCGAGGTCAAAGGCAGGAATCACCTGCCCCCGGCCGGGGACGGGAACGAGGGCGAGTGCGAGGAGGAGTCGACGCAGGTGACGGCGCATACCACAACGGTCAGGGACGACGGAATGTGGAACCCCGGCGGTTCCACGTCTATCCTTGAACAACCCCAACCCGCCGCACGATGCGCATCACCGGACTCCTCCCCGTGCTTCCCCTCCTTGTCGTCCCGCACCTCGCGGGCGCGCAGCCGGATCGGGCGTTCGAGGCACGCGTGGACTCGATCTTCGGCCGGTGGAACACCACGACGCCGGGCTGCGCCGTGGGGGTGGCCCACCGGGGGCGCGTCCTCCTCACCCGCGGGTACGGGATGGCCAACCTCGAGTACGGGGTCCCGTTAGGCGCGGGCACGGTCATGGAATCGGGCTCGGTCGCCAAGCAGTTCACGTCGGCGGCCATCGCCCTCCTCCAACTCGACGGCAAGCTGAGCCTGGACGACGATATCCGCCGACACCTTCCCGAGGTCCCCGACTTCGGCACGCCGATCACCATCCGGCACCTGCTGACCCACACCAGCGGACTCCGCGACCAGTGGGGGCTCCTGTCGCTGACGGCGAATCCGCCGACGCAGCAGGTGCACACGCTCCCGCTCATCCTGCACCTCGTTACCCGGCAGCAGGACCTCAACTTCCCCCCGGGCTCCGAGTACCTGTACAGCAACACGGGGTATGCCCTCGCGGCGATCATCGTCCAGCGGGTGTCGGGGAAGAGCCTGGCCCAGTTCTCGAAAGAGCGCCTCTTCACGCCCCTGGGAATGATGCACACCGAGTGGCGCGACGACTTCCAGAAGGTGGTCGCGAACCGCGCGACGGCATATCAGCGCCGACCGGACGGCTCCTATGCCACGCTGATGCCCTTCACCAACGTGTACGGTAATGGGGGGCTCCTCTCCACGATGGCGGACCTGTTGCGGTGGAACGAGGCGCTCACCGACTATTCCATCCCCGGCGGCAAGCCGCTTGTTGACCTCCTCGAGACGCGCATGCGCCTGACGAGTGGCACGACCATCTCATATGCCCTGGGACTCACGCACGGGACATGGCAGGGACAGCGCGAGGTGGCCCACAGCGGATCCACGGCCGGCTATTCGACCTATCTCACCCGGTTCCCCGACCAGCGCGTCTCCGTCGCCGTGTGGTGCAACACCACCGATGGGAATCCCACGCCGGCCGCGCGTCGGGTCGCCGCGCTACTCCTCCCGCCGCCGAAACGCGAGGCCGCAGCCCCGGTCGCGGACGCCACCACCGCGGCGCCCTGGGTCGGTCGGTATCGCAACCCGGACACCGACGACGTCTTCCAGGTGCTCGCCGGCACGGCGGGCATGACCATTCGCATGCCGGGCGGCATGAGCCCCGCGTCGCTCCTGGGTCCCGGTCGCTTCCGCACGTCGAACGGCGTCGAGTTCCGTTTCTCCGGTTCGGGGGCTGGCATCCGCGTCGAGGTGGTCGATGGGGATGGTGCCGTGCGGACCTTCGAGCCCCTCGTCGTTCCCTCCGCCTCCGACGTCTCCCAGGGGGACTACCTCGGCACCTACCGAAGCCCCGAAGTCGGCGCCGAGTACACGATCGCGTCGGAGGGCGGACGGCTCGTCCTGCGGTTCGCGCACCTGCCGCCGGAGACGCTCACGCCGCTGTACCGGGATGGATTCACGGGGGCCGGCCGCGGCATCCGCTTCGTGCGCGATGCCACCGGCCGCGTGACGGAGCTGCGGATCTTTGCCGGCCGGGTGCGCAATGTGAAGTTTGTCCGCACGGGTGGCTGAGTCGGCTCTCTCGGGGGCGGCGGTCGGACTCGTCGCGACGTCGGCCGTCCTCCACGCCGGCTGGAACCTCCTCCTCAAGCGGGCCGGGGGCAGCCAACTCGTGGTCGCCATGTCCAAGGTGGCCGAGGCGGTCGTCTTCGCCCCGGTGTTCCTGCTGGCCGGGCATGATGGACTCCCCGGCACGGGGATGGCGCTGCTCTACACACTGGTTGCAGCCACCGGCGTCCTCGGGAACTACGTCGCGCTCGCCGCGGCGTATCGGCGCAGCGACCTCTCGGTGGTGTATCCGGTCTCGCGCGGGGCCGCCCTGGTCTTCCTGCCGCTGCTCGGGGCGACGGTGCTCGGGGAGCGTCTTGGCGCGGACGCGCTCACCGGGCTCGCGCTCATTCTCGGTGGTATCGTCGTCCTCCAGCTGCCGGCGCTGGATCGGGCGGGCCTCCGCACCCTCGCCCGGTCCTTCCGCGACCCGGCCATGGGCTTCGCGGTCCTCGCCGCCTTCCTGACCGCCACGTACACCATCTGGGACAAGATCGCCATCCGCGTCATGCCCCCGTTTGCGTACATGTATCTCTACACCGTCTGGGTCGCGGCCGCCTATTGGTTTGGCCGAACTCAGTTCGAACGCGGCTTCAAGCTCGACGCCGCCGCCGAACGCGCCACTCTCTCGCCCGCACACCCCGGAAGCGAGCCATGGTCCGACCGCCTCTTCCGCCTGCCAGGCGCCGTCTTGCCCGATCCCCTGGGGGCCCTCGTCGAGAAAGAACT
>WBZL01003800.1_pt1 | contig 13564 bp, 11 predicted proteins | sample 5204291 | NCBI WGS metagenome assembly WBZL01 (sample SAMN12344345, study PRJNA552823) | activated sludge metagenome | biome: Activated sludge suspended growth; feature: Nitrification reactor; material: Wastewater; isolation source: activated sludge from nitrification reactor of wastewater...
TCGCTCCAGGTCGAGGCCGGGTGCAACGGGGGCCGGGGCACCTATCGCGTCGCGGGCAACGAGATCACGTTCGAGTCCGTGGGCCTGACCGAGATGGCCTGCGCCGACCCGCTCGCCACCGAGCTCGAGACCGCCGTGAGCCGCATGTTCATCGGCCCGCAGCCGGTCACCTTCGAGATCTCCGGCGACCGGCTCTCGCTGCGCGGCAAGACCGGCGGGCTCGACCTCGAGGCCTCCGCGCCCACGAAGTGACCGCGCGCCGCGAGCGACGGCCTACGCTCGGTACGCAGCCCTCCAGGCGTTCGAGAACAATGCGGGTAACGCATCGTCATCGTCGGCGACGCGTGCCCGAGCCTCCCCCGGCTTCGGGCCGCGCATCATCGATGCTCGATGCGTACCAGCAAATCGAGATGGAGCTGTTACCATACCTCCATGCCGAAGCTCGACGCACACGACCGCCAGGCGCCGCCGCGCATGAGCACCGCGGCGCGCGCCGAGGCGATGGAAGTCGAGGACGTCATCCGGCACGCATCCGAAGGTCGCCTGCGCATGCCGAGCTTCCAGCGCGCGTTTCGGTGGGACGCCAAAGATCGTCGGGCCCTGATCGACAGCATCTACCGCGGCTACCCCGTCGGTACGTTGCTCTTGTGGAAGAACCCACCACCCGGCACCGAGACGGGGCGACCGCTGGGCGTAACGGGCACTGCGAACCCGCAGGGAGATCGATATCTCGTCGTCGACGGACAGCAGCGGCTGACGACGCTGTGGGAGGGGCTCGGCCGCGCGCCTGCGCGAGGCGAGGTGGCGCTCGTGTTCGACATCGAACGCGAGGAAGTCATCAGTCGCCCGCTCACGCTCAAGGAGATCGAGGGTCGGCCGCCGCCGAGGCGGGAGGGAGACGAGAGCCTGCCGCAGGTGCCTCTCTACTTGGTGCTCGACGCGGCGGTGCTGTCCGCGTGGGTCCCGTCGTGGTTGTCGATCGAGGATCGGCGCCGCTACTTCGAGCTCGGCAAGCGCATCCGGGAGCACAAGTTGAGCCTCTATATCGTCGAGCACGCCGACATCGACGCGCTCCGGCACGTATTCGACCGCGTCAACTCCACGGGCAAGTCCATGCGCCGCGACGAGGTGTTCGACGCGCTGGTCGGGTCGCAGATCGCCAAGGATGGCAACACTGGTCTCGCGCTCGTCAACGCGCAGCTCGCCGATCTGGGGTTCGGAGCAATCGAGCCTGCCACGGTCCTCAAGGCCTTCGAGGCGATCCGGAGCGACAAGATCGGCAAACTTGACCCGCGAACGCTCGACGTCGCCGACGCCGAGGCCGATCTCATCCGCACCGTGCGCGCCCTGCGTGCGACCGTCACCTTCCTACGCACCACCGCCCACGTTCCCCACGTGGCGGTCTGTCCCTACGAGCTCCCCCTGGTCGTGCTGGCGCGCTTCTTCGCGCTTCACGACCACCCCAGCGACCGGAGCCTGATCCTACTGCGTCGTTGGCTGTGGCGCGGGTCTCTCGGCGAGCGCCTTGGTGGCGCGTCGAGCTCGATGCAGCAGCACGTGGACGACGTGACGGAAGACGAGGCCGCGTCCGTACAGGCGCTGCTGCGACGCACGGGCTCCCCCGAGGGCCTCTCGTTCGACGCCGCCGACTGGAGCAGGTCGATCGTGGCCAGCATGGCGACAGCCCGTGGGAAGGCCATGATCTGTGCGCTCCTCGCCCAGCAGCCACGTAACCTCGTGACGGGGGAGCGGCTGGACGCGAGCATCCTGTTTCGCGACGGCGTGACCGACGTCCTGCACCCGATCCTGCGCGGCTCCACGAGCGCTGGCCCCGGAGTCATCAACAAGCTACTGCACCCATCGGGGTCCGCGAGATCCCTCATCCTCGAGTGCACCGACGAAGCCGCGCTCTTCTCCCACGGGATCGACCACCACGCGCGCGAAGGGCTTCGCCGGGGCGATGTCAAGACCTTCTTCGAGCGCCGGGGTGAGTCGCTCCAGCGCTCGACCGAGGCATTCTTCGCCCGTCACACCGAGCTGGTGCGTGACGACGCGCCTCCGATCACGGCGCTCACGAGGCGCAGCGCATGAGCGCTCGCGTGCTGCTGGGCGACGTCGTCGTCGGGGAGCTTCGCCCGGACACCGCCTCTGGCCAGACGACCTTCGAGTTCGACGCGTCGTACGCCGCGTCCTCCTCGCGTCCCGTGCTCGGCCGGTGGTTCGAAGACCAGCTGATCGATCCACCGCGCACGTTTCCTGGCGCGCCGCTGCCCAACTACTTTCGAAACCTGCTCCCGGAGGGAGCGCTGCGCAAGATCGTCGAGCGGCGCCTCGGAACGTCGGCGATCCCCGAGTATGCGATGCTCCTGCGGCTCGGGGAGAACCTCCCCGGCGCGGTCCGGGTCTTCAGCGACGAGCTCGACCTTCACCCGCTCGAGCTCAGTGAGCGCCAGCGACGGGACGTGAACGACCCGTTTCGCTTCGCGCTCACTGGCGTGCAGCCGAAGCTCGCGCTGTCCGAGGTCCACGACAGGCTGACGATGCCGGTCGAGGGCGCCACCGGGCACTGGGTCGCGAAGTTTGGCAGCACCGCGTTTCAACGCCTGGTGGACAATGAGCTCGCAATGCTGGATTGGGCGCAGCGATGCGGGCTCGACGTGCCCGATCATCGCGTGGTTCGTGCGTCCGAGATCGAAGACATCCCGGCGGACTTCGACGCGGACCAAGACGTCCTGATCGTCCGGCGCTTCGATCGAGAGGGCAATCGGCGGATCCACCAAGAGGACTTCGCCCAGGTCTTCGACATCCCGCCGGAGCACCGGTACGCGTGGGAGGTCGTCGAGCTCGGGTGGAGCCACTACGGGAGCATCGGTGCCGTCATCTGTGCGCTCTGTGGCGAGGACGACTTTCGACAGTACATGCGGCGCCTCGCGTTCATGGTGCTGTCGGGCAACGCCGACGCGCACCTCAAGAACTGGTCGCTCCTCTATCCCGATGGGGTGAGCCCACGGCTTGCTCCAGCATACGACTTGGTCTCGACGATCGTGTACCCATCACTTCGCCCGTGCTCTGCGCTTCGGTGGCTGGAGCCGCTCGAGCCCACGTTGGATCCGCCCATGCAGCTCGTCGACGTGACGTTGGATGATCTGCTGGAGGTCGCGTCACTTTCTCCGGCCGACACGTCGCTGGTGATGGGTGACCTCGAGGCGTTCGTCCGCGACGCCCGGGATGCCTGGCCCGAGATCGCGGCGACGGCACCGCCGGTGGTGCGCGACCGCGTCACGGCGCATCTCGCCGCATCCTCGCTCCGGTAGCGACCACGAGCCGTGGGTCGCGCTGGTGCCCGCGAGCGACGGCCTACGCTCGGTACGCGTCGATGGCGGCGTGGACCTCGGCGTCGGTCAGGATGTGATCGGTGCGCTTGGCCAGCCCGAAGATGTGATCGACCAGGCCCTTGTCGGCCGCGATGCCGCGCGACTCGAGCCAGTACACCACGTTGCTCTCGCCCGACATGAAGCCGATCTCGATCGACTGCTGCTTGCCGAACCACCCCGCCGGCACCCCCGAGTACACCCGGTCGGCGAGGTCCCCCTCGCCGCGGTGGATGGCCTTGATCACCGCCGCCGCGTGCACGCCAGTGGCGGTGCGGAACGCGTCGTCGCCCACGAGCGGGTACTGGTGGGGGATCTCCACGCCGCAGGCCTTCGACACGAGCCGGCACCAGGGCACGAGGTTCTCGAGGTGGTAGTCGGGTAGCTCGCCGAGCAGCTTGAGGTTCATGAGCGTCTGGTCGAGCGCGGCATTGCCCACGCGCTCGCCGATGCCCAGCGCCGTGCCGTGGATGCGGTCGGCCCCGGCCCGGATGGCCCGCAGGTTGTTGCTCACCCCGAGCCCCCGGTCGTTGTGCCCGTGCCAGTCGATGCCCACCTGCGTGGCGCCGATCGACTCGAGCACCATGCGGGTGAACGAGATGAGGTCGGACACCCCGTCGGGCACGGCGTGGCCCACGGTGTCGCACAGGCACAGGCGCTGCACCCCGTGGTCCACCGCCACGCGGAACAGGCGGTCGAGGATGCGCGGCGGCGTGCGGGTGGTGTCCTCGGTGACGAACGTCATCGGCAGGCCGTGGCTGCGGCACAGCTCGGCGGCCATCACCGTGCGCTCGACCAAGAGGTCCACGTCCCAGCTCTCGGCGTAGAGGCGGATGGGGCTGCTGCCGAGGAACGCGTAGACCGTGATGCTCTTGCCGGTCTTGTGCGCGATGTCGGCGATGGCGTCGATGTCGGCCTTGTGCGTGCGCGCGGCGCAGGCGTACTCGATGCCCAGCGCCTCGCGCTCGGCGAAGTCGATGAGCGCGGTGACGTCGGCCACCGCCCGCGGGCCGGCGCCGGGCAGCCCGAGGTCGACCGCGTCGATGCCGAGGCTCGCGGTCAGCCGCAGGATCTCCTGCTTCTGCTCGATGTCGGGGTCGCGCACCGACGGCGACTGGATGCCGTCGCGCAGCGTCTCGTCGAAGAAGCTGAGCTTGCGATCGCGCAGCGGGCTGAGCGGGCCGCGGCGGTTGCGAGCGTTCCAGTCGTAGATGAGCTCTTCGGCCTTGGTCTCCGACACGACGAGTACCTCCAGCGGGATGACGAGCGGCGAGACGACGCGAGCGGCGCGAGACGCCGGGGAACGTGGGGCGCCGCGGCCCCACGTGCCCACCGGCCCTGGCCTAGAGGGCCTCGAGCACCAGCGCGATGCCCTGCCCGCCGCCGATGCACGCCGAGCCCACGCCGTAGCGGGCCTTGCGGCGCCGCAGCTCGTGCACGAGGTGAGCCGTGATGCGGGCGCCCGAGGCCGCCAGCGGGTGGCCGAGCGCGATGGCACCGCCGTCGACGTTGGTCTTGTCGCGGTCGAGGCCCAGCTCCTTCTCGCACGCGAGGTACTGCGGCGCGAAGGCCTCGTTGATCTCGACGAGATCGATCTGCGACAGCGAGAGCCCCGCGCGCTCGAGCGCGCCGCGGATGGCCGGCACGGGGCCGATGCCCATGATCTTGGGATCGACGCCCGTCACGTGCCACTGCACCAGCCGCGCGAGCGGCCGGAGCCCGTGCTTGCGGACCGCCTGCTCGCTGGCCACCACCAGCGCCGCCGCGCCGTCGCAGATGCCCGAGGCGTTGCCGGCCGTGACGGTGCCGCCCTTCTTGAACACGGTGGGCAGCGTGGCCATCTTCTCGAGCGTGGCCTCGGGGCGCGGGTGCTCGTCGACGGCGAACGTCTCGGGGCCCTTGCGCCCCGGCAGCTCGACGGGCGCGAGCTCGGCGGCGAAGCGCCCGGCCTCGTGGGCGGCGCCCCACGCCTTCTGGCTGCGCAGGCCGTACTCGTCGCACTGCTCGCGGGTGATGCCGTGCTGCTCGGCGAGGTTCTCGGCGGTGATGGCCATGGCACACCCCGCGTGCGGATCGGTGAGCGAGGACCACAGCGTGTCCTCGAGCTGGGGGTTTTGGCCGAGCTTGGTGCCGAAGCGGATGTCGCGGGCGGCGAACGGGGCCTGGCTCATGCTCTCGGTGCCGCCCACGAGCGCGAGCTCGGCGTCGTGCAGCAAGATCTCCTGCGCGCCGCTCACCACGGCCTGGAAGCCCGAGCCGCACAGGCGGTTGACGGTGAGCGCGGGCACCGGGATGGGCACGCCCGCCTTGAGGCCGATGTGGCGCGCCATGTAGATGGCGTCGGCCGAGGTCTGCGCCACGTTGCCGAACACCACGTGATCGACGATCGACGGATCGACCCCGCCGGCCTCGAGCGCCGCCTTGGACGCGACGACGCCGAGATCGATGGCGCTGTGCTTGACGAGCTTGCCGCCGAACGTCCCGAAGGGCGTGCGCTTGGCGGCGACGATGAAGATGTCTCGCGAGAGAGCTTTGGCGGGCATCCGTTCCTCCGGCCCGGCGTTCGCGAGCCACAGGGCCCGCGCCGAGCAACGGCACCGTAGCGCAAAGCGCTGGCTCGCCGCGGCATCGTGCACCCGACCCAGCCGCCGAATTCGTGGATTTACCTCACGGTTCGACGCCGGACGGGGTTTGGTGCTTGAATGACGGCACGTGGGCGCCGAGGGGCTGCAGCCGAGCCGATGGCGTCGCCCCGGGGCACGGGTGCTCGGGTGGGCGATCGCAGCGGCCGTGTCGATCGTGGCGCCGGAAGCGAGGGCGACCCCGGCTGCGCCCGCTCCCGCAGCGACGCCCGCTCCCGCGGCGGCGCCCGATCGTGAGGTCGCTCCACCCTCGACGACGCGCGAGAGCGCGACCGCGGGCACGCCCGCCGCTCCGCCCTCGACCGCGAGCACCACCGCGAGCACGCCCGAGCCGCGCGCCGAGGGTCGGCTGTCGCGGTACCTCCAGCGGCCGGTGCGGTACGGCGCGCACTTCCTCGATCACGGCGTGCTGCAGCCCGCCGTCGCCGGTGGTTGGCCGCACGGCTACCGCGTGGAGCTGTCGCTGGGCCTGCTCGACCACGTCACGCTCGGCGCCACTGCGCACTGGCTGCCCTCGCAGCCCAGGCCGCAGGTCTCGCCCGTGGTGGCGATCGCCTTCATCCGCGGCCGCCTGTTCGAGTGCGGCGCGTGGTACTTCTGGTCGCTGTTCCCCCCGCCGCGCGACGACTTCGATCCCGCCACGCCCTCGTACCAGCGCCGCGCGCAGTGGCTGCTCGCCACGGCGAGCTTCGGCCAGGCGTGGCTCACCGGCGGCTTCGATGCCGGCGTGGTGCGGGCGCGCGTCGACGACCCTGCCCAGGATCCCGCCCCCGACACCAGCCGCGGCTTCGTCACCCGCTGGCGCTTCGGCGGCGGCCTGCACCTGCGCGCCGGCACGCGCCGCGTGGGCGTGACCGCCCAGGTGCTCGTGCCCCACGTGCTCGCCGAGCTGCGCCTCGACGTGCGCTTCGGCCTGTTCGAGAAGCGCGAGAAGGGCGGCTGGAAGGCCCCCGGCAAGCCCGAGGACTGGGACCGCGGCGCACCATGGTGAGCGCGCGGGTCATGGGGGCGCGAGCCTGCGCTCGAGCTCGCGGCAGAGCTTGTCGAACGACCGACAGGCGCTCCGGCAGCTCGCCAGATCCATGCGTGCGGTCAGGCGCGGTTGATCGATCGTCTCGCTGTAGGTACCGCCGCGGAACCGACGCTCGATCCACGCCTTCTTGAGGCCATGAGCCTCGGGATCGGCGATCAAAGTTGCGAGGGTGCCCCGTGCTGTGGCGCCGCACCTCGGCCAGCCCGCCGCGCTCGCGCAGCGCATGGTCGAGCGTCGTCGAGAGCCCATCGGCCACAAGTCGCAGCGAGTCGAGGAAGTTGCTCTTTCCCGATCCATTGCGACCGACCAGCGCCACCAGGGGCCCGAGCGCGATGTCACACGTAGCGATGCTCTTGTAGTTCTTGAGCCGCACACGTCGCAGGAACGACCGAGAAGGTAGATCGTGGTCGCGATGCATCGCGGTCGGGCCCAAGGATAGCCTGGATCACCCCTCGCCGTACGAGCCCGGCGACGCCGCTCGAGCGCAGCCGGACCGGGGGCCCTCGCGCGGGCCCGCGTCCGTGGTACCAACCGGGCGCGCCCATGGACGTCGTGAGCACCATCATCGACTACGCCCGTACCAACGCTGCCGAGCTCGCGTGGCGGCTCTTGGCCACGGCGGCCACGCTCCTCGGGACCTGGCTCGCCGCCCGGGTGGCCCGCGGGGCGCTGCGGCGGCTGCTCGCTCGCGGCCGCTCGTCGCGCGCGCGCACGCTGCAGCCCCTGGTGCTGGCGATCGTGTCGGTGGCGCTGTGGGGCACCGGCGTGGTGCTGGCGCTCGAGCAGCTCGGCTTCGACCTCACGGCCGTGATCGCGGGCGCGGGCGTGGTGGGCCTGGCGGTGGGCTTCGGCGCGCAGACGCTGGTCAAGGACGTGATCTCGGGCTTCTTCCTCATCTTCGACGGGGTGCTCGAGGTGGGCGACGACGTGAGCGTGGACAAGGCCTCGGGCACGGTGGAGGAGCTGGGCCTGCGGCTGACCAAGCTCCGCGCCGGCGATGGCACGCTGTGGTACGTGCCCAACGGGCAGATCAACGTGGTGGGCAACACCAACCGCGGCTGGCTGCGCGCGATGGAGATGGTGACCGTGGCCTCGGCGAGCGAGGTGCCGCGCGTGCTCGTCGTGGTCGACGAGGTGGCGCGCACGTGGGCGGCCGAGCGCACCGACCTCGTGGTGGAGCCGCCCACGGTGCAGGGCGTGCTCGAGATGGACGCCAAGGCCACCGGCGTGCGGCTCACGGTCAAGGTGCGGCCCGACGCCCGCGAGGCGGCCGAGCAGGAGCTGGGCGGCCGCATCCGTGCCGCGCTCGCACGCGAGGGCGCCGCGCTGCCCGGCGAGCGCTGACGCGCCGGTGCCCCCCTCGGGCAGGCGCCGGGGCCACGGGCGCGGCGCCGGCCGGTGTGTCACCCTCGGGGTTGCCGTGAGCCACGCGCACGAGCACCACGACGGCCACCACCATCACGGCCACCACCACCACGGGCCGCCCTCGACGCGCGGGTTCGTGCTGGCGCTGGTGCTCAACGGCGGCTTCGTGGTGGTCGAGCTCGCCTATGGCCTGCTGGCGTCGTCGATGGCGCTCGTGGCCGACGCGGTGCACAACCTGGGCGACGTGGCGGGCATCGGCCTCGCATGGGCGGCCACGATGCTGGCCCGCCGCCGCCCCACGCCGCAGCGCACCTATGGCTTTCGCAAGGCCACGGTGCTGGCCGCGCTGGCCAACGCGGTGCTGCTGCTGCTGACGGTGGGCGCGGTGGCGTGGGAGGCGGTGGAGCGGCTGCGCGCGCCCGAGCCGGTGCCGGGGCTCACGCTCATGGTGGTCGCGGCCATCGGCGTGGCGGTCAACGGGGTCTCGGCGCTGGCGTTCCTGCGCGGGCGCGAGCACGACGTCAACCGCCGCGCCGCGTTCGTGCACCTGATGGCCGACGCCGCCGTGTCGGTGGGCGTGGTGGTGGCGGGCGGCGCGATCGTGACGACCGGCTGGTGGTGGCTCGATCCCATGACGGGGCTGGCGGTGTCGGCGGTGATCCTCGCGACCACGTGGTCGCTGCTGCGCGAGGCCCTGGCGCAGGCGCTCGACGCCGTGCCGAGCCACGTCGACGCGAACGCGGTGCGGTGTCACCTCGAGCGCACGCCCGGGGTGGAGCAGGTGCACGACCTGCACATCTGGCCGCTGGGGACCACCGAGGTGGCCCTGACGGCTCACCTGGTGGTCCCGCCGATCCACCACGATCCCGGGCTGCTGGCGCGGCTCTCGAGCGAGCTGCGCGAGCGCTTCGGCATCGGGCACAGCACCATCCAGGTGGAGACGCCCGAGATGCGAGACGGCTGCGCGCGCGCCAGCGGGTGCGACTGAGCCGACCCCTCAGGCCTCGAACATCCGCCCCGCCAGCAGGCAGTCGCCGAGCCGGCCGTACACCTCGCGGATGCGCTCGGGCGACGGCGACGGGCCCACGGCGGCGAGGATGCGGGTGGCCAGCGTGCCGCGCTCGAGGATCACGCGCAGCGCAGCGCCGAGGTCTTGCTCCGAGGCGCCGGGCTCGAGCACGAGCGACTCGGCCAGGTGCGCCCACAGCTCGCCGAGCGAGGCCTTGTGGCCCTCGTAGCCGAGCGCGCGCAGGAGCGACTCGGAGGTGACGACGAAGCGCTCGCCCTCCACGATGGTCTGGTCGAGCAGCTCCGCGAGCATGTTGGTGGGCAGGCGATCGAGCTCGTGCAGGGGCACCCAGCGCGCCTCGGTCAGGGCGCGCACGGCCTCGGCCACGAGGCGCACGATGGCCAGGTCGGCGCGCGGCGTCTCCTGGAGGTCGAGCAGGCGGATCTGGATCTGGCCGCGGTCGAGATGGGCCGCGGCGCCGCGGAAGTTGAGCCACTCGTGCTGCAGCAGGCCATCGGGATCGAGCGGGGCGATCTCGCGGTACATCGGGCGCAGGATCTCCTCCTCGTAGGCCTGCACGCTGGTCACCGCCTCGGGGATGACCTTGCCGATGATGGAGCCGAGCTTGCGCTGGTTCTCGCGATACACCCGCAGGCGCGTGTCGAGCATGCCGGTGACCTGGCCCTCGGCGAGCGGCGAGCTGGCGGCCAGGCCCGGCAAGAGCGGCAGCACGGCCCGGATGGCGGCGTGCAGGCGGTGGAACTCGTCGTCGCCGTGGAACGGCAGGTCGAGGTGGCAGCTCTGCACGTTGGACCACCCGTGCCGCGCGGTGCCGAACAGGCGGTCGAAGGCGGCGTAGAGCGGGCGATCGTCGCCCCACGTGGTGGTCTCGCGCGCCGGGTCCATCAGCGGGTGCATGGCCGTGGGCAGCACGCGGGCCCCCATGGTCGCGGCGAGCTCGTCGACCCGCCGCAGGCTCTCGGTGAAGTCGTGCGCCTTGTCGGCATCGAGGCGGCGCGTGGGGCCGAGGGTGTCGAGCTCGATGACGTGGGCGGCCAGCTCGATGCTCCACCCGATGCAGCCGCGATCGAGCTCGGACACCGGCTGCCCCGCCTCGGCCTCGAGCACGCGGTCGCAGATGGGGGCCACCGCGAGGGAGTCGCGGTCGACGAGCATGTACTCGAGCTCGACGCCGTAGGCGTCGAAGAGGTGCAGGGGCGGTGTGGCGTGCATGGGCGGCCGCTCGAAGAGCGGGCAGCGACAAGCGTACGCCCGAGCCGAACGCGCGTCAGTTGGCGCGGTCCACGCGGGCACACGAAGGGCCGGCCCGACGGGCGCCGCCGCACGCTCGCCGCGGTGAGGGGCTCAGTGGTGGTGGTGCCCGCCCATGTGCACGTGACCGTGGGCGAGCTCCTCGGCGGTGGCGTCGCGCACGTCCATCACCTCGATGTCGAAGCAGAGGGTGACGCCGGCGAGCGGGTGATCGGGCGATAGCAGCACCACCTCGTCTTGCACCTCGGCGATCCAGAACTGCAGCTCGTTGCCCTCGTCGTCCTCGAGCAAGAGCGGCATGCCCTCTTGCGGCTCGCCGCCCTCGAAGGCGCTGCGCGGCACCGGCTGCGGCGACATGCCGCTGTGCTCGCCGTAGCCCTCGCCTGGCGGGACCACCGCCCGCACCTTCTCGCCCACGCCCTTGCCCTCGAGCCGACGCTCGAGCCCGGGCACGATGTTGTCGGCGCCGTGCAGGTAGACGAGCGGCTCGCCGCCGGCGGAGCTGTCGAGCTCCTCCCCCTCCTCGCTGGTGAGCCGATAGTGGATGGAGACGACCTTCTGGGCAGCAATGGTGGACATGTTCGGGCCGGGTGTAGCACGCCTTCGCCCCGCGTACCTCCCTACCGCGTGGGGTAGGCGTAGTCGCAGCCCTTGCCGGCGCAGCGCTCGTTGTGGCGGCCGATGCCACGCTCGAGCTCGTCGGGCTCGAAGTCGTCGTGGAGCACCTGCCCCGCCTCGTCGTCCCAGTCGCGGGTGAGGTACCAGCGCGCGGCGAGGCCGGTGAGATCGAAGTCGAAGGCCGGCTGCGCGGTGCGAGCGTTGGCTCGCATCTCGTAGGCACCCACCGTACGCGCGGCGGCCGAGGCGACGAAGATGGTCTGGCGCCCGCGCTCGGTGTGGAACGCGTACCCCTGCGGGAACGCATGCTCGAACGTGGTGCGGTCGTGCTTGTACATGGGCGTGGCGTTGTGCAGGTTGGCCACCACCACCCCGCGGGGCCCCAGGTGGGCGACGAGCGCCTGGTAGTACTCGGCGGTCTTGAGGTGCAGCGGCACGAACACGCCGCGGAACGCGTCGAGCATGATCACGTCCCACGGCGGAGAGGTGGGGGCCTTCTCCACGAACAGGCGCCCGTCGGCGGCGTGGGTGCGGTAGCGGGGGTCGTCGGGCACGCCGAAGTGCTTGCGGGCCAGGCGGATCACCTCGGGGTCGATGTCGACGGCGTCGATCTCGAGGCCCGGCACGTGCTCGAACAGGTAGTTGCTGATCTGCCCGCCGCCGAAGCCGATCATCAGCAGGCGCTTGGGCTGCGGCTGCAAGAGGAAGCCCGCCATCATCGTGCGCGTGTAGTCGAGATCGAGGCTGCGCGGGTGGCCGCGATCGAGCCGCGACTCGATGTAGTAGGTGCCGTCGACGACGAAGTACATCGTGACGATGTCGCCGTCCTCGGCGATCACGATGTGGTTGTAGGACGACTTGGCCTCGTCGATCACGGTCTCGCGGGGGGCGAGGGCGTGCACCCAGCGGGGGGCGAGGCTCGCCGCGGCGAGGCCGGCTCCGACGCCAGCGAGCCAGGCGCGACGGGTGGCAGGCATGCGAGCGGCAGCGTAGCAGGGGTGGCGCGCGCTCGACCATCGGGCGCGCGCGGCCCGAGGGGCCTCACGCACCCGCCGCGGGCTCGGGCAGCCCGTCGGCGCCCTCGACCAGCCGCTGCAGCCGGTCCACGAAGCGCGCCGCGGGGGCGCCATCGACGAGGTCGTGGTTGACGATCACGGTGAGGGAGAGGAAGGCGTGGTTGTGCAGCGCTCCGTCGCGGAGCACCGGCTTGTCGACCACGCTGCCCAGCGCGAACGTGGCCGCCATGGGGCCGGCCGCGAACGGGATCACGAACCCGGGGGCGCGGGAGAATTTGCCCACCGAGGTGACGAAGGTGGTGCCGGTCCAGCGCTTGACGACGAGCGGCCGGCGCGTGGCCAGCCGCAGGAGCCACAGCCGCAGGAACCGAGGCACCCACACCAGCCAGCCCATCATGGTCTCGAACCGCCGGCTCTCCCGGCCCACCGCGGCCGTGGCGGCGTGACGCGCCCGCGCGGCCTCGATCTCGGCGTACAGCGCGAGGGGGCCCTTGGTGTGCGCGCGACGCAGCGAGAGCTGGTAGGGGTAGGGCCCCTCGGGGGTGTCGACCTCGAGGGCCATGCTCACGTCGACGTCCTCGAAGCGGTAGATCCTGCGGCCGCCGAGGACGGCGTTGAGCTCGCGGTGCTCGGAGAGGGCCTTGGCGATGCACGCCACCACGAACGCGAACAGCGACACCCGCCGGCCCGCGCCGCGCAGGGCCTCGATGCGCGCCACGGCGAGCGACACGTCGAGCTCCACGAGCCCGATCACGCGGTGCCCCGGCGAGACCGCGTCGAGGCCGTCGATGGTCATCAGGCGCCGCAGCGACACCCGCTGCACCTCGTAGGCTCCCGTGAGGTCCTCGGCCACGGGCAGGACTCTACGCGGGCCCGGCACCGGGCTCGGCCGCAAGGTCTGCGTCGTCCCTTCGGGCTACGAGCGGCGCGCCGGCGCCACCGCGATCGCGCACGCCCATACCCACCACACGAACACCAGCTGCAGCGGCAGGCGGATCCAGAACAAGATCTCGGGCACCTGCGGCAAGAGCTCGGGGCGGCGGGCCATCTCGATGTTGGCGGGGAACACCGCGACCAGCAGCGCCACGATGCCCCACCCGACCAGGCGACGCAGGCGGGGCACGAACAGCCCCAGGCCCAGCACGATCTCGGCCACGCCCGACAGCCACACCATCCACAGCGGCGCCGGGATCCAGGGCGGGATCCACCGCGCCATCTCGACGTCGACCACGAAGTGG
>WBZL01003801.1_pt1 | contig 13560 bp, 21 predicted proteins | sample 5204291 | NCBI WGS metagenome assembly WBZL01 (sample SAMN12344345, study PRJNA552823) | activated sludge metagenome | biome: Activated sludge suspended growth; feature: Nitrification reactor; material: Wastewater; isolation source: activated sludge from nitrification reactor of wastewater...
CCCCCGAGTGCGTTCGACAGGCGACGGAAGTGCTGCGCGGAAAGCGTGAGCGCCGAACCGTGCCTCTTGCCGCCCTCACCCGTGCCCTGCGTGCGGCGCTGCCGGTCATCGCGCCGACGTGGGATGCCTGTGACCGGAAGCCGCTCCACGACGCTGCGCACGAGGCCTGCGAGATCGGCGAAGCGGCGGGCGACACGATGCACAGCGGCCCTCGGTTGCAACCGATGCTCACGACCATGCTGGGCATCCTCGCTGCGGCAACTCACCTCGGTCCGGTCGTCGCCACGGAGCAAGCGCGCAAGGTGCTCGCCGACGCCCGCAAGGCGTTTCCTCGGAGATCAAAGTGAGAGCCCGCTACCTGTCTCGGTTGCCAGTGGAACCAGACCCGCCCCACTTCGCGATCAGCGTCGCGCCTACGTGGCGCGGATCGGTGACGGTAACGGTGCCGTCAACGTCTCGAAGGACTGACGAAGAGCTTGTTGCGTTGGCCGCGCAGGTTGAGGCCGGGCTACGTGAGCAAATCGGCGACGCGGTAACCAGCGTACGCGTTGTGCGCGCCGATCCGATGAGCCCAAACCTGACGGTAACGGTGCGCCACCCCGTCACGAGCAACATCCTGCGGTGAAGCACCTCTACGACTGCAAGACCGAGACGTCGTTCTGCGGTTGCCACGTGCGCCAGTTCGCCTGGGACGTGGCGATCCTCTCGTTTGGCGACCAGCGCGACCACTGCCGCGCGTGCGCAGCGTCGAGGCGAGCGCGTGTCGCCGAGGCCGCGCGGATGCCCTGGGAGGATGCCTGGTGTCACTACATGGCACACAAGGCCGGCACGGCGCTCCTGGAGCGAGGCTTCGATTTTCAAGGGGCGATGCGCTGCGGGGACACAGTGAGAGCGCACAAAATCCTTCTGAACATCGTCGACGCGGGGACGAACCCACTGCTGCGGCATCTCCACGCGTCGTGGTGCATCGCCGAAGGGGTACGTCTCGGTCTTGCGCTCAACGGGGTGCTTTAGCGCCGCTCCGGAATAGCCCCGAAGTCCAACACCTTCCCCGTGACCGTCTGCAAGTCTACCCCGAGGCGGTCCAGCACCTCTCGCATCCACGCCACGCGCGCCACGTCCAGCGGCCCGATTGCCGCGTCAACCTCGCACGCAACCACCTTGCCGCGTTCGTAGTCGGTGAGGCGCGACCACCGGCGACGGAGCGCCGTCAGGAGGGTAAGGTGATCGACAGGGGCGGGCATCGCTCAAGGCTACCCCATGGCGCCGTCGTTGTCATGCTGTCGCATCATGTCGCGCGCGCATCGCGAATGCCTCGGTTTGCCGCTCTGATTGACGCGTCGATTGCGGTGGCATGTCGCGCGGAGAGGCCCTATTCCTTGGGGTAGGCTGCGGCGTCGTCCACGTTCTGCGTGCGGTAGACGTGAGCCTACTGCCCACCGCATGGCCAAGCACTTCAACACCGCGCGGCTTCGGCACCACGTGCGCCGCGGCACTCCCAAGAACGAAACCGACCTCGCGCTGATGACGGCGCGGGACCGCGAGCGGTGGCTGTCGACGGCGCTCTTCCCCGAGCACGCCGTGTACTTCTTGGCCCGGCACCGCTGGCGCAAGGCGATGCGCAAGGGCGAGGCGGTGATGTTTACGATCGCGGTGGGGAGCGCATGAACGACGGCGACACCACAGTCGCGGTGGGCATGCTCATGACCTGGTTCGGTCTTTCGGAGCAAGAAGCGCGCGAGTCGATCGCCGCGATGGATCTACACTTCAAGTGGCCGTTGGCACGATGAGCGAGACGGGGGAGAAAGCTCCTCGCAAGAAGCGAGGCAAGGCGACGCTCCCCGTGGAGAAGCCGCCGCCCCCCAGGAATGACTGGCGGTCACAGCGTTACGAGGTGGTGCCGATCGATTCGGTTCGGCCTCGCGAGGACAACCCGAACGAAGGCGATTCTCCGGCCATCGCGGAGAGCATTGACGCCAACGGGTTCTTTGGCGCGATCCTCGTGGGGGGCGACGGCCGCATCCTCGTGGGCGCGCATCGCTGGGCCGAACTGAAGGCCAGCGGCGAGACCGAGTGCCCCGTCATTCGGTTGAGCGTGGAAGACGAGCGCGGGATCGCGATCATGATCGCGGAGAACGCGACGCGCGACCATGCTAAGACGAACGAAAACAAGCTGGCAGACCTCCTCGCGAGGTTGCCTGCGCACCGCGGCCTCGGGATCAAGCCCCCTGATGTGACAGCGCTGCTCGAACGGGCACGGCCTACGCTCCCGTACCTGAGCCTGATGCGGCAGAACGGCGCGGAGCCGGAGCCGGAGCCGGCCGAATCGGACGAGCCCGAGGACGAAGAAGATTCCGACGACGAGCACGACCGCACCGACGTGGTTGACGACTACGATGGCGGGCCACGCGAAGACGAGGAGCCCGAGGCCGATGCGGCGCCTGCGCGACAAGAGGTCGCCCGTGTGCCGCTCGCGATCGTGTTGACGAACAGCGAGGCCCGAAAGTGGGCTGAGTACAAGAAGAGTATCGGGGCGCGGCGGGATGTCGAGGCGTTCCGGGTGCTGCTCGCCGCGGTGACGCGGACGGACGATGGAGAGGCATGAGCGTCAAGCCTGAGATTGAGCAGTTCCCGCAGATCGCTACGATGTTTCGTGAAGCGGTCACCGGTGACGGCGCAACGGAAGGCGAGCGCCAAGCGGTCTACGTGCTGACCGAAGCAGCAAGAGCCATCGCCCCGCTCCACGGTCCACGTGTATTTGTCGCGCCCGCAGAAAAATCGTCCACCGGTGGTGCCACGTTCGGGCTCTTTCTGCTCGTTCTTGGGCAAGTGCGTTCTCTCGCGCTTGTCACGCCTGCCGGCGCCGGTTTTGACGTGGCAAGCGTCAATGCCATGTCTTACGCAGACGGGACGCTGGCTCTCGCGGGCGAGGTCGCGAAGATTCTCAAAGCCGAACGCTACTGGATCTCCCTCGCGTGGGCCGAGACCAAGTGAGCAACATCTACCCGGACCGCCTGGCTGAACTGGTAGTCAAGATCGACGCCGAGAAGGTCCGCGAAGCCATCCTCGCCAAGCTGCCGAAGACGCCGCCTCGCGCCCCCGGTCGTGTCGCCAACGTGTTCCGCCGCCGCGGTCAGTGGTCGCTCGCGTGGTGGGAGATGCCGGAAGAGAACGCGTTGACCGACCAGGCCTGAAACTACGCATGCCCGAAGCGAGCACCATCACCGCCCCCGTCGAGTCCAGCGACAAGGGGAGCAAGATCGACCTCTACCTCGGGGACTTCCTGATCTCGCCGGTTCCGCTCGAAATGAGCTTGAATTGGTGTTCTCACGCTTGCCATGTGTGCTTTGCGAACCTCGGTAACCCCGAGAGAAAAGCCAATGCTCCCGCCATCATGGCGCAGCTCGCCCGCGTCGATAAGGGCAAGGGCCTAGACTCGCTCCTGATGCGGTCGGGCTATCCGGTGCTCATCAGCAACCGCGTCGACCCCTTCGCGAACAGCAACTACAAGCAAGCCCTCCCGATCATGGAGACCATGACGGAGCAGGGGATCCCGTTCACGATCCAGACGCGCGGCGGCCGTGGCATCGAAGAGGTGCTCGCGTTCGCGCCGCCGTCGGTGTGGTACGTGACGATCTGCACGCTGGACGACGCGCTCCGGAAAGAATTGGAGCCCGGCGCGCCAACCACCGAATCGCGGTTCGACCTCATCCAGCAACTTCGCGAGGCCGGCCATCGCGTGGTGCTCGGTCTCAACCCCGCGGTGCCCGAGTGGTGCCCGGAGCCGCATCGCCTGTTGGAGCGCGCAAAGGCGGCCGGTGTTGAGGGTGTGTGGACGGACCCGTTGCACCTCTCGAAGCGCCTCGCCGATCGCATCTCCGACAAGGGCAAGGCGGCTGTCACGTTGCCTCTCATCCAGCGGTCGCAACTGCGTCGCCTCGCCCCCGAAGACGAGCGATGCTCGCGCGAGGTCATCGAGGCCGCCGCGGCGCTCGGGATGCCGTCTTACTCGGTCGGACAGTGGCAACCGTCGAGTTTCTTCGACCCGTTCCTCGACACCTACGGCGCCGAGTGTCTGTTCCCCACGACGCAGGACTTCCTCAATGCGTGCTGGGAGAACCTTGACCATGGCGACGTGCTGACGTTCGACGACTTCGCGGAATTCTTCTGCCCGTGGCTGCCCGAGGGCAAGTGGCCCATCTCGCGGTACATCGCGGCCAAGTTTCACGACCTCCTCAACGAGAATCGCGTCCCGTCGAGCATGACGTACCGCGAACTGCTCGCGATCGTGTGGTCGGAGCCCCGGTTCTCGCAGTGCCTCGCGCGCCTGCCTTGCTTTGCCTACGCCGGTCAGCGGACCGCGGATGGCAAGGGCTGGGTCAAGTTCGTGGACGAGCGCGAGCTGCCGTTCCTCGTGTTCTCGCGCGACGAGAAGGGCTTCGACGACTACTTCGCGCCGGCCGAAGTTGTGCCGGACATCCACGGGATTGCGGGTGAGGAACCGGTCAATCTGCTGATCCCCATCGACGCCTGAGCCCTCATGCCCCGCGCGCCGCGCACACCGAAGACGGGCGTTCCTGTCGCGGCCGATACCAAGCGGCTTTCCAGAGTCCAGACGATCCGGCTCCTCATGAGCGAGGGGCTCTGGCGCGGCGAGGCCTCGAAAGAGTCGTTCCGCACCGAGTGGAAAGTCTCGCGTGACACGGTCGAGGACTACGCTCGCGAGGCATCGCGATCGATCCGGCTGGACGTCGCGGACCACCCCGACGAGTTGATCCAGCGCGTCGCCGCGGTGACGCAATCGGTGCTCGCGGACATGGCGCAGTTGATTCAGGACCAGATCGAATTCGACGAAGAGAAAAAGCGCCCCGTCCGAACCATCGGCCGCAAGGGCAAGATGTCTTTCCAGGCGTACGCGCAGATCCAGCAAACGGTGCTCGGAGCCGCGCGCGACATCGCCTCGCTCGCGGACAAGCACCCTGGCGCGTTCCTGCCCCCCGACACGAGCCCGGACGTCGCCGGCCCGACGCGCCCCCCCGTGACCGTCGTGGTCAAGTACGCCGACGTCCCCGAAGACCCCAAGCCTCCCGAGCCTGCGCCACCCACTGACCCGCAGGCGTCCGCGCCTTCTCCCAAGTGATCCTCTCGACCGACTCCGAAGCGTATGACCCGCTGGCGATGTCGCCATGGGAGGTCAGTGAGGACGGGGAAACCTGGACTCGCGTTGAAGATCCGAAGGGACACCGTTACTCCAGGTTCAACGTTGCGCTCAACGGGCCGCAAACGCGAGCGCACCGCGTCTTTCAGCCGAATCGGAACATCTGCCTTCCTTGGGGCCGCGGCATCGGCAAGTCGCACTTCATGCGGCTGCTCTGGTATCTGTCGGTCGCGCAGCAAGACGGACAGCGCCGCTTTGGGTTCAAGAACGGCGTGCGCACCGAGACGCGCGGGATCCGGATCGTCCACATTCAGCCAACGTTCAAGAGCATCAAGGACGTTCACGCGGACCTGACGGATCAAGAGGTCTACGGCCCCTGGTCGTTCCTCGGCGGTCGTATCAACCACAGCGAGTGGACGATCACCTTCCCCGGCGGGTCCTGGATCCGCTGGTTCGGGATGAAAGAGGCCAACGCCGCGCGCGGTATTCGCTGCGACATGGTGACCGCCGACGAAGGCGACGATATCGACCTCGGCTCGATCCAGGCAGTCGTCAAGCCCTGGTTCTCGGCTCCCTGGTCACTGCGCCAGTTCGTGGTCGGCGGCACCCCGCGCCGTGGGCGCCATGGGCTGCTCTACTCGATGCACTCCGCCGCAACGGTCAAGCACCTCGCGCGGCACTACAGCTTTCACGCCACCTACAAGGACGCACCGGAGACGGTCGATCCCGCCTACGTCGAAGAAGTCAAAGCCACCACGCTCCCCGAGGTCTTCCGCCGCGAATGGGAGTGCGATTTCGACTCCGCCGAAGGACTGGTTTACGGCATCTTCGATGCGCAATTCCACGTCCGCGAGCCCGACCCGCGAACGCGCTGGACAGAGTTCTTGGTGGGCATCGACCACGGCTACGAGGACCCGGGCGTCTTCTTGCTCGCCGGAGTCCAGGGCAGCGGTCGAGACGCCACGATCCACCTGATCGACGAGGTCTATCAGACCAAGCAAACCGAATCGTGGTGGATCGACGCCGCGAAGAAGTTGGCCAAGCAGTACAACCTCAAGACCGGCTCCAACCCCCATGGTGCGCAGGTGAGGTGGTTCGCGGACCCCTCGCGCCCGGACCGGATTGACGCGTTCGGCAAGGCCGGATTCCGCGTCGAACAGGCCAAGAACGCGATCGACGAAGGCGTGGACGCCGTGGCCGATCGCCTCGTGCTCCGGCTCGACCCGAACGACAAGGACGGCAAGCGGCGATTCGCGCGACTCTATGTCTCGCCGAAGTGCAAAGAGACTATCGGCGAGTTCGGCAAGTACCGGCGGCGTCGCGATCCAAAGAACCCGGAGCGCGTCCTGGACGCCATCGAAGACAAGGACAACCATTGTTTCGTCGCCGGCACGCTGGTCACGACGGATAAGGGCGACGTCCCGATCGAACGCATCACCGCGGGCATGCGGGTGTTGACTCGGCAAGGCTTCTACCCGGTCAAGGCAGCGGGGATGACGCGCGAGAACGCGGAAGTCTGGACGCTGATTACAAGCGACGGACGGAAGCTCACCGGAACGCCGGACCACCTCGTTTGGGTCGAAGAAAAGGGCTGGACGCGTCTTTGCGAATTGACCAGCACCAATACGCTCTGCGGTCCAGGCGATCGAACCAAGGTGATTGTCGCGGCTCGCGCACTTGATTCCGCCCCGGTGTTCGATCTGACAGTGGACGGGCCGCCTGAATTCTTCGCGAACGGCGTGCTCGTCCACAACTGCATGGACAGTTTGCGCTATCTTGCCTACACGCGCTTCGGCGGCCCCGACCGGTCGCGCGCAGAGAGCGGTCCCGGCTGGGACTGAAAGATCACCATGCCCGCAGTCGCTCAATCCATCTCCGTCACGAGCCCGGCCACCTCGACAGCGGCCAACTCCGGCACGGTCGACGTCAAGCACTTCGACTCGATCCGCATCGTGGCGATTCTGCAAGGCGCCACTGGCGACACGCTGGACATCTACCTTCAGGCGTCCTGGGACAACGGAACGACGTGGTTCGATTTCGTCCACTTCCCGCAGCTCGCGGCAGCGGCCGCGCAGACCACGAAGACGATCACACTGTCACGCGCGAACGCGAACACCACGCTCACCGCCATCGGCTCGGGCACCTCCCCGGCGCTCGCCGCGGGCACCTATCTCGATGGGGAGTTCGGTTCGCTCATCCGCGCGCGCTTCGTGCCTGGCGCTTCCACGTCCGCGGGCGCCGCACAGACGATCCACATCCTCGGCACCGACGCGCGTCACCGCTGACGAATGGGTATCCAAGAACGCACCGACCCGCTTGCGATCCTGCGAGCGCACACGTCAATTCGGTACACGCGTCTCGACCGGTTGGAGCGGTTCGTCAAGGGTACGCAGTATGAGGGGATGCCTTCGTGGTGGGCTGACGACGTTCCGCTGTTCAAGCGAGGGCCGTGCATCGTCTACCCGGTGGTGGCCACCGCCATCTCCTCGCACGTCTCAATGGTGCTCGGCAAGATGCCCGTCATCACGAGCGCGCCGGATGAGGATGACGAAGAGGACGACTTCGGGCTCGACGAAGACGATTCCAAGGTGGTCGACCGCGGCGTGGTGAAGATCGCGAAGCAAGCCAATCTGCACACCGTCTTCAAGCAGCTTCTCCGCACGGCGATGGGCCAGAAAAGCGCCGTTGCGGTGCTCGGCTTGGCCAACGGTAAACTGACGGTCACGACACCGCTCGCGAAATGGTGCAAGCCGACGTTTGCGGACGATGACCCTCGCGCCGTCAAGTCGCTCGAAATCCGGTATCCGTACCTCGAAGACTACGAGGATCCGGCGACGCGCAAGAAGAGCAAGCGGTGCATGCTCTACCGACGCACGATCGACGACCAGCGCGACATTACCTACGAGCCTGTCGAGGCTCCGAAGGATGCGCGCGTCGAGCCGGCATGGAAAGCGCAGTCCGCCAAGACGATCGAGCATGGCTTCGGGTTCTGCCCGGTGATCTGGTACCCATTTCTCAAGCAAGAGACGGGCGTGCAAGACGTGGACGGGCAGGCGATCCACGACCTCTTGCTGGACGAGATTTCGGGCCTGGACTTCTGTCTGTCGCAGAAGCACCGCGCGGTGCTCTACAACGGCGATCCGGTGCTCATCGAGATCGGTGTCGAGAAGGGCTACAACCCCACCGAGACCGTGGACTTCCCAGCGCTGATGAAGCCCGCGGAGGGCTACCCGACCGATCCGGACCAGAACAAGGACTGGCGCGTTCCGAACGCGGGCGGTCGGCGCATGGGCCGCAAACGTGGTCCAGGCACCACCTGGCAGTACCCCGCGAACGACGGCAAGACCGACGTCAAGTATCTGGCCCTTCCGCCGGGCGCCATGGAGGCGCTCGAAAAGCACGCGGCAGATCTCGAACTGAAGATCGTCGAAGCGCTGCATTGGATGCCGATCGACCCGAAGCAGATGGCCAGCGGCGCCACGCTGTCGGGTCGCGCACTCGAATGGCTCCACAAGAAGCAGATCAACTTCTGCGATGACGTGCGGCCGGACTTCGCGAACAACTGCGCGCTGCCGGTCATCGAGATGCTTCTTCGCATCGTGCTCCGGCTCTCCGAGACCCCCGATCAAGGACTCTACCTCGCAGGCGTCGACAAGGTGGTGGCGATCCTGAAGCGGTTCATGCGCGACCAGCGCACCCGCGATGGACAGACCCGCAAGGTGTGGGTTGCGCCGCATCTCCGCGTGCAATGGGCCGACTACTTCACGCCAAGCGAAGCGGACCGCAAGGTCGTTTCGGACATGACGCGCGCCGACTTGCAGGCCAGCGTCATCAAGCGCGCCACGGCCGTCAAGACGCTCGCACCATTCTACGGCATCGAGAACCCGGCGCAGTACGCCGAGGACATGGAGAAGGAAGACGCCGAGAAGGCGGAGAGCCTGCAAGCCTCGCAGATCGCGCTGGCGAAGGCCGCACAGAAGCCCGCTCCGCCGGCTGCTCCGCCCCCGAAGCAACCCGCCCGGCCCGTGCGCCCCGTCACGCAGAACGGAAGCCGCAAGCCGAAGCCTTCGACGCCGACCGCCAAGGTGATGCAGTGAAGTTCGACACGCTCTCCCCGCTCGGCGACGAGCAGATCACGCCGGTTGTCGCGGCGCTGCGTCAGTGCGTGTGGGATCTCTCTGCGCTCCATGGCGCCGTCTACGTCGCGCACCGCAACGTCAAGGGGCCCGGCGCCGAGTCGTTTCACAAGTTCTTCGAAGAGGTGGCCGGCGTTCTGTTCGAGCACGTGGACACGCTGGACGAGCGGATCACGCATCTCGGCGAAGCCTCGGAGGCCACCCCGCAACGGGTCGCGAAGAACACGAAGCTCGCAGAGTACGACATCGGGATCGCCGATGGGCTGCGCCACTGCCGCGCGCTCTACGAGGCGTTCCGGACGGTCAACGAGACGCTGCACGAGGCCCGCGACATCGCCGACGACCACGGCGACCAGAACACGTTCGACGATCTGGTTCAGGCATCCAAGGCCGTCGAAAAGTACGGGCAGCGGATTGGACATCACGTGATGGGTGGTTAGCATCCGCAGGATGAAGACCATCCCGTATCCCTCTGTCGATACCGCCGCGCTTCGCAGCCTCATGGCTGCCGTTGGGCCCGTCCCCGAATGGGCGTGGATCGACTACCTGTCTCCCGGCGATACGCTCCGCGTGGCTTGGCTGCGCGGGATCGCTCGTGACCCGCAGACACCGGTGGACGTCGCTCAAGCGGCCGCGTTGGCACTTGCCGAAATCCGTCGCGCCGCCGAGCAGCGCATGGTCACCGTCCCCACCCCCGAGTCTCGCGAGGTCGCCCCTGGCGAATCCGTCAAACAGCGCTGGACGCTGGACGAGATCAAGGCCGCATTCCTTCGCGCCGAGGAGACGGGTCGCCCCGAGGGCGCGCGACGTCGCAGCGAAGACGACCTCGAAAACTCGTGGAGCCACCTGCGCGGCGCCTTGACTGGAGAGCGGGTATGACCCCCGAAACCTTCCGCGCCAAGGCGCACGCATGGTTCAAGCAAGGCCGTGGGGTACCGGGCCATGACCGGCTCCTACTCGTTCCCGCGGAGTACACCCTGCCAAGCGGCATGGCCGATGTCACCGCGCACATGCCAGGGCGGATTGTTCGGATCGGCTCGCGCTCTCCCATGCATGAGCCGCCTTGGTTTGCCGCACTTCGGAACCTCCCCGTCAGGTCTTTCGGGCGAACTCCCGAAGAGGAAGCCGAAGCAAACCGACGCGCAACGCTTCGCAGCGTGCTCCCCGAAGGCTTCGAGATCGAGTGACCGCTCCCGCGCTCGCCAAAGCCCACAAGGACACCGCACAGGCGATGCTCGACGTCGAGCGCGTCGGGTTGCATGTCCTGAAGGGCGCCGTGGCCCAAGTCGGCCGAGGTGACCCGATTGTAGTCGCGCGGCAGTCTCACGATGTCGTCGCGGCAACGCTCGTGGACATCCGCCGCGCCGCCCGCACGCAGGGCGCCATTCGCTTCGGCGCTGAGGTCGCGGCCGCGGGTGCGAGCATCCCGATTCCCGACCTCTCAACGCCGACCGACGCTGACCGCCTCGCCGCGGAGCGCTCTGCCCGAGGCTACTCCGACGCGCTCGTCAAGCAGGCGCAAGAGTGGTTCGCGGAGCATGACCGCGCGCAGGCGGATCCTGTGCTGCAAGCGGATGCTGCCTATCTGGAGTCGATCGTCGCCACGGATGTGAGCGAAGCGTTCAACGATGAGCGCGTGCGGATCGAGCGGTACATGGCCAAGGAGAACGAAGACTCCTCATGGTGGCCGTTTCTGACGAAAACGTGGTGCTGCGACCTCGAAACAGCGCACCGCGCGCGCCGGATGGGAAAGAAGACTCGCAGCGGTCGGCCGGTGAGCGGTCCCTGCGATCGGTGCCTCGCGCTCAACAAGACCACGATCGGCTGGGGCTCGGATTGGCCCGGAGGGGTTGAGCCGGGCGCGGTGCATCGGCACTGTCGGTGCTTCGTGAAATATAGCGCGCTCCCCTTCGAGGTGACGCGGAAGAAAAAAGCGGCGTAGACGCCTGCGGCGCGTTACGTTGGCATGATGATCACACGCCGTAACCTCTTTCGTGCCGCCGCCGCAGCCAGCGTCGCCGCTGTGGTTGGACCAGGCCCATCGCGCGCGCTCCCTCAGTTCGCAACAGGCGCCGGGGACGTGTTCAATGCAGCGATGCTGCGAGATGCGGTTGCGGCGCTCGACCGGCAATCGGTCCCGCTGTTTGGCAGCTACCTGACGTTCTTGTCGCCGGAGGCCGCCGAGGAGGTGGCGCTCGACAACCTCACCATGGGCGCATCCTACCGCGTTCGCGAGACAGCATGGAGTATCATGCGGCACGAGCGACGCCGTAAGGCGTTGGGCCGCCGTGGACACGTGACAGCGCAGGAGTGCATCGATCGCGCGGCGAGGCTCGGATGAGCCTTCAATTCTACCACCGCCCTCCGCGCGCGCGGATTGCACTGCTCGAAGAACTCGCCAAGATGCATGGCATCAAGGTCGCAGTCGTGCGCCCTGGCACCGGTGACGTTCGCGGCCACAAGGCCGACTTCATCATCCACGATGAGCAGGTAGGCTTCGCATTCGTTGCTCTGCACGAACTCACTTTCCGACCGCCTCTCCGATGCGGCACGCGAGGCACACCTCGCAGTCGTCGCCACGCTCGTCCGGGTGGTGGTCGCACGGGCAGTCGCACCCGTTTTCTTCGAGCAGCTTACGGACAGCACGGATGCGCTCGTCCGCCTCCATCGAGTTGCGCTGGTAGTGGTCGATCAGGGCCAGGACGTTGTGTTCGCCCTGGCCGGCGTCGTCGAACAGCCTACGGAGACGGTCGGCTTCGGCCAGCTTGGCGACCACGTCAGGCGGGAGGGGAAGGCCGGCAAGTAGTCGCATTTGACCGATGCCGCGCTCTAGCTCGTCAACTCGGCCCAATAGTTCGCGGAGCAGCCTAGCGGCGCGATGCGCGGGGATGCGTTTGTCAAATTCCCACTCAGAGGCCATCCGCCGAAGTTCTTCTATGCGCGACGGCGTCATCGGTCCCTCCTCAGCCCGAGAGCGTCTCCCGCCGTGTGCTCATGCCCAGGCGGGTCAAAGTCCGCGGTCCTGTCTGCAACACGAGGCGGCGCTTCAAGCGCCGACGCCAACTCCTGGTATGCGTGCTCGGTCATGCTCTCAGCGATGCTGGCGAGGCAGCGCCGCGCGGCTTCTACGACGCGCTCCGCCTCTCCCGCCCTAGCGATCCACTCGTCCATCTCGTCGAGCAAGTGCGTCACACGCGCCCCCAGGCCGTCGAAGATGACTGCGCGCCCGTCCAGCGCGTCGAGCACCTCGCGGAGCCTCACGTCCTCGGGCTTCGCCAGCTCATCGGCGAGGCTCTCGATGCGCATCGCCATCGAATCGACCTGACTGGACAGCGCGGCGTTCTCGGAGCTGAGGTGGTCGCTGTTGGAACGCAGGACCTCGTTTTCGCGTCGGAGCGGGGCAACCGCTTGCGCGACAGCTCGGCACTCCAGGCCGCCTGGCGATGGACACCGGGCGAGATTCACGGGGGGCTCACCCTTGTCCTCGTCGCCGAAGCCGGTGAGGCGAGAGCAAACCGAGCAGACACTCTCGTCGCTCACAGCGCGCCTCCCTCTCTGAGCCATGCCTCGATGGCTCGCAGGGCCGAGACGATCCGGTGTGAGCCCGACTGCCCGGCTGTCGCGTAGAGCGCCTGCACCGCAAGCGCGTCGGCCGCGTTGATGCCGCTAGCGCGCAACGCGTCACCCAGTCGCGAGTCAAGATCGGCGCGGCGCTTGTGCTCGCGCAACGCGCGTTCGCCCGTCGCCTGGTCGTCGTGCCACTGGGAATTGCTCACAGCACACCTCCGGCATCGATGCCACCCATGCCGCCAGCCGTCCTCTGCGGCGGGCAGCAAAAGAGATCGCACGCACGAGTCAGGTCATGGTGCTTCGGTCCTCGTGCCCCGCATCCCCTGTGCGAGCAGCGAGCCACAAAGACGCCGTCGCGCTCGACCACAGAGATTCGCGACGCGCAAAACGGGCAAGACCCGGCCGGCGCTCGCCCTTGCTCTCGCCATCGGCGTAGCTCGTCATGTCCGGGGCTACTCATGCGGCACCACCTTCGGCCCGCGCTCGACGGTCAGGCTGTTAACCGCGCGCTTCGTTCGCGCGGCGTAAAATTTCGGGTCGCGGAGTTTGTGAGCCAGCCTGTGAGCCTCAGCCTTGTTCAGAGGCTGCTCTCCGAGGTGGGTTTTGTTCCAAGCGCGGCGTCCGTCGAACACGTCAACGGCCCAACCTTGCCCGTCATCTCGCGGTCTTACGTGGATACAGAGTTTCATGGCTCGT
>WBZL01003803.1_pt1 | contig 13556 bp, 17 predicted proteins | sample 5204291 | NCBI WGS metagenome assembly WBZL01 (sample SAMN12344345, study PRJNA552823) | activated sludge metagenome | biome: Activated sludge suspended growth; feature: Nitrification reactor; material: Wastewater; isolation source: activated sludge from nitrification reactor of wastewater...
CTCGGCGGGAAAATTGATTACCAGAGATCCTGCGCGCACTTCCTTTCCGGAATCAAGCTTCGCGCGAACTCTGAGCAAAGCTGGGGCGGAGAACACCAGTGGAGTCCATTGTATTGGAACTACAACTGATAGAACTTTCTCGCCTACATTTTCCGCTGCAGAGTCAGAGTTTTCTAAGAATGCTTCCGGCGCGATTCTTGTCTCCGCCGCAAATATCTCGGAGGTCTCTCCGCCCTCAACTTTTGTCACGCTCAAATTCAATGTCTCGAACGTATTCCCGCGGGGAAATCGAAGATTCACGAGTGCCGCAAATGTCGGCAACACTCCAGGAGGGGGGCCGCTAAAGTTTAATTCTGAAGCATAACAGCCAACGAGTGTAATCTTGCCATTTATTTCATGTCTGATGTCATCACAGAAAACCGTGATTCCGTAAGCCTCTTCAGTCATGAGGCAATCTTTTCAAGGTTGAATTTAGAAGTAGGGTTGATTGTTCCGCTCGCGGCGCCAGTGGATTGGCCAGGCAGCTTGAGGACATGATCAGCAGACCTCGTGACGTTGGACTGCTTTACCCGGGGGCGATCAACGAACTCGATGTAAACATCTTTGTCAAAAGCATGTGCAAATTCCGCAATGGAACGAGCCGTGAGGTTGGCGCTCCCCGTCAATCTCCGATTGATCACAGAACGATCAACGCCAAGAATAGTCGCAACCTCTTGCTGCGTCTTTCCAGTCGCAACAAAAGCCTTCTGGATTTTCTTCTGTAGAAGCGAGATGAATCGCGCAGCCTTGCGCGATTTCGGATCAAGCTTTATTTGATATGACATCTGCGTAGCTCCCTCCCGTCACGCATTTTGGCTCATCCAAAGCAATTTGATTACGGACATAAACTGTCTGAGCTATGTAACGTCCATAGCTATTGTCGAGGACAATTCTGTCCTTTGAATCGCCATAGCAGCAAATGAATGCATCTCTTTGTGGCGCCCAACCAAAGATCCGCACCTCCTCTGTCTTGAGCTCCCAAACATATCGGTCGGGCGTCCAACTGAGCTTTTTGAACCGCCGATCTGAGAAGAAATCGTCGCCGGAAACGTATTCCGCGAACAGAGCAAAGACTTGTTCGAGCGGCGTGAGTTCCGCGTACAGCGGATTGTGTGCCAAGGTCGGCAGGACCTGGTCAAGCCACCCGAGAAAGTCCATTGTTCCATACAGCGTTCTCCATGGCAGCTCGTCGGGCTCCAAGGGGTCGATGGTATCTAGGACACCCGAATCGCAAAGCTCTGCCAGTGTTGCCATATATATCAACAGACTCTTACTGCAAGGTAAAGCGTCCGTACGCTAGCCGCAGGAGAATGCTGTGGCAATCGGCGCGCTCCCTCCAAGCTTGTCGGGCTGACGTAACCATTCAACTAGGGAGTGCCTGCTGAGGCCGACATGCGATGCAGTACAGGCAACCTCGGTTCATCACAGTCATCAACAGAAAGCTTCGATCTACTTCGCGCCACCACGATAACCTCCTGTTTTAGCTTGAATTCCCTCGCCGCGAGCAGCGAACACGGAGCAAACCGCCTCAGAAGGTTCGCTCCCCATGCAAGACGACATCGCCTTCGCGCCGCCGGCCGAGACGCTCTCGACTGATGAAAGGCTGGCGGAACTGGCCACCATTCTCGCCAGCGCCATCGCGCGCATCAACCCACTGGAAATGCACGAGAATTCTCCGGTAGACGGAGACAGTTCGCTGGACATTCTCGCCCTCAGACGCCGTCGTCGGAGACAGGTGCGAAACCGAGTTGGAGACGACGCATGAGGAAAAACACAAGGAAATCGGGCGCAAAGACCACGCTCGCCCGCCAGGCGGAGGGGATCGACGTCCTGGCCGAGCTGGCAGCTCTGAAGGCCATGACGGTGCCCGAGCTGCAGGGGAAGTGGCGGGTCATGTTCGGCAAGTCCGCGCCGAATGCCACCCGGGGAACCTGGAGCTGCGGATCGGCTATCGCATCCAGGAACTGGCCCATGGCGGCATCAAACCCGCGACACGGCGAACGCTGGACGCGCTGGCGGCCGAGATCGCCTTGGGCGCGCCGGGCCCGCTGATCGCGGATCCCCGCCGCCCGATCCCCGGCACCAAGCTGGTGCGCGAGTGGGAGGGTGAGGGTGAGGAGCATGTCGTCACCGTCCTGACAGAAGGTTTCGAATGGCAGGGGCGGCGCTTCAAGTCGCTTTCGGCCGCGGTGCGGGCGATCACCGGCAGTCACTGGAACGGGTGGAAGTTCTTCGGGCTGGCCCATGGCGCGGAGAGCCGCCCATGAGCCGCACCAAGCCCGAACCCGTCCGACGCCTGCGCTGCGCGATCTACACCCGCAAGTCGAGCGAGGAAGGGCTCGACATGGAGTTCAACAGCCTCGACGCGCAGCGCGAGGCCTGCGAGGCCTACATCGCCAGCCAGCGCGCGGAGGGATGGGTGGCGCTCCGCGACCGCTACGATGATGGCGGCTTCTCTGGCGGGACGCTGGATCGGCCCGCGTTGCAACAGCTGATCGCCGACATCGAGGCCGGGCTAATCGACGTGGTCGTGGTCTACAAGATCGACCGCCTCAGCCGCGCGCTGATGGACTTCTCGAAGCTCGTCGAGATCTTCGACCGTCACGGCGTCACCTTCGTCTCGGTCACGCAGTCCTTCAACACCACGACGTCCATGGGCCGGTTGACGCTGAACATCCTGCTCAGCTTCGCCCAGTTCGAACGCGAGGTGATCGGCGAGCGCATCCGCGACAAGTTCGCAGCCTCGCGTCGGAAGGGGATGTGGATGGGTGGTCCGGTGCCGCTCGGCTACGTGGTGAAGGACCGCAAGCTGGTGATCGAGCCCGCCGAGGCCGAGCACGTCCGGACGATCTTCCGCCTCTATGCCCGGTCCAGCTCCACGGCGCAGGTGCTGAAGGAACTGCATGCCCGCGGGATCCGCACCAAGCGCGGCGCAGTGTTCGACCGGGGCTACCTGATGAAGTTCCTGCACAACAAGGTCTATCTCGGCCTCGCCGTTCACAAAGACGAGGTCTATCCCGGCGAGCATGCGGCGATCATCGACCAGAAGCTGTGGGACGAGGCGCATGCCGTCATGGCCAACAACCGTGTCGCCCGGGCGGCGGTGGCGCGAACGGCGCAGCCAGCGCTCCTTGCGCGGGCTGATCTTCACCGAGACCGGCGCCGCCATGACACCGCACCATACCAAGCGGAAGGGCAAGCGCTACTGCTACTACACGTCCATGGACGTGATCCGGAAACGCCCGGCGGCTGAGCTACGCGGGCCGCAGCGCCTTCCGGGCGCGATGGTCGAGGAGGCCGTCATCGGCGAAATCCGCCGGATGTTGCGCACGCCAGAGGTCGCGGCGCGCACCGCGCGGGCGGTACGGAAGGACCGACCCGATCTCGATGAGCCCACAGTCGTCTCGGCGCTCGGGCAGTTCGACGATCTCTGGAAGGCGCTGATCCCGGCCGAGCAGGCCCGCATTGTCCAACTGCTGGTCGCCCGCATCACCGTAAGCGAGGCGGGCCTCGCCATCGACCTGCGCCACGACGGCCTCGGCGCCATCGCTGCGCTGATGGCGCGTCAGAAGAAGGAGGTGGCCTGATGCCCGCACCCGAGACCCTGCGCGTCCATATCCCGCTCGAACTCCGCCGCCGCGGCGGTCGCCCCCGGATCCTGCCGCCGAAGCATGTCGAAGCCGCCATGGGTCGCGGGCAGGATCCGCACCTGCTGCGCGCCATCGGCCGCGCATGGGGCTGGCGGCAGCGGCTGGAACGCGGCGAAGTCGCCACGCTCGCCGATCTGGCCGCCGACGAGGGCCTGTCTGATCGCTATGTCAGCCGCCTCCTGCGCCTCGCCTGGCTCGCGCCTGACGTCCTCGAGCGGTTGGTCGTCCACCGAGAGCCCTCGACGATCAACATCTACGACCTGTGCTTCGTGGCGTCCCTGCCGTGGGACGAGCAGCCGCGGCGGGTGTTCGACTGAAAGAAATGGCACGCCTGCGATGTCAGGATGCATCGTGGGCAATGCTGATCCTGAGCACATGTCCGACGTGGAAATTGCTCAGGATCTCATCGAGGACCGGCGAGTTCTCTCTGCCAGAAAGGGCCGGGTCGCCGATCCACCCCGAAGCCAGGTCATCACAGAAGTGATGATGAAGGCGGCCTGACACCGGATGCGGCGGGGCCCGCATGCTGGCGAATGTGTGCGCGTTCATCACGATGATCGGGTTGTACCGCGTTATACGCGTCTCGCCCCAGTCGAAATCGGAGCCATCGCCGAACAGAACGATCCGTCCCGATGGTGTCGCCACGTTCAGCTTCTTTGCAGCCTCTCTCAGATCGCTCCAGACCAGTTCGGGCATCTGGCCGGCGCTCGGTATCTTCCGCATGATTAAAGGTACGCCGAACCCACCGCTCGTGCCCTCGGTGTCGAGCCACAGCTGAAAGATGAGATCGAGCCAAGGGCCGCCGCGCATCCCGCTGCGGGCCACACGGAAAAGATCCGTCCTGATCTTGTGTGTCTCAATGAAGGGAAGGAACGGCTCTGTATGGTCGACAATCGGTGGCGCCATCAGCTTCACGTCCTGGAGCGCGCTTGCCGTCAGGTCCGCCCATGCCTCTCCAAGGTCATCGATCGCATCTTCGCGGTCGCGCTTCACAATCCATTCGAGACTCGTCCGAAGGGCATCGCTCAGTCGATTGATGGACAGCTGTGTCTCGGGTTTCAGCATGGATCACTCGGTCATCATTGGATTCTTGTCGGCATGCGGGAGCCCATTAGCCGGGGACTGCATGCATCCAGAGGCGGTCCGACGAGAGCATCGTCCCACCCGGATGCAGTTCGTATGTGACCAGCGGCCCATCTTTGCCGGCGGAATAGTCGAGGCACAGCGCGTTCGGAGCCTGAAGGACCGGATCGCCGCTGAGCCAGTAGTGACCGAAGAAGACGGGGCGTTCGTGGGCGGGATAGGTCTGCGCCATCAGGGTTCCCGGTAGTGGGACATCGGGCAGATCATCCGGAACAGGCACCGAGATTGCGATGTCACGCCATGTCCGGGCCCCTGCATTCCACCATTGCAGTCGGACGTGATCGCGGTGGGTGCCGTCCTTGTCGCGGAATGCAAACCCATCGGGAAGCTGGTGTTCGGGCCCCTTCGTGATTTCCTCGGCAAGGTGGAAAAGCTCGTCGGCAGGGTCAGCCGCGCGGATCAACTGCGCTTCGGACAAAACGCCGTTCTCGGATAGCGCCCGCACGCGATTGATCGTGGGGTCGACCCAGCAGGCATGCACGGCGCGGAATCCCTCAGCTTCCAGAAACAGAGGGAGGCTGCGCATCCACGCCAGCGCCTCGTGGGTCTCGCCGGCACCGACGGGGAACTCCGCCAGGAAGCTTGCGTGCTGGCGCAGGTTCTTCTCCGAATGAGCGCGGAGGGGCTGGCCGGTCTCGGGATGGGCCGTGTGGAAGTGAAGGGCATTGAGCTCGTGGTTGCCCATGATCGCGCGAGCCTTGCCGCTGTCGATCAGGTCGCGCACCAGGTGAATGACGGCCCGGTTCTCCGGCCCACGGTCGATGAAGTCGCCCAGAAAGACGATGGTCCGCTCCGGGTCGGAGTGGATCCAGCCCGCCGGACTCCGCCACCATCCGAGGGCATCGAGCGCTCCCCGTAGTTTAGCGATCTGCCCGTGGATGTCGGGGATGATATCGACTGTTCCCATGCACTCTCCTGAAAATCGTTCCATATACTGATGGGCTGGTTCGCAATTGCCGTTGGTCACCGCCCCGCGCCTTGTAACGCTAACGAGTTCAAGTCCTTTTGTCGTCGGGGTTTCCGGATTTCGTCACGGGCGGACACCGCCACCGCTACGCGCCATTCGACCAGCGCACCCAGTGGCTGCGCCTCTCGCGTGTTACGTCTCTGTTCCCCTCGAAGGCGATGGACACAAGGGGCGAAGTTTTGGCGGGGTTGAAACTCAGGCCATTGGAAAAACGAGGGAATTTCCGACCGAACCGAAATCGGCGAGGTTCGCCCGAACAGAGACGGAGCACCGTTCAGAGCCCGGAACGGGCCTGGCGCGCGGTCTCAGAGGTTCGCATGGGGGTGGCAAAGCCCTTTGAAAACACGACTATTTCCGCGCCGTGTGGGGCGCCTGTCCGTGTTCGCAACAGGGATGATGGCGGAGGGAACGGGACCGGGATCCAACGTTCTCTTGTGGATGCCGCCCTCATTTGCAAGGAATTTCTGAACCTTAGACATGTGATCGAGTGCGGACTCTTGTCAGGCCTGTTAGCGCGGCCTGATAGATGCCGCTGGCCGAGATGGTGATGCGCGGACCGGGACCAAATCTCCAAGAGCGAGCTCGAAGCTCTGAGAAGGTTTCTGGTTTGCCCAACCCGGATCATGTCGATCATGTGTCCATTCGGTTCATGTCTTCCTCACAACTCGGCGGTCCGGTTCGAACTGCGCTGCCGGATCAGGCTGCGCTTCCTATCTCCGGACCGCGATAGTCTTCACCGCGCGTCATCATCGCCCAGATGCCGCGCGCCATCTTGTTGGCCAGCGCGAACGCAGCGACCATCGGCGGCTTGCGTTCGAGCAGGCGTGCCAGCCAGGGATTGCCGGGCGCGCCCCTGCGCAGGGCCCAGCGGATCACGGCCATCGCACCGGTGACGAGCAGTCGACGGATGTCGCGCTGGCCCATCTTCGAGGTTTTCCCGAGCCGCTGCTTGCCGCCGGTCGACGCCTGTCGCGGCATGAGCCCCAGCCAAGCCGCAAAGTCGCGCCCTCGTTTGAACTGCTCCATGGGAGGGGCAAATGTCTCGACGGCCAGGGCGCTGATCGGGCCCACGCCTGGCATCGTCTGCAGGCGGCGCGATGTCTCGCCCTCCCTGGCGATCGCGTCGAGCCTTTTTTTCATGGTATTGACCCGGTCGCTCAGGTTCGCGATCTGCTCCAGCAGCTCGCGACAGATTTCCCGGGCGAGCGGTGGCAAATTCGAGCTCGGATCTTCCAGGACGGCTCCGAGGCGCGGGAGATAGCCAATCCCCTCGGGCGCGGTGAAGCCGAATTCGTACAGGTGCGACCGCAGCGCATTGACCGCTTCGGTGCGCTGTTTCACGAACTGCTCGCGGGTGCGGAACAGGATGGAGCGCGATTGCTGGTCGCTGGTCTTCGGCTCGACATAGCGCATGGTCGGGCGCAGCGCCGCTTCCACGATCGCCTCCGCGTCCGCCGCGTCGTTTTTCTGCCGTTTGATGAACGGCTTGACGTAGCGCGGCGCGATTAGTTTCACCTCATGGCCGACCCGCACCAGTTCCCGCGCCCAGTGATGCGCACCACCGCAGGCCTCCATCACCACGAGGCAATGCGGATGCTCCGCCATGAAGCGCTGGAATTGCGGGCGTGAAAGCTTCTAGCGTAAAAGGACCGTCCCGTCCGCGGCCGCGCCATGCAGCTGGAACACGTTCTTTGCCAGATCGACCCCGATGATGCTAATTTCCTTCATGGATGCCCTCTCGTTTCTCTTGTGACTTCAGCATCACAAACTTGGCGCATTTCGACGCCGTTGGGGAGAGAGCGGCATCCACCCCAACTCCAGCTATAAGCAATTGTTTTTTAAGATACATTCTGGTCGAGTTGCCTTATTCTGCGTTCGACCGGAACAACCGCTCTTCCATGCCGTCCGGCGCCAAGTCTCGGCCTCCCGCTTTGGGTTGCGCGACCTCGACTTCAAGCGCGGCAATCCGCGCATCGCGCGCCGCGAGAGCTGCAGCGACATTCGCAGCCTCGAACCGCTGTGGGATATGTTGGGGGCAGTTCGAGTCCCAGGCAGAGACGGTGAACCAGGATCAACTGTTCGGTGCGCGCCTTGTAACCCCTTGGCATTGAGTCCGCGACGAGGCCGCCATCCCCTTCGAGGACCTAAGATCCGATCACGAACGCTGGCCGCAGCCCGGTTTCGACCAGCGCCATCAGCATCCCGACCTGGACCGCGCCAAGACTGCCGCCGCCAGCCAGAACCAGCGCGACGGGGGGCTAGGACGGCGCTATCATCCCGCTCCAGCGAGGCGTTGTCCCGCTGCAAGCGCCTCGATATCGCGACCAATCGTGGCGACCGCCAATGTTCGCCCGCCGCGGCGGTAGCTGACACTGGCATCATGCGCCGCGATGTTGCCGTCCACCACGCATTCGTCCCAGGCTTCGGAGTGACCGACGTAGCGGATCGTAGTGTCGTAATGCGCGCTCCAGAAGAACGGCGCGTCGCGGAATGGCATGGATGCGCCCAGCATGTTCTCGGCTGCGACCTGGCCCTGACGTTCAGCCACCACCCAGTGCTCAACCCGCCGTGTTTCGCCATCCGCGCCGCCGGACCAACGCGCCACGTCGCCAGCGGCGTAGATGCCGGGCATCGGCGTTTCCAGGCGCGCGTCAACGAGGATCCCGTGCGCAACGGGCAGGTTTGCCGCCTCGGCCAGCGCGGTGCGCGGGCGGACCCCGGCACCGATGATCACGAGATCGGCCGCAATCCTCTCTCCCGTCTCGAGCGTGACCGCATCGGCGGCAATGGCTCTGATCGAGGTTTGCATATGGAATGTCACGCCATGATCCTCATGCAGCGCGGCGATGGCATCGCCAAGTGCCGGCCCCAGCGGTTTTTCCAACGGTCGGGCATCACGCGACACCACATGCACCTCGAGCCCCCGCGTCCGCAGAGCCGCCGTCGTTTCGAGCCCGATAAAGCCCGAGCCCAGAACGACTGCGGTTTTCGCTTTTTCCGCCGCAGCAACAAGCGCACGCCCGTCGGCAAAGCTGCGCAACGTGAAGACATGCGCGAGGTTGGCCCCGGGGATTGGCGGGCGAACAGGTTCGGCGCCTGTCGCGATTAACAGCCGATCGAAGGCCATGACCTGTCCGTCGTCTAACACGACCTGGCGCGCCGTGCCGTCGATTGACGCGACAGAAACGCCGAGGCGCAAATCGATTGTCTTTTTGCGATAGAATGCCTCCGGTTTGAGCGGCATCCATTCGGCCGGAGCATTGCCCGCTAGGTAGTCCTTGGACAGGTTTGGCCTGTCATAGGGCGGGTCCCTGTCCGCACTCAGCATGGTCAGCGCCCCCGCATAGCCGCGCCGTCGCAGCATTTCGGCACAGGCGAAGCCAGCTGCCCCGGCGCCGATGATCACGATGGCTTGCGGTTCGCCTGCACCTGCGATGCCCCCGGCCCGCGCAGTGCGGGTCTTCTCTTGGACGAAGATACGGTCGCCGTCGCGCTCGACCAACCAGCACGACAGTGGATCGAAGGCCGGCGCGCCGAGCGCCTCGCCCGTTCGCAGCGAGAAGCAGGCATGATGCAGCGGGCAGCGCACCGTATTGTCCGTGAGAAGGCCGTCCTCCAGCGCGCCGCCGTAGTGCGTGCAACTGGCATCAACCGCCAGCACTTCGTTGCCGACCCGCGCAAGCAGAACGGAGGCCTTGCCCACATGGCCGCGCAGCATCTGCCTGTCACCGAAATCGGCAAGCGTGATCCCGTGGGTGAGGTCCGGCCCTCTGCCTCTGTCGCGTGGCTCTGCCATGGCATATCTCCTTTTGTCTCGTTCGGTCGGCAAGGCGGCGGATGTCGCCGTCCGCGCGCCGTCATTCTTCCCCGCAGAGACCTTCCGCACGGGCGCGCGCCATGACATTGGCGACGATGCGGTCGCAGCGCTCACCGGCGAAATTGAAGGCCTCTCCGATCGCTACGTCCATTTTCTGCGCAAGGCCTTCGCGCAACAACGCCCGGGCGCGGAAATACCGTGTCCGTACCGTGGCGGCGGGAATGTCCAGAACCTCCGCCACCTCATCGACACTCATCTCCTCGATCGCGCGCAGCATGAAGACACTGCGGAACATCTCGGGCAGCAGGTCGATGCGCGCCTCGATGAGGGCGCGGACTTGCGACCGTTGGACGGATTGCTCCGCCCCGCGGTCCGTGGCCTCGGTGAGTGCCGACTGTGTGTCGTTATCGGACGACATCATGGCTGCCTCCAGGGGAATGATGTGCGCATTGTTTCGGCGCAAACGGCCAAGCGCTTCGTTCATGGCGATACGGACCAACCAGGTGGACAGCTTGCTTTCGGCGCGAAACCGCGAAAGTGCCCGCCAGGCCCGCATCCAGGCTTCCTGAGCGACGTCTTCGGCTTCGCCGTCGCTCGCAACGATGCTGCGCGCCGTGCGAAACAATAGCTGGTTGTGGCGCCTCATGATCGCCTCGAAGGCGGCACCGTCCCCTTGCGACGCCAGTTTCGCCAGTTCAGCATCCGTGACATCCGAGTGGTATGGAGAATGAAATCGGTCTTCGGCCCTATCTTGCATTCATGCCTCCCGCGCTTTGAGCAACACGCCCAGCATCTGACTCTGTGTTCTCTGACCGACCGCTGAATTCCGCCCGCAATGTTCGCAAGCACCCATGCTGCAGCACTCGTGTTTCCGGGTGTCGAGAATCATTGATGCCCCCGGTTTCGCAGCTCAAGGAATTCGCGCCGCAGGTCATTGTTTTCGAGGAAGGCGCCACGCATGATCGAACTGGTCATCACCGGCTGTTTATCCCTGATCCCGCGCCAGTGCATGCAAAAGTGATCCGCCTCCATCACGATGGCCAACCCGTCAGGCCGGATACGCCGTTCCAGTTCGTCGGCGAGCATGATCACGGCCTCTTCCTGGATCTGCGGCCGGTTCATGATCCAGTCGCAGAGGCGTGCGAATTTCGACAGCCCGATCAGTTCCGCGTCGCTGTTCGGCAGCACGCCGACCCATATTCTACCCATGATCGGGCACAGATGATGCGAGCAAGCGCTGCGCACGGTAATAGGACCAACGATTACCAACTCGTCGAGTCGCCCCACGTTTGGGAAGCTGGTGACTGGTGGGGCTGTGCGATACCGCCCTGCAAACACCTCGTCGATGAACATCTTCGCCACCCGGCGCGCCGTGCCAACGGTGTTGTGATCGTTTTCAGTGTCGATCACCAGCGCATCCAGGACCTCGCGCATCCGATCCTCGACCTCGAGACGCAGTTCGTCCAGCTCGCCATCCTCGATGAAGGCCGCGATATTGTCATTGGCTCGAAACGTCTGTCGGGCGTTCTTGAGTCGCTCCTGGATCCGATTTGATGCCAAGGCGTCATCACGGATATGGTTTGAGTCAGGCACAGTATTTAGCACAATCGAATTCCTGTTTGTAGCTCGGCCAGCACTGCCGGCGCATGTTGCATGAGGCTTCCCCGCGCCGGGAATGGCGACGGACAATTTCATTCGGTCCGATCCCGCCCGACGCCGTGACCATAAACCAGTCGTCCGCCAAACCACCCGCCAATGGCCAGCGCGATGAAGCCCCCTGCATCGAGCATCAGCGATATCCTATCCGGCGCCAGCGGTTGCAAATGATCGAGCCGCAGGATGAGGCGCGTCGCGAAGAGCGTGAACGCCGTCAGCATCGCCGCCATATGCACCAAAACGTCGATCATGGGCGCGCCCTCGGGCACACGCGACAACTCGGCCATACCGGCCAGCATGGCGACAACTGCTGTCGTACAACCGATTGCGAGCAGCCCACCCGACCATCTCCAAGCGGACTCTCCGAGCCAGAGGCCGGCGAAATCGGCTGCGACCGCAAGCGACCAGCAGGCGATGGGGAAGTGAACGAACGCGGGATGCAATGGATGGCGCATGGCAATCAGACTACCTGAGACAGAACGATCAGGAACCCAACCACCGCGACGCCGGCATGAGCCACCACGACGGCCTTGGGCGGCAATCTCTTGCGCAGATGAAACGAGGCAAGGAAAAATCCGCCAAGCGCTGCCAGCAGCAGGATCACGAATCCAATCACAACGGCTTGCGAGGCATTACCTTGCACCAATGCCGCGATCAGCAGGATGAGCCCCAGTGCGCCGAGGCTGGCGTGCAGGAGCGAGATCGCCCAAGGCGCCAACCTGTCGCGTAGTACATGTACAGCAAGGTAGAGCCCCCCAAGGGCGGCGATTGCGATTACGATAACAGCGTAGATGATCATGTCGGTTCTTTCCGGTTTGGGCTGGACGATGACCGAAAGCCGTATGGGGGTCTCTTCCCGGTGTCATCTTCCCGGTCATCGTCGTGTCTGATCATTTGATGCTGTTTGTGGCGCTGCGTTCCCGAAAAAGCGCAGAAAATTCCGCGCACGGTCAGAAAACGCAACGCAACCCAAGTAGCCGGTCCGCTCTGCGGCCTGCCTGCGGCTCATGACGCCGGCATTGCCTATCACATGACGATTCCGGGACGACCTGACACGCCGGAAAGTGACCCATGATTGCGACGCTTCCATTCATGGACGACCTCTTCTTTTTTCCGAACCGACGAATCCCGGGAACATTCTGCGCTCGCTGGCATCCAATGGTTAGAGCGCCAGGAAAGGCTCTCTAAACTACTGGAAAGGACACACCATGAAATTTTTGCCATCCCTGTTTGTCACCGCATCGCTGCTGGTGGCCGCGCCTGCTTTCGCCCAGGACGAGGAGGCCCTTAAGGTCGCCCCTCCGGGGGCCCCGTATGTGCAGGTCAGTGACGCGCTGCCGTTGCCGGAATTCATTCCCGGTCTCGGCACACTGTTCGTCGATCCCGACACGCTGCCGGCCGGACCCTTCTTGGCCTACGACCATGACGGTAAGCTGTCGGCCACGATCTACATGACCCCGCTTGAGGATCTTCAGAACGGCACTGCCTACGACGGGCTGGGGATCGGCTCCCACACGGTCAGCAGTGTCGACATATACTACAACGCGGGCCATCCGGGCGTGGAGAAGCCGCATGCCCATATCGTGCTCTTCCATGACGCCGACGCCAAGGGACGTCTGGCCGAATGATTATCGTACGTCGGAAATTTCTAGCTTTGGGGGGCGGCCTTGGCGCCGCCCTCCTCCTGCCGCGCACGCTTCGGGCGGCTCTGGTCGAAGTGGTTGAAATGCGCGGTACCGCGCGAGGCGAACGCATCTGGTTCGCTCCAAACGGCCTGGCGGTCGCTCCGGGGACGACGGTACGCTTCGTCAACCGGGACCAGGGCAACAGCCACACCGCCACGGCCTATCATCCCGCCAACTTCGACCGGTTGCGACGGATACCTGCCGCCGCCGAACCGTGGGACACCGATTTCCTCCTGCCCGGAGAGAGCGCCGAGGTAACCCTCGAAGCTCCGGGCGTCTACGACTACTACTGCATTCCCCACGAGATGGCAGCAATGGTCGGCCGGATCGTCGTAGGTCGCCCGAATGATCCCGGCTGGGAGGGACCGGCCCCGGCAACAGACGATGTTTCGGCCGAGGTCCTGGCCGCACTTCCCGCCGTCGAGGATATCCTTGCGCGGGGTCGAATAGAAGCGGCTGCCGGATAGGTGGCATTTCCGCTAAACCGTAAGCGGCGGCCACGCCCCATTGAGTTTCCGCTTGCGGGGTGCCGCTATGGGATGAAGCGGCGGGCTGTCGGTAGCTTGTCAGGGACTACGAGACGAGGTCCTTATGAGCCG
>WBZL01003804.1_pt1 | contig 13555 bp, 11 predicted proteins | sample 5204291 | NCBI WGS metagenome assembly WBZL01 (sample SAMN12344345, study PRJNA552823) | activated sludge metagenome | biome: Activated sludge suspended growth; feature: Nitrification reactor; material: Wastewater; isolation source: activated sludge from nitrification reactor of wastewater...
CATGGACAAGCCGCAGGTGGACAGCATCGAAGGCATCCCGCCCGTGCCGGCGTCCCTCGCCGCCAAGGTCGCGCCCTACACCGAGTTCCGGCCGCGCACGCTCGCATCCTGGCATCCGCAGAAGCACGAGATCGTCGTCGCGACCCGGGCGAAGAGCACGACGCAGCTCTTCGACGTGCGCTCGCCGCTCGCCGCTCCTCTGCAGGTCACCGACTTCGCCGAGCCGGTGCGCTTCGGAGCGTGGTGGCCTGCGAAGCCCGACACGCTCATCTTCGCGCGCGACAGCGGCGGGAACGAGCGGCTGCAGCTCTACCGACTGGACCCCGGCGCGAAGGAACCGGTGCTCCTGACCGATCCCGCGCGAGCGCACCAGTTCCTCGCGATCAACCGCACTCGCGACCGGCTGCTCCTCGGGTCGACCGACGTCGACCGGCCCGGCACACGCCGCGAGAACCCGACGCTCGACGTCACGCTGATGGATCCGCTCGCGCCTTCCCTCGCGCGGAAGATCGCCACGCTTCCGGGCACCGGATGGGGCGACTTCACCTGGTCGTTCGACGGTTTCCGGCTCGCGATGACCGAGTACCGGTCGGTGACCGACACAACGGTGTGGCTGATGGACACTGCCACCGGTGAACGCAGGCGCATCCTGCCCGGCCCCGGCGACCCCGCCGGGCGCACGATGGCGTCGACGCAGCTCTCGTTCTCGCGCGACGGGCGGGGCCTCTTCCTCACGACCGATCGGGACGGCGAGTTCCAGCGCGCGGCCTACCTCGACCTCGCGAGCGGAAGACTCGAGCCTTTCGGCCCGGAGAACCGGGACGTCGAGGAGCTCGCGCTCGCGCGCGACGGCCGCACGCTCGCGATGATCGTGAACGAGGACGGCGTCGGCGTGCTGCGCCTCTTCGACGCCGACACGCGACGGGAACTCCCGCGCCCGCAGGTGCCGATCGGCACCGCGAGCAACCTGCAGTGGCACGCGGACTCCACCGCGCTCGCGTTCGACCTCGACTCGGCGCGAAGCCCCGGCGACGTCTACGTGCTCGAACTCGCCGGCAACCGCGTCTCGCGCTGGACCGAGTCGAAGGTCGAGGGGCTCGACGCCTCGCGCTTCGCCGTGCAGGCGCCGATCGAGTGGAAGAGCTTCGACGACCGCACGATCACCGGCTTCATCGCGCGGCCGCCGGCGGAGCGCTTTCCCGGTCGCCGTCCGGTGATGATCCGGATCCACGGCGGGCCGGAAGCCCAGGCGCGGCCGGGCTTCATGGGCCGCTGGAACTACTACGTCAACGAACTCGGCCTCGCGGTCATCGAGCCGAACGTGCGCGGCTCGACCGGCTACGGCAGGACCTTCGTCTCGCTCGACAACGGCGCGAAGCGCGAGGACTCGGTCCGCGACATAGGCGCGCTCCTCGACTGGATCGCGGCTCAGAGCGACCTCGACGCCTCGCGCGTCGTCGTCGTCGGCGGCAGCTACGGCGGCTACATGGCACTCGCGGTCGCCACACACTACTCCGATCGGATCGCCGGCGCGATCGACATCGTCGGCATCGCCAACTTCGTCACGTTCCTCGAACGCACCGAGACCTACCGGCGCGACCTGCGCCGCGTCGAGTACGGCGACGAGCGGGACCCCGCCATGCGCGCGTTCCTGGAGAAGATCTCGCCGGTCAACAACGCCGCGAAGATCGGCAAGCCGCTGTTCGTCGTGCACGGTCGCAACGACCCGCGCGTCCCCTGGACCGAGGCGGAGCAGATCGTCGAGACCGCCCGCCGCCACGGCGCGCCGGTCTGGTACCTGCTCGCCGACAACGAAGGGCACGGCTTCGCGAAGAAGGACAACGCCGACTACCTGTTCTACGCGACCATCCGTTTCCTGCAGCAGACGGTGCTGGGCGGAAGCGGCGGCTGACCGGGGACGCCGGGCGCCTCCCCGCAAGCTCGCGCAGGGCGGCAAGCCGCGGTCCGCCGCCGGCGCAACGCCCGCGACGGGCGACTACATCTGCTTGAACAGATGCGTGAACTGCCGCGAGATCGGCAGCTTCTCCGGCCGCGCCTTGAACAGCGCGAACTGGCGTTCGGCGTCCTCCCGCAGCACGCCGGAGAGCGCCGAGACGTTGACGATCGTGCTGCGGTGGATCTGCCAGAAGCGGTCGGGGTCGAGTTCGGCCACGAGATCCTTGAGCGGCGTGCGGATGAGCGCTTCCGACTGCGCGAGCACGACGCGCGTGTACTTGGTGTCCGACTGGAAGTAGACGACGTCCTCGACCGGAATGAGGCGGATCTGCTTGCCGATGGCGGCCTTGATCCACCGGAGCCTCGACGCGGTCGGCGTGGCGCGCGCCCGAAGTTCGGCGACCACCGCCGACAGGTCGGCGGGCGCCGTCGCGAGCTTGGCCTTCACGCGCTCGACCGTCTGCGCGAGGCGCTCGCTCTCGACCGGCTTCAGCAGATAGTCGACCGCGCCTGCGTCGAAGGCCGAGATCGCGTACTGGTCGAACGCGGTGACGAACACGACGTGGCACTCGCCGCCGATCGCGGCGGCCACGTCGAGGCCCGAGCGGCCGGGCATCCGGATGTCGAGGAACGCGACGTCGGGTTCGTGCGCGTCGAACAGCGCGAGCGCCTCGTCGCCGTCGTTCGCCTCGGCGACGACCGCGAGTTCGGGCCAGGCGAGGGCGAGCTTCTCCTTGAGCCGCTCGCGCATCAGCGGTTCGTCTTCGGCGATCAGGGCGGTCGGGCGGGATTCGCTCATGGGCGGGCCATCACGGGGACGAAGGGGACGGTCGGGACCGCTGCCTCGCGCGGGATCAGGATGCGCGCCACGAAGCCGCGAGGCTCGTTCTCCTCGAGTTCGAGCGCACCCTGACCGCCGTAGAGGAGATCGAGCCGCTCGCGGACGTTGGCGAGTCCGATGCCGCCGCCCTTGAGTCCGCTGCCGGCGACGCCGGCACCGGTGTCGGCCACGGCGATCTCGAGCCTCTCGCCGGCTGCGCGCGCCGTGACATCGACGCGGCCGCCCGGGGACCAGGGCTCGATGCCGTGCTTGATCGCGTTCTCGACCAGCGTGATCAGCATACCCGGCGGCAGCGGCGCCGACTCGAGTCCGGCCGGCACGTTCACCGAGAACTCGAGCCGCCGCGGAAGGCGCGTGCGCATGATCGACAGGTAGGCGCGCACGAGGTCCGCCTCCGCGCCGAGCGTGGTCCGGGCCTCGCGCAGGCCGGGCGTCGCGGCGCGCAGGAAGACGATCAGGTCGCCGATCAGCTTCGCCGCGTCCGGCGCGCCCTTCTCCGCGAGCTGGCGCGCGCTGCCCAGCGTGTTGAACAGGAAGTGCGGCTCCACCTGGAGCTGCAGCATCTTCAACTGCGACTCGGCAAGCGCTCGCGAGAGTTCGCTCTGCCGCGCCTCCGACTCGAGCCTCGCGGTGAGCGCAGCGTACTCGCGGTTTCGCAGGTGCGCGATCAGCGCGACGACGAGCGCGTAGAGGAAACCGAACACGAGCCCCGCGGTGGCGACGTGGCGGAGCTTCGCGCTGTCGGCGAGCCAGTCGATCGGGTCGACGCCCTTGACGAGCCCGCCCACGCCCGCGCCGACGAACACGCCGGCGAGCGCGAGCAGCGGGCCGACGACGACGAAACGGAAGATCTTGCCCTGGAAGCGCCGGTAGCCGAACCAGGCCGAGAGCCCCGCCCAGATCAGCATCAGCACCACCAGATTGAACAGGATCGCCGCCTCGACGAACGACATGTTCCACGGCAGGCGCGAGGCGATCCACGCGAAGAGGGTCGTCGCGCCGACGATCACGAACAGCCAGCGCCAGCCGCCGGTCGCGTAGAACCAGCGGTCGAACGCCTGCACGTCCTGCCGCTCGACCTCGGAGAGCGACGACAGGACGCGGTCGGCGAAGGTCTCGTAGCGGGACTTGAGCGGCGCGGCCATGGGTTGGCGCCGGCCGGCGGGACCGCGGCCGGCAGCAGCGTCGGGCATTCTAGGCCGTGGGCGCTGTCCGGTCGCCGCAGCCGCCGACGGACGACGACCCGCGGGGACGGGGCGCGATCCGCGCGGACCGGAGGCGGACCGGCATCCTGTCCCGCGGGGCTCGGGCTACAGCCCCTTCGCGATGCGCGCGAACGCCGAGTGGTTGTGGATCGACTCGAAGTTCTCGGCCTCGACCGCGAAGCCCGCGATCCGCGGATCGGCGCCGAGACGGGCCGCCACGCCGCGGACGAGGTCCTCGACGAAGCGCGGGTTGTCGTAGGCGCGCTCGGTCAGGTACTTCTCGTCGGCGCGCTTCAGGATCCCGTAGAGTTCCGCGGACGCCTCGGTCTCGGCCACGCGCAGCAGTTCGCCGACGCCGACCGGCTCGCGCGGGCGCACGCTGATCGTGATCGTCGAACGCTGGTTGTGCGCGCCGTACTCGGCGATCTCCTTCGAGCACGGGCACAGCGAGGTCACCGGAACGCACACGGTGACGAGCGAGCGGAACCGGCCGTCGTGGAGTTCGCCGGTGAGGCGCACCTCGTAGTCGAGCAGGCTCGCGACTCCCGAGATCGGCGCCGACTTGCGCACGAACCACGGGAACGCGATGTCGACGCGCCCGCCGGGTGCGTCGAGGCGCACGACGAGGTCGTCGAGCAGAGCGCGCAGCGTCGCCACCGTGAGCGGCGCGGCGCCGGGGGCCGCGAGGTCCTCGAGGATCTGCACCAGCCGCGACATGTGCGTGCCCTTGCGGTCGGCGGGCAGCGCGACCATCACGGCGAACGTGGCGATCGTCGACTGCGCGGGCGCCTCGCCGTCGGCGAACGCGAGCGGATAGCGCAGGCCGCGGATGCCGACCTGGTCGATCGCGAGGTTGCGCTCGTCGCTCCCCGACTGGGTGTCGGGGATCGCGAGCAGCGTCGAAGGGTTCTCGGGACGGTTCATCGGGAGGGAAAGCCTATCACGCCGCGGGCTTGATGCGCGCTCCGCCGGCGCGGGCGGGGAAGCGCGCTTCGATCGACGCCGCGATGCCTTCGGCGTCCAGGCCGCAGCGCGCGAGGAGCGCCGCCGGGTCGCCGTGGTCGACGAAATCGTCGGGCAGCCCGAGATGGAGCATCGGCACCGCGACGCCGGCGGAGGCCAGGGCCTCCGCGACTCCGCTGCCCGCGCCGCCGGCGACGACGTTCTCCTCGACCGTGACGATCGCGTCGTGGGTGCGCGCGACCTCCAGCACGAGTTCGACGTCGAGCGGCTTCACGAAGCGCATGTCGACGACCGTCGCGCCGAGCCCCTCGCCGGCCGCGCGCGCCGCCGCGACCGGCGCGCCGAACGCCAGGATCGCGACGCGCCCTTCCCTGCGCCCGCACTCGCGCAGGCGCCTCGCGCGGCCCACCGGCAGCGTCTCCAGCGCGGACGACATCGCGACCCCGGGCCCGGTCCCGCGCGGGTAGCGCACCGCCGCGGGCGCACCCAGCCGGAACGCGGTGGTCAGCATCCTGCGGCACTCGTCCTCGTCGGAGGGCGCCATCACCACGGTCCCGGGCAGGCAGCGCAGGTAGGTGAGGTCGAACGCGCCGTTGTGGGTCGCGCCGTCGGCGCCGACCAGCCCCGCGCGGTCGATCGCGAACACCACCGGGAGCTTCTGCAGCACGACGTCGTGGATCAACTGGTCGTAGGCGCGCTGCAGGAACGTCGAGTAGATCGCGACCACGGGCTTCATGCCGTCGCACGCGAGCCCCGCGGCGAAGGTCACCGCGTGCTGCTCGGCGATGCCGACGTCGAAACAGCGGTCGGGAAACTGGCGCGAGAAGCGCACGAGTCCCGAGCCCTCGCGCATCGCCGGCGTGATCGCGACGAGCTTCGGGTCCGCGACCGCCATGTCGCACAGCCAGTCGCCGAACACCTGCGTGTAGGCGGGGGCCGCGGCCGGCTTCTGCACGATGCCGACCGCGGGGTCGAAGCGGCCGACGCCGTGGTAGAGGATCGGGTCGGCTTCGGCGCGCGCGTACCCGAAGCCCTTCTTCGTCACCACGTGCAGGAACTGGGGGCCCGCGAACCTGCGCACGTTCGCGAGCGTGCGAACGAGCAGGTCCACGTCGTGGCCGTCGATCGGGCCGATGTAGTTGAAGCCGAACTCCTCGAACAGCGTGCCGGGCAGCACCAGCCCCTTGGCGTGCTCCTCGACGCGCTTCGCGATCTCGTGCGCCGGTCCGGGAATCTTCGACAGCACCCCCTTGCCGCCGCGCCGCACCGTGTCGTAGAGCCGCGACGACAGCACCCTGGCGAGGTAGCCGTTCAACGCGCCGACCGGCTCGGAGATCGACATGTCGTTGTCGTTCAGGATCACCAGCAGGTCGGAACCCTCGGCGTTGTTGAGCGCCTCGAACGCCATGCCGGCGGTCATCGCGCCGTCGCCGATCACCGCGACCACGCGGCGCGTTTCGCCCTGGAGCCGCGCGGCAGCCGCCATGCCGAGCGCGGCCGAAATGGACGTCGAAGAGTGCGCGGTGCCGAACGTGTCGTACTCGCTCTCGCTGCGCTTCGGGAAGCCGGAAGGGCCGCCCTCCTGCCGGAGCTTCGCCATCGCCTCGCGTCGCCCGGTCAGCACCTTGTGCGCGTAGGTCTGGTGGCCGACGTCCCAGACGATCCGGTCGCGCGGCGTGTCGAACGCGTAGTGCAGCGCGATCGTGAGCTCGACCGTCCCGAGGTTCGACGACAGGTGACCCCCGGTCGACGACACCGACCGGATCAGGAACTCGCGCAGTTCGCCCGCGAGCCGCAGCAGCTCCGCGCGGTCGAGCCGGCGCAGGTCGGCGGGCGAGTCGATGCGGTCGAGCAGCGCGCCCATCTCAATGCGACCGCGACACGATGTCGTCGGCGAGTTCGGCGAGGCGCCGCGACGCCGGGAACGCCGCGAGTGCGCGGCGCGCGTCGTCGCCCAGCGCGCGCGCCCTCGCCTTCGCCGCTTCGAGTCCGAGCAGCGAGACGTACGTGGGCTTGCCGGCGGCCGCGTCCTTGCCCGCAGTCTTGCCGAGCGTCGCGGTCGATCCCTCGACGTCGAGCACGTCGTCGACGACCTGGAACGCGAGGCCCGCGGCCTGCGCGTAGGCGTCGAGCGCGCGTTCACCGGACTCGTCGAGCCTCGCTCCGGCCGCGGCGCCGAGGCGAACGGCCGCGCGGATCAGCGCGCCGGTCTTCAGCCGGTGCATCGACTCGAGTTCGGACTCGGTCATCGAACCGCCGGTCGCGGCGAGGTCGATCGCCTGGCCGCCAGCCATGCCCAGCGCGCCGGACGCCTCGGCGAGCAGCGCGCAGGCGAACGCCGTGTCGCGCAACCGCGCTCGGCCCAGCACCGCGAACGCCTGCGACTGCAGCGCGTCGCCTGCGAGGAGCGCAGTGGCCTCGCCGAACGCGACGTGGCAGGTCGGGCGACCGCGGCGCATCGTGTCGTCGTCCATCGACGGCAGGTCGTCGTGCACGAGCGAGTACGCGTGGACCATCTCGACCGCGGAAGCGGGCGCGTCCACGTCGGCCGGATCGGCGCCGGCGAACTCTCCCGCCGCGTAGGCGAGCAGCGCGCGCATCCGCTTGCCGCCGCCCAGTGTCGCGTAGCGCATCGCCTCGACGAGCTTCGGTGCAGCGCCGCCCGCCGCGGGAAGCGCGCGGTCGAGCACCGCCTCGACGCGCGCGCGCCGTTCCTCCGCCCAAACGGCGAACGCGACGTCACCCTTCATGGGCGAAGCCTTCATCCTTCATGGTCGCAGCCTTCATGTTTCTTCGGGCCTGAACGCCTTCAGCACGCCCTGCTCGAGCACTTCGATCTCCTGCTGCGCGCCCTTGAGCGTCGCCTGGCAGTACTGCAGCAGTTCGGCCCCGCGCTTGTAGGCCGCGAGCGCCTCCTTGAGCGGCGCCTGCCCGCCCTCCATCGAGGCGACGATGGACTCGAGTTCGGCGAGCGCCGCCTCGAAACTCGCCGGCGAAGTCGCGGTCTTGGACATGGAGACTCCTTCGAAGTCCGGGTCGTCGCGCGTCGGACCGGCGGGTGCCGGGCCGCCCGGCGGGGCGGTCCCGCCGACCGGCGGCGCCGCCAGCGAGACAGGTAAGGTCTTGACCTGATTGCGAAAAGTCGTTTATCATAGCACCTTTTCACGACGCAGCCAGGCGTCCGAATCACCCCGCCGTGGGGCAATAGCGGAAGAAGCGGCCAGCTTGGCAACGGTCCGGGGCATGAGGCCCGCGGAGGCCGTCCTCCGGGACGGGCTTCGGAGGGCGCCACGGGCTCGGGTCGGGTGGGCGTTTCTTTCGAGAGAACCTACGGTCATGTCGAACCTGGCGGCCGCGACGCAGCTGCGGCAACCCGTCTCGCAGTTTCCGTCGCACTGGTACGGCGACGCGCGCGTCTTCGACGCCGAGAAGCGCACGCTCTTCGCGCGCGCACCCGGCTACGTCGGCCACGAACTCATGGTCCCCGAGGTCGGCGACTACCAGACGCTGCCGGGGCGCCTAGACGGCGAGATGCTCGTACGCAACGCGTCCGGCATCGAACTCCTGTCGAACGTCTGCCGCCACCGCCAGGCGCTGATGCTCTCCGGCAAGGGCAACGCGCGCGCGATCGTCTGCCCGATCCACCGCTGGACCTACGATCTGAAGGGCGAACTCATCGGTGCGCCGAAGTTCGCCGAGAAGCCCTGCGCGAGCCTCGCGCGCTCGCCGATGCAGCGCTGGAACGGCCTGCTGTTCGACGGCCCGCGCGACGTCGCCGCCGACCTCGCGCCGTTCGCCTCGCGCGAACTCGACTTCTCCGGCTACGTGCTCGACCGCGTCGACCAGCACGAGTGCTCGTACAACTGGAAGACCTTCATCGAGGTCTATCTCGAGGACTACCACGTCGGGCCGTTCCACCCGGGGCTCGGCAGGTTCGTGACCTGCGAGAACCTCAAGTGGGACTTCGCGCCCTGGGCGTCGCTGCAGACGGTGGGACTGAACGCAAGCTTCGCGAAGGCCGGGACGAAGACCTACGAGCGCTGGCACAAGGCGGTCCTCGACTACTACCGCGGCGAACTGCCGAAGGTCGGCGCGATCTGGCTCACCTACTACCCGAACGTGATGGTCGAGTGGTACCCGCACGTGCTGGTGATCAGCACGCTCTATCCGCGCGGGCCCGACCGCACGCTCAACGTGGTCGAGTTCTACTACCCCGAGGAGATCGCGCTGTTCGAGCGCGAGTTCGTCGAGGCCGAGCAGGCCGCCTACCTCGAGACCGCGCGCGAGGACGACGAGATCGGCGAGCGCATGGACGCCGGACGCCGCGCGCTGGTCGCGCGCGGCGAGAGCGAAGTCGGGCCCTACCAGTCGCCGATGGAAGACGGCATGCAGCACTTCCACGAGTTCTACCGGCGCGAGATGGAGGCTGTGCTCGACGCGGCGTGAGGCGCCGGGGTCTGCCGGCCATGCCGGCCAAAGCCGGCGATGCCGCGGCGCCGAAGCCTCCCGCGCGCCGCGCGCCGGTCCGCCCAGCCATGCCCTCGCTCTGGATGCTCGTCGCCGGCCTCGCGTTCGCGCTGATGGGCGTGTTCGTGAAGATCGCGAGCGCGCACTTCGCGACCGCGGAACTCGTGTTCTGGCGCGCGATCGTGCAGATCGCCGTGGCGTACGCGATGCTGCGCCACGCGGGCCACGCGGTGCGCACGCGCCGGCTCGGCATGCACGTGCACCGCGGCGTGGCCGGATTCGTGTCGCTGTTCATGTTCTTCTTCGCGCTCACCGAGCTGCCCGTCGCGACGGCGATGACGCTCAACTACAGCTCGCCGCTGTTCCTCGTGATCCTGGTCGCGGCGCTCGCGCGCGAGAAGCCTGGCGCGAAGCTGATCGCGACGGTGTTCCTGGGCTTCTGCGGCGTCGTGCTGCTGCTGAGGCCGACCTTCGCCGCCGATCACTGGTGGCCCGGCCTCGTCGGCCTGGCCTCCGGCGCCGTCTCCGCGATCGCCTACTGGAACGTGCGCGAACTGGTGCACGCGCAGGAGCCCGAGGAGCGCGTCGTGTTCTATTTCGGCGTGTTCGCGTTCCTCGGATCGTTCGTCTGGATGGCGCCGCAGACCTGGCATTCGCCGTCGTCGGGCACCTGGTGGATGCTGGCCGGGGTCGGCGGACTGGGCGCGCTCGGACAGGTCGCGATGACGCGCGCCTACGGCCGCGGCTCGACGCTCGTCGCCGGCGCGCTCTCGTACAGCGGCATCGTGTTCTCCAGCATCATCGGCATCGCGTGGTTCGGCGACCTGCTCTCGTGGCAGGCGTGGACCGGCATCGCGCTCATCGTCGTCGCGGGTATCCTCGCGGTGTTGATGAGTCCCGACCGCGAACGCGATGCCGGCGCGCAGGTTGCGAACGATTGAACGACGGTTGAAGAGGAGCTCGAAATGCACGACACGCTGATCGATCCCGCCACGCTTGCCTCCCGCCTCGGCGATCCCGGCTGGGTCGTGCTCGACGCGCGCCACGACCTCGCGCATCCGGTCGATTGGGGACGCGGCGAATACCGCAAAGGCCACGTCCCGGGCGCGGTCTTCGTCCACCTCGACACCGACCTGTCCGCGCCGAAGAACGGCAGCAACGGACGGCATCCGCTCCCTGCGCCGGACGTCGCCGCGGCGCTGTTCGGCCGCTGCGGCATCGGCGCGGCGACTCAGGTCGTGTGCTACGACCAGGACAGCGGCATGATCGCCTCGCGCGCGTGGTGGATGCTGCGCTGGCTCGGCCATCGCGCCGTCGCCGTCCTCGACGGCGGCTACGCGCGCTGGGTGCGCGAGGGCCGTCGAGTCTCGACCGACGTGCCGTCGCCGAAACCACGGGCGCTTCCGGTCGGTGCGCTGTTGCCGACCGCGAACGCCGGCGAAGTGCGCGCGAGCCTCGAGGCCCGCGCGTTCGCGATCGTCGATGCGCGCGCGCCCGAGCGCTTCCGCGGCGAGGTCGAGCCTCTCGATCCTGTCGGGGGCCACATCCCGGGCGCGCGCAATCGCCCGTTCGGCAGGAATCTCGGCCCCGACGGCACGTTCCGCAGCGCCGCCGCGCTCAAGGCGGACTACGAGGAGTTCCTGCGCGACGTTCCGACCAACCGCGTCGTGCACCAGTGCGGCAGCGGCGTCTCCGCCTGCCACAACATTCTCGCGATGGCGGTCGCTGGGTATCCGGTGACGCGCCTCTATCCGGGATCCTGGAGCGAGTGGGTCGCGGACCGCTCGCGGCCGGTGGCGACCGGGCAGGCGTGATCGGCGGTTCACGCGCACCCGGTCCCGCGATCTCCGGTGCGGGGGTCCCGGCGTTCCGCATCGGCGACCCGACGACCGGAGGCCGCAGGCCTGCGATTTCCGAAGCGATGTTCGCGGCGATCCCCGGGGCGCCGGGCACCGAGCCTGCCGCCGTCGTTCAGTCCGCCGGCCAGCTTCCGACCTCGCGGTAGCGCGCCCCTTCGGACAGGAGACGCGAGGACATGAGCACGACGCGGTCGACGCGCCACGCGATCGGCTGCGCGATCGGTCCGTCGAGGGTCCGCTCGCAGCGCCGCGCCAGCGTGACGTGCGGCCGGTAGGGCCGAGCCTCGGTCGCGACGCCGCGCTCCGCAAGCGCGCGCACGAGGTCGCGATTCGCGGCGGCGAGCGCGGCTGGAACTTCGGAAGGTGCCGCCCACGCGACGCCCGCGCGCGCGAACGCGCCCAGCCGGTCGAGCGAGAGGTCGAACGCAGCGAAACGCGTCGCGTCGCCCGCATCGCGAATCGACGTCGCGACACGCCCATCGACCGTGCCGACGAACACCACCGTCAGATGCAGCGTGTGCGGCGCGCTCGCGCGCCCGCCGGTGACCTGCGCCGCCTCGCGCGCGAGCGTGTCGAGGCGCGTACGCACCGTGTCGCCGGGAACGATCGCGAAGAACAGTCGCAGCTTGTCGTCGTGGGTCATCGCCACGGCCCCTGCGAGCCCCGCGGGTGCGGGTTCGCCGGCCGGGCGGTAGCATAGCCGCTGGCGCCTCCAGGGCGCGGGAGACCCGCATGAAACGACTGGAAGATCGCGTCGCCATCGTCACCGGCGCCGCACAGGGGATCGGCCACGCCATTGCCGAGCGCCTGCTCGCCGAGGGCGCGCGCGTCGTGATGGGCGACCTGGTCGAGGCGCGGGTGGCCGAAGCCGCGCGCGCGATCGACCCGGACGGCGAACGCACGCGGGTGGCCGCCGGCGACATCGCGCGGAAGGCCACCGCGGACGCGCTCGTCGCGCTCGCGGTCGAGGCGTTCGGCGGCGTTGACATCCTCGTCAACAACGCAGGCATGACGCACGCCGCGGAGTTTCTCGACCTCGACGAGGCCGACTTCGACCGCGTTCTCGCGGTGAACCTGAAGTCGATGTTCCTGTGCGGGCAGGCCGCGGCGCGGCGGATGGTGAAACAGGGACGCGGCGGCGCGATCGTCAACCTGTCGTCGGTGAACGCGGTGCTGGCGATCCCCAACCAGGTGCCCTACGTCGTCTCGAAGGGCGGCATCAACCAGCTCACCAGGGTGATGGCGGTTTCGCTCGCCCCGCACGGCATCCGCGTCAACGCGATCGGCCCGGGAACCATCGCGACCGACCTCGCGAAGAAGGCGGTGCTCGGAAGCGAAGAAGCGAAGCGCCGGATCCTGTCGCGCACGCCGATGGGGCGCCTGGGCGAGCCGGAGGAAGTCGCCGCGGTCGCCGCGTTCCTCGCCTCCGACGACGCGTCCTATCTCACCGGGCAGACGATCTACCCGGACGGTGGACGGCTCGGCTTGAACTACACGATGCCGGTCGCGTAAGCGGGGGAATCGGGGTCAGACTCGACTTCGGGGAATCGGGGTCAGACTCGACTTCGCGAACGCAGTCGATCGGATGTCGGTCGCTGCCGAAAGTCGAGTCTGACCCCGATTCCCCGTTCGCGAAAGTCGAGTCCGACCCCGAAATTTCGCGCTCGATCGCGCGCCTACTGCGTGATGTTCGCGTCGCGGACGACCTTCGCCCACTTGTCGATCTCGGACTTGAGGAACGCGCCGAACTCGTCGGGCCCGAGCGGCTTTCTCGCCGGCACGAACGTCGCCTTGCGCAGCCGCTCCTGCGCCGCCGGATCGGTAAACGCGGTCTTGATCGCGGCATTGAGCCGGTCGCGCGCCTCGAGGGGCGTGCCCTTCGGTACCACGAAGCCCGCCCAGTCGCTCACCTTCATCTCGGGATAGCCCGCCTCCGCCATCGTCGGCACGTCGGGGAGCTGCGCCAGACGCTCGTCCGTCGTGACCGCGAGTGCGCGCACCTTGCCGCCGGTGATCTGCCCGATCGCCGACGACGCGGTCGCGAACATGAAGGCGACCTCGCCGGTCATGACCGCAAGCACGGCGGGCGGCGCGCCCTTGTAAGGCACGTGCGTCACCGGCATCCCGGTCTGCGCCTTGAACATCTCGCCGGACAACTGGCCCGGGCTGCCTACGCCGCCCGACGCGTAGTTCGCGCTGCCGCGCGCCTTGAGCGTGGCGACCAGCCCCTTCACACCGCTGCCCGGAATCCCCGGGTTGGCGAT
>WBZL01003805.1_pt1 | contig 13553 bp, 9 predicted proteins | sample 5204291 | NCBI WGS metagenome assembly WBZL01 (sample SAMN12344345, study PRJNA552823) | activated sludge metagenome | biome: Activated sludge suspended growth; feature: Nitrification reactor; material: Wastewater; isolation source: activated sludge from nitrification reactor of wastewater treatment...
AGACCCCCGATGATCAGGTGGGTCAGTTGGGTCACAACACTTTGGTCGACGACACGGCCGCCAACCTGGCCTCGTTCCGGGCGTTGTCGGCTGATCCCCGGTTCGTCAACCCACCAGCACCCGGCGCGCCGACTCCCACGCCCACGCCGACTCCAACTCCGGCGAATGTGGCGCCGGTGGCTGCGTTCTCGGTGAGCGCGAAGGACTTGGCGGTTGTGGTGGATGGGTCGGCGTCGTCGGATTCGGATGGTTCGGTGGTGTCGTATGCATGGGACTTCGGCGACGGAACCAATGACTCTGGTGCCAGTGTCGAGCATGTGTACGCCGACGCTGGTGCCTATGACGTGACGTTGACGGTCACTGATGATCGTGGTGGGTCGGATGTGATCAAGAAGTCGGTGACTGTCACCGCGCCAGCAGTGCTGAAGATCGTGGGTCAGACCGGCTTCTCGGGTACGAGTACGGCGGCAAGCCTGACGCTTCCCAGTGGCGCCAAGGCGGGGGACCTGGCACTTGCCTATGTCACGCGGAACACCCTGGATCGGACGATCGCTGCACCCTCGGGCGTGGGCCCATGGCGTCTTGTGGGCCGAAGCCCGGCCGCTGGTTTCGACACAGTGGTCTACGCCAGGACGCTCACCACTGCCGATGCCGGCTCTACGGTCCGGTGGACGGCCTCGGCAACTGCCAAGTTCGACGTACGTCTGGTCACCTACCGAGGCGCAACCGCACCCTCCGTGGCCGGCTTCGTTGCGGCAGAGGATTCGGACAACACCAAGGTCGTCACGCCGAAGCTGACTGCGGCACCTGGCCAAACAGTCGTGCAGGCGTGGTTCGTCAAGTCGACAACAGTCACAGGTATCGGCACCGGCGCCGAGATCATGCGGGACAGCCTAGGCGCGGGCTCCGGAACAGGCCGGATCACAGCACTCGTGGGACATGACGCCACTGTCAGTGGAAGCGGGATCGTGGGTGGCCGCACCGCAACGACCAACTCCGCCCTGAGCCGGGCAGTGGCAGTAAGCATTCTGATGGGTTCCTGATTGCTGCGAACTGTGAGGCGCCGCCCACGTTGACGGCGCCTCACAGGCGTCACTCGGCTTTGAGGACCAGGGTTCCGCTGACGTTACGGCCCGCCGTCGCGTTGAACGTCACGGAGTTCCCACCCACGGGACCGCCGCCGGCGATGGCCGAGCCACTGTCAGCCACAGCGATGCTGATGCGTCCAGATCCGGTGCTCGGGTCGGAAATCCGGCTCACCACGCCGCCGGTTGGGGTGCCTACTGACGTGATAGTGCTCGACTTGGCGGCCCAGTACTCGAGGACCAGCACGGGTCCCGCCGGCGCGTTCAGGGTTGGACTGGTCACCTTCGCCTGGTTGCTCCCTGCAACCTGCACCAACTGGGCCGTCGCGATGTCACTGCCCCGGTAAGCCAGCACCCGCACGTCCATCTTGATCGAAGAGGCGGCGGGGAACGAGATGGAACCCCCCGATCCGGAGGCGGTTGCCACAAACACCGCAGAGTTCATGCCTGTGCCCTGCCGATTCACCAGTGACCACGAGCCTGCCCCGGAGGGAGTCGTAATGGGTGTGTCCACGTTAGCGGTCGCGATCGCGACGAGCGTGTCACCCGCCTGTACGCCCGCTGGCACATTGACTGACAGGTTGGACGACACGGCGACGCGGCTGGAGGACCCCACATACGAAATGCTCATGGCGGGAACAACCTTGACTGACTTTGTCTTGGTGTCGGTCCCGCCGCGGTCATCGGTGACGGTGAGTGCCACGGTGTAGGTGCCAGGGCTGGAGTATGTGTGGTCTGCGAGTTTCCCGGTTCCGGTCGACCCGTCGCCGAAGTCCCACGAGTAGGAACTGATGGTTCCGTCGCTGTCGCTGGAATCGGAGGCATCGACCGACACCGCGAGGTCATCGGTGGTTGCCGTGAAGGCTGCACTGGGCGTCACGTTCGGGTCCTGCCCTTCGAGGGTCAGGCTCCTAGTGCGCCAGTCGCGCCCGTCGATGCCAGGTCCACCGACCTTCACACTGGTTCCCACCGTTTTGCCGTCGAACGGAGCCTTCCACAGGGCCCCGGTGGAGGTGTCGGTGTAGATGATCGAGTCGCCCGTGACGACGAACTCACCCGGGTTGGTCAGGCTGCCCGCCACGGTCCGGCCCGAACTGGAGCCCTCAAACGGCTCAATGATGCCGCTGTCAGGCGAGAAGCCAGTCCAGAAAAGCCGGTTGTCGCCGGACCGAGTGAAGTAGAGGCGACCGGAGTGGTACTCCAAACCGTTGATGTTGTTCCACTGGGAGTAGATCTCGGGCAAGGCCCCCCGGTACGTCGGTCCTCCCGGCCTGGTGGGGATCGTGGACCACTTGGGGTCGTTGTACGGATCGACTTTGGAGTCATTCCCGCTGGCAGTCAGTTTGTGCAGATAGCCGTCGGTCGAGCCGTACCACAGGGTGTCGTCGACGAGCGTCGCGCCGCGAACGGATGCCGGGTTGGCGATCTGCGACGCAACTGTCGCCCCGTCCGTGAAGCTGGTGCCGTCCGTGCTCGTGTGGCCCTTGAACTTGCCGTCCGCAGTGAGCTGCCACAGGGTCCCCGGCAGCGAACCGCTATCGCCCTTGGGCACGTCGGTACCGTCCTGCACCGGGAAAAAGGCGATGCGGGGTCGGAAGTACTCGTAGTCGCCGATGTAATCAGTATCGGAACCGGCGAATACGCCTTGGTCAGTCGCGTACATCGTGTAGACGAACTGGCCGCGGGGATTGCGCCCGGGGTTCCAACCATTCGGCACGCCGGACAGCGGATCCAAGGCCGCGATACCGGCACGCGGTACGGAGCCAGGCCCCGGGCTATCGCGCCCGTCGGTGTTGTTCATCCAGCGTTGATGACCGCCGAGGTAGACGGCGGCGTCCGTGGCAGTGACGCCCCAGAGCGAGTCTCCGCCCGCGGAGCCCTGCCAGCCCTCACGCAAGTCGGTTCCGGGAGCGTCTACTCGCCAGGTTGCCGCGGTATCGCAGAGCGTATTCGCATTGGGACCGCCGGTCGTGGTGGCCACAAAGGTCTCGCCGTCGGGAGCCCACTGGACGCCGCGCATGTAGGAATCGAAGGCCCAGGAGTAGCAGGCGGGGGTGTACCGGTTAGTGGCCCAGTCCGACTTGACGTTCGCTGCGGTCGCCCCAAGATCCAAGACGGCGATCTGATCCCGCGACAACCCATCTGCCTTCTTGAAGTTGCCGACCACGGCTAGGTGCCGTAGATCCGGTGATACGTCGATGGCCTGGACCCCCACGGAGCCCAGGGCGCCGCTGCCGTTGTAGTTGTGGTGTTCGGTCAGGGCCACCCGCATGAAGTCGGTCAGCGTGCCCTTGTCAGCGTCCAACGAAGCCAGGCCGCCTCGCGGTTGACCACCGACAGCGGTGAACGTGCCGCCCACCACGAGCTGGTTGTTCACCAGCGCCATATCGTCGACTGCCGAGTTCACGCCGGGAGCCTTGAAACTGGTGTCGATGGCACCGGTCGCCACATTGAGGAGAAAGACTTTCCCCACCACACCGTTGACGCTCTTGATGGAACCGCCCACCCAGACAGTGCCGGCCTTCTTTCCTGGCAGCAGCGTCTCTACGCGCCCGTCCACCACGGGAGCTGCCGTGGTTACCTGTCCGCTACCAAAGGTGAAGAAGACGAGTCCCTTGCGAGCGATGTCGACGGATGAGCCAGCCTTGCGGACGGTGGTGAAGTCACCGCCCGCGACGACCGTGTCACCCACCTGGGTGATGGCACGGACAGAGCCGTCACGCACCTGTGGGGTCCAGTTGGCCGGGGTCGTGCTGACCACCTTGTTGTGGCTCACCTGGCCGTCGACGCTTTGTGCGGCGCTGGCCGGCGCGATCTGCGGGAGCGCGGCAACCCCCGCCGTCACCGCGAGAGCCGCGGCGGAGACTACTGCGAGTACACGAATGCGAAACATCTGACCCCTTGCCCGAAATTGGCAACACCCCCCCGGGTGTCGCTACTCAGTGTAGGCAGATCAGGGCCGTTTCCGGCAACCCCCAGCATGTGAGCGACATCTCAGTTACTGAGCGTTGATGTTCGCCGTTACACTCCGCGTCCTATCCGGTGAAGCAGCTTCAGCGGAGCCTCCCGCGGAACCACCCCCGCCGCCACCAGGGGCGCAAGCCATGCACGCCATTGCGTGCGGTGCACAGAGCGCGCGTGAGCCGCCGTGGCCCTGGCAGCGGGGTCCTTCAGACATGCTTGCCAATAGGCGATCTGCCCCAATACCCGGGCGTAGCCGCGGGGATCCTGACGGATCTCCGGATGCCGATCAAGCACCCAACGCAACCCTTCGATCTTTGACTCGTAGGCCTGGCTGAAGAACGAAGTACGTCCCCAGCGGACCCGGATCAACGGCTGATCGACCATCCGTACGGGACCCGTTCGCGTTGAGCGCAGCAGCAGGTCCCAGTCTTCGTTCTGACCACCCGGAGCCGACTCGTCGACCATGCCCAGGTCCACCAGGAACGGTCGGCGGAACACCAGGCTTGACGAGTGGACCATGGCCATGCGGGAACGGCACAGCTCCGCGTGGGTAACCCAGTCCCTGCCCGCCAGCCTCACCGTCTCGTGGCCATCGAAGATCACTGTCATGCCGCATGAGACCACCTGTACGTCGGGCCTCCCCTGCATTGCCTCGATCTGTCGCGACAGCTTAGTGACGTCCCAGGTGTCGTCGTCGTCGCAGAACGCCACTACATCGTCTGCTGCAGCCAGAATCCCGGTGTTGCGGGTTCCCGCCAGGCCGTCTGTCCGTGCGTTCGTGAGCACTTCGGCCCGGTACCTTCCGAGCTGACGTCGCAGTTCCTCGTCCGGGGTGGTCCCGTCGAACACCACCAGAATCGTGACCTCACCCGGGTAGTCCTGGCGTCGGACGCTGCGGACGGCTTCCAGCAGCATGTCCGGGCGATCCCGGGTAGGGATGACTGCGGTAACCGGTGGTGGGCTCACGGCGTCCGCCACGGGTAGCCGTAGCGCAGGAGGAGCGGCCAGGTGATGCGGCGGACGGCGCGCGCATCAGTGCCCGCCATCCGTGTGTGCCACTTGGTGTCCGGATGCAGGCGGGTAGGGCCTACGGCGAAGCGCATGGGATTCCCCGCGGCCGTGTGATCCACCTCCAGATCCACGTACCCGGCAGCCACCTCCGAGCGCAGTTGGGCGGAGGGCACAAGGCCTAAGCGGCCTGCTATTCGTTCGACCGTGCCCGCCGGATCCGACATCATGTCTTCATAGCGGACGACTAGTCGTCTGATGCCGGCCAATCCGAGCGCGCCGAACCCGGCGTTGTGGATCGTCCAGGACGCTGCGCTCTGGGTCGCCGTGTACCGGGGCATCAGGACCGTCCCGCCAGTGATCTCGGGTCGGGGAACCCGTGTGGACCAGGAGTGGGCCACCCCGCGTGGATCCCGGATGATCTGCAGGACCACCACGTCGAGCGAGGGGTCACGGCGGAGTGCGAAGGGCAGGGACACCTGCTTGCTGGAGTCGATCACGATCCCCGCCTTTGTCACTTCCGACATGGCCCGGTAGATCCGGCCGTACGTCGTCGCGTACTCAGTGGTCTGTGACCGGAACCGACTGTCGGGAGAGGCCACCAGTTCAGGAATTCGCAACGCACGGTCCACTCGCCGCTTCAGGTATTTCATGCGCTCGGGGTCAACCCCGTCCCAGCCGCCAAAGGCTTCCCGACCGGCCCGGGTCCACACCTCGCATTCGTGGAAGGGCAAGCGGCATCCGCACAGTTGATTCTCAGCAACACCCCGCTGCCAAAGATGCATGACTTCGCCCATCGCCGTCACGCCGTCCAACCGTGCGAGCACACGCTCCACGAGAGTGGTTCCGCTGCGGCCGGCGCCGCCGATGAAGAGAACCCGAGTCATCGGTCTGCTCCCTTGCGTATTCCGACCAACTGCAGTTGATCGCGGAAACGAACGCACCCGGCAGCCATGATTGCGGCGCCGGCTACGAGGCTGATGGCCGCCGTTGCCCACGAGGCGCCCCAGGCGGTGACGACGATCGCCGGAACAACCCCGAATGACATTGCGCAGATTAGATAGGCGATACCCGATGACAGGGCCAAAGGGGAGATGTGCACCCTATGCCGGATCTGGAGCATCGGTAGCCCGTTCTTGACCGCTAGTGCAGCTGCCCATCCGAGGGCCGCCCCAGTGAGTCCGATGATGGGAATCAGCCACAGGTCTAGGACCACCATGACGACGAGGGCCAGGAGATGATTCATCAGTGCCAAGCCGGACCCTCCCGACATGAGGAGCACCACATCCACCAGTCCCACGCCCGTGGCAAACAGCATCGCTATCGCGAGGATTCGTACGGTCAAGATCCCATCCTGATAGCCCGAGCCGAAGATCTCCATCACCTGGGGCGCAAAGGCCAAGGCCATGAGCAGTACAGGCCACGTGAGAAGAACCAGCCACCCGGTGGAGACCTGGAAGAGTGCCGCGATCCGTGGATGATCGGATACTGCATTCGCCTCGGCGATGCGCGGTTGAAGGACCGTGCTGATCGCCTGGTTGCCCATTTGGGCCACGACCACGAACCGCGTGGCGGCCACATAGACCGCGGCAGGAGCCACGCCGGCGATGGCTGCCACGAGGATGATGTCAAGGCGCTGGAGCATCACCTGGATGCCCGTGGTCACGGCTCGTGGCCCGGTATAGCGCCAGAACGAGGATGCTCGAGCGTCACTTCGGATGTGGATCCAGCCGGGCGCCGACCGGGATCCCAGGGTCATGAACCACGCCAGCGCGGCGACCGCCAGGGGGATGAAGGCCAACCCCCACATTCCGCTGATCCACGCCGGGCCGACCATCGTCACGCAGAGGATGATCAGAACCGCCTGAAGAATCGGCCGACAGAAGCGGTCGATAACGATCGTCGGCGCCACGTACCCAAGTCCCAGGGAAGCGCTGTTGGCCACCTCGGTGATGACCGCCAATGGCAGCATGACCGCCAGCACCCGCAGCGACGTCACGAGTTCGGGATTGGTGGTCGCCACGGGCCCGAGGACCAAGGGCGCTGCTATCCACAGTCCCACAGCAGCCGCGACACTGGTCACCGAGATTGGCGCCACAGCTATGACGAGGTACGGCCGCAACTGGGTCAATTGGCCGCGAGCGCGCAACTGGCTGAGGAAGTACACGAGGCCGGTGGTGACCCCCAGTTCGGCAAGGACCATCAGCACCAGGAACCAACTCTGTCCCGTCGCGAAAGCGCCGAGCAGGTCCTGGGAGATCGTCCGGGCCAGATAGATGACCATGCCGATGTTCACGGTTGCGGACACCGCCGCGCCCGCGAGGCTCACTGCGGAGCTGCGCAGAACGGTTCCCTCGTCGGGCCCGCTCAGAACCGGGTTACTGGTCACCGGCGCCACGAGGGGGTCCAGCCCAGCCACTGGGCCAGGTCCTCGTCAAACGGAACGTAGTACTCCGTCAGTCGATGACGTAACGACTCCGTCATCGGGGGTCGGGGACGTGCGTTGTGGCGCTCGAAGTTCGGGTAGTCGCCGCGGGGGAGGTTCAGGAACTCCAGAACACCGTCGTATGCGGGCTCGGGCTCCGTGAAGAACTGGTGACTGTCCACTACGAGAATCCGCTCGCGCCCGAGAGCTGCTTCCAGGGCCCTCAGGCCGTCGACATACTGGCCACGCGTTCGGTAGGCCTGATGCCGGTGGGCGTGGCTCTCGTAGGAGGGTTCAGCTCGCATGCGTTCCACCTCACCTTCCAGCCGTTGGTCCTCCTCGGCCAGGGCCTGATCGAAGGGAAGGTCCTCGAAGCCGCGCGCAGTCTCGTGGGCGTGGGCGGAGAACGCTCGCTCCACCGGGTCCCGAATCAGGACCAGGACCCGGGCATCCGGTAGCGTTTGGGCGATCCGCTGCGGGGCGAGCGGGTGGAACATGTAGTACGGGCTCGATTCGAAGGTCTGCACCCTCGAACCAACCCGGCGAGCCTGACGAGTCGCTGTTGACCGCAGGGGGAAATGAGAGCGATACCAGGCATCCGACTTGTCGTAGTGCACGTCGAAGTAGTGAACGCCTTTGTGGAGGACGGGCTTCAACACGGCGGGGTGTTGCGACAGTGTGCGATACATCGACGTGGTGCCGCATCGTTGACCCCCCACGATCAGGAAGTCCGGGTCCATGCGCCGTCCGGCACTGAGTCGGCCGAACATGCGGGAGCCTTCGAGCACCACGGGCTTCACGGACTCGGGCACCGCCCTGCCCCAGCGAGTCGCACTCATCACAACGCCCCTTCGGTGTTATCCAGGCTCGACTCGAGGGTCGGCTGCAGCCATTCATCGACCAGCGCGATGGGTCGCCCGAACGAGCGCTGCCCGTCTGCGACGGTACGCGCCGCAAGCGCGATGGCGTAGGAACCGACGATGAGCCGAGCCTCTTCCACCGGGATGCCCTGCTCCCGCAAGACTACGACTGCAGCTCGTGTGGCATCGATCACCGCTTCCTTGACACTGCGATGGTCACTGAGTCGGCGTTGCACCTGCCAATGAACAATATCGAATCCCACCGGGGAATCGCTGGTGAAGCGCTCCCAGTCCCAGGCCTCGACGCCCATGCGGGACCGCCGGGTGTTCCAGGGGGAGAAGTCGCCGTGGCTTCGGCCCACGTTCACCTGAGCCGAAGCGCTCCTGAGCCAACGCTCCCAGGCGGCACATACCATATCGCGATCGGGACCGAGGGGAAGACCGGCGACGGCAACAGCCAATCGTTGGGCCCACGTACTGGTGCTCAACTCCACTGGCTGCCCCGGACCACTCAAGGACAATGCGATCTCAACTGCCTCCGCGTCGGTGAGACGACGAGATCCACCCTCGGTGGAACCAGGCAGGACCGTCTGGGCAGTGAAGACGTGGTTGCCCACCTCACCATGAGTTAGGAGGCGAGGAACGGTCACTCCGGTGGGGGGCTGCGCTGCAAACGCTTCCAGGGCGCAACGCTCACGGTCGAGGAGTTGGTCGGTCAAGGGATCGACACCTACCTTCACGACGGCCAGGGCGGTGGTGTCCCGCATGACCAGAGCCACCGGCTTGCGATTGGCCCTGGGGGTTCCCATGTGAATCACCGGTACACCGTCGAGCCCCGCCGCCTGTACCGCCTCAAGCACGGATTCGGCTTCGGGTTCGAGGCTCGTTGGCAGAAGGGAAACCGCGCGGACTCGGGTCGCCAGCTCCGCGGCACGAGAAGCCATAGTGCCGCCCTCAGCGGTGAAGAGGCCGAGCGCCCGAGCCCCTGAACGGCCATGTCCGCGCGGAACCAAATACCGGGGGTGGCGCCCAGGTGGGAGCCCAATGAAGCGAGTCACGAGCTGGACGACTCTCTGGCGGCGAGTGTGAGGGCCGCGAGCGACAGTATGAGCATCAGCATGGGAGTGACCATCATGTCGTAGTAGAGAGTCATCACCATCCCCAGTGCGACAGAAACCCAGCCAGCACCCACCAGGAGTGTGCTGGGTCTGCGATAGCGGATCAGGTTGGTGAGGAACATCCCGTAGAACAGTGCGGCACCGGCGATGCCCTGACAGATCAGCACCAGCCAGAGCTGCCCGTTTTGACCTAATGGCGTGTTGCCGCAGTTCATGCAGTCTGGCGATTGGGACACGGCGATGGACTGAGCGCTGCCCAAGGCATCCCGAGTGGACCCGAAGCCTACTATCGGTGAGGCGGCGATGGTGTCGATCGCTCGCTCGGTGGTGAACTCACGGATCCGATTGGACTGCGGGTTGTCCAACCTCTCGGAGATCAAGGCTCCGAGCGGAGACATCAGGACAGTTGCGACCACGAGGGCGCCCGCTGCAGCCAGAGGTACGAGGGCTCCGTGCATTCCGGAGCGGGCGAGCTGAATCACGGTCAGGGCGGCCGCGAGCCCGAGGGCGATCCAGAGTCCCCGGTTGACCGACCAGACCACGGGGATGACGGCAGCGACCAGGACCAACACGCCGAGCAGGCGGCGCCCACCGGTAGGCCGCACCACCCAGGAGGCAACGAACCATGGAAGCAGCAGGGCAAGATTGGCGCCCCACATGTTCGTGTATCCAAACGGTGCAGCAGGGCGGCCCAAGTCATATCCCAAGAAGTCCTGGACCTGCGCTGCCGATGGGTGCACCATGCTGGCGATCCACGGGTTGCTGCGCAGGCCGTCGGGCAGCAGAAACTCCACGGGGGACGTGAAGGAGAACGTCGGCCAAACGACTCCCAGGAGCCCTCCTGCCACCGTGTACACGAACAGCAGTCCGAGGAGCCATGACAAACGCTCGGCCCGCGGCTTGCGACCGCTGTCGTTGACGACATACAGCAGGATGATGGTCAGGGCCAGATACTGGCTCACCCTGAAGACGGCGACGAGTAGTCGGCTGCTGGCCGGATCGGCTACCACCCCAGCAGGGTTGACGCCGAGCAGCAGGAGGCTGCCACCAACCCAGAGGAGGAACAGCAGCCACCATCCGAAGGCGAGGGGAACCACCGCGCGGCGGCGACGAATCAGCGACACCGCCATGGGAATAGCGATCAGCTGGATGATCCAGGAGCCCAGCCCAAGTACCCACCACACGGGGTAGAGCGCGATGAGCAGAAAGATCAGGTTCCTCCCGCGGTTCCCCGTCGATTCCCGCGACAGGTGCCGATCGAGGAGGGCGGCAGGTTGCGCACTCATTGCGATGGATCCGAGGCCCCCATGGAGGACTTGCCGTCGGCCCGGGCGAGGCCCACGATCGCCAGAATGGGAATGTCGTGCTGTTCCATCGCATCCACCAGCGCCCGGACCTGGGTGGCGCCGACCAAGCCCAGTCGCACTGCGACTATCGTCGCGCCGGAGAGGCGCGCGGCCTCCAGCCGGTCAAGCTCCGCTGCGCTTCCGTCGGCGACCACGACAGTGGTGGTCGGGCCCGACGAGTCGGACGTCTGTGAGCTCGACGAGAGGGACCCTGCGACACCCAGACGGTTCAGCGCAGCGACCAATTGTTGCGGCATTTCCCCTGGGCTGTCGGGCCCGACCCCCACCACCGCGACAGTGTCGAATCGGGCCTGGCCACCTTCCCGAACCAGATCCAAGGCGAGGGTGCGGAGACCGGAGTTGGCGCCACCAGAGAAGTCCTCGGACAAGGAGACTGTGGGCACGTGGCTGAATGCCCTGCGCAAGTCATCTGACGTTGATACCACCGCGTTGCGACGCTCTCTGATCGCTGCCATAACGAGCCCGACCAGCAGACCCAACAGCGCTCCCGACGCGACGAGAACGGTTCGCTTCGGGCTGACTGGGCCTTCGGGCGTGGGGGGTGCCTGAATGATCCGTCCCGGGTTGATCGTTTCCGCCTGCAACTGCTGCTGCTCCTCCTGCAGGCTGGCCAGCGTGGAGGACAGCACAGTGCGACGAGCCAGAGCGTCCGGGTTGTCGCCTTCTCTGCGAAGCGCCGCCAGCTCCCTGTTCAGTTCCTTGACTCGAGTCTCGAGTTGCGCCGACTGTGCCGCCACGAAGTCCCGTTCCGCCTGGATTCGATTCTCCAGGTAGGCGTCCGCTGCAGCTTGCGCCCCCACCTGTGCCTGGTCGGCCGAGGATGCGGAGTACGTCAGATCGAGTACGGCCGTGTTCGGCGGAACGCTCACGGTAAGCCGGTCGGCGGTTTCCTTCGGCGATTCGCCCGTCCCCGCTTTCGTGGCGATGATCGTGGCGACCTCAAGTGAAGTAGCGATCTGCGCCTCGGTGTCGAGGTTCACCAGTCCGGTCGTCCGACCGTTTTCCACAGGGCCTGTATCTGCTTCCACGGGGGCGACCAAGACGCTGGCCGTGGCTGCATACGTCTTCGGCGCCACGAAGTAGGCCGCCAGGCCGGTGAGCAATCCGATCAGAGTGGTGGTGATCAGCAGACGCCAATGACGGGTGACGACAGCCCAGTAGTCATCGAGATAAGCGGTCGTAGGTGTCACGGGCTCCCTCGTTCCGGATCTCGTACTGGTCGTGCGGGCACCGTTACAGCGTAGGCTGTTCCACATCGCCGCGGCCACGCGGAACTGTCGCCGACGCTCGGGTTCTAGGTGCGGAGGTGCGATGCGCACGCCGATGCTCCTGGCATGTCTTGTCGCGGCAGTACTGCTCGCCGCGTGTGCTTCAACGCCCGGAGCGGTCACGCCGCAAGGACAATCGCCGACCTGCACGCCGGGTGAACTTCGGCCCGACGCCTCTTTGGTGCCGACCTGTGGCGTGTGGTGGGGCGTTGCTCCTCGAGTCTTCACACCCGACCAGGGGCCAACCGGGTTTCGTCGGCTGGAGCGCGAAACGGGACAGCGATTCAACCTTTATCGCGCATACGCCAGCGGCGATGATCTCTTCCCGAGCAGGCGGGAGGTGGGCCTGACCCAGGCCGCTGATCCGGTAACCCTCTTCTTCAGTTGGAAGGTTGGTGAGGGGATGACGTGGGCTGACGTCGCTGCCGGATCCGCCGACACGCGCATCGACAGAGAGGCCCAGTGGTTGCAGTCGACCCTCGCGGCAACTCCCTTCTTTCTGGCCATCCACCACGAACCCGAGGATGAGGTGGACGCTACCCCGGGCTCGGGGATGACGGCCGGCGACTACGTACGGATGTACCGGCACACCGTTGACCGTTTGCGCGAGGCGGGAGTGGGCAATGCGGTGTTCGTCTGGAGCCTCATAGGTCTGCCTCGATGGCTCACGCAGCCGTGGTTCCCACAGCTGTACCCGGGACGCCGCTGGGTTGACTGGATCGGGTGGGATCCGTACGTCGTGGCGCCGGTGGGGACAGCCGCGGCCTGGCCGGGACCGGACTTCGCGACCCTGATGAACCGGAAGGACGGTGCCGCGACCTCGAACTTCCCAGGGGTCTACGACTTCCTCCTGCGGCGTTTCCCCGACACTCCACTGATGCTGAGCGAATGGGGAGTCCTTGCTCCCGCGGATGACGTCGATGTCACCCTTCGGTTCCTCGAATCGGTCCCGTCGCAGCTCGCTCGATTCCCTGCCATCCGCGGCTTCGTCTGGTTCGACACGCCGTTCGATCAGGTCGGTCAGTACGGACTCAGCAGCGATGTCACGCGGTCCACGGAACTGACCCAGGCCTTTCGAGTCATGGCGCACTCAGTCCTTGGCCAACACTCCTGGCAAGGCGAGAGCGCCCCCTTCACCTGAAGGGCGTACACCCACGGGCCGGACCTCAAGTCGGTGCCGTCCTGACCCGAAGCCCCCTGCAAGTCAGAGAAAGCACTTGCAGGAGTCCCGATGGACGTTGTGGCTACGACGGGGATTCGGCGGCTGGTTCCCGCAATGCGGGCGTGGGTCGGATTGCTGGTGAGCATCCTGATCCTGGCGCCCTTCGGACCCGGCCGAGCCGCGGCCGCAACGTCTTCGTGTGATCCTTCGGGTGCGGTGTTTGATCGGGCGTTGGTGCCGTCGTGTGGGGTGTTGTGGGGGGTGGCTGCGGGGGCGTTCACGGCGGATCAGGGGCC
>WBZL01003806.1_pt1 | contig 13552 bp, 15 predicted proteins | sample 5204291 | NCBI WGS metagenome assembly WBZL01 (sample SAMN12344345, study PRJNA552823) | activated sludge metagenome | biome: Activated sludge suspended growth; feature: Nitrification reactor; material: Wastewater; isolation source: activated sludge from nitrification reactor of wastewater...
CGTTCAGGTGAACGCCGCGCCCCGAGCGGGTCTCTGAGCGGCCCCTGGGGTGGGAGAGGGAGCACGGCCAGCGCCGCGCCGACGTAGAGCAGACCGGCGAGCAGGAGCGTCGGGACGTCGGCGGCGAGGACGGACGCGGCGGGCGTGGAGGCGCCGAACAACACCGCAGCAGCTGCGCAACGCAGGGCACCGGTCCGATGCACGGCCCACTCTGGCACGGGCGCGCCGGCCACCTCGCCACCGCCCACCCGAGACCGCCGCTCGACCCCGGCGCCGCCGACACCCCCACGTTGGGTGCATGGACATCAGTGCCAGGGGGTAGCAACAGGCCCGTGTTCGGATCGCTGTACTGCGGCATGGTCGGCTGCCGGTGGGAGAACCGCCGGGGCTACGACTGGTGCCCGCGCTGCCAGGCGGTGTCGTGGCACGTCGTCCACGGGCCCCGGCGGCGCCGGACCCTGCAGACGTCGGTCCTGGCCGTCGCCGCGCTCCCGGCGGCGCTGCTGAGCTGGGCGGGTGCCCACGAGGGCTCCGACCTCTTCGCCGACGAGATCGCCTGACCGGACGTCCCCGGGGCGGGCCGGGCCGGCAGGCGGGGGGACGTGCCGGGCTCGTCACCCGGCCTACGTGCCGGAGGCCGTCACGACGAGCACACCGAGGGCGAAGCCGCCGACGGTGCCGAGGACCGCGACGACCATCGCCACGGCGCCGCGGGGCTCCTTCTTGGACAAGGCGATGCCGGCCAGCACCAGCGCCGCAGGGCCGAGCACGATGGGCAGGACCAGCAGGGCGATGCAACCCAGGGCGATGGCCCACGTCGAGAAGCGGTTGGCCGGCGCCGGCGGCGGCCCTGCCGGGGGCGGACCCCACGCGGGTGGCGCCAGGGGCCCGCTGGCGTGCGGCGGCGGGACGTGGGAGAACGGCGCCGGCGGGGCGTCGGGGGCCACGGCGGCGCCGCAGGTCGAGCAGTAGCTGCGTCCCTCCTGCACCTCGTGCCCGCAGTTCCCGCAGGTCATCGTTCGCCTCCCGACCGGCCCTGCGCCGGATCGTACCGGCCCCACCGGGGGGCGCCGCCGGTTGCGTCCGCACCCCCCGGGGTCACCTACGCTCGCCTTCCGCTCCCGAACCCCCGCCGCAGGAGGCCCTCCCCATGACCCAGTCCGGACCCGACGACGCCGTGCGCGACCTCGTGCACCGGGGCACCGTGACGGTGCCGCCGGCAGCGACGCTGCGTGACGCCGCGGTGGTGATGGAGCGGGAGGAGGTGGGCGCCGTGGTGGTCGTGGCCGAGGGCCGGGCCGCCGGCGTGCTGTCCGAGCGCGACATCGTCCGCGCCGTCGCCAACGGGGAGGACGTGGACGACGTCCGCGCCGAGGACGTCATGGCGGTGGACGTGGTCACCATCGGCCTCGACGCCACCGTCACCGAGGCGGCCGACGTCATGGAGGCGGGCAACATCCGCCACCTGCCCGTCACCGACGACGACAAGGTCGTCGGCATGGTGTCGATCCGCGACATCCTCGCCGCACACCGCGCCTGAGGCGCGAGCCGCCGCTCGGGCGAGCCGAGGGTCAGGTCCCGGGCTGCTCCACCCGGGACACCCCGGTGAAGGTCAGGACGTAGAGCTCACCGTCGGGGCCCTGTCCGAACGAGACCAGGGTGCTGTCGACGGCATCGCCGAGGTCGCCGATCACCGAGGACCCGTCCGGGCTCATGCTCGACAGCGTGCCCGTGCAGAAGTCGCCGAACACGTACTGGCCGACGAGGCCCGGGATGGCGCTGCCCCGGTACACGTACCCGCCGATGATCGAGCAGCCTGTGATGCCGCTCGGCGACGGCGGGCTGTTGTCGTGGGGGTAGGCGAAGGTCGGTGCGGTGTGGTTGCCGGGCACGTGTGTGTTCCCGTTGAAGGTGTCGGGTCCCTCCATCAGGCTCCAGCCCAGGTTCGCGCCGCGGCCTCGGGCGTTCGGCCCGCTGTTCGGGAGCACGTCGACCTCCTCCCAGACGTCCTGGCCGACATCGGCCACGATGAGGTCCCCGGTCTGGGCGTCGAACGAGAACCGCCACGGGTTGCGCACGCCGTAGAGCCAGATCTCCGGGCGGCGGGGCGCCTGGCCCACGTACGGGTTCGTGGGCGGCGACCGGTACGGGCGGGTCGCGGTCGGCGCCGGGTTGATGCGCAGGATCTTGCCGAGCAGCACCTGGCGGTTCTGGCCGTTCCCGTTGGGGTCGTTGGCGCCGCCGCCGTCGCCCACGGCGATGTAGAGCTTGCCGTCGGGGCCGAAGGCGATGTCCCCGCCGTTGTGGTTGCCGAAGGGCTGGTGGCGGATGCTCAGCACCTTGCGCCGTGACCCCGGCACGATCTGGGGCACCCCGTCGACGTCCTCGACGGTGTACTCGACGATCCGCAGGTTGCCCCGGATGTTGGTGTGGTCGAGGTACAGCCGGTCACCGGTCGGGTTGAAGGTCATCCCGAGCAGCCCCCCCTCGCCGTCGGTGCCCGTGAAGCCCGAGATGTCGAGCAGCGGGGTCGGGTCCAGGGTGACGGTGTCGCCGCTGACCTCGAGGTGGCGGACCTGGCCGGCGCGCGTGGCGACGAAGAGGTCGTCGCTACCGGGCCACGTCGCCATGGCGATGGCGCCCGGCAGCGACACGACCGGCGCGAGGGCGATGACGGGACCGCCCTCGGGGGGAGCCTCCTGCGCGCCGCTGGGCGCCGTCCCGGTCAGGGCCAGCGTGGCCGCGGCGGTGGCCGCGACGAGCGCGGCGCCGAGGCGTCGGGACGTCGTGCGGTGCGTGCGGGCGTGCGGGTTCCGGCCGTGCGACATGGGGGCCAGCCTACGCGTGGCCCCCACGTCGACCCCGCTAGGGAACGTTCGGATCGAGCCGGGAGACGGTGCCGTTGCCCAGGAGCGCGTACAGCTCGCCGTCGGGGCCCTGCCCGAACGACTGGAGCTGGCCCGCCGGGATGCTCACCCCGATGCTGCCGATCGACGTGGTCTCACGCGGGCCGCCGACGACGATCCCCCCGACCCGGCCGGAGCAGCGGTCGGCGTACAGGTAGGTGCCCTGCAGGGACGGGATCGCGGCGCCGCGGTAGACGTAGCCACCCATGATGGCGCACTCGCCGCCCTGGTGGGGATAGGTGAAGGTGGGCCGGGTGTGGTTGTTGGGCTCCCTGGCGCCGTTGAACGGGGCCGTGCCCTCCATGCGGATCCAGCCGAGGTTGGCGCCGCGACCGGCGTTGAGGCCGTCGCTGTCCGCCAGCAGCACGTTCAGCTCCTCCTGGGCGTGCTCGCCCACGTCGGGCAGGTAGAGGTCGCCGGTGGCCGAGTCGAACGAGAACCGCCACGGGTTGCGCAGGCCGTAGGCCCAGACCTCGGCGCGGCGGGGGGACTGGCCCACGAACGGGTTGCCGAGCGGGTTGCGGTACGGGCGGGTGGCGCTGGCCCGCGGGTTGATGCGCAGGATCTTGCCCAGCAGCGAGGTGCGGTCCTGGGCGGGGTTGACCACGTCCGGGACGTCGTCGTTCGGGTCGTCGATGGCGACGTTGTCCCCGTCGCCGAGGGCCAGGTAGAGGCGCCCGTCGGGACCGAAGGCCACGTCACCGCCCTTGTGGTAGGAGGGGGGCTGGCGCACCGCGAGCACGACCCGGCGGGTGCCGAGGTCGACCGTCGCACCGTCCATCGTGTACTCGACGAGGCGGTTGTCGGCGTGGGCGTTCGTGTAGTGGACGTAGAGGCGCTCGCCCGTGGGGTCGAAGGCCAGCCCGAGCAGGCCGCCGCCCTCGCTCAGGCTGACGTACCCGCTGATGTCGAGCAGCGTCGTGACCGTCGCGGTGTCGCCGGTGACCGCGAGCTCCCGGACGAGGCCGCCGCGCTCGGCCACGAAGAGGTGGGTCGAACCGGTGCGGGTGGCGAGGGCGATCGGGCTCGTGAGCGTGGCGATCGGTGTCAGCGTGGCCGGCGCGACGCCCTCCGGCGCGGGCTGGGCCGCGGCCGGCCCGGTGGGGAGCACCGCGGCGGTGCCGAGCAGCGCCACGGCCAGGCCGAGCGCCCGGAGGGTGTGGCGGGGGCGCGGGTGGGTAGAAGCACGAGCGGGCATCGCAGCAGGTTAGGGCGAGCGGCCGGGGTGATCCGCGCGTGCGACATGTGTCACTTGTGACACATGTCCGTAACGAAACTGCAACATTTGGGGTCACAGCCGGGTAGCAAGGGAGCGCCCCAGCGGACGGGGCTGTCCCTGTACCCCCACAGGAGGTTCCCACCCCCTCGTGTCCCCCCTACGCCGCATCATCACCGTCGTCGCGCTCGTCGTGGCGGCGATGTCCGTGAGCGCTTCGTGCTCCGCCTCGCAGGTCCAGACCTGGTTCGCCGCCCGCGGCACCCCGGTCTCGGACGCCAAGGCGAACCAGATCGCCGAGTACCTGACGATCTGGGAGGCGCAGAACCGTGCGCTGCTCGCCTACCTGGCGGCGGTCCAGGCCTCCTCGGTCCCCAACGAGGCCGGCTGGGACCGCGTGGCGGCCTGCGAGTCCGGTGGCAACTGGGCCATCAACACGGGCAACGGCTACTACGGCGGACTGCAGTTCAGCCTGAGCACCTGGCGGGCCTACGGCGGCGCCGGCTACCCGAACCAGCAGAGCAAGGCGGAGCAGATCCGCGTGGCCGAGCGGGTCCGGACCCAGTCCGGCCTCGGCCACTGGCCGGTCTGCGGCTCGCGCTTCTAGGCGACCCGACCGCCGGCCCCGCCGGCGACCGCTGCTCCGACGAGGGCCCCACCTGCGGGTGGGGCCCTCGTCGCGCCCGGGCTCGGATCGGCCCTTGCGACGGTGCGCCTCCCGTGGCAGCGTGCGCACGCTCCCCCCTGCACCCGCCGCCCGGCGCTCCCGCGCGCCGCGCCCAGCCAGGAGCCGTGCCCATGGGGCCCACCACCGACCACGACGACAAGATCCTCGGGCGCGTCCGCGCCCTGCTGGCCAAGGCCGAGTCCACGCCCTACCCGGAGGAGGCCGAGGCCCTCACCGCCAAGGCGCAGGAGCTCATGGCCCGCCACTCCATCGACGCGGCCCTGGCGGCCGCAGGCGCCGATCCGAGCCACCGCGGCACCCCCGAGCGCCGCCGCGTCGTGGTCCCCAACCCCTACGTGACGGCCAAGGTCCACCTGCTGAGCGTCGTGGCCCGCGCCAACCGCTGCGAGGCGGTCTGGATGAAGCACGAGCAGGTGGTGTTCCTGTTCGGCTACCCCGTCGACCTCGAGGCCGTGGACCTGCTGTTCACCTCGCTGCTCCTGCAGGCCACGGCCGCCGCCCTGTCGGCGGGCTCGCAGGTCGACGCCTGGGGCCGTTCGCGCACCCGCTCGTTCCGCTCCTCGTTCCTCGTGTCGTTCGCGGCGCGGATCGGCGAGCGCCTCGAGGAGGCGACCCGGCACGCCGTCGACGAGGCGGTCGCGGCGGGCGACGGGGCGGACGGTGGTGGTGGCGGCGGCGCCCTCCTGCCGGTGCTGGCCGACCGGGCCGAGTCGGTCCGGTCCGCCCGTGACGAGGCCTTCCCCCGCGTGCGGCGGACCACCACCCGGGTCACCAACGGCGCGGGCTGGCAGGCGGGTCGCGACGCCGCCGAGCGGGCCTCGCTCACCGGCCAGACCGAGGTGGGCGGCCGGCGCCGCGCCCTCGACCCCTGACCACGCCGCCGGCGGCGCCCGGCGCAGCGCAGGGTCACGGCACCGGCACGGACCGGTTCACCGGCCGCGCCACTCGGGATCGCGGCCCTCGGAGGCCGCCGCCCGGCCCTCAGCGGCGTCCTCGGTGGCCGCCGCCACCCGCCGCATGGTCTCACCGAAGCGCACCGCCTCGGCGAAGGGCAGGCGCTGGCCGCGCCACGCCACCTCCTTGGTGGCCCGGGCGGCGAGCGGCGCCGCCCGGCAGAGCGTCCCGGCCCACGCACGGGCCTCGGCCAGCAGCTCGTCGTGGGGGACGACCCGCCAGGCCAGGCCCATCTCGTGGGCACGGGCGGCGTCGACCGTCTCGCCGGTGAGCAGCAGCTCCATGGCGTTGGCCCACCCGATGCGCCCGGGTAGGCGCAGGGCGCCGACGATGGTGGGGACGCCGATGCGCACCTCGGGGTAGGCGAAGGTGGCCCGGTCGGAGGCGATCACGAAGTCGCACGCGGCCACCGCCGTCAGCCCGTAGCCGATGCAGGGCCCGTTGACCGCGGCGATGGTGGGCTTCCAGATCTCCCAGCCGCTCTCGAACGAGTTGTGGGTCGGGATCTCCCAGAACGAGCCGGGGAAGGTGCCGGTCGAGCCGGCGCCGTCGCGCAGGTCGGCGCCGGCGCAGAAGGCCCGGCCGGCGCCGGTCACGATGGCCACCCACGCGTCCTCGTCCTCGTGGAAGCGCCGCCACGCCGCGTTCAGGGCGTCGCGCATCTCGCCGTTGATGGCGTTGAGGCGCTCGGGCCGGTCGTAGGTGATGGTGACCACGTGCCCGTCCTGGACGTAGCCGACCGGGCCGTGCCCGCCGGTGGTCGTGCCGTCGCCCGCCTGCGCCCCCTCATCAGCCATGGCGCCGACCCTACGCCGCCGCCACCGGGCCGGGACCGCCGCCCGGCGGGCGCGTACGGTGGCGCCCATGAGCATCGACCGGGGGCGGCTGGCGGACCTGCGCGTGCGGGAGGAGGCCGCCTTCCGTGATGCCCACCCCCGCTCGGCCGAGTTGGCCGCGGCGGCGGGTGAGCACCTGCTCGGCGGCGTGCCCATGAACTGGATGGCCCGGTGGCCGGGGGCGTTCCCCCTCTTCGTGGCCGAGGCCGAGGGCTCCCGGTTCACCGACGTCGACGGCCACACCTACGTCGACCTCTGCCTCGGCGACACCGGCGCCATGACCGGCCACGCCCGCCCCTTCGTCACCGAGGCACTCGCCGCCCAGGCCCCCAAGGGCCTCACCACGATGCTGCCCACCGAGGACGCCATCTGGGTCGCCGGCGAGCTCACCCGACGCTTCGGCCTCCCGGTCTGGCAGCTGGCCATGACCGCCACCGACGCCAACCGCTTCGCCCTGCGGCTCGCCCGCCACCTCACCGGGCGGCCCAAGGTGGCGGTGTTCGACTGGTGCTACCACGGCACCGTCGACGAGACCTTCGCGGTGCTCGACGACGATGGGCGGGTCGTGCCGCGGCCGGGCAGCACCGGGCCGGCGGTCGACCCCGCCGAGACCACCGCCGTCGTGCCCTTCAACGACGTCGCCGCGCTCGAGGCGGCGCTGGCGGGCGGCGACGTGGCCTGCGTCCTGGCCGAGCCCGCCCTCACGAACATCGGCATCGTCCTGCCCGCCCCCGGCTTCCACGACGACCTGCGCCGCCTCACCCGGGACGCGGGGACGCTCCTGATCATCGACGAGACCCACACCATCTGCGCCGGCCCCGGCGGGTACACCGCGGCCCACGGTCTCGACCCCGACCTGCTCACCATCGGCAAGCCCATCGGCGGCGGCGTGCCCGCCGCGGCGTACGGCATGACCCGCGACCTCGCCGACCGCCTGGCCGCCTTCGTGGCCGACCCCGAGACCGACGTGAGCGGCATCGGCGGCACCCTCACCGCCAGCGCGCTGGCCACCAGCGCCATCCGGGCCACGCTGAGCCACACCCTGCGCGACGAGGACTACGCGGTCACCGTCCCCCTCGCGGCCCGCTGGGCCGACGGCGTGGCCGGCGTCATCGAGGACCACGGCCTGCCCTGGCACGTGCAGCAGCTGGGCTGTCGGGCCGAGTACTGGTTCTGCCCGCCGCCCCGCGACGGCGCGGAGGCCGCCGCCGCGGTCGACCACGAGCTCGACTCGCTCATGCACCTCTACGCGCTCAACCGGGGGATCCTGCTCACCCCGTTCCACAACATGGCGCTCATGGCGCCGACCACGACCGGGGCCGACGTCGACCGCCACACCGAGGTCTTCGCCGCCGCGGTGGCCGAGCTCGCCGGCCCGGCGGGTGGCGGGTAGCGCGTTGGCCCGGCTCGTCCCGCGGCGCCGCCGCGTCGCCGTCGAGGGGCGGGGCCGGCGCCTCACCATGCGGGCCAACCTCCGGTTCGGCCTCGCCACGCTCCTCGGCGCCACCCTCGAGTACATCTACCTCGTGCGGGTCAACCCGCCGGCGGCATCGGTCGAGGACGAGCTGCCGACCATCCTCGCGGTCATCGCCCTGGTGCTCGTGGTCAGCGCGGTGGACGGCATCTTCCACATGCGCCACCTGCTCCGGCCGGTCGAGGCGTGGCTGACCGAGGACCGCCCCGCCACGCCTGAAGAGCGTGAGCAGGTGCTGCGGCTGCCGTGGAACATGGTCACCCGCTCCTACCTGCACTGGGTGCTGACCGCGGTGGCGTTCGCGATCGTGATGGCGGCCCTCGGCTCGCCCCGGCTGGCCGTCGGGCGGGTGGTGCTCGCGCTGCTGGTCGGCGGCGTGATCACCTGCGCCATCGGCTACCTCCTCATCGAGCAGGAGCTTCGGCCCCTCACCGCCCGGGCCCTGAGCGACGTGCCGCCGAGCCGCACCCGCCGCCTCCCGCTCACCATCCGGCTGCTGTTCGGGTGGGCCGTGGGCTCCGCGCTGCCCGTGCTCGGCATCCTCCTCGTCCTGGTCGGCCCGCGGGACGTGTCGGGCAACCTCCGCATCTCGGTCACCTTCCTCTGCCTCGTGGTGCTCGTCGCCGGCGGCCTGTTGATGTGGGCGACGGCGGGTTCGGTCGCCGAGCCGCTCGAGGACCTGCGCGACGCGCTCGACGAGGTGGGGGAGGGCGACCTCGACGTCACCGTGGCGGTGAACGACGGCGGCGAGATCGGCGAGCTGCAGGCCGAGTTCAACCAGATGGTGAGCGGGCTGCGCGAGCGCCAGCACCTCGAGGACCTCTTCGGCCGTCACGTCGGCGTCGAGGTGGCCCGGTACGCCCTGTCCCAGCAGGCCGGGTTGTCCGCCCAGATCAAGCACGCCAGCGTCCTGTTCGTGGACCTCATCGCCAGCACGCGGCTGGCCACCGAGCTCCCGCCGGTCGAGATGTTGGCCATGCTCAACGCGCTGTTCGACGCCACCGTGCGGGTGGTCACCGACCAGGGCGGATGGGTCAACAAGTTCGAGGGGGACGGGGCGCTGTGCATCTTCGGCGCCCCGGCCGACCAGCCCGACCACGCCGACCGGGCCCTGCGGGCGGCCCGGGTGCTGCGCGCCGAGCTCGCCGGCCTCGCCGAGGACTGGCCCCGGCTCGACGCGGGCATCGGCGTGTCCTCCGGGCGGGTGGTCGCCGGCAACGTCGGCGCGGAGGAGCGCTACGAGTACACGGTGCTGGGCGACCCGGTGAACGAGGCCGCCCGCCTCACCGACGAGTCCAAGCACACCCCGGGGCGGGTGCTCGCCGGCGGCGCCACGGTGGCGGGGGCGTCGGCGGACGAGCAGGCGCAGTGGGTCCACTGCGGCGCCCTCGTCCTGCGGGGGCGGGAGCACCCCTCCGACGCCTACGCCCCCGTCGCCGGCGGCTGATCGACGCGCCGACGGGCGGCGGTGGCTGGGGTCACACGGGGCGGGGGCATTGGGCGGGCGGTGGGCGCCGTGGCTAGCGTCGAAGGGCCGTCCAGACGCCCTCAGGAGACCGGAATGCCCGAAGCAGTCATCGTCGCCGCCACCCGCAGCCCCATCGGCCGGGCCAACAAGGGGTCGCTCGTCGACATGCGCCCCGACGACCTCGCCGCCCAGGTGATCGAGGCCGCGCTGGCCCAGGTGCCCCAGCTCGACCGCAACCAGGTCGAGGACCTGATCATGGGCTGTGGCCAGCCCGCGGGTGAGGCCGGCTACAACATCGGCCGCGTGGTGGCGATCCTCGCCGGCATGCCCGACGTCCCCGGCACCACGGTCAACCGCTACTGCTCGTCGTCGCTGCAGACGACCCGCATGGCCATGCACGCCATCAAGGCGGGCGAGGGCGACGTGTTCATCTCGGCCGGCGTCGAGACCGTGAGCCGCTTCATGATCGGCATGTCGGACGGCGCCCCGGGCAGCACCAACGGCCTGTTCAACGACGCCATGGCCCGCACCGCCGAGCGCGCGGGCGAGGGCTCGTCCTCGTGGGAGCCGCCCGCCGGCCTGCCCGACGTCTACATCGCGATGGGCCAGACCGCCGAGAACGTCGTCCAGTACAAGAACGTCTCCCGTGAGCGCATGGACGAGTTCGCCGCCAACTCGCAGCAGCGGGCCGTGGCCGCGCAGGAGCGGGGCTTCTTCGAGCGGGAGATCACCCCGATCACCCTCCCCGACGGCACCGTGGTGTCGAAGGACGACGGCCCCCGCGCCGGCACCACCAAGGAGAAGCTGGCCGAGCTGAAGCCGGTGTTCCGCCCCGACGGCCAGGTCACCGCCGGCAACGCGTGCCCGCTCAACGACGGCGCCGCCGCCCTCGTGATCATGAGCGACACCAAGGCCGCCGAGCTCGGCATCACCCCGCTGGCGCGCATCGTGGCCACCGGCGTGTCGGGCCTCAACCCCGAGATCATGGGCCTCGGCCCCATCGAGGCCGTGAAGCAGGCCCTCGGCCGCGCCAACATGACCATCGGCGACATCGACCTCGTCGAGATCAACGAGGCCTTCGCCGCCCAGGTGATCCCCTCTGCCGACGAGCTGGGCATCGACTTCGACAAGCTGAACGTGAACGGCGGCGCGATCGCCCTCGGCCACCCCTTCGGCATGACCGGCGCCCGCATCACCGCCACGCTGATCAACGGCCTCGAGGACGCCGACGGCACCTTCGGCCTCGAGACCATGTGCGTCGGCGGCGGCCAGGGCATGGCCATGATCATCGAGCGCCTGTAGCCCTCAGCGCTCCGAGCGTCACCCGGTGCCCGCGGCGCAGGCCGCGGGCACCGTCGCGTCCGGGCGACGGCGCGCCGCGCCGCGGCCCGACGCTCAGTAGTAGGGGTTGGCGCCGCCGGCGTGGTCGGTGACGTCGACCACCTCGGTGATCTCGGGGATGGCGGCCCGCAGCGCGCCCTCGATGCCGTTGCGCAGGGTGGCGGTGGACTGGGCGCAGCCCTGGCAGCCGCCGCTGAGGCGGAGCTCGACGGTGCCGGTGGCGTCGTCGAAGCGCACGAGGTCGGCGCGGCCGCCGTGGCTCGCGATGCTCGGGTTGATCTGCACCTCGAGCACCTGGGCGATGCGCTCGGCCGGGGTGCCCGAGAGGTCGAGCCCCGGCGGCGGCGGGGGCGCCGGCGGCGTGTTGGGGTTGTCCATCATCAGGCCGGGGTTGAGCAGGTCGCGGTTGACGTCGAGGGTGGCGCCGCGGAGCTGCTCGACGCTGTCGACGGGCACCACCACCTCGAGCGACCCGACGGTGAAGCGCTCGTCGCCCGCACCGGCCTCGCCGGCGGGCTGGAAGTAGAGGTCGTAGGCGTACTCGCCCCGGTTGACGCCCATGACCTCGACCCACAGGGCCAGCTCGTCGGGGTTGTCCTCGCCGGCGAGCAGGTCGAGCACCCGCTTCTGCGCCTTCTCGCTCACGCTGAGCAGCGGGCCGGTCGTGGTCACGTCGGGCGTCAGGTCGGTCGTCGCCATGCGTGCAGGATACGGCCTCACCCCTCCTCCGGCGCGGGTCAGAAGGCGCCGTGGCGGCCCTCGCCGGCGGCGAAGCGGGTGGCGCCTTCGGCGGTCTCGCCCGAGCGGATGACCGCCAGGCCGAGCTCGGTCTCGAGGGCGAGGGCGTCGTCGAGACCGAGGCCCCACTGGCGGTAGCTGCTCTCACGGTCCGAGCGGAGGCAGCCCTGCGGGAAGGCGGCGAGCTGGTGGGCGAGCTCGACCGCGCCGGCGAGGGCGCCGCCCGGCTCGGTGAGGCGGTTGGCCAGGCCCATGCGCAGGGCCTCGTCGCCGGAGACGCCCCGGCCGGTGAGGATCAGGTCGAGGGCGTGGCTGTGGCCCACGAGGCGGGGGAGGCGGATGGTGCCGCCGTCGATCAGCGGTACGCCCCAGCGCCGGCAGTACACGCCGAAGACGGTGTCGGTCGCGGCGACCCGGAGGTCGCACCAGCAGGCCAGCTCCAGGCCGCCGGCCACCGCGTGGCCCTCCACCGCGGCGACCACCGGCTTCGACAGCAGCATCCGGGTCGGGCCCATGGGGCCGTCGCCGTCGGTCGTGACCCGGTTGCCCCGTCCGGCGGAGATGGCCTTGAGGTCGGCGCCGGCGCAGAAGGTCCCACCGGCGCCGGTGAGCACGGCGACGGACACGGCGTCGTCGTCCTCGACCCGCCGGAAGGCGTCCGCCAGGGCGGCCGCGGTGGGACCGTCGACCGCGTTGCGGACCTCGGGGCGGTCGATGGTGACGACCGCGACGGGCCCGTCGACCCGATAGCTGACGGACGAGCCGACGGTCACGCCGGCGCCCCGGACGCGGACCGTGGCGGCGGGCCGAGGCTGGGGCCGCCGGCGAAGCACTGGGCGATCGACAGCCACTCGGCGGTGACGGCACCCTCGGCGACGAGGGCGGTGTCCGCCCGGTGCCGCCGCTGGGTGACGACCAGGCAGAAGTCCTCGGCCGGGCCGGTCACCCGGTCGGGCGCCTCGGGGTCGCCCCAGGCCCACGTGTCGCCGCCCGGCGCCACCAGCTCGACCCGCACCTCGCCCTCGGGCGCCGGCCGGTCCTTGATCACGTAGCTGAAGGCCCGGGTGCGGACCCCGAGGTCGGCCACGTGGCGGAGGCGGTCGGTGGCCGGCCGCGTCGCACCGAGGGCGTCGACCACGTCCTGGCCGTGGGCCCACGTCTCCATCAGCCGGGCGGTGATGAACGAGCGGGCGCCCATGGACGGCCCGTACCAGGGGAGGCGCACCTTGGGGTCGAGCGGCGCGGCCGCGGCAAGCAGCTCGGCACGCTGCTCCCGCCACCACGCGAGCAGCTCGGCGGGCGGCAGGGTCCGTCCTCGCACCTCGGTGCTCTCGAGGAACGCCGTCACGTCGCCGCCGAGCGCGGCGGCCAGGTCGGCGGCGAAGCGCTCGGGGTCGGTGATCGCCTGGGTGGCGGCCTCGTCGAAGTAGGCGAGGTGGCCGATCTGGTCGCGTACCGCCCAGCGGGGCGACGCCGTCGGGGTGTCCCAGCCGGCGTCGTCCAGGTCGGCCACCACGGCGTCGAGGGCGGCGTGCTCGGCGGCGAGGTCGGCGCAGAGGTCCTGCAGGTCGTCGGCCATGCCAGCAGCATGGCAGGCTGGGACATGGCCGACGACGGGCCCCTGGCCGACGGCACCTACGACGTGATCGTGGTCGACGCCACCGAGGTCGACGACGCCCCGGTCGAAGGCGCCCCGGACGGGGCGGTGACGGTGTCGCTCGACCTCGCCGTGCTCGCCGGGCCCGCCAAGGGCGAGATCGTGTCCGTGCGGGCCACGGGCCTCGACGACGAGCCCGTGCTGCTGCTCGGCATCCCCGGCACCCTCACCGTCGAGGGCGGCGTCCCCCGGGTCCGGCTCGAGCCCTAGCCGCGCCACCGACGCGGTCGAACTCCCCCCAAACTCCCGGAAATCGTGGTGAGAAACCCCCGAT
>WBZL01003807.1_pt1 | contig 13548 bp, 9 predicted proteins | sample 5204291 | NCBI WGS metagenome assembly WBZL01 (sample SAMN12344345, study PRJNA552823) | activated sludge metagenome | biome: Activated sludge suspended growth; feature: Nitrification reactor; material: Wastewater; isolation source: activated sludge from nitrification reactor of wastewater treatment...
GGAACGCCATCGCGAGGGCGCCCCCGCCGCGGAAGTGCTCGACGTCGGGCAGGCCGAAATAGAGGCCCAAGCTGCCGGCGACGAAGCCGGCGGCCAGCGCCATCGCGAAGCCGGCCCGTTCTCCGGCCAGCTCGAGCAGGCAGCCGAAGAGGGCCCACAGGCCGAGGTCGAGGCAGGCTTCCCGCACCGAGCCGAAGACCAGCAAGCCGCTGTAGAGCCGCCAGAGCTCGCCGCCCCTGATGGCGGTGCGGTCGTACTCGAGAAGCGCCGCCGGAGCGAGCGCGAGGAGACCTGCCGTCGCCAGCAGGGCGAGCGTCAGGGCCGGGAAGGGCGGGTGCCTGGGTGGGGCGACTTCCTCGGCGAAGTCCAGCGGTTGGTGGCGGTCGGGGTGGAGGAGGCTCATGGTTGTGCGTGCCGGAAGGTCGCGGCTGCCGGCGGCTTGGGTCGTTGGCGAAGGTCGAACCTCCGATCCCGTGGACGGCCCTGGCGCCCGCCGACGCTTTCCGTCGATGCTCTCGATCCTTCCACTACGAGGAGTGCGCCTTCCTATTGCGCGCTGCCGGTGAGGGGCAGAAGAACAACGGGCGCCGGAGACCGGCGCCCGAGGTAAGGCGGGAACTGCGCGGCGGCCCGCTTAGAAGCGGAAGCGAGCGCCGAGCTGGATCAAGCGCTGTTCGCCCTGCAGCGGGTCGCCGGCGTAGGTGTTGGCCTCGAGCTGGCCGGTGGGCAGGCCGCTGGCGTCGAAGACCGGGGTGAAGGCCGCCGGGTTCTTCTCGTTGAAGACGTTGAACATCTCGGCGATCAGCTCGATCCCGAAGCCGTTGCCGAAGGTGAACTCCCGCGAGAGCCGCAGGTCGAACTGCGAGAAGGAGTCGCCGCGCTTCGAGTTGACGTGCGAGACGCCGGCCGGCAGGTCCATGCGGAAGCCGTCACCGTTGAGGTCGACAGCAGCGTGCAGCGTGTAGGGCGTCGCCGAGCGGTAGCGGAACATGCCGGAGACGTTGATCCCCCACGGCGCCTGGTAGGTGCCGCCGAAGGTGAAGCGGTGCTTGCTGTCGGTGTTGAGTGGGCCGAAGCAGGCGCTGCACAGCGGATCGAGGGGGTTGACCGAGACGTCGCGGGCGATGCGCACGCTGGGCTGGTAACCGGCGTCGGTCAGCCGGAACTCGTCGGCGCCTGCGAGCACGTTGCCGTCGGTCTCCGAGTAGGTGTAGAAGCCCTGCAGCTCGAACTTGTCGCGGCGCACCCGGAAGCCGATGTTGAGGCCGTCGTAGTCCGCCTTGCCGTTGCCGTACCAGATGCGGAAGTTGCCGTATTGCGGGAAGCGGCGGGCACCGGTCGCGGGATCACGCGGGTTGGCGCGGAAGCGGAACGGGATGTCGCGGTAGCGGATCGAGACCGCCTCGAAGTTCAGGCCCAGCCAGTTGGTGGCCTGCCAGGAGTAGCCGAGGGAGATCTGGTCCGAGTACGGCGTGGCGAGGGTCGGCGAGGCGACCTCGTTGGGCGGCGGGATGTCGGCCGCCGGCAACTGGTTGGGCGGCAGTGGCTGACCCGGCTGGAAGAAGGTGCCGTCGGCGTTGCGGATGCCGTTCGGGTTGCTGTTGTTGTAGACCACGCCGTAGGTGGACTGTACGGCGGCGGCGGGGAAGAGGATCGTGGCGTTGGTGTAGGGGAAGTCGTAGAAGCGGCCGAAGCCGCCGCGCAGCACCCGCCGGCCATCGCCCGAGGCGTCCCAGGTGAAGCCGAGGCGGGGGCCCCAGTTGTTGGTGTCGTTGCTGAGCTTGCCACCCTTGCCACCCTGGAAGTCGCGCAGGTAGTACTCGTTGTAGGTGGTCTGGCTGGACAGCGTCTGCCAGATCGGGTTGGTCCGCTGGTCGAGGTCGAAGCCGTCCCAGTAGTCGTAGCGCAGGCCGACGTTCAAGGTCAGACGGTCGTTGACCGACCAGTCGTCCTGGAAGTAGACGCTGTACTGGTCGACGGGCGTGTCGTCACCGAAGAAGCCACCGAAGATGGTGATGTCCGAGACGGGCGAGCCGGCGCGGTCCTCGAGCAGCGAGAACTGGCCGTTGACGCCGGTCGAGAAGTCGCCGCCCAGGGTGGGCTCGTGGACGTAGTTGACGCCGGTCTTGAAGTCGTGGCGCTGGCCGCCGAGGTCCATCGACCAGCTGAAGTCGTCGCGGAACTGGTACTTCGTCTGGTTGGTGGTCTGCGGTGTGTTGATGTTCTGGCCCTGGAAGAAGCCGCTCGGATAGTAGAGCGTGGGGGAGTTCGAGTCGGCAGTGATGGCGTTGTTGAACTTGGTGTACTGGAAGACCAGCTCGTTGAGGCGGTCACCACCGAGCTGCAGGGTGTGACCGGCGAGGAGCGAGCTGTACTTGTTGGTCACCGTGCCCAGCGCATCTGGGGCGGCGAGGGGGCTGGCGCCGTACTTGTCGCTGTTCTTCTGGTAGCCGTAGCGCACCTGCAGGTACTGCTTGGCGCTCACGTCGTAGGTGGCCTTGGCGGTGATCAGCTCGTCCTTGAAGGGCAGCGAGACGGAGGTGCCGTCGAGGCTGGGGACGATGCCGCCGCTGTCCACCGAGTACTGCGTGGTGCGGTCGGTCTTCTCGTAGGTGGCGAAGAAGTGGGCCTTGTCGCGCACGATCGGGCCGCCCAGCGAGGCGCCGTACTGCTTGCGCTCGTAGGGCTGCTTGTCGATCCCGGCGAGCTTCTCGCTCTCGGTCTTCGAGTTGAGACTGTCGTCGCGGAAGAAGCCGTAGACGCTGCCCGAGAAGTCGTTGGTGCCGGTCTTGGTGACCACCGACAGCACGCCGCCCGACGAGCGGCCGTACTCGGCCTTGTACTGGCCGGTCTGGATCTTGAACTCGGCCACCGCCTCGAGGTTGAAGTTCTGCAGGGCGCCGCCGATGGTGTCGTCGGTGTTGTCGCCGCCGTCCATCACGAAGTTGACGTTACGGCCAATGCCGCCGTTCAAGGCGATGGTCAGCTGGCCCGGCTTGGTGGGGTCCGAGTTGTAGGCCAGCGAGGTGCCCGGGGCGAGCACCGCCAGGTTGGCGAACTGGCGGCCGTTGAGCGGCAGGCTCTCGAGCTCCTTCTGCGAGACCACGGTGCCGATCGACGGCTCGTTGGCGATCAGCGGCGCCTCGCTGGTGACGGTGATCGACTCCTCGACGCTCGCCACCTGCATGGTCACGGCGACCGGCCGGGTCGAGCCGACGTTGACCTTGACGCCCTCCTGGGTGACGGTGCCGAAGCCCGAGAGCTCGTAGACCAGCTGGTAAGTGGCGGCGGGCAGCGCCGGCAGGCGGAACGAGCCGTCGGCCTCGGTGGTGGCGCTGCGCGTGAAGCCGGTGGCGGGGTTGGTGGCGACGACGGTGACGCCGGGCAGGGCGCCGCCGTCCTTGTCGGTCACCTTGCCCTCGATGGCGCCGGCGCCGGTCTGGGCGTAGGCGCCGGTGGCGAGGCCGAGGATGCCGATCACGGCGAGGACCAGCGCCGGCCAGCACTTGCGGAACGGGGACAGCTTCATGGTTCGGTTCTCCTTTTGGCAACGAAAAGAACAGCGCAACGGCCGGAAGCTCCGGGCCGAGGTCAGAACGCCTTCAGGGTGGATCAGGATGGGCTGCGCCGATCACCTCCCGTCTCGCCCGGTGGCCCCGCAGCGCGGAGCTTGCGGAGCAGCCTGCGGGCTGCGTCGCGCTGCGCGTCGTAGCCGCTGGCGGCGGCGGTGGCACGCAGGAAGTCCTCATAGCTGGCGATCGCGGCGCTGCGCTCGCCGGCCATCTCGAAGGCAATGGCCCGGTTGAGCCGCACCTCGTGCGCCTCGGGGTTGAGGCTGAGCGCGCGATCCAGATAGGGAAGTGCCGCCCGCGGGTCGTCGCGTGCCACTTCGAGAGCGCCGAGCCCGTTCCAGGGGTCGGCGAACGCCGGTGCCAGCTCGATCGCCCGCTGGTAGGCGGCGATGGCTTCGGGGTACTCGCCGAGCTCGCGGCGGCAGTTGCCGAGGTTGTTCCAGGTCTGCGGGGCGCGCGGGTCGATCTTGACCACCTGCTCCAGCCTCGCCGCCGCCATCCCGGGCTCTCCCGCCGCCGCCAAGCCGACGGCGAGAGCGTTGACCGCTTCGAGGTTCCAGACGTTCCGCTTCACCGACTCCAGGAAGGCGCCCAGGGCGGCGCGGGGGTCGCCCGCTTCGCGCAGGGCGACGCCGAGGTTGTACCAGGCGTCGGCGTCCTCCGGCGCGAGGTCGGTGGCCCGGCGATACTCCGCGATCGCCTCGCCGAGGCGGCCCTGGCTGCGCAGCTCTCGGGCCAGAGCGGCGCGGAAGACGGGGTTTTCGGGATCGGCTGCCACCAGCTCGCCGAGGCCGGCGGCCGCCTCGGCGCTGCGCCCGGCCGAGGCGGCCCAGACGGTCTCTTCGAAGCGACGGAAGAGGCTGATGGTGTCTTTGGGGTCTTTGCCGGTGGGCGGTGCCGTGGGGTCCGGGTTCGCCCCGCCGGAGCTCGAGAGGTAGCCGAGGGCGGCGATGCGGGCGCGGGAGTCGGCGTCCTCCGCCACCGGCTCGGCGCTGACAGCGTTGCTGCGCAGCCGCGCCAGGCTGGCGGTCAGCTCGCTGGCGATCGCAGCGCCCGGCGCGTAGCGGTTGTGGCTCTCCTGCGGGTCCTGGGCGAGGTCGTAGAGCTCGGGGCTTGGCGCCTGGATGAGCTTGGCGCGGCCTTGGCGCAAGGCGTGGAGGGGGCTCCAGCCGAAGCTCGCCGGATACTCCGTCTCGGCGTAGATCGCCGTCGCGGGGAGCTCGCTGCCGGCCTGCAGGGCGGCGAGCAGCTGCTTGCCCTCGGTCAGCCGTGCGAACGGTACGTCGAGGAGGGCAGCGAGGGTCGGCGCGACGTCGGCGAGCGAGATCGGCTCGGCGACCACGCCGCCTGCCGGCAGCCGCCCGGGCGCCGCCATCAGCAAGGGCACCCGCAAGGTGGGCTCGTAGACGAAGAAGCCGTGGGTCAGCTCGCCGTGCTCGCCGAGGGCCTCGCCGTGGTCGGCCACCACCACCACCACCGTGCGCTCTTCCAGGCGGTGCTCGGCCAGCCAGTCGAGCAGGCGGCCGACCTGGTGGTCCACCTCGGCGATCTCGCCGTCGTAGGGCCGGCCGGCGTGCCGCGAGGCGTAGGGCTCGGGCGGCTGATAGGGGGCGTGGGCGTCGTAGAGATGGACCCAGGCGAAGAACGGTCCGCGCTTGGCCGCCGCTGTCTCCAGCCAGGCGAGGGCGCGGTCCACCACCACCCGCCCCGGCCGCTCCGCCTCGAGGCCGAGGGGGGACTTCGCCGGACGGTCGATCTCATCGTCGTAGTGGTCGAAACCCCTCGCGAGACCGTAGCGGTGGTCGAGCACGAAGGAGCCGACGAAGGCACCGCTCTGGTAGGGAAAGCTGCGCAGACGGGTCGCGAGGGTGGCGACCCGTGGCGCGATCGCCCCCGCGCCGTTGCCGTGCAGGCCGTGCTGGGGCGGCAGCGTACCGGAGAGGATCGAGGCGTGGGACGGCAGGGTGAGGGGGACGGTCGCGATCGCCTGCTCGAAACGCAGGCCACGGCGGGCGAGCCGGTCGAGGTTGGGGGTCTCGGCCTGCGGGTCACCGTAGCAGCCGAGGTGGTCGGCGCGCACGGTGTCGAGGGTCACCAGCAGGAGGTTCCAGCCCTTGGCGACACCTCCCACCTGGCCGCGCGAGCAGCCGTAGAGCAGGGCCAGCGCTGCGATCGCCCACGCTGGCCGCGACCTCAGCCTGGACCGCCGCCTTCGCGGTGGCACCCCGTCGATTCTCAGGCCTTGCCTCCATCAATGCGAAGGGGACGCTAGCACCCACCCTGCGGTGTGACAAGAGGGTGACGGGGGACCATCCCGGCCCCTGGTTGGCGCTCGACCGGCGTGGTAGCTTGCGCCGGTGACCGTACCCTCCCGGGCGCTGTCGAGCGAGGCTCTGCTCGCGGTGTCGGCGAGCGATCGCGCGCTCGTCGGCGGCCTCACCGCGACGCTCTGTTCCAGCCTCTTCACCCTCTGGGCCGCCCTGGTCGCCGTCCTGGAAGGCAGCTGGACGGCCTCGCCGGCCTACTTCGTCCTCTGCCTCGCGCTCGGTGGCGCCGCCGCCTTCGCGCTCGGTGCCGCGGGCGGCGCGCTGAGCTCCCGCGCCGAGCTGGCCGCCCTCGTCCTGCTGTTGGCCAACGCCGGCCTCGCCGCCCCGGCGTGGTGGATCTGGCGCCTCGACGGCCCCTGGAAGGTGAGCCTGGACGCTCTCGTCCCGGCGCTCGCCGCCGCTGCCGCGCTGCTTCTTGCCGGGCGGTGGCTGGGCGCCGGGGAACCGCCGCCGGCGCAATGTGCGGCGGCGGTGGCCGGCGGCTGGTTCCTCGTCGTCGTGATGCTGCCTCGCGCCCTCTTGGCCTGGGGGGGAGCTCCCGGGCCGCCCTGGCTCTCTCGCTGGGTGGTGCCGGCGGTGGCCAGCTTCTGCCTCACCCTCGGCCTGCTCGGCCTCGGCAACCGGGGCGAGCGCTGGTTGCCGAGCCTGGGGGGCGGTCTGCTGCTGGTCGCGACGACCACCGCGGTGGTCGGGCTGGGGGCCCTGGCACCCCTGCCGGTCGCGGAGTGGGTCCCCCTCGCCCGGCACTTCGAGCTCGGCGGCGGGCCGCGACCGTCGACGCCGCCAGCCGACGATCCAGCGCGACCGTCCGTCCTCCTGGTGGTGCTCGACACCGTGCGCGCCGACCACCTCTCGCTCTACGGCTACCGCCGGCCGACGACGCCATGGCTCGAGAAGCGGCTGCGCAGCTGGCCCGGCGCGGTGGTCTTCCCGCGCGCCTACGCCAACGGCAACTGGACCGTGCCCTCGCACGCATCGCTTTTCACCGGCCGCCTGGTCTCCGAGCACGGGGCGGACTTCGGCGCCGGCCCCGTGGCCTTGCCCCCAGGCGTCCCGACGCTGGCCGAGAAGCTGCGCGAGCGCGGGTACCGCACGGCGGGCTTCAGCGCCAACCCGCAGCTGCTGCTCACCCCGGGCCTCGGCCGCGGTTTCGACGTCTGGCGGCACCCCGTGCCCACCCACGGCCTGCCGGACCTCGGCGAGTCCCTGCGGGCTCGCCTCCTGCCCGGCCTCTTCCCGGAGGCGGTCACCGGCCATCCGCCGGCGGAGCTGGTCCTGCTGCGCGCCGCGCAGGAGCTGATCGCGTGCGGTGGGCGGCCGTGCTTTGTCCTCGCCAACCTCTTCGAGCCCCACGCCCGCTACGCCCCGCGGGCGCCCTGCCGCGGCCGCTTCGCTCCCTGGGGCCTCCGGGAGCCGCTCGAGCTGCCGCTCCTCTCGCTCGGCCGCGAAGGCCTGGCGCGCCTCGAGACCCGCTACGACGAGGAGGTCTGCAGCCTCGACTTCGCGGTCGGCGAGCTGTTCGACGAGCTGGCGGCGCGCGGCTGGTTGCAGCACAACTGGCTGGTGATCACCGCCGACCACGGCGAGGCTTTCGGGGAGCATGGTGTCAGCGAGCACGGCACCAGCCTGTTCGACGAGGAGGTCCGCATCCCGCTCATCGTCGTCCCGCCGCGCGGCGTGAGCCTGGCCGCGAGCCCGCAGCCGGTGAGCCTGGTGGACCTCGCGGCAACCCTCGCCGGCATCACCGGTGTCGAGCTCGCGACCTCCGGCCGTGACCTGCGGCAGCCGGCGGCAGGCCCCGGCCTCGCCCGCCTCGAAGCCTTCGGGGACCCGGGCAAGGCGCCGTACTACGGAGCGCTGGCGGCGCTACCGGCGCGGGCTGTGGTCGCCGGGCGCTGGAAGCTCGTCGAGCACGGCGGCGCGCGGGCCCTCTTCGACCTCGAGGCGGACCCCGGTGAGACCCAAGACCGCCTTGCCGCCGAGCCCGCCGTGGCGGCTGCCCTCGCGGCGCTGCTGCCACCCCTCGCCCGGCAAGCCGCGCCCGTGTCGACGCCGCCTCTCTCTCCGGAGGCCGAGCGCCGTCTGCGGGCCCTGGGATATCTGCGCTAGGGAGTCTTGTCCAGCGCCGCCCGCAGGCGGTCGAGCGCCGCGCGCTCGCTGCCCTCACCCTGGTGGAAGTCGAGCAGGCGCCGCGCTTCCTCGCGCCGGCCGAGGGCGAGCAGGCTCTCGACCAACGGCGGCACCGCCCCGGGTAGCCGTGGCTCGATCGCCAGGGCCCGTTCGCCGGCGGCGATCGCCGCGGCGTGGTCACCGCGGCGTGCGGCGAGGGCGGCGCGCAGCAGCCAGGCGGCGGCGAACACGGGCCGCTCGGCCGTGGCACGGGCTAACCAGGCCTCGGCCTCGTCGACCTCGCCGGCGCCGAGCGCCAGGCGGGCGGCGTTGTAGAGCGCCTCGGGGCGGGCGCCGGGCGCGGCGACCACCGGCGCGAGGGCGGCGCGGGCCTCCTCGCGGCGACCGAGGCCGACGAGGGCAACGGCCCGCAGCTCGGCGACCAGCGGGCGCTCGGCGGCCTCGGCGGTGGCCAGCAGTCCATCGGCGAGAGCCAGGGCCTGGCTGAAGCGGCGCCCGCGCAACTCGCCCTGGATCAGGTCGTAGCGCGGCGCGAAGCTGCGCCGTGCCGCCGCGCCGGCGTCCTCATCGCCTTCCCGGACCGTCGCTTCGGCGCCCAGCAAGGCGCGCCGCAGGGCGTCGACCGCGGCGGTCGACGCCCGCGTGCGCACGACGGCGGAGGTGAGGTAGATCTCTCCCGTCTTTCCCTGGGGCGCCCGCGCTCCATCGGCGAGGTGGGCGGCGAGCAGGGTGGGATCGCTCTCGGTGCGCGGGGCGGTGAGCTCCGCTCCCCCCGGTTCGCGCCGGATCTTGTGGTCGGTCATCAGCACGTGCACCACATCGCGGGGCCGCCGCTTCGGCATGTGGCAGGCAACGCAGTCGCCGAGGTCGGCACCGCCGCCGAGGTCGATGGCCGGGTGCTGCGCTGGAACGTCCTTCCCAGGGTGGCAGCCGAGGCAGGCGGCGCGGAAGTGGTCGCGGCGCTCTTCGGGGCGGACCTTGCGGTGGGGCGAGTGGCAGGTGAGGCAGGAGAGCCGACCGGCGCTGGCGAGAAAGCAGCGGCTCTGGCGCAGCCGGTAGGCCTGGTGATTGATCTCGAAGCGCTCGGCGGGCGCGACCCCCTCCTGCTCGACGTCGACGCCCACCACATAGCTCGGCAGCGCCTCTCCCGGCTGGAAGGAGAAGTCGTCGCGGTCAAAGCGGCGCACGCCGAGGAGGGCCACGGCTGGCTGCAGGTGGCAGCCGTTGCAGACGTCGTCGCGGCGCTCGGGGGGCAGGCGGGCGGGGTTGACGATCACCGCGCGCACCTGCTCGGGGGTGGCGCCGCCACCCGCCGCCCGAGCCACGTGGCCGGCCCCTGGGCCGTGGCAGCGCTGGCAGCCGATCCCCTCGGGCAGCGCCGGGGCGAAGAGGGCGGGGGAGGGATAGCGCTCGCGCCCCGGCGAGGGCGGCGGGTAGGCGTTGTGGCAGAACAGGCACTCGCGCTGCACCCGGCGCAGCACGCCATCGTGGTCCGGCCGATCGAAACCCGGCGCCATCCCCCACCGCCCTTCTTGCGTGTACCAGGCGATCGGCAGCTGGTAGAGCTCGCCGTTGGGAGTGCCGTAGAGATAGGTGCGGGCGTGGTTGCCGGAACCCAGCACCCAATCCACGGTTTGCTCGAAGAGGTGGATCGCCGTGCCATCGGCGGCGAGCTGATAGCGGCGGAAGACGAGGCGCTCGCCCTGCCAGCGCAGCTCGAAGCGCCGCCCGGAAGCGGCATGGACGAAGGTGGTGGTGAAGTCCTCGGGGCCCTTTCCCGGCTGCGGCTGGGAGAAGGCGCGGCCCATGCCGAGCTCGCCGAGCTGGGCCGCGATCTCGGTGTGGCAGCGGGCGCAGACCTCGTCTGCCACGTAGCCGGGCCGGTCGGCGACGGTCGCGGCCTGGGGCGTCGCGGCCGCGACCGGGCCCGCGGCGCCCAGCAGGGCGGCGAGGAGGGCGGGGGCAAGCTTGAGGACGACCATCCGACGACTTTCGCGGCGACCAGGGCGAGCGGGGTTGGCCCCGATCCTACCGGATCGTGCGCGCCGCGGGCCCCTTCTCGATCGGGTGGGGTGGAGGTGCTAGATTCTCTGCCTCAACACTCTCGTCTGTTTCCAGGAGGGACGTCCCATGCGCCAGACGATCGGCCTCGCGCTCGTTGCGAGCTTTGCCACCCTGCTCCTCGCCGGCACGGCCCCGGCCCTCGCCAAGAAGAAGTCCGGTCCGCCGACCGGCATGCTCGACGACGGCCGCCTCGACCCCAGCTACTTCGGCGGCCCAAAGGCCTTCCGTGAGACCGACGAGGTGGACTATTTCTGGGCGGCGCCCGGCTTCGCGGCCGAGGGCAAGAGCTTCCACTTCGTCGACTGGCCGGAACCGAAGCTGATCGGCAAGGACGCCGAGGACCGCGACGCCAACGACCTGCGGCTGGCCCGCGAGATGAACGGCGAGATGGCGCGCCTGTTCAAGGAGACCCTCGGCCCCGAGCTGCGGGGACCGCTCGCCACCTCGCTCGACAGCGGCGACATCCGCGTCGAGGGCCGCATCGTCGACTGCAGCACGGGCAGCGTGGCCGCCAAGGCCTTGGTGGGTTGGGGCGCCGGCTCGGGCAACGTGACCATCGACCTCAAGTTCATCGACAAGAAGAGCGGTGAGGTGGTGGCCGCCCTCCACCAGCGGGTGGTCAGCGGCACCAACTGGTCGACCAGCGACAGCAAGTTCGTGCGCTGGGTGGGCAAATTCGCCAAGGAGCTCCAGAAGCGCGGCTTCGCCGGCCTCTACGACAGCGGCGACGGCGTCTCCGAGTAGCCCGGCTGGCAAGGGAACGTCGCCTGGCCTCAGGGCTGGTCGTGGAGCACTAGGGCCAGCTGCCTCACGGCCTCCAGGGCCAGCTCGAGGGCGCGTTCGCCGGCGGCGAGCAGGAGGTGGGCGAGGGCCTCCGGCCGGCACAGCACAGCGTGGGCGTCGCTCATCGCCTCCGCCAGGCCGCTGTCGGAGTAGAGCAGCACACCACGCACCTCACGGCCGTCGAGAAAGGCGTAGCCATCCTCACCCGCCTCGGCGGCCACGCTGAAGCGCTCGGGCGTGCCGGTCGCCGGCAGCAGGGCGGCCGCCAGGTGGGCGAGCTCGCGGTCCACGAAAGTGGCGACGATCTGCTCCGGCCAGGTGGCGCTGGCGCGCAGCACGGCGAACCCTCCCTCGACCTCGCGTACCCGCCACGGCCCGGCGGTCTCGGCCGCGTAGGCCGTGGCGGGAGCCTCCTGCTCGTCGAGCCGGCCGATGAACTTCTCGATGGCGTCAACCACTCGCCCACCGGGTCGGCTATCCTCTTCCTCGTCGCTCATGGCTCTCTCCATGGGTGGCAAAGGCCGGGTGGGGTGTTCGTGCACCCTGCCCGGCCGTCTCTCTTCTAGGGTTCGCCGGCGGCCTCCTCGGCCTTGGGAGCCTCCGGCCTGCCCGTCTTGGCGCAGAGCTCGTTGACCGTTGCCGCGAAGACCAGGCCGCGCAGGGCGAGTGCGCGCAGCTCCTCGCCAGCGAGCCTCGCCACCAGGGACGCGAGCTCGCGGCGGCCGGGCAGAGCCAGGGGTGGCGCCGGCGGCTCGGCGCCGGTGGCAGGTGGGGCGCTCGCCGCCAGCAGTGCTGCGGGGTCGACTTGGAGGACTGTGCAGAGCGCCAAGTAGGAGTCCATGCGGAGGTGGGCCGGCCCGCGGCCTCTGATCTTCATGAAGAGGTTCGCGAGATAGCTATCGCCATAGCCCAGCTGCCGGCTCACTCTACGCTGGGGGAGCCGGCGGGCCTCGATCTCGCGGGCCAGCAGGCTCTTGACGACCTCGACCCGCGCCTCGGCTGCCGCCCTGGTGGCGCTTGCGGTACTTCCCGGCTCCAGCGTTCTCTGCTTGCTCATCTTCCGTCGCCCCTTCCTGCTGCCCCCTCAGTGCAGGGCACCGCCTCCCCGGGTCTCGCTGTAGAGCGTTTCGACGGCGCTGCGCAGGGCGCCGAGGTCGATCTCCAGGGCGAGCACCGTCGCCGCCTCGTGGTGCGCTTCAGCATCGCGGCCCAGGGCCTGGAGCACGCAGGCGCGCCGCCAGCGGCCCACGGCCTCGTCGTCCAGCTGGCCGGCCGCCACCGCCTCGGCGATGCCGGCGTCGAGCACGGTGAGGCAGCCCTGCCAGTCGCCGCGCATCCAGCGCACCCAGGCCTCGCCGTTGGCGATCTGGAAAGCCACCCGTGGGTCGCCGCTGCCGGCCTCGGCGATCGCGCGTGCGAGGTCGCAGGCCAGTGCCCCTTCCTCGCCCCGCCCGGCCTGCGCCGCGTACTCACCGCGCAGGGCCCACACCTCGGCCAGGAGGTCGGCCACCCAGATCGCCGGCACGCGGGGGCCGACCTTGACGCGAGCCGCCACCGCCGCCGCCAGGTGGAGGAGGCTCTCCGCCTGCGCGCCCGCCGCCGTCAAGGCCTTCGCATCCGGGCCGGTCGTACCCGGCAGGAGCCGGGCGGCGGTCAGCAAGGCCTGAGCGAACTCCACGGTGTGGAGGCTCGGCCGCCCACCGACCAGGGCCCAGCGCTCGCCCGCTGGCAAGCCCAAGAGGTACGTCGCCAGGCGGCCGGGGTCGCCCTTGGTCGCGGCCTCTCTCTCGGTCGCGGCCCCGGCCGCCGGCTCGCTCTGGCGGGCCATCAACGCGCTCACGTAGCGCCGCGTCCAGGCGCCGAAGGCCTCGTGGTCGACGGGTGGCCCTGCCACCCCGCGCTCGGCGAGGGCGGCCTCGAGCCCGATCATCGCCGCGATCTCGGCGATCGTCCAACCACCAGCCGGCTCGTGGCCGTCGACCAGCAGGCTGCTGCCGTCGAGCTTGAAGCTCAGGCAGGCGTAGGGCGACCTGAGCAGGAAGCCGGCGGTTTCGGCGAGCAACTGCTCGGCCGCTGCGCGGCTCTCGCAGGCCGCCTGCCGGCGCAGGCGCCGGCCGCCGTAGCGCCCTCCAGCTGCCAGGCTGGCAGCCAGGCGACCAGCTGCTCGATGGAGGGCAGGGGCGGGAGGGCGCAGGTGGGGCTCGTCATGGCTCTCTGGGCTGGCAGAAAAAGGGTGGGCAAGGCCGGAGAGAGATGGGGCCCCGGCCCTGCCCACCTGCCTAGCCTTCTCCTCCCAGGAGGCGGTCGAGGCCCTGCGCCAGGCGCAGGCGGGCCGCCGTGGCCCGCGGCTGCGCCGGCAGCTTCACCCGCACGTTGTGCTCCTCGCCGTGGTCGAAGTGCACGGGCAGGCCCTCACCGCGGGCAAGCGACTCGGCCAGGCGGATGAACTGCTCGGCGCCGAGCCGGCTGGCGAAGAGATAGCGGCGGGTGAGGGCGCCAGTGTCCTGCTCGAAGTCCCAGAGGGTGGGGAGGGCTGGTTCCTGCACCCGTTCGGATTTCAGGCGGGTGGCGCGGGGGCGTGGTGGGGTGGCGGGGGCTGCGCTGCGCTCGGCCATCGATCGTCCTCCTCGAAGGCGGCCGGCAGGGGTCGTGGCCGTCCCACATAATGGCGG
>WBZL01003808.1_pt1 | contig 13548 bp, 10 predicted proteins | sample 5204291 | NCBI WGS metagenome assembly WBZL01 (sample SAMN12344345, study PRJNA552823) | activated sludge metagenome | biome: Activated sludge suspended growth; feature: Nitrification reactor; material: Wastewater; isolation source: activated sludge from nitrification reactor of wastewater...
GGGGGCGTTCGGGTTGGAAGTTCGTCCGGTGGGCTGGCCTGGGAAGGGCTCGGGTGAGGCGTTTCAAATTCTGGTGCCGGTGAGCGGATGCACCTGGTACGAGGCGGCTGAGCTCGAACGTGTCATTGCTGCTCGGCATGGTCGATCCTCGGCGAGGTGCGCGAGTTGTGGCGTGCTGCGTTGGCTGCCGATGATGCAGGAGGCATTTCCGCTGCCGAACGCTCACGTCTTTGACGGCGGTCCTGCGGCGGTGGCGAGTCCCGAATGGTTCGGCGATGGCAAGGAAGCGTTTCACCACTTGCTGTGGCGTCGGGACGTTGCCGAGTTCCTGCATGCCGCCAGCCCCCGTGACTTCACACTCAGGCCTCTTCGCGAGTCGTGATTGCGTGGTCGGGCTACCGCTCATCACGGACTGCTGCACGAGCGGGTGACAAAGAGTGGGTGGTCTCGGAACAAGAAGTGATTGTGCGTAGCGTGCTGTGGACGCACTTCGCGCCATAGGCGCCGGATGCGCTTGTCGTTCACCTGGCAGCGTGTCAAGGGCTTCTCTCGCGGCACGCCGCCACCCCCACCTCGGTCGTCGCCTAGAGAGGCCACCCAGGGCTCACGCACCTCGCACCCTCACGCGCGTTGCCGGGCCCGGAACGGTCGGGCAGGTGGCGCGGGCCCTCCGCTACTTGAGCCTCCACCTTTCCGGGCTGGGCAAACGCTACGATCGTTGCAACGAAAGGCACGAGTGTGCAGATTCGACACAGTTTTCACCGGAGGTTCACCTGATGGCCGGCGCACCACAGAATTATCTTGCCGTCATCAAGGTGATCGGCGTCGGCGGCGGCGGCGTCAACGCGGTCAACCGCATGATCGACGCCGGGCTGAAGGGCGTCGAGTTCATCGCCGTCAACACCGACGCGCAGGCGCTGCTGATGAGCGATGCCGACGTCAAGCTCGACATCGGGCGCGACCTCACGCGTGGCCTCGGCGCGGGCAGCGACCCCGATGTGGGGCGCAACGCGGCCGAGTCGCATCGTGAAGAGATCGAGGAGATGATCAAGGGCGCCGACATGGTGTTCATCACCGCCGGCGAAGGTGGCGGCACCGGCACGGGCGCCGCCCCGGTCATCGCCGAGGTCGCGCGCAGCATGAACGCGCTCACCATCGGCGTGGTCACCCGTCCGTTCAGCTTCGAGGGCCGCCGTCGCGCGGTGCAGGCCGATGCCGGCGTGCAGCGCCTGAAGGAGAAGGTCGACACGCTCATCGTCATCCCCAACGACCGCCTGCTCACGGTGGCCAACGAGAAGACGAGCGTGCTCAACGCGTTCAAGATGGCCGACGAGGTGTTGCTGCAGGGCGTGTCGGGCATCACCAACCTGATCACCACCCCGGGCCTCATCAACACCGACTTCGCCGACGTGAAGATGATCCTCTCCAGCGCCGGTTCGGCCCTCATGGGCATCGGCCAGGCCAGTGGCGACAATCGTGCGGTCACCGCCGCCAAGGCCGCCATCAGCAGCCCCCTGCTCGAGGCGGCGATCGACGGCGCCCGCGGCATCCTGCTTAACATCACCGGCTCGTCCAGCATGGGCCTGTTCGAGATGAACGCCGCCGCCGAGATCATCCACGGCGTGGCCCACCAGGATGCGAACATCATCTTCGGTACGGTCATCGACGACGAGATGGGCGACGAAGTGAAGGTCACCGTCATCGCCGCCGGGTTCGACCGGTGGGAGGGCAGCGGCAGCGGTGGCGGCACCGTGTCGGTGAAGGACACCGGCAACATCCCCGCCACCCGCCCCCAGATCAAGGCCGTGCCCGAGGCCCCGCGCTCGGGTGGCACGATCAAGGACCTGTTCGCCGACGACAAGTCCGACCCGCTCGACGACGACGACGATTTCGACGTTCCCTCGTTCTTGAAGTGATCCGGCCGCGGTGAGCCTGACGCTCGACGTCGCCGGCTCCACGGTGGAGATCCGCTGCAGCACGATCGCCGACGGCGACTTCCACATCGAGGGCCCACGCGACTCGTTGCATCAGCGCCGCCAGGCCTTCGCGCCGGGCGTATGGTCGCAACTCGACGAGGTGCACGGCACCGAGGTGCGCACTGTCACCCGCCCCGGTGAGCACGACTACGCGGTCGGTGACGGGCTGGTGACACGCCTGCCCGACGTGGTGCTCGCGGTGTGGGTGGGCGATTGCGCGCCGGTGGTGCTGGTGGGCGACGACGGCACCATCGCCGCGGTGCACGCCGGGTGGAAGGGCGCGCTCGCCGGAGTGCTGGCGGCCACCGTCGGCGAGATGGGGTGCGAGCCGGGCACGGTGCAGGCCTTCCTCGGGCCGTGCATCCACCCGTGCTGCTACGAGTTCGGCGGCGCCGACCTCGCCGAGTTCGTCGGCCGCTTCGGGCCGGGCGTCGCGTCCCGTACCACGTGGGGCACGCCGGCGCTCGATCTGCGTGCTGTCGTGCACCACGCACTCGCCGAGGTGGGTGTGGGTGTCACCGATCTCGGTGGGTGCACCGGCTGCCGCGACGATCTGTGGTTCTCGCACCGCCGGCGCGCACAGGCCGGCCGCCAGGTGATGACCGTGCGCCGGAGCACCACGCGATGAGCGACCTCGACGCGCTGGTGGCCGAGCGCCTGGCAGCGGTGCGCGAGCGCATCGCCCGCGCCGGCGGCACCGACGTCGCCGTGTTGGCGGTGACGAAGTTGTTCTCGCTCGAACACTGCTGGGCCGCGCACCGGGCCGGCTGCGCGGCGGTGGGGGAGAACTACGCGCAGGAGGTGGTGGCCAAGTTCGCCGGCGAGCGGCCTCCCTTCGGGGTGCACTTCATCGGCCAGTTGCAGACCAACAAGGTGCGCCAACTCGCCCCGATCATCACGGTGTACGAGTCGGTCGATCGGCCCTCCCTCGTGGCCGAGCTGGCCAAGCGGGTGCCAGGGGCCGCGGTGCTGGTGCAGGTGGCGTGCGAGCACGAGCCGGGCAAGGGCGGGTGCGCGGTGGCCGATGTGCCCGGCCTCGTGGATGCCGCTGCGGCCGCTGGGTTGGCGGTGCGCGGGTTGATGACGGTGGGTCCCACGACGGGTGGCCCCGAGGCGGCGCGCGCCGGCTTCCGTACCGTGCGTGGGCTCGTCGATCGGCTGGGCCTCGCGGTGTGCTCGATGGGGATGACCGACGACCTGGAAGTGGCGGTGCAGGAGGGTTCCACCCAGGTGAGGGTGGGAAGCGCCCTGTTCGGGGAGCGTCCCCTTTCTGCGGATCGGGTGCTGTAGCCTGGTCTGTTGCAGGAGGAGAGATGGCGATGTGGAAGAGGGCGATGGATTATTTGGGCCTCGGCCCCGACGATCCCTACGACGACTATGACGTCGAGCCCCAGCCCGAACCTCCCATGCGTGGTGGCCGCCAGCCGATGCGCGACGAGTACGGCGCGCAGGGCCGCGGCGGCGGAGGTGGCGGTGGCGGTGGTCGCTCGCAGCGGGGCTACGCCCCCAACGACTACGAGCCCGAGCTGCCCCCCGTGCGTACGGTTCCCGCGCGCCCGTCGTTCCCCAGCTCGCAGCCCGACGTGAGCATCCGCCGGCCGGTTCCCGCCAACGACGACTCCAGCGTGCACCCGCGGCCGATCAACCCGCGTCCGTCGGCCCCCGCGCCGGTGCGCCTCGCGCCGGTGCCCTCCGGCGCCGATCCGCACACCGTGCGCCCCCGCCGCTTTGATGCCGCGCAAGAGGTCGCCGACAAGTTCAAGGAAGGCCTGCCGGTCATCATGAACCTCGAGGCCACCGATCGCGACGTATCGCGGCGCCTCATCGACTTCGCCAGCGGCCTGTGCTACGGCCTCAACGGCACGATGGAGAAGGTGGGCACGGGCGTGTACCTGTTGAAGCCGATCCAGCGCTCCAACGGCTACGACGACTCGATGTACGGCGCCTGAGGCGCACTCGTGGGGTGAAGCCCCGCTCGAACGGCGTAACATCTTCGGAATGGAAATCAGCCCGCAGATGATTCGCGACACTGCCTTCACGGCGGTGAAGAAGGGATACGACCCCGACGAGGTCGACGCCTTCAAGGAGAATGTTGCTGAGGCCATCGAGGCCGCCCAGGCTCACGCCGCCCAGATGGAGGCCCGCGCCCGCGCCGCCGTCGGCCGCCTGCAGGAAGCCACCCAGCAGGTGGCGATCCTGCGCGAGGGCACCCCGTCGGGCGGGATCACCCAGCCGTCGGCCGGCGATGCCGAGGTGATCAGCCGCACCCTGGTGCTGGCCCAGCGCACCGCGGACGCCACCATCGCCGAGGCGCGTGGCGAGGCCGAGCAGATCACCACCGGCGCCCGCGAAGAGGCCAGCTCGGTGTTGGAGAACGCCCGCACCACCGCCGCCAAGCTGGTGGAGGATGCCAAGGTCGATGCCCGCAAGTCCAAGGAAGACGAGCTTGCCCGCGCCGAGAACGAGGTGCAGGCCCTGTTGGCCCGCCGCGACTTCCTGCTCGGCGATGTCGATCAGCTCGAGCAGTATGTGCAGGCCCAGCGCGAGCGCCTGCGTGAGGCGGCGATGACGCTCACCGACCTCGCCGAGCGTGTGCCCGGCGGCCTGGGTGATCTGCGCCGCCCGGTGCTGTCGGCCTCTGCCGAGCCGGTGCACCACGACGAGGAGACCGGCCCCGTGCCCACGATCGTGGCCGAGGCGACCGCGCCCGTGCCCGCCCCGGTGGCTGCGGCCCCGGCCCCGGCCCCGGCGGCCCCCGCTCCCGTTGCGACCGCCCCGGCGGCGCCGGCACCCGCGCCCGATCCGTTCGTGGTGCGCACCCTCGACATCGACGACGAGGACGACGATCCGATGGCGCTGTTCTCCTCCAGCCCGGCGGTGCGCCCTGCGGCGCAGGCTGCTGCCGCACCGGCTCGCGCCCCGTTCGACTTCGACGACGGCGACGACGACATGTGGCCGGCGCTCGACACCTCCGCCCCGGCCACCCAGGTGGTGCCCCAGGCGTTCGACGAGGTGACAGCGGAGGTGCCGGTGATCAAGCCGACCACCACCCACGACCCGTTCCGCATCGGCGGCGACGAACTGCGCTGAAATCGGGCGGGGTGCACTCGCCCCGTCGCTACACTTTCGCCACGGCATTGACGAGGCCATCACCTCCGAGCCTCCGGAAGAACAGGTGCGTCGGCCCGCCGTCGCCCCCCACTAGAACCGGACGGGTCCAGCCCGACATCGCTGGCGCAGTCGAGTGGCAGGGCCTCGTGGGGCACTGCAAGCAGGGTGGTACCGCGGGCCGGTCGGCTCGTCCCTGTGCAAGCCGCACAGGAGACGCGCGTGAGTTACCCCAACGTCCAGCCCCAACCCTCGTTCCCCTCGGTCGAGCGCGATGTGCTCGCGCACTGGGACGTCGACGGAACCTTCCAGGCGTCGATCGATCGCCGTGAGGGCGCGGACGAGTACGTCTTCTACGACGGCCCTCCCTTCGCCAACGGACTGCCGCACTACGGCCACCTGCTCACCGGGTTCGTGAAGGATGCCGTGCCGCGCTACCGCACGATGCGCGGCCAGCAGGTGCACCGCCGCTTCGGGTGGGACTGCCACGGCCTGCCCGCCGAGGTGGTGGCGGAGAAGGAACTGGGCATCAGCGGTCACCCGGAGATCACCAAGTTCGGCATCGACAAGTTCAACGACGCGTGCCGCACGAGCGTGTTGCGCTTCACCGACGACTGGCACCGCTACGTCACCCGCCAGGCGCGCTGGGTGGACTTCGAGAACGACTACAAGACGCTCGACACCGACTACATGGAGAGTGTCATGTGGGCGTTCAAGACCCTGTGGGACAAGGGCTTGATCTACGAGGGTTTCCGTGTGCTGGCCTACTGCTGGCGCTGCGAGACCCCGCTGTCCAACACCGAGACCCGGATGGACGATGTGTACCGCGACCGGCAAGATCCGGCGCTCACGGTGCAGTTCCACCTCGAGAGCGGCGAGCAGATCCTGGCCTGGACCACCACGCCCTGGACCCTGCCCAGCAACCTCGCGCTCGCCGTCGGCCCGGAGATCGAGTATGCGGTGATGGAGGAGGCCGGCACTCGGTACATCCTCGCGGAGGCCCGCCTCGGCGCCTACGAGAAGGAGCTGGCCAACGCCGTGCGCGTCGGCACGCTCACCGGTGCCGACCTCGTGGGCCGCAAGTACACGCCCCTGTTCCCGTACTTCGCCGACACCCCGAACGCCTTCCATGTGCTCGCTGCCGACTTCGTGAGCACGGAGGACGGTACGGGTGTGGTGCACATGGCGCCCGGCTTCGGTGAGGACGACCAGAACGCCTGCAACGCGGTGGGCATCCCCACGGTGTGCCCGATGGACGAGCACGGCCGTTACACCAGCGAGGTCACCGACTGGGCCGGCATGCACGTGTTCGACGCCAACCCCGACGTCACCAAGCACCTGAAGGGCCGCGGCGTGGTGGTGCGCCACGACAGCTACAACCACAGCTACCCCCACTGCTGGCGCTGCGCGGAGCCGCTGGTGTACCGCGCGATCAGCTCGTGGTTCGTGCAGGTGACGGCGTTCCGTGATCGGATGGTGGAGCTCAACCAGCAGATCCGCTGGGTGCCCGAGCACATCAAGGAGGGCAGTTTCGGCAAGTGGCTGGCCAACGCTCGCGATTGGTCGATCAGCCGCAACCGCTTCTGGGGCTCGCCGATCCCGGTGTGGCGCAGCGACGATCCGGAGTACCCGCGCATCGACGTGTACGGCAGCATGGAGGAGTTGCAGCGCGACTTCGGGGCCACCGTCACCGACCTGCACCGCCCCCACGTCGACGACCTCGTGCGCCCGAACCCCGACGACCCCACCGGGAAGTCGATCATGCGCCGGGTGCCCGAGGTGCTCGACTGCTGGTTCGAGTCGGGGTCGATGCCGTTCGCCCAGGTGCATTACCCGTTCGAGAACCGAGAGTGGTTCGAGAGCCACTACCCGGGTGACTTCATCGTCGAGTACATCGGCCAGACACGCGGCTGGTTCTACACACTGCACGTGCTCGCCACGGCCCTGTTCGACAAGCCCAGCTTCAACACCTGTGTCAGCCACGGCATCGTGCTCGGCGACGACGGGCAGAAGATGTCCAAGAGCCTGCAGAACTACCCCGACCCGATGATGGTGTTCGACACGTACGGCAGCGACGCGATGCGCTGGTACCTGCTCAGCTCGCCCATCCTGCGCGGCACCGACCTGATGGTGACGGAGGACGGCATCCGCGACACGGTGCGCCAGATCATCCTCCCGATCTGGAACTCGTGGTACTTCCTGTCGCTCTACGCGAACGCTGCGGGCACCACCGGCACGTTCCGCACCGACAGCACCGACGTGCTCGATCGCTACATCCTGGCCAAGACCCACGACCTGATCCGCGAGATGACCGCGGAGATGGACGAGTACGACCTGTTCGGCGCGTGCGGCGCAGTGCGCTCGTTCCTCGATGCGCTCACGAACTGGTACGTGCGCCGCAGCCGCGACCGCTTCTGGGCGGGCGAGCAGGACGCGATCGACACCCTCCACACCGTCCTGTCGCTGCTGTGCCGGGCACTCGCCCCGTTGCTGCCGCTCACCACCGAGGCCGTGTACCGCGGGCTCACGGGCGAGCGCAGTGTGCACCTCACCGACTGGCCGGACGCATCGCCGGTGCCTGCCGACGCGGCCCTCGTGGAATCGATGGATCTCGTGCGCGACGTGTGCAGCAGCACCCTGCGCCTGCGCAAGACCCACGGCCGACGGGTGCGTCAGCCGTTGCTGTCGTTGCAGGTGGCGGTCGCCGGGTCGGGTCGGCTGGCAGCCTTCACCGACCTGGTCGCCGACGAGGTGAACGTGAAGGCGGTGAGCCTCACCGACGATGTCGCGGCGGTGGCCAGCTACGACCTGCAGGTGGTGCCGGCCAAGCTGGGCCCGCGCCTGGGCGGCCAGGTGCAGCAGGTGATCAAGGCCGTGAAGGCCGGCGACTGGCAGCGCACGGGCGACACGGTGGTGGCCGGCGGCATCGAGCTGCAGGAGGGCGAGTACGCGCTGAAGATGGTGGTGCAGGGCGATGGCGCGAGCACCCCGCTGTCGGCGGGCGACGGGATCGTGCTGCTCGACATCACGCTCACCCCCGAGCTGGAGGCCGAAGGCGTCACCCGCGACCTCATCCGCCTGGTGCAGCAGGCACGCCGTGAAGCGGGGCTGCAGGTGAGCGACCGGATCGCACTCACGCTCGGCGTGCCCGAGTCGGTGCGCCGTCAGGTCACCGCTTTCCAGCACCTGCTCACCGAGGCGACGCTGGCGACCTCGCTGGCGTGGGGAGCGGGCGAGACGAACGCCGATCTCGACGGCGAGCCGGTGCACATCGGCGTCGTGGTGGCCGGTTGACCGACATCGTGCGGCCCCATCCCGACGGGGCGGTGATCGCCGTGCGGGTGGTGCCGGGGGCCAGCGCGGCCAAGGTGGTGGGCCCACACGGCGGCGAGCTGAAGGTGAAGGTGTGCAGCCCCCCGCTGGACGGGCGGGCCAACGAGGAGCTGTTGGGAGTGGTGGCCGCAGCGTTGGGCCTGCGATCGCGCGAGGTGAGCTTGCTGAGCGGGCACACCGCACGCTCGAAGCAGGTGCTCGTGGGGCTGCCCGCCGAGGAGGTGCAGCGTCGCCTTGCGGGCATCATCGGCCCTCTCGGGGCTGCTGAGCGATAGCATCCCGGCCTTACATCGACGACGTCGACGCACGGAGGGAAGCGCACATGGCGACTGCCAAGAAGGCACCGGCGAAGAAGGCCGCAGCGGCGAAGAAGGCCGCGCCCGCACCGGCGAAGAAGGCTCCGGCAGCGGCAAAGAAGGCTGCGCCCGCGCCGGCCAAGAAGGCTGCTCCGGCGAAGAAGGCTGCTCCGGCCAAGAAAGCTGCCCCCGCTCCGGCGAAGAAGGCTGCTCCGGCCAAGAAGGCAGCGCCCGCTCCGGCGAAGAAGGCTGCGCCGGCGAAGAAGGCTGCTCCGGCCCCGGCGAGGAAGGCTGCTCCGGCGAAGAAGGCTGCTCCGGCCCCGGCGAAGAAGGCTGCTCCGGCCAAGAAAGCTTCCCCCGCTCCGGCGAAGAAGGCTGCGCCGGCCCTGGCCAAGAAAGCGGCGCCCGCCAAGGCCCCGGCCCCGGCGAAGAAGGTTGCTCCGGCGAAGAAGTCGGCGGCGCCGGCCAAGCCGGCCGGCCCCGAGCGGCCTCCGGTCAAGGGCGTCACCAAGGACGGCATCGCCTACACCAAGGATTTCGACGCCAAGTTCCTCACGGCGATGAAGGCCGCGCTGGTGGAGGAGAGGGCGATCCTGCTCGGTCAGGCGATCGGCCTCGAGGAGGAGGCGCACCAACTCGTGGAGGAACACGAGATGGGCGACGTGCAGTTCGACGACGAGGGCGGAGAGGGCGACACGATGGTGGTCGAGCGTGAGCGCGATCTCGCGATCAGTGCCCAGGCCCGCCAGACGATCGCCGACATCGATGCCGCGCTCGAGCGGCTCACCACGGGTGCCTACGGCTACTCGGTCGAGTCGGCCCGCCCGATCCCTCGTGAGCGATTGGAGGCGATCCCGTGGGCGACCGTCCTCGTCGAGGAGAAGGTCGGCGGGATCGGTCGTCGATGACCGACGAGGGTGCCATGGCGCCCGATGCCGACACCGAGGCATCCACGACGTCCGACGCGCCCGGCGATCCCGTCGCTGAGGCCACGCCGGCGCGCCCTCACCGCTTCCTGCGCCTCACGCTGCCGATCATGGCGGTGGTGGTGCTGTTGGACCAGCTCACCAAGAACTGGGCCATCAGCTCGCTGGCCGATGGGCGTACGCCCCATGTGATCTGGACGCTGCAGTGGAACCTGTCGTTCAACAGCGGGATGGCCTTCTCGAAGGGGCAGGGGATCGGCCCGATCATCGGCCTCCTCGCGGTGGTGGTCGTGGTGGTGATCGGCCTGTCCGTGCGTCACAGCAACAGCCGCACGCTCGATGTTGCCGCCGGCCTGGTGATGGGTGGCGCGCTCGGCAACCTGGTCGACCGTCTGTTCCGTGGCGACGGCTGGTTGCACGGCTCGGTGATCGACTTCATCGACTTCCAGTGGTTCCCCATCTTCAACCTGGCCGATGTCGGGGTGAACGTGGGCGGCGGTCTGTTCGTGCTGTGGTCGCTGCTGTCGCGCGAGCACAAGGCGGTGGCGAAGTGATCGAGGAGCACATTCCCTCGGCGCTCGCCGGCGAGCGGCTCGACCGCATCGTCTCGCTCATCACCGAGCGCAGCCGCGCCGATGCTGCTGCGTTGGTGGCGGCAGGTGGGGTGCTGGTGGACGGCTTGGAGGAGACGTCGGGCAAGCTGCGCGTGCGCGAGGGGCAGGTCGTGGTGGTCGACGAGAGCCTGCTGAAAGGGCCCGAGGCGCCCGCCGCCGACGCCACCGTGGCGTTCACCGTCGTCCACGAGGACGAGCACCTGATCGTCATCGACAAGCCGGCCGGGCTGGTGGTGCACCCAGGTGCGGGCAACCCCACGGGCACCCTCGTGAACGGCCTGCTCGCCCGCTACCCCGAGCTGGCCGGCGTGGGGGAGTTCCATCGCCCCGGCATCGTCCACCGGCTCGATGTGGGCACGTCGGGCCTGATGGTGGTGGCCCGCACCCAGCTTGCCTACCACTCGCTGGTGGAAGCGCTCGCTGCGCACGATGTGGGGCGCGCGTACCGCACGCTCGTGTGGGGCCACCTCGACCATCCCGTTGGTGTGATCGACGCGCCGATCGGCCGCGACCATCGCGACCCGATGCGCATGGCGGTGGTGGTGGATGGCAAGCCCGCCCGCACCCGTTATCGCGTGCTCGCCGGGTATCGCACGCCGGCTGCGGTGTCGGTGGTGGAGTGCCGCTTGGAGACCGGGCGTACCCACCAGATCCGCGTGCACCTCAGCGCCGTGGGCCACCCGGTGGTGGGCGACGGTCAATACGGCGGCATCCGCTCGCCGATCGACAGCCCCCGGCCGTTCCTCCATGCGGCCGGCCTGGAGCTCGTGCACCCGGTCACGCGGCGGCCGCTCACTTTCGCCTCGCCCCTTCCGGCCGACCTGCAGGCCGTCGAGGAACTCCTGTCCGACGAGGTGTGAGGCGCTGCGCCCGAAGTTCGACCGGAGTTGACGGAGACTCCGCTCAGTTCTGATAACGTCATCGCATTATGACGGGAATCATGAGCAACTCATCGGGATCGTCGCGCACCTGGTTGCGCCGTGCTGCAGGGGTCGTCGGCATCGCCGGCACGGCTCTGCTCAGCGTCGCCGTGGTGCAGCACGTCACCAGTGCGGCACCGAGCGACATCGTGCTCGCCGCGCCCGAGCGGGTGTACACCGGGGTGAACCAAGACCTCGCGTTCACTGGCACCGACTCGGTGTCGAACAACAACCGCGTCATCTCCGTGAGCGACGCGGTTCCCGGGACAAATTGCGACACGTCTCCCGGCGTCAACTACTCCATCGATGACTGCCCGCGTGTGCAGCTCGATCTCACCACCTCCAACGGTGCGGGGTTGCTGTACATACCCGGCATCACGTCCATCGACCCGGACAACAACGTGGGTACCGACAACGACACGCTGGCTACCCCGTCGGGGGCGATCGTCGACCAGAGCACCGACCCCGCCGGCGGCCCTGGCCTGGTGCTGCACCTCAACGGCACCCAGACCCAGCTCAACGCCGCGTTGGAAACGCTGACGTTCATCCCCTCGACCGACTACGAAGAGCGCGAGTCCGCGGTGGGCAGCCTTCCCAGCCTGAAGATCATCGCCGTGCAGGGCGACGCCACCAGCTCCGTCACCATGTACACCACGATCAAGGTGGAGGGCACCAACGACGCCCCGTCGATCTCCACCCCGGCGTTCCCCGTCAGCATCGCCGCCGGGAGCACCAACAACGCCATCGCCGACGTGTCGGTGACCGACGACGACATGTGCAACCTGACCATCTGCGGCGGCTCGTACACCAACCCGGGCAAGCACGAGACCGACGACAAGATGCTGTTGCTGATGTGGCTGCCCGATTCGGCGTGCGGCACCTTCTACACCGGCAATGCTGTGTTCAGCACCAAGGGCGGGGCAAGCAACACCTCCGTCTCCTCGATGTTGACGGCTGAAGGGATCACCGGCGATGCGGCGGTGCAGGTGGCGTTCAGCATGAGCCCCACCGGCTACGGCCTCGACCTTTCCAGCCAGCCCGGCAGCGTGCTCGACGAAACCCAGGTGTACGCCGGTATCGGCTCGCTCAGTGAAGTGCGCTACGCGCTCAGCTCGCTGAAGTACAACGCACCCGCCGGCGACATGACGTGCCTGCTCAACATCGAGGTCAACGACCTGGGCAACAACGGCACCCCGCACGACTTCATCGGCGGTGCAGAGGTGCCCGACCCCGAGGGCAACCAAGGCTCGGTCGAGCTCACCGTCTACGACGCGCACCCCGACGTCACCATCTACCAGTTCGCGCCCGGCAGCCTCGGCGACTACGCCGGTCCGAACAAGCAGGCGCAGTTCACCATCCAGTTCGACCAGGAGATCGAGGAGTCGTCGTTCACCATCGCCGACATCGACACCCGCGCCAGCACGGCAACCGGCGTCGTTCTCGACTCGCTGGTGTCCAACGGCGACGGCATGTCCTTCTCCGTGCTGGCCACCGCCACCGGTGACGGCGTCATCGCGGCCGAGATCCCGGCCGGGGGCGTGTTCGCCGCCGGTCACGACGGCGACACCGACTTCGACAACGAAGCGTCGGGCGTCGCCGACAACGAGATCACCTGGGACCAGACCGCGCCGATCGTCGGAGTCGGCTGGTTCGGGTCGCCGCCCGACCCTGTCACCACCTCCCCCCTCGAGTTCAAGGTGGTGGTCAGCGACGATAACATCGACACCGCCGGCCAACTCACCGATGCCGAGCTCGAACTGGGTGGCACCGCCGGCGCGACCTTGGCGGTCATCTCCGCCACGGCCGACCCCACCGAGTTCAAGGTGTCGGTCAGCGGCATGACCCAGGACGGCGACGTGACACTGAAGGTGAAGGCGGGCGCCTACGTCGATGATGCGAACAACTCCAGTGCCGCCAGCGGCATCTACGGCGTGAACTGGGACCAGCCCGCGGTCGACACCATCAACCCCAACGTGGCGGTGGCACTGGCTGCCTATGAGACCGACCCGGCCTACGGCTCGGGCGTCGACTTCGCCGTCACCTTCGACGAGGTGGTCACCGACTTCGAGACCGTTGATCCGGGCGATGTCATCGTCGGCGGCACCGCCGGCGCGACCTCGTTCGCCATCAGCGGCAGCGGCATGGTGTACAGCGTGACTGCCACGGGTATGACCCAGTCGGGCACGATCACCCTCACCGTGCTGGGCGCGGTGGCCATCGACGGTGCTGGCAACCCCAACAACGCGGCGCTCAACACCGCGTCGGTGAACTATGTGTTCGACGAGACCGACCCGACGGTGACGGTCACCAAGGCTGCAGGCCAGGGTGATCCCACCTCCACCTCGCCGATCGTGTTCGACGTCGAGTTCAGCGAG
>WBZL01003809.1_pt1 | contig 13547 bp, 13 predicted proteins | sample 5204291 | NCBI WGS metagenome assembly WBZL01 (sample SAMN12344345, study PRJNA552823) | activated sludge metagenome | biome: Activated sludge suspended growth; feature: Nitrification reactor; material: Wastewater; isolation source: activated sludge from nitrification reactor of wastewater...
GGGCGATGCGGCGCTCGTGATCCTGCCCGGCTCGAAGTCCACGCGCAGCGATCTCGCCTTCCTGCGGGCGCAAGGCTGGGACATCGACCTTGCGGCGCATGTCCGACGGGGCGGGCATGTCCTCGGCATCTGCGGCGGGTACCAGATGCTCGGCCGGACGATTGACGATCCGGAAGGGATCGAGGGTGCGCCCGGCGAGACGGCGGGGCTCGGCCTGCTCGACGTCGTCACGGTGATGACGCCGGACAAGCGCCTGACCCGCACCGCTGCGCGCCACGCCGCGACGGGGGCCGCGATGGAGGGTTACGAGATCCACATCGGCCGGACCGAAGGTCCGGCGCGTGCCCGGCCCTTCGCTTTCGTGGAGGGCATCCCAGAGGGCGCGGTCTCTGCCAGCGGACGGGTAATGGGGAGCTACCTGCACGGCATGTTCGCGGGAGATGCCTTTCGCGCCGCCTTCCTCTCCGCGCTCGGTGCGCCGTCGAGCGCACGTTACGGTGCCGAGGTCGAGGCGGCGCTCGATGCGCTTGCCGATCACCTCGAGGCGCATCTCGATGTCGCGGGGCTCTTCGCGCTGGCGCGCTGAGCCCGCGCCTCAGGCGAGCGCGGCGGCGAGCCGGGTCCATTCCGCCTCGCCGCCAGGAAGCCCGAGGCGGAGCCAGGTTCCGGAGTAGGGGAAGATGCGCGACCATATCCGCGCGCGCGCCAGCCGTTCCTGCGCGCCTGCGGCATCCGGCGTATCGTAGAGGCGGAACAGGGTCGTCCCGCCGACGCAGCGCCAATCGGCCCCGGCGGCGAGGGCATCGAGCCGCCCTGCCTCGCCGGCAAGCCGGTCGCGGGCGCGTTTGGCCCAGGCATGGTCGGCCAGCGCCACCGCGCCGACCTCGATCGCGGCGCCGCTGACGGGCCAGGGTCCGGCCATCTCGGCAAGCCGTGCGATGTCGCGCGCGGAGCCGAGGACGAAGCCCAGCCGCAGGCCCGCAAGTCCATAGAACTTCCCGAACGACCGCAGGACGAGGATGCCGGGGGCGATGGCGCCATGCGCGGACGAAGCATCCGGGGTCGCATCCGCGAAGCTCTCGTCCACGACGAGGCGTCCGACGCGCCCCGCAAGCGCGTGCAGCGCGTCCGTGCCAAGCACGCGGCCGTCCGGGTTGTTCGGGTTGACGACGACCGCCAGATCGGCGCCGACCAGTGCCTCGGGCGTGCTCACCTCCTCCACGCTCCAGCCTGAGGTGCGCAGCGCCCCGGCGTGTTCGTTGTAGGTCGGACCCAGCACACGGGCGAGGCCGGGCAGCGAGAGCCGCGGAATCATCTGGATCGCCGCCTGCGCGCCGGCAACAGGCAGGATCGCGGCCTCCGTCCGGTAGGCTCCGCGCGCGGCGGCGATCAGACGCTCTGTTGCCGCGCGCGTCGGCAGCATCGTCCAGGCCGGGGCCGGGATCGGCGGCAGGGGATAGGCGACCCGGTTGATGCCGGTCGAAAGGTCGATCCAGTCTGCCGAAGGGCCGCCAAACCGGGCGATCGCCGCGTCGATGTTCCCGCCGTGGTCGCGCATCAGAGCGCCGCCAGAATGGCGAGGCCGAGCGCCATCGCCAGTATCGCGAACCAGAAGAGACGGAGCGCACGCTCGATGTCCGCTGGCTGCGGGTCGGGGGCGCCTTCGTTCAGCCAGGGTTCATCGGCGACGCGATCGTGATAGGTCCGGGGACCGGACAGGCGGATCTCGAGCGCGCCGGCAAGCGCCGCTTCCGGCCAGCCGGCGTTGGGCGAACGGTGGCGGCGTGCATCGCGCCACATCGTTGCGAGTGCCGCGCGCGGACGGGTGCAGACGAGCGCGAAGAGAAGTCCGGTGAACCGCGCGGGGATGATGTTGGCAAGATCGTCGATCCGGGCGGCGGCCCAGCCGAATGCGCGGTGGCGCTGCGTGCGGTGCCCGATCATCGAATCGAGCGTGTTGATCGCCTTGTAGGCTGCGATCCCGGGCAGGCCGAAGAGAACGCCCCATAAGACCGGCGCGACGATCCCGTCCGATGTGTTTTCGGCCAGACTCTCGATCGTGGCGCGCGCGATGCCCTCTTTGTCGAGCTGGTCGGGATCGCGTCCGACGATCATGGAGACAGCCCGGCGCGCGGCGACGAGATCGCCTGCGGCGAGCGGATCGGCCACGGCCCGGATATGGTCACGCAATGACCGCATCGCCACGAGCGGCCAGGCGAGTACGCCGCCCAGTAGGATGCCAGGCGAACCGGCCGGAAGCACCCAGGTCACGACCCAGGCGATCTCTGCGGCCGCGCCGACGACAACCGCGACAGTGACGATCCCCGCAACCCGCCTGGCGCTTTCGTCGGCCCCTTCGAGGTTGATCCAGCGGTCGAGCGCGTCGATCATCCGGCCGATCCAGGTCACGGGATGGCCGATGGCGCGGAACAGCCGGTCCGGCCAGCCGAGCACGGCGTCGATGCAAAGCGCCACGAGCATGATCATCGCGCCGGTCACTGCCGTACTCCCACCCGGAACCGGACGATCCCCGTCATGCCTGCCGCGCGCAGGGCCGCGGCAGCGTTTGGGGCGATTCGTCCGGGCACGAATAGCAGCGCGCGGGCCGATCCGGTATGGCCCATGGCAAATCCCATTGCCCCGAGTTCGCGGGCAAGTGCCGCCGTCGGGTCACCCCGGGGCCCCCGGAGCGCAAGGGTACGGCTGGCAGAGAGGCTGGCGATCTCGGCCAGAGTCTCTGCCCGGCCGGTCGACGCGGCGCGGCCCCAGGGGCCGATCAGATCGGCGATGTCGGGGAAATTGCCGTCCCCCGCATCGGTGCGTCGGACCGGGCCGAGAAATCCGCCGATGACGTCCATCCTTGGCAAGGGTGGAAACGTACCGAGCACGCGCCCTTCCCGCGAGGCCCAGAGGAGCTGTTCGGGGTGAGGAAACATCAGGGGATCGCTTGCGCCTTCAGCCGCGACGCAGGCACTCGCGAGGGGCTCCGGCGCTGGCGCAACGCCTGCAAGCCGGGCAAGGGCGACGAGTGCCGCCGTGGACGCGCCCGCGCCACCGCCGGCCGGCATCGCGGCCCTGAGCTTCACGTGGCCGGACAATCTGCGGTCCAGCCGTGCAAGGAACCGGCGGGCGCGTTCGGGCGTGATGAGCCGCTGTCCGCTGCCGTGGATCGTAAGGCCCGGGCCTGGTCTGTACCAGGCTTGGAGGGCGAGAGACGGACAGGGCAGGGTCACCAGTGCGACCGGACCCTCCGGCCCGATCCGGCCTTGCAGAAACTCACCGAGATGCCCGGCCACGCGGACCGAAGGCTGGCTCACGCCGGCCCCCAGTTCACGGTTCCGATGGACCAGGCGCCTCGCGGCAACGCCGTGATGCGCGTCATAGACAGCGGGGCCACGGTGAAGCCGAGCGCGGGCGCAACGCTGCCGAGCGCCAGGGCGAGGGCCGCACGGACGGTGCCTGCATGGGCGACGATCGTCACGCGGCCGCCCGTCGCCAGCCCAGTCAGCGCCGGTCCGACCCGGGCGCAGAGATCGGCGAAGCTCTCGCCTCCCGGTGGGCGGTGCTCTGCCAGCGCTCCATTGGTCATCGGTCCGAGATCGGGGATTTCGCCGGTCGGCCGCCCCTCCCAAGCGCCGAAGTCCTGCTCCCAGAGCGCGGGGTTCTCCTCGACACCGGCAACCGGCCAGAGGGCTGCTGCGGTCTGACGGCAGCGCAGCGCCGGGCTGACCACGATCCGGCCGGGGTCGCCCACGCCGAGCCGCAGGGCCGCCAGGGCGGCGAGATCGGAACAGTCTGCGGCCACGTCTGTGCGGCCGCAAAGCCGGCCCTCCGTCAGCGCCGGCGCGTGACGGATCAGGATCAGCTCTGTCGCCGCTTCGTCAGCCACCGTCGCATTCTCCCTTTCGCAGGCCGCCCGTTATGTGCTTTGAGAACGGCCCATGGGCAAGACGATACTCATCACCGGCGGAGCCCGGTCTGGCAAAAGCGGCATCGCCGAGACGATGGCGCTGTCGCTTGGCCGCCCGGCGACCTACATCGCCACGGCCGAGGCACGCGACGCCGAGATGGAGGCGCGGATCGCCGCGCATCGGGCGCGCCGGAGTGACGCGTGGATCACGCGGGCGGAGCCCCTCGATCTTCCGGGAGTGCTTGCCGATACCGATGGAACCGGCCCGCGGCTCGTCGATTGCCTGACGCTCTGGCTCACCAACCTGATGCTGGCCGAGGCGGACTGGCAGGTGGCGTCCCGCGCGCTCGTGGCTGCGCTGCCAGTGCAGCGGTCGCCGGTCGTCTTCGTCACGAACGAGGTCGGCATGGGTATCGTGCCCGACAACGCGCTTGCCCGTGCCTTCCGCGACGCGGCGGGGCTCCTGAACCAATGGGTCGCCGCCGCGGCCGATGAGGTCTACCTTGCCGTCTCCGGCCTGCCCTTGAAAGTGAAATGACATGAGCCTTCCGCGCCTCTCCTCGCTCTCGCAACTCGCAGCACTGGCCGACCGTCTGCCGGTCGCCGACACCCAGGCAGCCGAAGCGGCGCGGGCGCGGCAGAATTCCCTGACGAAGCCGCCCGGCTCGCTCGGCCGGCTTGAGCAGATCGCGGAGTTCATGGCCTCATGGCGGGGCACCGCGCGACCCGAGATATGGAAGGCCCAGGCGCTCGTCTTCGCAGGCAATCACGGGATCTGCGCGCAGCGCGTGAACCCCTATCCGCAGGAGGTGACGGCGCAGATGGTCGCCAACTTCCGCACCGGGGGGGCCGCGATCAACCAGCTCTGCGCGGTGAACGGAGCAGACCTGTCGGTGATCGCGCTGGAGCTGGAGCGGCCCACGCGCGACTTCACAGAAGCTCCGGCGATGGATGAACTCGACTGCCTCGACGCGCTCTGGCAGGGTGCGGCAGCCGTCGATGCCAGCGCCGACATCCTCATTCTCGGCGAGATGGGGATCGGAAATTCCACCGTGGCGGCGGCACTGGCGGCGGCATGTTTCGGCGGGCCGGTCGCCGAATGGGTCGGGCCCGGAACAGGCTCTGACAAGGCCGGACTCGCGCGGAAGGTGGAGGTGATCGAGCGCGGCCTGAAGAGGCACGGGGCTGCGCTCGGAGATGCCGGGGCGATTCTGGCCGCGCTCGGCGGGCGCGAGCAGGCCGCGATCTGCGGCGCGGTGCTGGCGGCGCGGGCGGAGCGGATCCCGGTCATCCTCGACGGGTTCATCTGCACTGCCGCCGCGGCGGTCCTTCACGCCGCCGACAAGAGGCTGCTCGACCACTGCCTCGTCGGCCATGTCTCGGCCGAGCCAGGCCACCGCAAGCTTCTGGCGGCGATCCACAAGCGCCCGGTCCTCGAATTCGAGATGCGCCTTGGCGAAGGCTCGGGCGCGGCACTGGCGCTCGGGATTGTGCGGTCGGCGCTCGCCTGCCACAACGGCATGGCGACCTTTGGCGAGGCCGGGGTTTCGGAGGGATGAGCGGGCGCGGTGCCGAGTTGCGACTCGCCTTCCTCCTGCTCACGCGCCTGCCGGTTCGCGCTGTTTCGGGCGAGGCGCCTTCGATGGCTGCGTCGTCCTGGGCCTGGCCGGTCGTCGGACTTGCTGTAGGCGCGATCTCTTCCGTCGCCGGATATTTTGCCCTTGCGGTGGGGGTGACGCCACCGATGGCCGCCATCGTGGCACTTGCCGCCGGCGCACTCGCCACCGGCGCGCTGCATGAGGACGGGCTCGCCGATCTGGCGGACGGTTTCGGCGGCGGGCGGACACGTGACCGCAAGCTAGAAATCATGCGTGACAGCCGGATCGGCTCCTACGGGGTCGTCGCGCTGGTTCTCTGTTTCGCCTTTCGCGCCGCAGGACTCGCCGCGCTCATCGACTCGGGCGGTGCGTTTCTCGGTCTTCTGTCCCTGGCGGCAGCGTCGCGGGCGGTCCTGCCCGCGGCACTGATCCTGATGCCGCCGGCACGACAGGACGGGCTTGGGCGGGCGGCGGCCGGAATCGAGCCTGTTCCGGCTCGAATCGCGGGCGTGATCGGCCTCCTTTGCCTTCTTCCGCTGGGCCCCGGCACTGCCGCCGCGATCGCCGTCGCGATGGCGCTTGCGGCCTTCGCCGTCGGCTGGCTCGCCATGCGGCAGATCGGCGGGCAGACCGGGGACGTCCTCGGTGCCATGCAGCAGGTCGCCGAATGCGCAGGTTGGGCTTGCGTGGCTTCTGCTATTTGATCAAATATTGGAGTTGCGCCACCGACGGGAACGAATCCAGCAGATCGAACCCGCTTCCAATTTGATCAAAAATCGCGGATAACGGGACGCCCGGAAGGAGTGCCGCCATGCCCGCAAGGAAGAATCTGATCGCCGGAATCGACCGTGACCGCCTGAAGCAGGTGGCCGAGCGTGAGGGCCGGCGCTTCGCCGCGTCGCGTCCGAAGACGAGCGCAGCGCTGGAGGCCGGCGCAGGCACATTCCTCGACGCGGTGCCGATGCATTGGATGAAGGACTGGCCGATGCCCTTTCCGATGGTCGTCGATCATGCCGAGGGTGCGCGCATAACCGACATCGACGGCTACGGGATCGACGATTTCTGCCTTGGCGATACCGGCTCGATGTTCGGCCATTCGCCCAAGCCGGTCGCGAAGGCAATCCGACGGCAGGCGCGGAGGGGTTTGACATACATGCTGCCGACCGACGCGGCGATGGAGGCCGGGCGGCTCCTCACCGAACGGTTCGGTGACTTCAAGTGGCAGATCGCGACGACGGCGACCGACGCCAACCGTTTCGCGCTCCGCGTCGCGCGTGCGGTCACCGGCAAGCCGAAGGTTCTTGTGTTCAACGGCTGCTATCACGGCACCGTGGATGATGCGATGGTGCAGCTTTCGAACGGCAAGACCGTGACGCGCCCCGGCCTGACGGGGCAGGTCATGGACCTGACGGAAGTCTCGACCTGCGCCGAGTTCAACGACCTCGCCAGCGTCGAGGCGGCGCTGAAAACCGGCGAGGTAGCCGCGATTCTGACCGAGCCGGTGATGACCAATTCCTGCATGGTCCTGCCCGAGCCCGGATTCCACGAGGGGCTGAGAAAGCTGGCTACGAGATACAAGGCGCTCCTCATCATCGACGAGACGCACACGATCTCCTCCGGTCTCGGCGGCTATACGGCCGTCCACGGCCTCGACCCCGATATCTTCGTCGTCGGCAAATGCGTGGCGGGCGGGATGCCCACCGCCGTCTGGGGTCTGAGGCCGAAGCTGGCAAAGGACTACCTGGACTTCAACGCCGGCCGGCTTTCGGGCCATTCCGGCATGGGCACGACGCTTTCGGCCAATCCGATGCAGTTCGCCTGCCTTGAGGCGACGCTCGCCGAGGTGATGACGGCAGAGGCCTACGCCCATATGGAAAAGGGCGCCGAAAGGCTCTCGACCGGCCTGAAACGGGTGATCGAGGCCCACGGCGCGCCCTGGCACGTCGTCCGCGTCGGCGCACGGGTGGAGTTCATCTGCGCCCCCGGCCCCCTCAGGAACGGCGCCGAGGCCGCCATGGCCCATGTGCCGGAGGTGGAGGCCGTGCTGCATACTGCGCTTCTGAACCGCGGCTGCCTGATCGCGCCGTTCCACAACATGATGCTCGTCAGCCCGGCGACGAAGAAGCGGCAGATCGACCGCCTCGTCACCGCCTTCGACGAAATCCTGACCGAACTTTTCGCTTGAGAGCCGCCATGCTGGAAAACCCCTGCCCCTCGGGCGCCACCCTCCCCGAGGCCGAAGCGTTCCTCGCCGATCACCCCGAGATCGAGGCCATCGACATCGTGCTGCACGATTCGAACGGCATCGGCCGCGGAAAGATCATCCGGCGTCACGAGCTTCTGTCGCTCTACAAGTCCGGCCGGCACATGCCGATCTCGATCCTCGGTCTCGATATCTGCGGCGAGGACGTGCACGAAACCGGCTTGATCTGGGATCAGGGCGACGGCGACCTCAAGGCATGGCCGGTGCCCGGAACGCTGAAGGCGCTTCACAACACCAAGCCCGCCCGCGCCGAGGTGTTCCTGTCGCTCTATGAACTCGATGGCCGGCCCATGACCTCGGATCCCCGCCATGCGCTCGCCCGGAAGGTGGAGGAATACGCACGGCGCGGGCTGAAGCCCGCCGGCGCCTTCGAACTGGAATTCTTCCTGCTGGCCAACGACCGTGGCGCGGACGGCAAGGTGCGCCCGGCCCGCGACGTGCTCGACGGAAGGCCGAGCCACAAGACCGAGGTCTATTCCGTCGATCACCTCCACGGGATGCTGCCCCTTTTCTCCGACATATACGCGGGTGCGGAAAAGGCCGGGGTCAAGGCCGAGACGCTCATCTCGGAATACGCCCCCGGACAGTACGAACTGACGCTCCACTACCGCGAGGACGTGATGCAGGCCGCCGACGACATCGTGCGGCTGAAGCGGATTGTGCGGGCGCAGGCGCGTTCCCACGGCGTGATCGCCTGCTTCATGGCCAAGCCCGTGGAGGATTACGCGGGCTCGGGCATGCATTTCCACGTGTCGTTGCAGGATCAGGCGGGCCGCAACGTCTTCGCCGAGCGGCCCGGCGCGGGATGGACCGAGACGCTTCTGCATGCGCTCGGTGGCCTCAGGGCGACGATGGGCGAGTCGATGCTTGTCTTCGCCCCGCATCTGAACTCCTGGCGGCGGTTCGCGAACCAGAGTTATGCGCCCGTCTCGACGTCGTGGGGCGTGAACAACCGTTCCGTGGCGCTTCGGGTGCCCGAAGGCGACGTGAAGGCGCGGCGCATAGAACACCGGCCCTCGGGCGTGGACGCGAATCCCTATCTGGTCGCCGCAACGGTGCTCGCGGGTATCCTGCACGGCATCGACAACCGCATCGACCCAGGCCCCGAGACGACCGGCAACGCCTATGCCGAGGACGAGAACGGACCGGCGATCCCCCGTGACTGGCGCGCGGCGATCGAGGCGGCGACGAAGTCGGATTTCCTGAAGGCCGCGCTCGGCGCGGACATGCACCGCACCTTCACCGCCGTGAAGGCCGCCGAATACGCCCGCGTCGCCCGGACCGTGACAGAGGTCGACTACGACCTCTACCTCCATACGGTTTGAGGGTCAGAGGTTCGGCCGCGAGGCCCGGTTGGTGAACCAGCCGCCCAGGGCCGTCTCATAGGCGAGTCCGGCGCGGAAGACGTCGGCGTCCGAATAGGTGCGCCCGACGATCTGGATGCCCGTCGGCACCCCGTTTCCGGCGCGGCCGGTGGGCACCGACAGGACCGGACAGCGGCTCAGCATGTTGAAAGGTAGCGTCATTACCCAGCCGAGGAACGGATTTACCACCTTGCCGTTGATCCGGACCGTGTCCCTCGACTGGTCGAAATCGGCCGGCACGGCCGGCAGCGCGGTCGTCGGACAGACCAGCACGTCGTAGCGTTCGAGGATCGGGCCGAGCGTCCGGTACATCCCCGCCGCAACTTCGAGGCTGTGGAGGAAATCGACCGGTTTCGACTTCCGCCCTTCCTCGGCGAACTGGCGGGCATAGGTCGTCATGTCGTCGGCGTGGTCTTTCAGAAGCTGCGAGACATAGGCGCCGAAGAGGTGGCGCAGATAGGTCATCCCGGCATCGAGAAGGTCGGGCGACCAGCCGAGGTCCACCTCCTCCACCGTCGCCCCGAGCCCGCGAAAGACATCGAGCGCCGCCTCGGTATTCTTCCGGACGTCCGGGTCGACCTCGAAGACGCCGAGGTCCATCGAGAAGGCGATCTTCCAGCCCTTGATTGGCTTCATCTCCATCGGCAAGCGCAGCTTCGGGCGAAGCGAGGCGATGTCCTCCGGGCTTGGCCCCGCCATGACGTTCTGGAACAGGATCGTGTCCTTCACCGTCCGCGCCATCGGGCCTTCGTGGCAATAGAAGTCGAGGTTGAAGGGCGGATCCTCAGGGTTGCGGCCGTAGGGCGGCTTGAAGCCGACGACTCCGGAGCAGGAGGCCGGAATCCGTATCGAGCCGCCGATGTCCGAGCCCGTGGCAAGAGTTGCTGCGCCAGATGCAAGCGCCGCACCCGATCCTCCCGATGATCCGCCGGGCGTGAAGTCGGGGTTCCACGGATTGCGCGTGATGCCCCAGAGGCGCGACCAGGTGTAACCCGCGCAGGAAAACTCCGGCGTCGCGGTCCGGGCATGGACGATGCCGCCCGCGCGGAGGATCCGCGCGTTCACGACCGAAGTATGGCCGGCGATGTCGTCCTTCATGATCAGCGAGCCGCCAGAGGTCGGCATTCCCTTGATCGCGCTCTCGTCCTTCACCGCGATCGGCAATCCTTCCAGCGCACGGGTCCGCGCGCCCCTGGCATATCGCGCCTCGGCCTTGCGGGCCGCGTCCATCGCACGGTCGAAATGGGTGAAGGTCAGGCTGTTCAACTTGCCCTGCACCGCCTCGGCCCGGGCAATCACCGCCTCCATCAGTTCTACCGGCGACAGGGTCCTGGCCCGGAACCGGCTCAGCGCCTCATGCGCCGGCATGTAGCAAAAATCGAGATCGCTCATGGATTGCCCCTACAACCGTGCCTCACCGCTCCCGCTCGGAGGCTGGAACAGCGGCAACGCGAAATCAAAGGAAATCGCTCCGGGATTGCCAAGCCCGGCGACGCGGTGCATTTGGCGGGTGACGCGACCCGGAATCCTGAGGACCGACCATGATCGAGGACAGACCCGGCCTGATGGAGGCCATCCGCGACCGCTTCGCCCATGTCGAGACCTGTCCCTTCGAAGGCCCGCGAATCTTCTTCGAGAATGCGGGCGGCGCGTTGAGGCTGAAATCGGTGATCGAGACCTCGGCCGCCTATGCCGGCTACGCGGACAATCAGGGGCGCGACAACCCGGCCTCCAGGGCGCTGATGGCGGCGATCGACAGGGGCCGCGCGGACATGCGGGTCTTCCTCAACGCGCCCGGCGGGCAGGTTTTCGTGGGCGAAAGCGGGACGGAGGTGCTTTTCCGGCTGATCCGCACCGCGGCCCTCGGCGCGGCACCGGGCGGCGTCATGCTCGGCTCGACGCTGGAACACCCGGCCTCGCGCAGCGCGATGGCGCGCTGGGCAGAGGTGACGGGGCGGCCGCATCTGCTGGCGGTGCATGACGACGCCACCGGAACGGTCGGCCTCGACGCCTATCTCGCCCTGATCTCGCCCGAGGTCCGCGTCGCAACCATCGTCCAGACATCGCCGGTCACCGGCATGGCCGTCGACGTCGCCGCCATCGCGGCGGCGATCCGCGCGCAGGCGCCGGACGCCTTCATCATCATCGACGGCATACAGCACGCGAGCCACGGCCACATCGACTGCGCCGCCTTCGGCGCGGACGGCTATGCCGTGTCACCCTACAAGGTCTTCTCCCGCCACGGCTACGGCGTCGGATGGGCCTCGAACCGGCTGACCAGCTGCGCGAAGGAGCAGATCGTCGGCGGGCCGGTCACGGCCTGGGAACTCGGCACCCGTGACGCGGGCGCCTATGCGACCTTCTCCGACGTCGTGGCCTATCTCGACTGGCTGGGCAGCGCCTTCACCGACGACACCGACCGCCGCGCCCGGATCGAGGCGGCGGCGGCGGCCATCCACGACCACGAATCGCGGTTGATGCGGGCCATGCTGCAAGGCGCGGGGAACGCCCGGGGGCTTGCCGAAATGCCGGGCGTCACCGTCATCGGCGGCCCTGCCGTCGAGGGACGCGAAGGCGTCGTGTCGCTGACCCTCGACGGCATGTCGTCGGCCGATCTGGTGCAGCATCTCGCCCGGCAGGGCATCCGCGTGCACATCCGCAAGGACGACCACTACTGCGGAAACATCCTGCATCCCCTGGGCCTTGCCGACTGCGTTCGCGTCTCGGTCTGCCATTACAACACGACCGCCGAGGTCGCGCGGTTCCTCGCCGCGATGGAGCTTGCGGTATCGCGGTAGTTGAAAGCACAGGAGAACGCCGGTGACCCCGACAGGATTCGGACCCGCCCCTACGTTGCGCCCGTGACGCGGCGATCCGACCCACGGGCGTTCCGTCACCGCTGGCGCAGGATCTGCCCCTCGGAGTTTTTGTAGCCACCACCGCCAATGTCCTCAAACACATGGCAGGTCTCGCCCCGTCGCGGACCCTCTGTCAGGGTCATGCAAAGGCTGTCGCCGACAAGGACCCAACGACCGACCCCGTCGAGCAGCGGCGCCTTCACCTCGACCGTCCCATCGACGTCATAGCGCAGATGCACCGTCATGCCATGGCGTCGCATCACCAGATCCTTGCCGACGATCTGCGCCATCACTTGCGCCCCGGTCATCGTCTCCGCAGACGCAGGCGCTGCCGCGACGGCGCAGAACATCAAGAAATGCAGAGCGTGCTGCCGAATTCTCCTGCTCGGGTTTTTCACGGGATCGTCCCCCTTCAGTTCGTCGCAGGTCGCTCAGCTAGATGCAAGTACTCACATACTTCCTTGAGCATGGAGAAGATACTGTCTGGTCCCTGTCTGGAATCGATTGATCGAGACATACATATTCATTGACTTTGACTTAGCATCGTGAAAGATAGTGATCAATTACTTTCTTTCTGCGATGAAGGCACCAATGTCACCACGAGCGAAGTATCTGCCTTCGGACGAGCGTCGGGCCGAGGCCGTTGAGGCGGTGATAGAGCTTGCCGCAAGCGCCAATCCCGAAGACATAACCACCTCGGCCATCGCCGCACGGATGAAGCTGACGCAGGGCGCGCTGTTCCGGCACTTCCCAACCAAAGACGCGATCTGGCAAGGCGTCATGGAGTGGGTTTCCGAGCGCCTGCTCGCGCGCATCGACCGGCTGGCAGGAGCGGAGTCGGATCCACTCGCGGCTCTGAAGGCGATGTTCCTCGGCCACGTTGACTTCGTTGCCGAGCATCCTGGCGTACCGCGCATGATGGTGGGGCAGTTGCAGAACGCCGGGGAGACGCCGGCGAAGCGGATGGCGCGGACGCTCGTGGAGAATTACGCGAACCGGCTGCGCCGGATTCTTGCGGCTGCCTCGGCCGAGGGTGTGCTGCCCGCCGACCTCGATATCGACGCTGCCGCCGCGCTTTTTCTAGGGATGATCCAGGGACTCGTGATGCAGCATCTCATCCATGGCGACAGCGCGCGGATGCGTGCCGATGCGTCGCGGGTATGGGCGATCTATCGCGCGGGGCTTCTGGCGGCAGCGACAGCGCGGGAGGAACGGGCATGAAAATGACGGTTCTCGGAGCAGCACGCGAGGTGACCGGGTCCTGCTATCTTGTCGTGACGGACACGGTGCGGTTTCTTCTCGATTGCGGGATGGTCCAGGGTGGCGCACGTGACGCGGCAGCGCGCAACCGTCAGCCTTTTGCCTTCAACCCGCGTTCGCTCGATTTCGTGCTGCTGACACATGCGCATATCGACCATAGCGGATTGCTGCCGAAGCTGACAAAGGACGGTTTCGGCGGCCCGATCCTGACGACGTCCGCGACGGCCGACCTGCTTGACGTGATGTTGCGCGACAGCGCCCACATTCAGGAAACGGACGCCGAGCGAGCGGCGC
>WBZL01000761.1_pt4 | contig 13546 bp, 11 predicted proteins | sample 5204291 | NCBI WGS metagenome assembly WBZL01 (sample SAMN12344345, study PRJNA552823) | activated sludge metagenome | biome: Activated sludge suspended growth; feature: Nitrification reactor; material: Wastewater; isolation source: activated sludge from nitrification reactor of wastewater...
TGCACGTTCAAAGTTTACTTGCGCACGCCCATCTTCACGCAAATCCATATAGATCAGCCCTAAAACATTATAGGCTGGTGCATAATTATTATTAGCACGCAAGGCAATCTCTGCTTCTTCAATGGCAACACGATACTGACCACGACTGTAATATTGCCCCGCCAATTCGGTATGAATCTTAGCGCGGTCTTGGACTCGCTTCCTTTTTTCTTCAGGTGTAAGATTACTTTCAGGATCAGGCGGGCTAACACATCCTGTAAGCCACGCCAAACTCAAGCTAATCAATAAAGCTGTAAAGCGTTTAAACACTTGCCATTCCTTCAGCGCCACGCTGAGTTCGTCGCGTCTTATCCAAAACGTTACCAGCTAATTGACCACAAGCAGCGGCGATATCATCCCCCCGTGTTTTACGAACGGTGGTTACCAACCCAGCTTGCATCAAAACATCACGAAAAGAATGAATCGCCTCCTTCGTCGAGCGTTTATAACCGGAGTCGGAAAAGGAATTAAATGGAATCAAATTAAACTTACAGGGAGTATCTTTAACCAACTCTACCAATTGACGCGCATGCTGGACGGTATCATTGACTTGATCAAGCATCACGTACTCAAAAGTAATAAAATCCCTAGGAGATGCCTGCAAATAACGCTTACAGGCCGCAAGCAATTCATGAAGCGGATATTTTTTATTAATTGGTACTAATTCGTTGCGTAATTCGTCATTAGGTGCATGCAAAGAAACGGCTAAGGCTACAGGGCATCGTTCTCGTAACCGATCCATGGCGGGTACAATACCCGATGTACTGACAGTAACTCTTCTTCTCGATAACCCATAAGCACTATCATCGAGCATTAAATCTAACGCAGTAACTACGTTATCAAAATTAGCCAATGGCTCGCCCATACCCATTAATACGACATTCGTAATTACCCGATCAGAAACTGGCTTTTGTTCTGTAAAACCCACTACTTCCTCATCAGGCCTATGATCAGTCTGCATTGAAGCCGATTGCCTCTGGGATTTAAGCGTTTTATTAGCCCACCATAACTGCCCAATGATTTCTGCAACCGTTAGATTGCGATTGAACCCCTGCTTACCAGTTGCACAAAAGCTACAATTAAGTGCACAACCGACCTGACTGGATATGCACAATGTGTTCCGCGCTACTTCAGGAATATAAACCATCTCAACTGCATTACCCTGCCCCGTCGCTAACAACCATTTCCGAGTTCCATCTTGCGCCGTGTAATCACTCATTACTTCCGGTGAACGAATCGTCGCTAATGAATGGAGTTTTTCGCGGAATAATTTTGCCAAATCGCTCATTTCTGCAAAATCGGATTTCCCAAATTGATGAATCCATCTGAGTAACTGCTTGGCACGATAAGGTTTTTCGCCGATTTCTTCGCAGAAACGAACAAGACCAGCTGAATCGTAATCAAGCAAATTAACAACCGAATTCATACTTAACAAATGCGTTTGCAGTAATTGATCGAATTAACGAGAGAAAATAGATAATGCTGGGAAAAAACAAGCAATTTCGACACTTGCTGTTTCTGCGGCATCTGAACCATGCACTGCATTGGCATCGATACTATCTGCAAAATCAGCACGAATCGTCCCTTTATCCGCTTTCTTAGGATCGGTTGCTCCCATTAATTCACGATTCTTTTTGATTGCATCTTCCCCTTCTAGTACCTGTACCATGACGGGCCCTGAAGTCATAAAGCTGACTAAATCGTTAAAAAAAGGACGTTGCCGGTGAACAGCATAAAATGTTTCTGCTTCTGTTCGGGAAAGCAACATCATTTTCGCTGCAATAATCTTTAATCCAGCGTTCTCAAACCGGGTATAAATTTGACCAATAACATTTTTTGCCACTGCGTCTGGTTTGATAATCGACAGCGTTCTTTCTATAGCCATTAAATAACTCCACTAAAAATAAACTGATTGATAATAAGCAACTATTTTAGCAAAAAATGAATGCCGTATTCTGGAATCCGTTTCTCGGTTAAATCAATATTCCCTATAAAATCTGCATAAAAAGGCCATATTCTAACATGTCACCTGTATCGTGATGGAATATCAATCACAAATCCAGTACTCAATGGGCTCAGCCACTTTCAGTACAATTAGACTGGTGATTTAAAGGTTAGCAATGAGGACAAATTATTGGGTAACTTTTAACCTAGAAAGGTAATTCATCCCAAAGCTGATCAATCCGTGATTTAACCGCCGCATCCATAGTAATCGTTCTACCCCACTCACGCACTGTTTCTCCAGGCCACTTGTTGGTAGCATCTAGCCCCATTTTCCCCCCTAATCCAGAAACAGGGCTAGCAAAATCTAAATAATCGATGGGGGTATTTTCGACGATCAAGGTATCCCTTGCTGGATCAACGCGTGTCGTAATCGCCCAAATTACCTCTTTCCAGTCACGAATATCGATATCTTCATCCGTTACGATAATGAATTTGGTATACATGAATTGGCGAAGAAAGCTCCAAACGCCAAACAACACACGCTTTGCATGCCCCGGATACTGCTTCTTCATGCTAACAATTGCCATGCGGTAAGAACAACCTTCTGGCGGCAAATAGAAATCCGTAATTTCAGTAAATTGTTTTTGTAATAGCGGCACGAACACCTCATTAAGGGCCACCCCCAAAATCGCAGGTTCATCCGGCGGTTTACCGGTATAAGTCGAATGATATATAGGATTACGCCGCATCGTCATGCGTTCGATTGTAAACACAGGAAAGCGCTCTTGCTCATTGTAGTAGCCGGTATGATCACCATAGGGACCTTCAATTGCCGTTTCATCTGGGTAAATAAACCCCTCCAAGACGATTTCAGCACTCGCAGGCACCTGTAAATCATGGGTTAAACACTGCACAACCTCCGTCTTGGCACCGCGTAATAGTCCTGCAAATTGATACTCACTCAAACTATCCGGAACAGGTGTCACCGCACCCAGTATCGTGGCAGGATCAGCACCTAGTGCTACGGCAACAGGATAAGGCATGCCGGGATTAACTTGGCAAAAGTCACGATAGTCCAGCGCTCCACCGCGATGCGCGAGCCAGCGCATGATTACTTTATTAGGCGCAATCACTTGCTGACGATAAATTCCCAGATTCTGGCGAGATTTATGGGGACCTCGCGTAACCGTAAGTCCCCAGGTAATCAACGGTGCAACATCGCCAGGCCAACAGGTTTGAATCGGTAATTTCGATAAATCAACCGCTTGGCCTTCCCACACGATTTCTTGGCAGGGGGCGCTGGATACCACTTTAGGTGCCATATTCAAAACTTGCTTAAGAACCGGCAGTTTCTCCCAAGCATCCTTCAATCCTTTCGGTGGATCGGGCTCCTTGAGGTAAGCCAATAGTTTCCCAACCTCTCGTAAAGCTGCCATCGATTCTTGCCCCATTCCTAGCGCAACTCGATCGGGAGTACCAAACAAATTTCCAAGTACCGGTATCGAATGATTTTTAGGTTGCTCAAATAAAACAGCGGGGCCCCCTTGTTTCAATAAACGATCGCAAATCTCTGTCATCTCCAAATAGGGATCGATGGGATGCGTCACCCGTTTCAGCTGACCCCGCAGTGCCAGTTGGTCCAAAAAATCACGCAAATCCTTATATTTCATCGAAACCTCGCAGTTACTTACTTAAAAAGGTATTTTGATTAACGAATCCAAAGCAATTCCAGCAAATATCGAAGTCCCAACCCAATTATTATGCAAGAAAGCTTTAAAACAACCCGGCGGTTTCCGATCCTTGATCAACTGGTATTGATAAATGACCAATGCGACCACTACACCGAGAGATAGATAATAGAGAAGACCGAGCTGCAATACCCAGCCAACATAAGTCATTATCCCCAGAAAAAAACTATGGCACAGCATAATACCGATGATGTCGTAACGTCCCAGCGTAATCGCCGATGTTTTAATTCCAATTTTGAGATCATCCGCACGATCAACCATCGCATATTCGGTATCATAGGCGATAACCCACAACACATTGGCCACCAACAAAACCCAAACAATCGGCGGTAATTCCCCTGTTTGTGCAGCAAAAGCCATGGGAATTCCAAAACTAAAGGCAATTCCAAGATAAGCCTGCGGCATTGCGAAAAACCGTTTTGTGAACGGATAAGTCCCTGCCAGGAAAAGGGCACAAACTGAAAGCTGAAGTGTCAAGGTGTTGAGTGGCAACACTAATAGAAACGCGCAAAAACTTAACCCGATTGCAACTGCTACTGCTTCTTTCGCAGTAATCATGCCAGCTGCTAACGGTCGATTTTTGGTCCGCTCAACATGCGGGTCAATCCGTCGATCTGCGAAATCATTAATGGCGCAGCCAGCCGAACGCATCAGTATCGTACCCGCTATAAAGATAAACAGAATCATCGCATCCGGCGTACCTTCAGTCGCTAACCAGATCCCCCATAAAGTTGGCCATAGTAATAGCAAGATACCAATCGGTTTATCTAGTCGAATTAGTTTCACATAAGCCCTAAGGCGTTCTTTGCTGATCAAACTCATAGCTCTAAAATAGCAGGTAAAAAAATTTCAGTAACTAGAATGGACCGCCCATACAGCGAGAACGCTCTACGCCGCGCCCATAATCGTCTTGATTTGTTTGGTGACATTCTTTGACAAGCACGATGATAAAGCAAATGATGATCGTTAAGCTGTCTAAAGCTAAATCGATCTTGCCGCTTAATCAAAGGATTACTGAACAGCAACGAACCCAGTGACTGATTGCCCAAGCGGCTCAATCCACGCCACACTCCCTGCAAATGATTCCGTGCAATCACTGAGTGGGCAAACACTACTGGCCTATCCCCACAATATAAATAAACCTCACGGATCAGCGCGAGTTCATTGCGGTGCAAGCCAATTACACTTAGCTCGTCATGGCATGCCCTAGCCAACGCTTGGAAAGTGGGCTCAACACGAAATTGATTACAACGCTGCTTAATTAAGTCAGTTAATGAATGTTGATTGAGTAACCACCATCGAAGCGTGGGTGAAGCTGAAACAGGAACTGGATGCCATCCCGAATTGCGACTAGACATTGCTAAACAGCACTCGACTTAATAGATTAAGGTCGCTCAGACAACACAATCCCCAACCTGATTTTAATTGCAATAACATCTATCACCCAATTCCAGAATGCTTTAATCTCGTTTCAATCCAATGGCCAGCATTAATTGGTCAACCTTTACGTTGAGAATCAATCAAGCACCGCAGGGAGTAAAGGGGTCAAAGCATTTTTTTCTTTAGTCGCATCGCCCAACAATGCAAACCCTAATAAATTGCCTGCGATATCCTTAAATAATGCTTTAATTCCATCCTCTGTTTTATCAACACGCCATTCCCCCTCTTTATCAGGATCAGGTGGAGAAACAATGGTTGGGCAGGCTGGTATTTTAACCAATACTGGCATCGCAGGATAACGCAACAAAGTCGGCGTACCATTCAGTGTTGCCGCTAAAGCACGTGATGCATGGCTGATCGGCATAATAAACGGGAGCACTTTTCCCTCTACTTCAGCACAATCTCCTAATGCATAGATATCTGGGGTACGAGTTTGAAGGTAACGATCCGTTACGATACCGCGATTGACCTCAATGCCCGCTGCTTGAGCTAGCTGGATACGAGGACGCAATCCTACCGCAGATAAAATCAAATCGACTTCAAGCTGAGTCCCATCATCAAACGACAAGCTTAATCGATCTCCCATTCGGTCAATCCGCTGAGTTATGGTTTTCAAATGAAATTTGATCCCAATTGCTGTCAATTTGTCCTGTAAAAAACGTCCCCCTTCCGAGGGTAACAAACGACCGAGTGGTTGGGTGCTGATATCAATCACATGTACTTCATACCCTGCGCCGACCAAATCATTGGCAAATTCACATCCGATCAAGCCCGCACCTAGAATAGCAATTTGTTTTTTTCCTTCTAATGCAACCCGAAAATGGCGGTAGTCATCCAAATCATTGACGGTTAATAGATCCGCGACGCCATCTCCTTGCAGCGGCAAACGAATCTGATCTGCTCCCATCGCTAGCACTAGCTGGCCATAGATCAAGTGTTCGCCATTCTCAAGCACAACCGCTTTTTGAGCTGAATCAATCACACTAACCCTCGTATCAGGTCGAATTGTAATATGGAGCTGATTAGCCATTTGCGCTGCGCTGGAATTCAAAATCGATTCAGGGGTTTTACCCGTTGTTATCGCATTTGATAACATGGGCTTGGAATAAAAACCGCCATGATCCGCTGATAACATCGTAATTGGTATTTCTGAATTGAGTTTACGCAGCTCGCGAGCTACGCCATAACCGGCTAACCCACTTCCTATCAGCACAACAGGTTGTTGACTCATTCGATCTCCATCGCTTTAAAAATCAGTGTTGTCTTTATCATTTGATCTGTATTGTACCTCAACCCGCTTAGTTTTATTTTCAGGGATGAACTGTTTCTCTTTAACCACTATGCTTGATAAAATAACTACTCACCCCTATCTACAATAGAGTCAAATTGAACCAAAAAAATGTAGATGATTCCAATAATTTTTATCTCACTATCGAATAGGTAATATGTTATGAAACGAATACTGTTATTTATAGCAACTAATCTTGCTATTCTTATCGTACTGAGTATAACGCTCAGAATACTTGGCGTAGATCGAGTACTTGATGCGCAAGGTGGCGGTCTAAATTTTAGTGCTTTACTGGTTTTCTCTGCGGTATTGGGCTTTGGTGGATCTCTGATGTCACTCGCCATGTCCAAATGGTCAGCCAAACACATGACTGGCGCGCAGGTCATCGAGATTCCATCCAATGCAACAGAAGGCTGGTTAGTTGAAACTGTACGCAAACAAGCGCATGCTGCTGGTATCGGCATGCCAGAGGTAGCAATCTATGATTCACCCGATGTTAACGCTTTTGCTACGGGAATGAGTCGGAACAACGCATTAGTGGCGGTGAGTACCGGACTACTCGCCAATATGCAGCAAGATGAAGCCGAAGCAGTACTGGCACATGAAGTAAGCCATATTGCGAATGGTGATATGGTCACGCTTACTTTGATTCAGGGCGTGGTAAATACTTTTGTAATTTTCTTATCGCGAATCATTGGCCATGCCGTTGATCGCATCATCTTCAAAACAGAAGAAGAGCACGGCCCTGCTTACATGGTCACGAGTATTATTGCTCAAATCGTATTGGGTATTTTGGCGAGCATCATCGTCATGTGGTTTAGTCGGGAACGTGAATTTCGTGCAGATGCAGGTGGCGCTAAATTAGCGGGTCGACAAAAAATGATCGCTGCACTGGAACGGCTTAAACAACAATACGAACCTTCACACCTACCAGATAAGATCGCTGCTTTTGGTATTTCGGGAAAACAAAGTCAGATAAGTCGGTTATTTATGTCGCACCCACCGCTTGATGAAAGGATTGCAGCACTTCGTGGCGATACGATTGCATAATAATTACAGTAGGGAACTCAACTTAAAAAAATAAAGGCCTGAATGATAAATCATTCAGGCCTTTTTATTAACAAGCTTGAGCTATTTTAAAAGAAAGGGTTATTGGCCACTCTCACCATTTTGCTCTTCTTTGGGCGGATTACCATCATGCACAAGACTTCTACGCCGCTGCAAGTAAGCATCCCGCACGAATTCATATTTATCCAGTGAAGCTTCCTCCAACGTTTTATCAATATCGAGCATTTGCGCACGCGTATCAATCGACCAACCTACCGCAGTAGGTAACCGAACCGTTAAGAAATCAAAATCGGGATAAATTGACCAGAATGGATGGAAAAGCGAACTATCCACCATCACGCCAAATGCATCACGAACTGTACTCGGTCCCCAGAATGGAATCACCAGATAAGGCCCCGGACCAACGCCATAGAACCCTAATGTTTGACCGAAATCTTCATTTCGTTTACTAATATTGATATCACTAACACGACTAATGTCACTCGCCAAATCCACGATACCACCCATTCCAAACGTCGTATTGATCACCACGCGCGTTGCGCTGGCGGCTGCATCCGCAAACTTAAACTGCAGTACCGAATTAGCAGTGTTCACGACATCGCCTGCATTCGAGAAAACATTACCAATGACCATTTCTAATGGATCAGGTGTAATAAATTTATACCCCTTCGCCACAGGTTCGAAAACATAATAGTCAAATTTTTCATTAAACTCGAAAACAGCACGATTCATCGTTTCAAGCGGATCCTGCCGGTTCTCAACAGAGGAGCAAGCAGCCAAAACAAATACCGATGGCAACAAAAAATAGCGATATGAAATCATATTAAAATTCTTTTTATTACATGGATAGGGCATCTTGCCATAATTACGCAGTTGAGACAACCTACTTTATCTTTGCCCTTTGAATTTCCCCTATTTTATTCGCTGTCATTGATTAACGACGTAAAAACCAGCATTTAATACAGTGAGTTACATCAGGTCATTCACTCCCTCGTCTCTGAACAACGACACTTAACTTCAGAACTCAAGCAGATTCAATCCTAAACCACTGTTTATTAATGAATTAATATTTGGCATGCTTATTGCTGACTGATAAAGGATTTATACAATTAGCAATTATCCTACCCCCCCCTAAAGTCATTGCTTGACAGGTATGAGTATGATTTTCAATTAACAAATAGAAGAAAAAAGGAGAAGCACCTAATGCTTATTCAAAAAACGAGCGTTATCACCGCAACAAACCAAGTATCCCCAGCTTTTTTCTCTAAGACGTTTACGCAATACTACAACCTTAAGTCGCTCATTCCTGCTTATTTCATTTGTATATGGGCATTATTAATAACTTTTAATACAAACGCAGCGCCACCGACATTCATCAATCAGGATCTTATGACTCATTCTCCTGAAGAGGATTTATCCTTTGAGAGGCTGCATTCAATCAAGCGCACTGAAAAAGAAGAATGGATAACTGGGCGCATTCTTGTCATGCCTCGCGCAGGACTACCTAACAAAGCTTTTGCAAGTATCCTGAAAGAACATCAGGGTAAGGCTCAGAAAATTGGTCAAAGTGACCTGTATATCGTCAATCTGCCGGAATACACAGAGGAAGGCGTTATTGCCAAGCTAAAACATCATCCTCATATTAAATATGCAGAATTAGACTACCTACTCCACTCCAGTTTTGTTCCTAACGATCAATATTATTCCAGAGCCTGGCATCATACTAAAATTGGAACCCCAACTGCCTGGAATAGTACTCGAGGCACTGGTGTTACCATTGCTATTCTTGATACGGGCGTTGACAATACTCACCCAGATCTTACATCAAACATAGTACCTGGCTGGAATTTCTATAGCAATAATTCAAATACAACCGATGTGAACGGCCATGGTACAGCAGTCGCAGGCGTAGCAGCTGCCTCAACTAATAATACCATCGGCGTAGCCTCAGTTGCAGGTTCATCGAAAATTATGCCCGTGCGTGTTGCCGATGCCAATGCTACTGCAAGCGCTAGCACTGTAGCAAAAGCGCTAACCTGGGTCGCAGACAAAGGTGTACGTGTTGCAAATATTAGCTACTCAGGCATTCCTGGTAACCTTACTATTCAGAATGCAGCGCAATACATGAAAAACAAAAATGGACTAGTCATCGTAGCCGCTGGAAATAGTGGCACAGACCTTGGTTATACTGCGACAACGACGATGATTCCAGTTTCAGCAACTGATAGTAATGATGTTAAAACAAGCTGGTCTAGCTTTGGGAAATATGTAGCCATATCAGCTCCTGGAAAAGATATTTGGACTACATTCCGGAATACCGTTTATGGAATCGGTTGGGGTACTTCCATGGCCACACCGGTCACCGCGGGCACGGTTGCTTTGATGATGGCAGCTAATCCTAAACTAAGTAGTACTCAAGTTGAGAGTTTACTTTTTTCAACTGCCAAAGATCTGGGTACGGCAGGAAGGGATAGTTATTACGGTTATGGGCGAGTGAACGCTGCGGCAGCAGTGCAAGCAGCAAAAGCAGCGGCAACTACAACGACTCTTCTTACCGCAGCAACGGACAGCGAAAAACCAGTAGCCAGCATCATAAATCCTGCCAATGGTGCAACCGTTTCAGGATTAGTATCAGTCGATATCGAAGCAAGCGATAATGTTGGCGTGATCCGGACTGAATTATGGGTGAACAATACCAATGTTGCGATTGACACGCTACCGCCTTATGCATTTACGTGGGACTCAACGGGTGTTCCTAACAGTATAGCTAATCTTGTGGTACGCGCTTATGATGAAGCCGGTAACAGCACAACCTCAGATGCAATTAGTGTCACTGTCTCAAACCAAACAGCAATCGCAGTAAATGATACAACACCTCCACAAGTTAGCATCGTCAACCCTATATCAGGATCGGTTGCAGGTAACGTTACGATCACAATGAATGCGTCTGATAATAGTGGCTCAGCAGGAATAACCTTATCGCTTTATATCGATAATAATTTAAAAGCCGTCGGATCTGGGAGCACATTGAGCTATAACTGGAATACTAAAACAAAGAGTGTATTAGAAGGAAGTCATGTCATCAAAGCGATCGCCAAAGACGCTTCTGGCAATACTTCGACAAGCACAGTCAATGTTATAGTTGTTAAATAAAAAAATGCTTTATCCTTTTTCTAGGCCAAGATAGCGTTAAGGCGTTTATCTTGGCCTAAGCCGAATATACTTGCTATTGAGATTGTCGAATAATTTTACAATCAAGATAGAGTAACTTATTGTTAACAATTTCTTCCAACGCTCTGCAAAAAAGCGCCATATCTTTTTTCTTTAGAAATCACTTTAAAGACAATTGCTTATAAAAATAAAATAATCTGCATTCTATTTTCCATTTTTATCTCTTGTCGTAAAAATTATTTCGAGTTTATTTAAATTGTCGATTATTTTTACATCTTTTATGGCCTCAAAAAATCACTTAGCAAAGCCATGATCTTAATTAAAATAATTATTTAAAATCATAACGTTATATTTAATTTTTTTGTGGCATGTTTTTTGCAGCTAAGTAACTAAGGAAAATTTAATCCTTATCACGTTTCAAAATTCAAAAAGTTAAAAAAACTAGATCATAGATTAATGAGGGAAGCAATCAATGGATAAATCTTTAAAAAACAAAATGGCTGGCGTAGCAAGCGCAGTAGCTATTGCGATGAGTGCAAGCGCAGCCTACGCTTATGTTGAAACTCAAACCTTCTGGGGTGCTGGCTCTCAGTCAGGCGGTGATGTTACGTTTACCAATGAAGGTGTTGGCGCAAATCAACTTAAAATTACCTTTGACAACACATCGAACTTCAGTGGAATCATAACGGGTATCGTTTTTAATATTACTCAAAATATTAATAACGCATCAGTTTTATCGTTTGTGGATGGCAATGGTACTGATTTGACCAGTCTCTGGAATATTGATTTTAATGTAAATAACAATATCACCCCGGGTAATACTGTATTTGACATCGCTTTCACCACAAATAATGGCATTATTGGCGGTATTTACAATTCTGGAGTTGCAACCAGCATAGCTAACACTTATCCTGATGTCGCAACATTAGTATTACAAGTCTCTGATCCAAATCCATGGAGCTTTAGTGATGTTGGTGATGACTCTATATTGCGGACACAGCGTACCGGCGCAAATGGCAACGGAAGCGATAAAATTGACACAAGTAGTAGTAGCACGAGTGGTGGAACATCGACAAGCAGTACCAGCGGCGGAACCTCAACGAGTAGCACGAGTGGCGGCACAACCACGAGTAGTACCAGTGGCGGTACAAGCAATGGCAATACTGTTTCAGAACCAGGTGTTTTAGCATTATTAGGCATTGGTTTACTCGGGCAAGCACTCATGTTTGTAGCAAGACGCCGTCGCCTAGGATCAAAATAAACGCTAACAACTTATTAGTTAGCTTAATTTTAATTACTACGAAATAGTTTGTAGCATTTAAATGAAAGGTTTAAAGAAAATGCGCTTAGGCGCATTTTCTTTTTGTATTGCACGAATTAAATTAATGCTATTTTGTTTGAGCTTTAATTACCTATTAGAACTCAATGAGACAACGCGTCAGAAATTTATCAGCAACTCTATTTTTAATATTGATTTTAGGTACTTTTTACGGAACCGTACCTTATTATCAAAACTACTTTTCTTCATCAACCGACTTTCTTGGTCAAGAATATAGTCACTGGCAAGTTCTGCTGACAACAATGTTAGCTTATGTTGTTATTCTCTCTATTTTTTATTTGACGGAAAAATCACCAAGAATTTCTAAATCAATTTACTGCCTACGTGCAATTCAACGTCTGATGAGATCACCCAAAAGTATTTTGCAGACGGGACTACCTTTTGAAGAAAGACTTGGATTACTGAGTATCCTACTTAAGGGGTTCTTTATCCCGCTCATGGTCGTTTGGTTATTTGCTCACACAGGACATATGATCGAGCATGGAAATAAATTAGCCGTAGCATTAAATCAAGCAACCATCGAATGGATATCGTTATTTAATGCGCATGGCTTTTGGTTCATGTTCAAAGTAATTCTCTTTTTAGATGTTCTGTTCTTTACGGTTGGCTACATGATCGAGTTGCCATCACTTAAAAATGAAATCCGATCTGTCGACCCTACTTTAATGGGATGGTTTGTAGCACTTGCCAGCTACCCCCCTTTCAACGGTCTAACTTCTTCTGTTTTTGCTGGATATACCACGGATTTTCCTCAATTTAATGATCCGATTTTACATATCGCTTTAAATATTTTTTTATTAATCTTAATGGCTTTCTATACTTGGGCTTCGATTGCACTTAATCTCAAGGCAAGTAATTTGACGCATCGAGGGATTATTATGCACGGCCCTTATCGCTATATTCGTCATCCAGCTTACACGTGTAAAAATTTAGCTTGGTGGATTGGCGTATTACCCGCAGTAATCGCTGCAACAGAAACTTCCATAACAGCAACTTTGCTTGCCGTTGGATCTATGCTGGGTTGGTCAATCATTTATATCCTACGCGCATTAACAGAAGAAGATCATTTGCGCAGTGTAGATAACGAGTACGATCTATATTGTCAGAAAGTTAAATACCGATTTTTCCCCGGTATTATCTAGCAAATCATTAGTAGCGCTACTCCACTTACTTTGTATTTCATTCTCAACAAAAACCCAATCTCACAACGCTGGACTCGTTTATCAGCAAGTGACTTCTTTATTATTCTTCCAATCTATCCGATAAATATTCGATAGTTTTTTTGTCTGTGAGTACTACTTACAGCAAACAACTATTTGTTAAAGGCAAACCTCGCGAAAGTGAGGGACGCAAAGTCATTGATCTACAGGGAAAATTCCCCAGGATAGCAAGACTGCCAGATAGTATTCTTCATTAAGCAAACACTCGCAATTGTTTGAATTCGAAGATCAGTTCAAGCGCTGCAACTCGCTTTTTATATAAAACTAGCAAGCCATGTCGTATCCAGGC
>WBZL01003810.1_pt1 | contig 13545 bp, 17 predicted proteins | sample 5204291 | NCBI WGS metagenome assembly WBZL01 (sample SAMN12344345, study PRJNA552823) | activated sludge metagenome | biome: Activated sludge suspended growth; feature: Nitrification reactor; material: Wastewater; isolation source: activated sludge from nitrification reactor of wastewater...
ACCAGCCCGGCGGCCAGTGCGAACCTCATTGGTACTCCTCCGGATTGATGAAGATCTCATCGACGATGTCGGCGGTGCGGGCGCGTCCACAGAGAAGGTCGTAGTCGCGCTTGGTGTCCCACCACTGCGCCAGCAGCACGGGCCCTCCCTGCACGGGGGACACCTTGCACATGCGGCGCGCATCCGAATAGTCGGTGTTCGACCAGGGGTGGCCGCCGGCCGTGCGCCACTCGGGCAGGCCGTACCGCGCGGTACCGATGATGTCGCGCCACGGGGTCGGCGAGGTGTAGAACCCGACGTCAAGTCCCGCGTCACGGTACCCCTCAAGCACACCGTCAAGCACAGCCTTGTTGTTCTTGCGGTTCGAGGTCCAGGGCGCCACGGGATAGGGCTCCACGTCCACCCAGATGAAGGTGGACTCCAGGCCGACCCGCTGCATGGTGGCGAGGTTGAACTCCGCCTGGGCGTACCCGGTGTTGCGCAGACGGTTGCGCCGGGTCGTGGCCGGCCAGGGGCCGTCCTCGCCGTAGGTCCTGATCTGTGAGCGCTTGGGGAACGTCGTCATCGCGTAGGTGCCGATGTGCAGACCGCGTTGCTTCATGATCCGGACCTGCCGGGCGATACACGGGTTCGGGTAGAACCCGGGGCCGTTGGTCAGCCCGATGATCGCGAACTGTGCGTGCTTCTTCGGCAGCGGCAGGCCCAGCGTCCGTCGTGAGGGGATCCCCATACCCTTCGGGCAGTTCGGCCACGATATGTCCGCCCCCTTGCGGGGGATGTCATCGACGGCGTTCGCGGGACCCGCAGCCGGGGCCACCAGGGCACCGGCCATCACGACCAGCGCCATCAACCACTTCACAGCAAAACCTCCGGCGTCTTTCCAACACGGTAACTCACAGGCTCACGGGGGGTCAGGGGCCGCTACCTTGGCCCCATGTTCGGCGGAATCGAAACCGGTGGCACAAAGACCGTCTGCGCGGTGGGCATCGACGGGGTGCTCGAACGACGGACGCAGTTCCCCACCGGCGACGATCCCGCCGCCCTGGCCGACCGCTGCGGGGCATTCTTCGCGGGCACTCCCGTCGAGGGGATCGGCATCGGAACATTCGGCCCGTGCGACCCGGATCCCTCGTCCCCGCAGTACGGACACATCCTCGCCACCCCCAAACCCGGGTGGGCCCACGTGGATCTGCTGGGCCTGCTCGCGACGCGCCTTCCGGCACCCCTGGTCATGACCACGGACGTGACCGCTGCGGCCCTCGGCGAGCAACGGTTCGGCGCCGGCCGTGGCCTGCGCAACCTCGTGTACCTCACCATCGGTACCGGCGTCGGAGGCGGCGCGGTGATCGACGGCCGGATCCTGCACGGGACGACGCACCCGGAGATGGGCCACACCCGCATCCCGGTCCTGGCCGAGGGAGGGGTGTGCCCGTATCACGGCAACTGCTTCGAGGGCCTCGCTGCGGGCCCGGCCATGGCAGCGCGGGAAGGACGCCCGGGTCAGGAGATCCCGGACGACGACCCGGCGTGGGATCTCGAGGCGACGATCGTGGCGGCCGGACTGCACACCATCACCTGCACACTGAGCCCCCAGTGCCTCATCGTGGGCGGCGGCGTGGGCAGTCGCGCGGCGTTGCATTCCCGGCTCCCCCGCCTGCTGGCGGAATCACTCGCGGGATACGTTCCCGTTCCGCGGATCGTGGCGCCCGCCCTCGGCGCCGACGCCGGGGTGATCGGTGCGATCACGCTGGCGCAGGATCACAACCAGGGCTGATGCCACCCGCCCCAGTGGGCCGTCATGGCGGCCGCCCGGGCAGGACCCCACGTCCCCTGCTCGTAGACCTCGACCGGCGGGGGCTCGTCGATCAGCGGTTGCACGATCCGCCACGTCTCCTCCACCGAGTCCTGCCGTGTGAAGTTGGACTGGTCGCCGCGCAGTGCCGCTGACAACAACTCCTCGTACGGCGTACGTCCCGCCCCACCTTCACTGGCGAAGTCCATGTCCAGGTGGATCTCCCGCAAGCCGGAGTCCTCGGCGTCACGGGCGTGCAGAACCATCGACGCCCCCGCGTCCGGGTCGATGCGCAGCACGAACTGGTTGGGGGCGCACTTGTGCTTGCCCTTCGCGAAGTGCAGCGTTGGTGCCCGCTGGAACACGATCCGCACCTCTGTGACCTTCTCGGGCATGCACTTGCCGGCACGCAGGAAGAACGGGACACCCTGCCAGCGCCAGTTGTCGACGTACAGGCGCAGGGCGATGTAGGTCTCGGTGGTGGAGCCTGGCCTGACACCCTCCACGTCGAGGTATCCCTCGTACTGGCCACGCACGCAGTGCGCCGGATCCGCGTCCGGCATCGACTGGAACACGTCCCACTTGCGGTCGTTGATGATCTCCAGGGACGTACCGGCCGGTGGCTCCATCGCCACCATGCTGAGGACCTGCATCAAATGGTTCTGGACCACGTCGCGCATCGCCCCGACGGCGTCGTAGAACGAGCCACGGTCTGCGACGTCGAGATCCTCCGACATGGTGATCTGCACACAGGAGACGTACTTGCGGTTCCACACCGGATCCAGCAAGGCGTTGGCGAAGCGCAAGTACATGATGTCCTCGACCGACATCTTCCCGAGGAAGTGATCGATCCGGTAGATCTGGGACTCGTCGAGGTACTCGTGCAGGGTGTCGTTGAGTTCCTTGGCCGACTGCAGATCGTGCCCGAACGGCTTCTCGATCACCACGCGGGCGTTGCGGGTCAGTTCCACGTCGTGCAGGCCCTTGACGACCATTGCGAACAGCGACGGCGGCACCTCGAGGTAGAAGGTGGGCGCGGTGGCGGCACCCACCGCCACCTTGAGTTTCTCGTAGGTCGTCTCATCGGCGAAGTCCCCGGAGACGTACGACAGTCGGCCGGAGAAGCGGGCGAAGACCTCGTCGTCGATGGTCAGACCGGCCGCTTCGATGGACTCCCGAGCGTGCTGCCGCAGGTGGTCCAGGGTCCAGTCGTCGCCGGCGACCCCGATGATCGGCACGTCGAGCGAGTTGCTCAGTTCGAGGCGGTACAGCGACTGCAGGGTCATTCTCTTGGCGAGGTCCCCGGTGATTCCGAAAACCACCAACGCGTCCGAAGCGCTCATGCCGGCCCCCGGTTCGACGCCCGGTACCGGACGATGTGGCGAGTCATGGCCTCAGGCTATCGACGCCGGGGGGCGCCGCGCGCATCGTCGTGGGCGGCGTACTCTCAGTAGCCATGCTCGTGCGACCCGCCACACCGACCGACGTGCCCCGTCTCCTCGGCTTCATCCAAGAGCTCGCGGAGTACGAGCGCGAGCCCGATGCCGTGAACGCCGACATCGACAGCCTGCAGTCCGTCCTCTTCGCCGAGCGCCCGCACGTGTTCGCCCACGTTGTGGAGATCGACGGTGAGGTCGTCGGGATGGCGATCTGGTTCTTGAACTTCTCGACGTGGGAAGGCACCCACGGGGTGTATCTGGAAGACCTCTACGTATCGCCGGCGGCACGCGGCCGCGGTGCCGGGCGTGCGCTGCTGCGGGCCCTCGCCGGGATCTGCGTGGACAACGGTTACGCCCGGCTTGAGCTCTCGGTACTGGACTGGAACCTACCGGCCATCGGTTTCTACCGGACGCTGGGCGCGGTGGGGATGGACGAGTGGACGGTGCAACGGGTCAGCGGCGCGGCTTTGCAGGCGCTGGCCGGGGACTAGACCTCGGGGATCGGGCGCGCGGGGCGCGGGCTCGGTGCAGGCCGGCCGGCCAGCGCGGCGGCCACGCGTGCCGCGTGGTCGTGGGAGTTCTCGATGAAGACCTCGAAGCGGTCCTGGGTTCCCGCGGTGGCCGTCCCCACGACGTACAGATCCTCGGCGGCACGCATCGTGACCGGATCGATGACCGGCGACTTGTTGACCCCCTCCCGCGGCACCCCGAACATGTCGAACAGCGCGCCGTCCTGCTCGTAGCCGATCTGCAGGACGACGTCGTCGGCCTCCACGTGCCGACCGTCGGACAGCACCACCGCCTCGGGAGTGATCCGGGCGACCTCGCCGGGAAGGTGGCCGGTGATGGCACCCTCGTCGAGCAAGGACTGGACCTCCGGGCGCAGCCAGAACTTCACCCGCTCGTGGATGTGCGAGCGCCTGTGCACGAGGTGCACGTGCGCGCCCGCCCGGTAGCAGCGAAGTGCCGACTCCACCGCCGAGTTGCGGCCCCCGACGATCACCACCGTGCGTCCCGCGTACCGGTGGGGGTCGCCGAGGTGACTGCGCACGTGGGGAAGGTCCTCCCCCGGCACACCGAGTCGCCGCGGCCGGTCTGTCCCGCCGGTGGCCAGCACGAGCGTGTCGGCCGAGTAGACCCGTCGCTGCCCGGACAGGGTCCGGCCGACGACCTTCACCGGCTGCCGAGCACCGCTGAGGATCTCAGTGAAGGTGTCGACCCGCAGGTCGTGCGTCGCCACGTACTGCCGCAAGTAGGCCAGGTACTCCTCGCCGGTGAGCTTCTCCTGGTGCACCGGGGCGATGGCCAGACCGAACAGCGACAACCGCTCCGGGGAGGTGAAGAACCTGGTGTGCGGTGGGAAGGTCCGCGCGATGGTCGCGCCGAGGGGGCCACTGTCCACCACCTGCACAACGAGGCCCTCGTGCGCGAGCACCGCCGCGGTCTCCAGACCGATCGGTCCGGCCCCGACGATTACCACGTCACTGCGCCGATCTGTCACAAGGTCGAACACTACCCACGAGTAATCGACCGAACGGCCCGTTACCGGCAAGTAAGGGTTGGCAGCGGCGTCACGGTGTGAAGGGATGGGGGTGGAGGCCAACAGACATCCCCCACAGGAGGCACCACCATGCACCCCCCCACACCCCCCGCAGTATTCGATCTCGGCACTGACGAACTCGCCACCGAGAGCACCCTTGAGCACGTCATCGACGGCGTGGAGAGCTTCGAGTCGGTCACCGACTGATCGACGGCGAGGCCCGCGCCGCGCGCGCCACCCAGGGCCTGGCCAGTTGGTCGGAGAACCGGGTGAGGATCGGGCCGATGACGGCCATCAGCAGGACATAGGTGGTCGTCAGGACCCCGACCTCGGCGAACCCAGCCGCCACCGCCAAACCGGCGATGACGATGCTGAACTCACCGCGCGCGACGAGCACCGTCCCCGCACGCATGCGTCCGCGGGCCGCGGCCTGCTCCCGGCCCGCGGCGTACCACCCTGTGATCACCTTGGTCACCAACGTCATCACCATCAACAACAGTGCCTCCGGTAGCACCGCGGGGATCGAGTTGAGGTCGACCTGCGAGGCGAACGCGAGGAAGAACACAGCCGCGAAGAGGTCGCGCAGCGGCTCCATCACACGCCGGGCCTGCCGCGCCGCCTTCGGCGGGATCGCCAGACCCACGAGGAAGGCTCCGACCGCCGACGAAACGCCGAGTAGCTCCGCGGCGCCGGCCACCAGCAGCGTCAGGCCCAGGACCCGCAGCAGCACCTGCTCATCGTCGTCGTGATTCAGCAGCCGCTCCGCGATGCGCTCCCCGCGCTGTGCCAGCAACACGATGGCTACCACCGCCGCCACCCCGAGCACTGCGCCGAGGGCGCCCATGAGGACGGCGCCACCGACCAGAACGATGCCGAGCACCGGCAAGTACACGGCCATCGCGATGTCCTCCAGCACGAGAACCGACAGCACCGCGGGTGTCTCGCGGTTACCGAGGCGGTTGAGGTCGCCGAGCACTTTGGCGACGATCCCCGACGACGACACCCAGGTGACTCCGGCCAGGGCCAGGCATGCCGGCCAGTCCAGTCCGATCAGCCAACCGAAAATGAATCCCGGGGTGGCGTTGAGGAGGAAATCCACGACACCGCTCGGCGCATGCCGCTTCAGGGCTGTGCCGAACTCGTCGGCGGAGAACTCCAAACCGAGGGCCAGAAGGAGCAGAACCACACCCACTGCGGCCGCCGCCTCCAGGAACGGCTCCGCACTGGTCAGCGAGACGGGACCCCCTTCGGCGATCAACAACCCCGCCAGCAGGAAGAGGGGGGCGGTCGACAGCCCGACGCGAAGGGCGAGGGCACCAGCGGCACCCAGCAGAATGAGCAGGAAGCCCAGTTCCACCAGGAAGCTCGCGTCGCCCTTCATGTCATGCGTCTGCTTCGAAGAGGGCGCGCACCCGCCGGATCCCGGAGGCGGTGCCGATCGTCACCAGGGTGTCCCCGGCCAGGAGCAACTGGTCGGGCGCGGGCGAGCTGATCACCTCATCCCCGCGCACGATCGCCACAATGCTCGCGCCGGTGACGGTACGGCAGTGGGTCTCCCCCAGCTGCCGCCCGACGAAACTCGACGTCGACGGCAGCCGGACGGGCTCCGAGTGCAGGCCGGGGATCTCCCGGGTGAGATCGGCGAGTTTGCGGGCGAACCGGGGGGCTCCCAGGATCTCCGCCACGACCTCCGCCTCATCCTCATCCACCGACAGCAGCACGCGACTGGCATCGGGGTCGTCCCGCTCGTACTCGATGAATTCAGCATTACCTTCGCGGTAGACAATGATCCCCAGGCTCTGCCCGTCGCGAGTACGGAACTCGTAGCGGATACCCACCCCTGGCAGCAGGGTTTCGGAAACGTCCATATGGCCATCCTGCCGCACGTCACAGATCAGACGAGGCACGACAAGTCTCAGCCTGAAGTCAAGCCTGACACGCCGCGACGAGTGGTTTCCCTCAACTTCCTCTGCAAGGATGCCGATGTGCGGTATGTCACGTTCGGTTGCCGTACGTGACCTGTCCCCGCTAACGTCCGACCCCGTGGAGCCAGCGATGCGAGCGATCATCGGTGCTGTGGCACTGACCGTTCTCGCGGCGACCCCCGCGTTCGCCGAGCCCACACCGGCACCCACCCAGCCCGCGCCGGCGCAAACCACCGTCGTGCGCCAACCCACCACGGTGAAGGGGTTCAAGGCCACGGTCCGCACCACCACCGACGGCACGGTGCACCGCAACAAGATTCGCGTCTTCGGTGGCACCCCCCGCCAGGTCGAGATCCAGTACAGCAGCGACGGCACCACCTGGGTGACCCAGAAGATCAAGCAGACCGATCCCGACGGCCGGGTGAAGATCCGCATGACTGTGGCGCCGGACCGCAACCGCTGGCGGGTCAAGGTCCCCGCGACCGCCGACCACAAGCGGGTGCGTACACCCGTGAAGACCTTCGCAGTACAGGCGAAAGAGACCGAGTCCGCGACACCGCCCTTCCCGTCGATCACCGCCTCCCAGGTCGAGGCCAACAAGGCCTACGCGCGGGTCTACATCCTCAACACCTACGGGTGGGGCGATGACCAATGGCTGGCGCTCGAGCAACTCTGGACCCGCGAATCCGGCTGGAACCACCTCGCCGTCAACCCCACCTCGGGGGCGACCGGCATCCCGCAGGCATTGCCCGGTGACAAGATGGCCACCGCCGGCGCGGACTGGAAGACCAACCCGCAGACCCAGATCCGCTGGGGCGCGTCCTACATCAAGGGCCGCTACAAGGATCCGCTCGGAGCCTGGGCGCACTTCAAGGCCAAGAACTGGTACTAGGCCTTCTGCGCGCGTGCGCGAGCCTGACTGGACAGCGTCACCGAATCCCCGGGGTAGTCGACGATCACCGACTTCGCGGACTTCGGCCACACGAACCGGAACTCCCCGTTCTTGCGTGCCGCGGTATGACCCAAGGTTCGCCACCCGTTCTTGCGCAGCCCCCTGATCTTCAGCGGCGCCCGCCCCGCCAACCCGTTCTGCGCGATCACCGTACCCCTGACCTTGACGCCCGTGTCGGTGTTGCGCACGCGGGTCAGCGTGGTGGTCGTGGACAGTTGGCGGACCTCGAAGGCGACGCTGAACCGGCTCTGGGTGACGAGGACCCGAGAGGTCACCTCCGCCGTCCAGGCCCCGGCGCTGTCCGCGGGACACATGAGCAACGATCCGGTGGCAACCATCGGGCCTTGACCGCTGAAGGCCACCGCGTCCAGTTGCTTCTTGCCGACCGGCGCGGCAGAGACCCCCACCACCCACGGTGCGAGATCCCCCACCGCCACGGTGAGTTGCACCGGCGCACTCTGGCAGTCGTAGCTGGCGAAGACCACGTCCGGGACGGTGACGGTCACCCCGTCGGCGCCGCCGCTGCCCGCGTAGGCGGGTGAAGCGGCCAGCAGCACGCCCGCACACACACCGGCCAGGATCCGCACGCACCCCACGGTAGCGGTGCGCACGCCGTTGTCGTCTCGGTCAGGTGCAAGGCTTCAGAGCTTCGGCCCCTGCTCCCGGACGGCTGCCACGGACTGCATCGCATCGCGCAGTTCGCCCAACCAGTCGGCCTCGTGCTGGCCGACGAGGCGCACACACCAGGCGAGAGCCTCGGAGCGCGACCGTGCGACGCCGGCCTGCACGAGCGTGTCGAGCACCCGGCGGTCGTCCTGCTTCAACCGCGTCATCACCGGCACGCTCAACCGGGTGAAGACCCGCTCGTCGGGTCCGCACCGCACACCCCATGCCACCTTGCGCCCCGTGGCGCGTTCGAGTTCGCGGGCGATCCCGATCCGCTCCTCACGGGTCTGTTCCCGGAAGCGCGCGATACGACCGGCGCGTGCGTTCTCATCGGTGAGGCCATCGTCGGAGAGTCGCCCCATGACGGTGATCTCCTCACGGTCGGTGACCACCTCGAATTCCTCGAACCAGTCGCCGAGCCGACCAGTGAGCCATTGTTCGATCTGTTGCTGGGTAATCATGTAATCATCATTACCGGCCGGGCCAGGTCTGTCACGCGATGTTCGCCACGGGAGAATCGAGGCGTGCGTACCAACCGGAATCGGATCGAGTTCGACTCCGGTGTCGTACGCCGCTACCCGATCCAGTCCTGGGATCGTGACGCCCTGCCCACCATCGCTGCTCGCCAGACGGCCGCCCGAGATGCCGGCCTTCCCGTGCCGGCGATCCTGGCGGTGCATGCCACGGGTGCGCACCCCCACCTGGTGATGCAGCGTGCCGCGGGTACCCCCTTGATGGAGACCGACCTGTCGCAGGCCGCCAGCGAGCGCCTCGGGGCCGAACTGGCACATCTGGCGGACCGGATGCGCCATGTCGTCGACTGGATCGCAGAGGATCCCACGTGGCCGGTGTTGTGGGAGGTATTGGCCCGGACCGCACCGGAGCCCGCATGCGTCGCTGCCGCTGAGGAGGCCGCCCACGCCCCGATCAGCCTCGTGCACGGAGATCTGAGTGCGGGCAATCTGCTCGTGAACACCGACGGCGACCTGATCGCGGTCCTCGACTGGGACGGTGCAGCGCTCGGCGACCCGGCCATGGACTGGGCCGCCCTGGTGGCGAACTGCCCACCACCGGTGGTGGGCAGTATGCGCAGGCTCACACCGGAGCATTCCGAACTTGAGCGCAGGGCCAAGGTCTACCTCGACACCTGGCCTGTTCAGCACGAACTATGGCTGGCCGGGGAGCATCCCTGGCTATCCGGAGACCGGCCCCTCGTCGAACCTCGTACGTGACGAGTGCATCGGGTGTTCGGCGCCGCGGGGGATGTCGCCCCAGGCCCGCGGATCCTCCAGCGGTTCGATGTGGATGCTGACCACCGTTTCGGGCAGGCGGACATCGATCTCATCCTCGATCTGCTGGGCGAGGTCGTGGGCCGCCCGCACACTCGATGAGCCTGGCACCAGCATGTGGAAAGACACGAAGCGCTGCCGTCCGGCAGCACGGCTCTGCAGCGCGTGAAAGTGCACGGTCGGCGATTCGTGCGCGGCGAGCACCGCCACGACCTCGTCGATGTCGTCATCGGAGAGCCGCTCATCCAGAAGGCCCGACACCGAATCGCGTAGCAGCCCCCAGCCGGTCCATAAGATGTTCGCCCCGACCACCAGGGCGATGATCGGGTCGAGCCGTTCCCAGCCGGTCAGTGCGACGGCACCGACCGCCACGACCACGCCGGCTGAGGTCCAGACGTCGGTGAGCAGGTGTTTGCCGTCTGCAACCAGCACTACGGACCGATGCTCCCGGCCCACTCGGATCAGGATCCACGCCACGACCCCATTGAGAGCGGAGGCAAGCACCGAGATGGCCAGACCGATCCCCACCTGCTCCAGGGGCTGCGGGGACAGCAGGCGGTTGACGGCGGTGGCGATGATCGCTGCCGACGCCGCGAGGATCAGGAACCCCTCCACCATTGCTGACAGGTACTCGGCCTTGCCGTGCCCGAAGTGGTGTTCAGCATCGGCGGGCCGGTTCGCCGCACGCAGCGCGAAGACAGCGACCAGTGCCGCGCCGATGTTGACCGTCGACTCCAGCGCGTCGGACAACAGTCCCACCGAATCGGTGAGGTACCAGGCGAGCGTCTTGAGTCCCAGCACGACAACACCCGTGGCCACCGACAGCCACGCATAGCGCTCCAGCGACTTTCCGGCCATCAGCCGAGCCACTCGAAGAGGGTGGAGACCGGCACGCTGCGCGGCACGCGGGAGCGCAGACCACGGTCCGACGTCACCACCAGCACGTCCTTGAGAGTACGGGAACGGTCGGCGATCGTGTCGTCCCCGGCACCGGCCGCGCGGACCACCCGGACCAATGAGTCCAGGTCCGGATCGGCCACCTCACGGGCGCGGCCCTCGACCACCATCTCCAGGTTCGCCAGCAGATGTGGTTCACCGGACAATTCGACGACCCGACCCGCGATGGCGTCCAACTCGTCGATCAGGCGGCCGGCAGCACCGGCCCGGTCGTGCCACCAGCCATCGGGGCGGCTGCCCACGACGTTCGCACCATCGATCAGAAGACTGATTCGGGGCAGCAGCAGGTCAGGCAGCGAGTCACGGAACCCCTGGTGAAGATCCCAGTGGGCCAGATCTCCCAAGGCGACCCAGTCCAGAAGGACACTCTCGGCATGCTCCTCCACGGTGGGACGCACGGGTGCACGTGCGATCACCGTGTCGTAGCGCCAATCGGGGTGCTGCAACCGCCGCACCCCGACCACCTCGATCAGCCCCGGATTGATCGCCGCTTCCTCCTGGGCCTCCCGCAGCGCCGTCGCCACCACGGATTCATGGGAGTCGCGTGCGCCGCCGGGAATGGCCCAGGTACCTCCTTCGTGAGCCCACTTGGGACGCAGTTGGAGCAGGACGTGGTCGTCGACCACGAGGAACAGCCCCGCAGCACCGTGGCGACCCCAGTGCCTGGCCCCGCATCCGCAATCGACCCACCCGTTCCCGTCGAGTTCCACCCGTCACCCCAGCCCCGCCCGGCATGCCGGGAGCACAGCCTCGAGCGTCGCCGCCGCCTGGGTTGAACCGGAGTCGATGTCCGGTCCGGAGTGCACTTGAGACAGGGCCTGCAGGGCGCCCGCCGCGCAGATCTGCGCGTTGCGCAACTGGGCACGCAGCACGGCCGCTTGCTCGCGGGCGCCGGCGCCGCGTCGGGCCGCCGCCCGCTCGGCCGCCCTCTGCGCCGCAACCTGCCGGGCGACATTCGCATCCGCTGCACCGGTGCCATCGACCCGGGCCACTATGCCCGCGAGGAGTTCGTTGGACGCCGACAACTGGGTCAGCAACTGCTCATTGCGCGAGGCGAGCTCGGCGTTCTCGGTGCGCAATCCCTCGAGTGCGGCCACGGCCTCCTGTTCCTTCGTCACGGCCTGGTCCGTCCGCGCGCGCAGCACAAGGTTGATGACCAGCATCGTCAGCGTGAGTACGGCCAACACCGCCACGGCGATCTGCCACGGACGACGTGGGTCGCGCGGGGCCTCCTGCGACGTCTCACTCATGGTCCGCCTCCACTGGACTCGGCCACCTACGCTATCTGGTGACCGGGCATGAACTGCCGCCGCGAGGGCTAGGAGCCACCGTGACACCCACCGCGATCCCGCTGTGGCTGGATCTCATGGCGGTCGGCGTCGGTGCGACCTTCGGTGGAGCGGTGACCAACCGCCGGGGCGCTCCCATCATCGGTGTCCTCGTGGCCGGGGTGGTGCTCGGCCTCGGTGGCGGGATCATGCGTGATGTCATCCTTGGCGTCACCCCGGTGGCGGTCTCGAACCCGTGGTACGTCAGCACGGCGGCCGTGTGCGCCCTGGTGGGCGGGTTGCTCGCACGACGACTGTCCGCCGACTCGACCCTGCTGGTGATCCTCGACGCGTGGGCACTGGCCATGTTCGTGGTCGTGGGCGCCGGCAAAGCGATGGCGCTCGGGGTGAGCCCACCGGTCGGGATCTTCTTGGGGATGGTGACCGGGATCGGTGGCGGCACCCTCGTGGACCTCATGACCGGGGAGGTTCCCACCGTCATGGCGCAGGGGCCCTGGTACGCGAGCGCGGCTCTGCTGGCGTCCGGCTACTTCGTGGCGATGTGGACATTGGTGCCTCGGCCCGTCGACGAATGGTCCACCATCGTGCTGCTGATCATCGTGCGACTTCTCAGCGTGAAGCGCGGATGGGATGCGCCGAACGTCGACGATCTACGACTGTTGCGAGTGAGTCGCTCCAGGGGGCGTTGAGGTCCGCCGGGGCGAGCGGACACCGCGGCGGTCAACTTCTTCCGAAATCCTTACCGGGTGCCGGTACCTGTTGATCCGCGAGCCCGCGCGACGAAGGATGGGCCGCATGATCAGAAAGTCGGCCTTGTCCCTCGCCGTCGTCGCTGTGGTGGCGATCGGTGTGATCGTGTTCGGCCGTCTGGCGAGCTCCGATGTCCAGGCGATGGTGCTCACCACGCTGTTCTTCGCGGCGTTCGCCGTCGTGCTGTTCCTCGTCATCCGCAAGCGACGGGATCTGCTTGGCTGGCTGGCCGTGCCGTTCGTCGTCACGGCCGGCCTCGCCGGAATCTGGCTGGGCCTCCCGCTGGTCACCGACAACGCCGTCGATGAACAGGTTGTGACGGCACCGTCGGTGTCGTCACCCGCGGACGCCCCCCAGACGGATGAGAACCGCCTGGTCGCCAGTGGGCAGTTCGAGGCCGCCTCGCATCCTGGCTCGGGTACGGCCTCGATCGTCGAGAAGCCGAACGGTGAGGCCGTGGTCACGTTCACGGATTTCGAGACCGACAACGGGCCTGACCTTCTGGTGTATCTCGTCCCGGCCGACAGTCCCGCCGGCAGCGACGAGGGCGCCGTCGATCTCGGGGCGCTGAAGGGCAACAAGGGCAACCAGCAGTACGCGATTCCCACCGGTACCGATCTCGACCAGGACTGGCGCGTCGTCGTGTGGTGCCGCGCGTTCACCGTCTCTTTCACCGAAGCGCCGCTGACCTGACGGCCACCCACCCTGCCGCAGTGCCACCTCGTCGTACGTGCGAGCGCCGACCCTAGTCGATGAGTTTCTCGCACCTTGCGACGAGGAACTGCACGGCGGGGCCGAACATCGCGAACGCCGGGTTGGACGTCTGGCCGTGGTAGTAGCGGTACCAGATCTGCTGTGCGATCCCGGCCAGACGGAACAGGCCGTAGACCTCGTAGAACAACCAGTCCGGGCGCTGGCGACCGGCCCGTCGGCAGTACTCGTCCAC
>WBZL01003811.1_pt1 | contig 13545 bp, 5 predicted proteins | sample 5204291 | NCBI WGS metagenome assembly WBZL01 (sample SAMN12344345, study PRJNA552823) | activated sludge metagenome | biome: Activated sludge suspended growth; feature: Nitrification reactor; material: Wastewater; isolation source: activated sludge from nitrification reactor of wastewater treatment...
CCGATGATCACGTCCTGGCCGGCCTTGTCCTATGAGCGGATCCGCGGCTCGTAGGCGGAGAAGAATTCCTTCGTGTCCGGGCTCAGCGTGTCCCAAGGTGGGTTGCCCAACACCAGGTCGAAGCCACCGCCGCCCTCGGTGTCGAAGACTTGGGGAAACTCGAGATGCCAATGGAAGAAGTTGAAGTGCCGGCTCAGTGCGGCGGCGGTCTCCCGAGTCAGAGCTGGAAGCGAGCTCAGTTCCTGGAGTGCTCTCCGCCACAGGTCTTGCGTCGGCGCCGCGTGTTCTTGGTTGACCGAGCTCTTGGGCCAAACGAACGCTGCGCACCACAGATGAGCCCGGACGAGCGCCTCGCAGTAGGCCCTCGAAGACTGGAGATCGTCCCAGGTGCGCTCCTTAATGCGTAGCGCCTCGATGTCGTCGTCTGGCGCGTCATCGAGTGCTTCGAGACGGGTGGCGAGTGCGTCGTACTCGCGGCCGGTCTCAGCCACGAAGTCGGCGACCAGGGTCATCTGGCCATGGCGCTCCGCGCGGTTGGCCCTCTTCAGTCGCTGGGCAATCTCCTTATCGTCGCCTTCGAGAGCTTCAAAGGCCGCGTCTGGTATGCCTGCCGCCATGAGCTCGGGCGTCGTACCCAAGAGCGAGTTCCCGCAGCGGATGTGCGTCTCGAGGAATGACAATGGCCGCCCGGGTTCCAGGGCCTCCATCCAGAGGCTGACCTTGCACAGCTCAACCGCCATCGGATTTGCGTCGACGCCGAACAGGCACCGCCCGACCACTTGACGCAGAGCGTGCTGTACCTCCAGCGGGCTGGCCTCCTGATCACCAGTCGTCACGCCCGCGAGCCGCCGTGCGATGCGGTGGGCGGCGGCGACCAGGAAGTGACCCGAGCCGCAGGCGGGATCGCAGACCTTGAGGTCGAGGATCGCCTGCCTCGGGTCGGGCCTTGACGCTGCTTCATCGAGCAGCGGCTCGAGGGACAGGTCGAGCAGACACTCCACCAAGGGCGGTGAGGTGTAGTAGCTGGAAGTCGCCTTGCGTTCGTGCCCGGGCGCCACCTTGAGCTCGAAGAGTGCGGCCTCGCGGCTCACCCGCGGCTGCAGCTCGAGGAGGCTCTCGTAGATCGAGCCGAGCTCCTCGGAGCCGATGTTCTTCCAGTTGACCGGATACTGCGCACTGCCGTCCTGAACCGTGCAGAGCGCCCGCAGCGCGGCGAGTAGGTCGCGGTTCGCGATCTCGGCGTCGTCGATGTGCGGAAGAGCCGAGGAGTGCCAAAGCTGGCTTCCGAGCGCCGGTAGGGCGAGCTCGGGGCAACCGTCGTGGAGGCGCCCCATGACCAGGCGGAGTGACTGCCAGAGGTCACCATGGGGACCGCCGCGGCTCGCCTCGGCCAGCTGGCGTAGTCTGCGGGTGGCATAGAAGCGAACGTAGCGGTCCCGAGCAGCCTCGGCGGCATCTGGATCGAGTAGGGCCTCGCGGTCTTCGGCGACGAACAGGAAGATGAGCCGGTAGACTAGGCGCAGCAGCTCGCGATAGTAGCCCTGGCTGTCGAGGGCGCCCTCTTCGAGCGCGGCCTGCAGGCGGCTGTTGGCTCGACGATGACGGAGGAAGCCGCTGCCGAGCTCCTCCACCGCTCGCTGCACGCCCTCGCGCAGGTTATCGAGGGCGCGGACGCCCTCGTCTCTGGCCGTCTGGAACCAGCGCTCGAGCCAGCAGTCCTCTGGGCGCTGGGCCTCGACGCGACTTTGGTGCAGGACGAGCCAGAGGAGGAGAAACTCCGAGTACTGCTCGCCGTCGAAGATGATCTCGAGATCGAACTCTACGTAGGCCTGGCGGGTGAGGCTATGGTGGTCGCGCAGGATACGCAGGGTGAGGCCGTTCGAGAGGAAGCCCCAGCGGTGATCCGGCGAGCGATTGAGCAGCTCCTGCACGAGGCTGTGCGGGGAGGCCGCCGCAGCGCCGGCGACGCCGGCCGACCGGTGGTCCAGCGACACCCTCGCGCCGAGGAGATGGATCGGTGAGCGGTTCCAGGTGTGCGAGATGGCGAAGCTCTTGCCGTCGACCTCGACCGCGGACGAGCGGACGAGGCGGCCGTAGCCGAGCTCCTGGAAGAGAGGAAGGAGCCAACGGTCGCGCGTCAGGCCTGTCGCCGGGTCGCCGTCTGGAGTCTTGGCGAGGGCGTCGCGAAAGCTGGCCCAAGAACCGAGGAGCTGGCTCCATGAGCGGTTGATTGCTTCGCCGAGACGCTCGCGCGGGCCCAGGTGATAGTCGGCTGGCGTCAGCCCCGGCAGCGAGTTGTCGGCGGCCGCGAGTCGCTCGAGAAACTCGGCAGGCAGCAAGCCCCCCTCGCTGCGGACCGCGGTGAGCGCGCTCTTGATCCCGCGGCGCTTCATCCGGAGCCGCCCGCGGCAGGCAAATACACGAACACACCGAGGACGTCAGCCGGCAGATGCGGCTCGACGCGAAGCGCGCGAACGCTCTGCCGCGCCGCCTGGCGAACTCGCCGATGCGCGGCGAGGAGGGCTTCTCCACGCTCGACGGCCAAGTCGTCGAGTTTGGGTCGGAGGGTCGGCAAGGCCTCGACCACGCGGTGGAGCTGCTGCTCGGCAATCTCTGGCGCGGTGTTGGCCGACGGTGTGGCGGTCAAGAGGGCCTCGAGCTGTTCCGGCAGCAGCCACTCGGGTCGACCTGGCGCTCCGCGATAGCCGACCAGGAGCTGGTCCTCTGCGAGGAGCGGCATCTCGCGGCCGTCCCGGCGCTGCACTACCAGGTGGAAACGAAGGCGAAGGAGCAAGAGGGTCGTCCGCAGGTCGACTGCGTCGGTACGCACGACGCTTCCACGGCGCGCCGGGCCGCCGTCGGCCAACGGGTCGAGCGCCGCCTCCAACACCCAGCTGGCGAGGTGCTCGACGAGCGGATGGGTGCGAGTCAGATGCTCCACTCCGCGATGTGGCCCAGCGCGAAAGGTAATCGCGAGCCCGTCGCCGAGACCCAGGAGATCGCGGAGCGCCGCGGGCGTCTCGCGCAGGTCGACTTTCGCCACCCGAGAGGCTCCCACGCTGACCACGGCGCCAGCCGCCCGCAGGCAGGAGAGAGCGAAGCGCTCAACCGCCGCCTCGTCACCCAGCGCCTGGCGGCTCTCTTCGAGCTCCTGGACCACCTCCTCGACCTTGATCGCCCGCTGCGCGAACAAGGAGCGGCTCGCCAGCTCGCGATCGGCCGCGGCATCCCACTGGACACCGACCCGTTCCCGGGTAGGCTCGATAAGGTCGAGGGCGAGCTGGGTGCCGCCGCCGGACTCGCGCAGGAGCAGGCCCTGGAAGATCGCCTCCTGCACGGCGGCGGTGTCCATCGGCACGGGAACGGTAATCCCGAGACGGCGGCGGATCGCCTGGTGCTTGCGCAGCAGAACCTGAAGGACGATGCCGTCGATCGGGTTGTCCTCGCCGTAGAAAGTTAACGCCCGCACCTTCTTCCGCTCCTGGCCGTAGCGGTCGACCCGTCCCTCCCGTTGCTCGTGTCGAGTCGGGTTCCATGAGAGGTCGTAGTGCATGACCGCGTCGAACCAGTGCTGGAGATCGATTCCCTCGGAAAGGCAATCGGTGCAAACAAGCACTCGTCGCGGGTTCTCGGCAAGGGCTCGGATGCGCCGCTGCCGTTCCTCCGGTGGGAGCGCCACCGCCCCCCCGTCCGCCGTGGTGACCACCGCCGCCACCGCTTCGACCGCGGCACGCCCACCAAGCTCGCGGCGCAGCGCGTCGGCGAGGTACTCCACAGTCGGGATAAAGCGGCAGAAGACGATCGGCGAGAAGCCGTCGCTGACGAGAGTGCCGATCAGCTCGACGGCACGGGCGAGCTTGCGATCTTCGGGTCCGGCCAGGCTCTCGACCTTGCGCGCGAGACGCAACAGGCGCTTCCTCTCCGACCCCTCCTCATCGTCGTCGGTCTGACTGCCGGGGGAGACGTCAGTGCCCTCCACGCTCTCCTCGTCGAGGTCGAGGACCGCCCTCCGACCTACCTCGTCGGCTTCCTCGACGGACTCGGCGTCGGTGGCAGCAGCGCGGTTGCGCAGCGTGGCGGCGGCGGCCGCCGGGCTCGAACCGAGAGAGCGCAGGAGAGCGAGAGCCGACCACCAGCGGACACGCTGACGCCTCTCGTCGATGCGCTCATCCAGCACGCGCTCGCGGCACCAGGCGAGGACTTCGTCGAAGAAGCTGCGGTAGGCGGGCGACAGCGTGTAGTGGGCCTCCGCGGCCTCGCGCTCCGGGAAGGGCGTCTCGGCGTCGAGGTAGTGCTGCAGGTCGCCCCGCCGTCGCTGCACCAGGTGCCGTGCCAGGCGCTCGCGGTGGTGCCGGTTGGCCTCCCCGCCTAGATCTTCCGGCAGGTCCACCAAGCTCGGCTCGAGCAGACCGAGGAGCGAGCGGAACGTCTCTTCCCGTCCGCTATGAGGTGTCGCGGTCACCAGGATCAGGTGCCGGTGCCCGTCCCGAGCGAGATCGGAGAGGAGCTCATTGCGGAGCTGGGCTGCCCGACCCAGGCCGGCTGCCGCACAGCCGTGCGCTTCGTCGACGATGACGAGCTCCGGGCAAGTGCGACGGAACTCCCAGCGTCGGTCACGGGACTTGATGTACTCCGTCGACACCACGGTGACCGGGTGGCGCTCGAAGAGGGACTCCCCATGACGCAGCTGCCGCTCGAGCCGCGCCGCGGTCCCGGCCAGGATCAGCTCCGCCGAGAGGTGGAATTGCTCGGCGAGCGCCCGTTGCCATTGTTCCGCCAGGTGAGGGGGGCAGAGCACCGAGAAACGTCGGATTTCGGCGCGGTCGAGGAGTTCGCGGGCGATCAGCAGCGCCTCGACTGTCTTTCCAACCCCGACGTCGTCGGCGATGAGGAGGCGAACGGGGTCGAGCCGGAGCGCCAAGAGCAGAGGGACCAGCTGATACGGACGAGGCTCCACGCCGATGCGAGCCAGCGAGCGAAAGGGGCCGGCGCCCGAGCGAAAGCCCAGCCGCACCGCGTCTCGGAGTAGTTGCCCCGAGAGGTGGTTGCCGAGGTCCCGCTTCGGATCGGGCGGCAGGAAGCTCGCCGCCTCGACGCGCTCGAGCGGCAGGTAGACGCCCGTCACCTCGGCGTCGGTGCCGCCCAGGGGACGAAGGACGAGAAGGTCCTGCTCGCCCTGGGACTCGGGAAGCACGACCCACTCACGTCCCCGAGCTCGGACGAGCGAGCCCACCGCGAAGTCAGCCACGCTCGATCACCTCGGCCAGCAGCGGGCTGGGGCGGCCCACCCAGGTCACCTCGAGCTGATCGCGGGCCCGGGTCATAACCACGTAGAGGAGCCGCCGCTCGCGTGCCGCTGCCTCTTCGCGGTCGAGCGGATCGCCGTAGCTTGAGAGCGTGCGGGGGTTGGGGATCACGCCGTCCGAGCAGGAGAGGACGAGTACCGCCTTGAACTCCAGCCCCTTTGCGCGGTGCATAGTGCCGAGGTGGACGCCGGCACCGCCATCGCGATCTTCGTCGCGCAGCCTGCGAGTCGGAATGCCGGCCGCTGCGAGCGCCTCGGCGGCGCGCTCCACGAGCTTAGCGGTGCGGGCGAAAACCGCGATCTCTTCGGAACCGAGTCCTGCGTCGAGCCAGGCCCGAACCGAGGCGGCTGCATGAGCGGCTTCGGCTTCGGCGCTGGGGAATCCCCGCAGCGAAGGCCGGGAACCACGGAAGAGACTGTGGCTGCGCCGATCCTCGACGCCACCGTCGAGGTCGTCGAGACTCATGCCGAGGAGGAGGTCGGCCGTCGACCGGATTTCTTCGCTGGTGCGGTAGTTCAGACGGAGGATGCGGGAGCGGCCGCGCGTCTCGATGCCGAGCGCACTCAGGCTAAAGCCGCCGGCGTAAATCCGCTGGCCGGCGTCGCCCACCAGCATCAGGGCGCCTGGGTCGCTGGTCGCCAGCTGTCGAAGGAAGCGCAGCTCGGGCGCCTGGAGGTCCTGCACTTCGTCGACGATCACGGCGTCGAACGGCGAGGCCACCTCGACTTCCCGCAGTGCGGTCTCTGCCCAACGACAGAGGCCGGGGAAGGTGTAGAGGCCGCGGCGGGCCAGGTTCTCCAGGACGCCTCCGAAGATCTGCCACAGGTCGCGCCGATCGCGGGCGGAAAGGGGTCGCCCCCTTCCGGTGCGGGCGGCACTGCGGTACTCCGGCCAGTCGACCAGGCCCTGGCGCTCGATGACGTTCTCCCACTCCGAGCGCAGGAACTCGGGCTCGAAGCTCGTGGGGAACCGCCGCGAGAGACTTTCCAGCAGCTCGTTGACCTCGCGCTGCGCGGCGGCCCGCGCTCGTGGCTCGATGGCCCGAACTGTGTCGAGAGCCACTTTGTGCACCGTCGAAACGGTAATCTTCCGGAGCTCATCCGCGGAGCAGAGGCTGCCGAGGTTACGCTCGAGGTTGCGGCAGAGCGTCGTCACGAAGCTGGTCAGGAGCACCCGCTTGCCCTGGCGCGCCAGGTGGCGAGCGCGGTGCAGGGCCACCACCGTCTTGCCGGTCCCAGCGGGACCGGACACCTTGACCGGCCCCCGAAACTCGCCTTCCGCCAAGCTGCGTTGCGACGGGTGGAGGAAGGCGATCCAGCGATCGAGAGGAGCCCGCAGCAGGGCGCTCAGATCAAAGGTGTCGTCGGCCGGGAGGAACCGGCGTCGAGTGTCCGGGCTCTCCGTCGCGGGCCTCTCGGCAGGGATGGGAGTGGGGGGAGTGACCAGCCGGCCATCGGCCAAGTCGAGCAAGCGCTCGGCCACTTCAGGTGGCAGGCGGTCGCACACGGTGAGGAGTTGCCCGTCGGTGCGGATCTCGCGCACGGTCGGCAGCCAGCTCCCTGGCACGCCCAGGCTCAGGAGGTAGGCGTCTTCGTGGACCTCGAACCGCCGCGGCTCTTGCGGCGTCACTGGCACTTCGATGACTCGCCGAACCTCCTCGACAGTCTCGACCGCCTCGACGATCTGCAGCGCGCCGGTCGTCGAGTGGCGGCCGATCCGACGCCGAGACGCCCAGTCGTAGGCCGGGTCGTGCTGATCGGCGTGGAGCACCGCCCAACAGTCGCCGTCCTTGTGGAGGATCGCCCGCAGCCCCTGAGTGATCCTCGCGCCCCAGACATCGGGCGAGCGGGCGCCCTGCACTCGCTCCAGGCTGAGCCCGGGCTGTGCAGGGTTCTGCCGGAATGCGGTCAGGAACTCGATGGCGCGCACCTTGTCCGGGCCATCGAGCTTGGCGAGGGCCGAGAAGAAGGTGTCGGCCACGAGGACGTTCGTCAAGCACTGCCTCCGAGCGCCTCGAGGATCCGCTCGGGCAGGCTCTGATCAGCGGGATCGGCGGCAAGGGCGTTCTCGCCGGCTTCGCGAAGCGCGTCGAGGACGGCGCTCGCCGAGGCATTTCGGCCGTCGACGAGACGCAGCTTGCGGCCGCCGAGTTCCACGACCGCCACCTCGCTGCCGACGATTCGCCCTCCGGCAACGACGTCACCGCCCGCCTCGAGCGCGACACCATCGCGACCCGTGAGGGCACGGACGAGCGGGTGCCAAGATTCGTCGAAGAGGTCGAGGTCCTGCCCAGTACCGGTTTCGTCCGAGATCCCGGACGCCGCTCCCTCGGCTCGCGCTGCCGCGACTCTGCCGAAGACCGTGGGATAGGCAGCGAGGATCTCCGTCCAACAAGCCTCTTCCCGATGGTGGAAGCGGAGATGGCTGATGCCGTGGTCCTCCAGGCGCTCTGCCTGCGCGCGGTCCTCCATCCTCGCTTCGTCGGTGTCGTGATGAGGGCCGTCGATGAAGACGGCGAGCGCGTGGTGGCGATAGTAGAAGTCCGGACGAACCCTCACCGGCTCGAGCAGCGACTGCCCGGCATCCGGCAGCGTCAGTCCCAGCCGGTCGACGAGCTCCAGCCAACGACGCTCGAGCTGCGAGCCGGCCAGGTTCAGGAGACGCTCAAGGTGCTCGCGTCGGCTCTCGGCCGCCGGGCTGGTGGTCACCGCGCCGGCGGCCCAGTCGAGCAGGAGGTTGCGAAGCACGAAGCGGTCAACCAACCGATGGTCCCGCTGGTTCGAGTAGGAGAGCAAGCAGTCGTAGCAGGCCGCTTCGCAGTCTTCTCGGGCCGCCGGAGCGCGGCGTAGGTCATCGCCCGTATCGGGGTCGAAGTGGCACAGCTCGAGGGCGGTGCGAGCGACACGCGACAGCGCAGCGGGCTCCTCCACCAAGCGCCGCAGAGCGCCGGCGCCGCCTTCCGACGCCTCGTAGATGAGGATTCGGCGGCGGTCGCGCTCGTCAGGGAGCGGCTCGACTGCGAGCTCCCGGTCTTCGAGCTGATAGGTCACCTGAATCGCCGTCTTGAGTGCCGCCTGCAGCGAGGCCATGGCACCGACGTCCAAGGGCTCCAGCGGCTCCACCAGCAGGCAGTTCCTCCGGTCCTCGACGTAAGGAACCACTCGCTCAGTGCGCGGCGACATCGGGTCGTCGGGATCCTCGAAGAGGTCGGTCTTGGCCCAGAAGCCGCGCTCGACGTCGAGCACGAAGCCGGTGAGGTCCCTCTTCCGCCGCCTACGCCAGCCCAGGTTGATGCGCCACAGGGTGGCCGCGTGGCCGTAGACCAGCTCCGCTAGGGGACGGCCGTCACGCTCGACCGCCGCTCGCGCGGCGTCGATCCGGCCGCCCCGGGTCGGAAGGCGCACCCCACTGCGGATCTCGTAGCCAAGGCGGACGCGTTCTTCCTCGTCGGAGTTGATGCGGTCGCGCCGCCGGGTCGCTACGTTCTCCATGCGGAAGAGGTTGCCGAGCGTGGCGTGTGTCGGCAATAGCTCGTGGCACCCCTCGCAGCGATCCGGCGCCGGCTCGTCGCCAAGCGGGTGCAGGTAGCCGCACGAGTCACACAGCACTGCGCGACGCGTGAGCTCGCCGGCGTCGTCGGCACCCCCGACCGGCAAGATCACCCGGTTGATCACGTAGCGCGAGCCCTCGTGGTAGATGACGGCGCGTGGCCCAAATTCGGAGATGGCCAGGAAGCGCGGGCGCGACAGGAATTCGTCATCCTCGCGCGTCCGACGTCGACCTGGGATAAAGGCGGCGATGGGCAGGCGAGGGAAGTTGTAGCCCGGCAGGAAGCCCTCGCTCGCGAGGTAGCGATAGCTGTAGAAGTCCGAGTGGTGAGTGCTTCCGACGTCCAGGAGGAGGCGGAGCTGTGCTTCGGCCTCGTCTCTGAGCCGGCGAGCGTGGTCGCGATCGCGCGGCTCGCGGGAAGCGTCGCGGACGATCCGGGCTTGTCGCTCCGCCTGTCCGAGCGCCGCGCGGTACAACCCACGCCAACGGTCTAGCGCCGAGTCGAGGCTCTGCGGAATGGCCTCGACGACCTGTTGCAGCCACTCGCCGACATCGCCGTCTGGGGCGACCAGAGCCTCGATGCCTTGGTGAAGCGCCGCCCGCGCCAGATCGCGCGTGCGGCCTCGGGCAGTTGCGTCCCTCAGCGCGGTCTGCACCTTGGGGAGGATCCGCAGACTGGGCGCGTCCCCGCTAACGTCGAGCACGTCGGCGAGCGACGTCCCAAGGTCGAGGCCCACGACTCCGAGCCAGATCGCGTGGACATGGCCGCGCACGAGGTCCTCGTTGGCGAGGTCGAGGCGTGCCGGGGTTACGGCGCCGCTGACCATCAGACTCGGCCGCTTGAAGAAGTACTGGTCGTGCGGGCTGCCTGACGAGCAGTAGGTAAAGACGAACGCTGGTTGTCCGCTCCGCCCTGCTCGGCCGCTGCGCTGCGCGTAGTTGGCAGGCGTCGGCGGCACGTTGCGCAGGTTGACGACGTTCAACTCGGCGATGTCGACGCCCAGCTCCATCGTCGGCGAGCAGTAGAGGACAGGGAGCCTGGCTTCGCGGAACGCCTGCTCGCGATCCTCTCGGACCTCCCCCGGCACCTGGGCAGTGTGCTCGCGCGCTTCGAGACGCTTCAGGTCGTTGGCGGCGCCACGGTAGAGGCCGACGAAGAATGGGTTGGTCCGCAGGCCTTCCTCAGGCGCGTTCGGCACCCGCACCGGGTCGTGGTAGGCGCTCGTGCCGTCGCCGGCGCGCCACACCATCGCCGAGGCGTTGAGCTGGTAGCCGGGAACGTCGTCGCCGTTGCGGGCGTCGAGCGCGCGATGGACGAGGCCACCCGGTTCAGCGAGCGTTTCGAGTAGCTCGCGGAGAATCTGGGCTCCGTCTTCGAGCCGCAACCGCTCGTGGAGGTCTGCGAAGGTGCCGCGCCGTAGCAGCAGGAGGCCGAGACCTCCGCGCGGCGAGAGGAAGGCGAGGTGCTCCATGCCCCTGCGCTCCCGTCCGCGGGAGCGCGGGAGGACGATGCGCCCACGGATCAGCCGCTCCGACTCGTCGAAAGACCATGGCGGGACGAGGTACTGGTTGGAGAGTTGGCGGATGCTCTCCTGCTGCACCGGGTCGAGATAGTCGACGCGGATTGCCAGCTCGCGACGCAGGTACTCGAGGACGAGTCGGCAGAGTCGCTCGCGGACGTCGGGTCGGGCGGTGGCCAGGGCAACGTGGCGCCCATCCCAATTCGGCTGGTCGCGACAGAGCTGGGCTAGCGACAGGTAGTCGATCTCCAGAAGACCGCTCTGCTCGAGATTGGGGGAGGTGATCCGCCACCCTCGCTCGAGATCTCGGTAGAGGTAGTAGCCCAGGACCTCCCGCAGGGCACGCTCCGTCTCCTCGCGCTGGAGGTACTGCACGTTCGGGCTCGCCGCGTACGCGTCGAGCGGCAGCGCCAAGGCATCGAACACCCGCAGGGTGAGAGCGTCGTGGCGGATGCCCGCCGGTCCCGCATGGTCGAGGGCACGCCAAAGAGCGGCGCGTAGGAGAGTGACCTCCACCAGGTCGTTGAAGTGGCCGGCCTGGAGGGAGGCGTCCTGCCGATTGTCGGTGAAGCTGAGGAGCTTCCGTGCGCCCGGAGGCAGCGCGTCGTCGCTTCGCAACTGGCGCATCGTCGCGAGCGACAGCACGCTGGTGGCGGTGCTACGGCCCTCCGAGCCCAGCGTGGCCAGCTTGCCGTAGTCCGAGGTCTGATGGGCGTCGTAGGCCACCCGACACCGGAGGCAGAACAGGAACGGCGCCCGAAAATAGTGGGCCCTGAGCTCGCCGGCGCCTTCCTCGGCAGCCGGCGAGAGAAAGATCTCTCGCGGCAGGCGGTCCCGCCGGGCCGCACGGACTGCCGGGGTGTCGTCGACGGACTCCACCCAGCTCTCCGGCAGCCTCTCGATCACCGCCTCACCCGCGCTCGGCCACGGATCGTGAGTGTCGAAGTAGAGAAAGCCTGTCTCCCCATCGTCACTCTCGAAGCGGTCCGAGAGCTCCCGAGGGAGGAACGTCGCTGGCCCGGTGCTGCCCTCCTGGCGCCGCACGACGTAATACTCCTGTCCGCACTCTCTGCAGAACGCGAGCGGCAGCAGGACGCGCTCCCGCTCCGAGCCCGGCGCATACTGCTGGGCCTGGAGCGTGAGGTAGCGCTCATGCTCGGGATCGAGCGTGGCGTAGACCGCCTCCCCCTTCGAGACGAACTGGTGGAGGCGGAAGGCAAAGAGCGGCCGCCCCGCCTCGTTGCCTAAGCGGTACCCGGCGAGGAGGACCTCGCGCAATGCGCGCTCGCAGCTCTGGCGATCCACGCCCGTTGCGGCAGCGAGCTCCGCTGCTAGGCCGTCGTCGCCGGTCAGGGGCCGCGGCTCGCGCCGGACTAGCCTGCCCGAGGCCGCTTCGACCTCCAACCCGAGAGCACTCTCGGTCCACGAGGCAAGGGGGTCCTGCAGAAAGCTCTCGCGATCGCTGACGACGGTGCCGGCCCGAAGCCGGTCAGCGAGCCGACCGACGAAGCCGGAATCCGCGAGCGGCGCCGGAGCGGTCACTCGCAGCAACGTCTCTCCGATCACGCGCTGTGGGAGCACCCTGGCCCCGAAGATCGTCGAAGCCAGCGCGGCGACGTCTCGCTGCTGCTCCGGCCAGGATCCGCCACCCGCGAGAGTGGCCGAGGTGCCGACGTGAATCAGCGCCGTGGCTCGGCACATCTCGCGGACACGTCGCACCAGCAGGGCCACGTCGGCACCCTGTCTGCCGCGGTAGGTGTGCAGCTCGTCGAGCACCAGAAAGCGCAGCCCCTCTGCCGCTCGGACGAGGTTGTGCTCCCAGGGCCGGGTGAGGACCAGCTCCAGCATCACGTAATTGGTGAGGAGGATGTCCGGCGGGGAGGCGATGATGGCCCGGCGCTCCTCGTCCGACTCCTGGCCCGTGTAGCGGCGGAAGGTCACCGGCGGCTTGCGGTCTGCGTAGCCGTGGCAGAGGAACTTCTCGAGCTCGCCGAGCTGACTGTTGGCGAGCGCGTTCATCGGATAGACAACGATCGCTTGGATGCCCTGCCCGCTCCCTCGCCGCAGCACGTGGTCGACGACGGGGACGATGTAGGCGAGACTCTTGCCTGAGCCCGTGCCCGTCGTCAGCACATAGTTTTCGCCGGCGGCAGCGGCTCGTATCCCCTCGACCTGATGGCGGTGAAGTCGGAGTAACCCGAGATCTGCGGTCGGTGTCGGCTTCCTCCGGAAGATCCGCAGGCACTCCGCATGCAGCAAGCCCTCTCCTACGAGATCAGGAAGCGGGTCGCCATGCTCAAAGCTGGGGTTGAGCTGCAGGAGCGGATCCGGCCAGAGATAGCCGCCCTCAAGCTCCCGCTCGACGAGCTCCGCGATCCGGGGGTCCCGGATGCATAGGAAGCTCCGCACATAGGAGCCGTACTCGCGGATGACGCGGTTGCGTAGCTCGAAGACGTCCATAGCGTCGCTCACCTAGGGCGTAAAGCTGGACCACGACAAACGGGATCCAGCTGCCGTAGGAGAGCCGGATGGCCAGTATCTCTAGCTTACGGCATCGAGTGGAGTCGGAGGCTTCTCCGAGTTGGCACTCAAGATTGCGAAAGAGCGGTCTCTCGAAGGCGCGCCATCCCACAGCTACGCGTCGGAAGGGGGCCCAACCCCCGTGGGGCGGCCCCGATTGGCACTCGGCGCTGCTCTACGACCCATGCTGGAGGCCGCCCCGCCCAGGGGCGGCCCCTGAGCCCGTCCCGCTACTCCGCCCGGTGGCGGATCTTGTGGCGCTCGATCTTGAGGTCCTCGACGACGAAGTCGCGGACGGTCTTGGTCTCGCCATCCTTCTGGTAGCTGCGCTCGCGGAAGTGGCCCTTGACCTTCACCCGGTCGCCCTTGCCGACCAGGCGGGAGAGGCGGTTCCAGTCGTCGCAGCGGATCCAGCGGGTGACGTCGTTGCCCTCGGTGTCCTTCTTGCTGACGGCGATCGAGAAGGTCCGGACCTCGCGCTCGGGCGTGGTGAACTCGCGCTCGACCATGTCGTCGATGATCGGATCGTAGAACTGCTTCGTGACCTGCTTGCCGGGGATGGTGCGGGTCTCCGGGTCGTTGCCGAGGTTGCCGTAGAGGGTGATCGGGGTCTTGCTGGTCATCTGCTTTCTCCTTTCGTTGTGGTTTCC
>WBZL01003814.1_pt1 | contig 13531 bp, 15 predicted proteins | sample 5204291 | NCBI WGS metagenome assembly WBZL01 (sample SAMN12344345, study PRJNA552823) | activated sludge metagenome | biome: Activated sludge suspended growth; feature: Nitrification reactor; material: Wastewater; isolation source: activated sludge from nitrification reactor of wastewater...
GCGGCAGGGTCCCCCCCGCAGCGCGCGAAGCGCGCCTCCCCCCCAGGGGGGCACCCGCGCCCTCGAGGCGGCTCGTCGGGCGCGGCAGGGTCCCCCCCGTAGCGCGCGAAGCGCGCCTCCCCCCCAGGGGGGCACCCGCGCCCTCGAGGCGGCTCGTCGGGCGCGGCAGGGTCCCCCCCGCAGCGCGCGAAGCGCGCCTACCGCCGCGAGCAGGTCGCGATGAAGCCGGCGCTCTTCGCGTCGGACCTCCACCTCGCGCCCTCGCGCCCGGGAACGGCGGCGGCGTTCCACGCGTGGGCGCGCGGACCCGCCCGCGAGGCCGGTTCGGTTCGCATTCTGGGAGACCTGTTCGACACCTGGATCGGCGACGAGGGGATCGACGAACCGTTCGCCGCCGCGGTGATCGAGTCGCTGCGCAGCATCGCGGACGCCGGCGTCGAACTCGGCGTGATGCGCGGCAACCGCGACTTCCTGCTGGGCACGCGCTTCGCGCAGGCCGCGCGCGCGACGCTCCTGCCCGAACGCGCGGTGGTCGACGCCGGCGGCGTGCCGACGCTGATCCTGCACGGCGACGAACTGTGCACCGACGACGTCGCCTACCAGCGCTACCGCGCATGGACGCGCGACCCGGTCCGGCAGCGGCGCTTCCTCGCGCTGCCCTGGCCGGTCCGCCGCGCCGTGGCGGCGTGGGCGCGGCGGCGAAGCCGCCAGGCCACGCGCAACAAGCCCGACTCGATCATGGACGTGAACGCGCAGGCGGTCGCGCGCGCCTTTCGCGACGCCGGGACGATCCGGATGGTTCACGGCCACACCCATCGTCCGGCGAGCCACCGGCACGACGTCGACGGCCGCCCCTGCGAACGCCACGTGCTCTCCGACTGGCGCGACCGCGCGACCTGGCTCGAAGCCGGGACGGACGGCATCCGTCCGCGGGAGTTGTCGCCCTGAATCCGGATCGGGGGTTACACTGGGAACCCCAATCCGCGGAGCCGGTGATGGCGGTCGAACTGTTCTCGAATGCGTGGTGGTCGGCGCTCGCGGCGATCATCGTGATCGACCTCGTGCTCGCCGGCGACAACGCGATCGTCATCGGGCTCGCCGCGCGGAACGTGCCTCGCGAGCACCAGAAGAAGGTGATCCTCTGGGGCACGTTCGGGGCCATCGCGGTCCGGGTCGCGCTGACCTCGGTCGTCGTGTGGCTCCTCAAGATCCCCGGCTTCCTGCTGGTCGGGGGCGCCGCGCTCGCCTGGATCGGCTGGAAGCTCACCGACGAAACCGGCGGCGGCGAGCACAAGATCGCGTCGACGTCGTCGATCCGCGGCGCGATCCAGACCATCATCGTGGCCGACGCCGTGATGGGCGTCGACAACGTGCTCGCGATCGGTGGCGCGGCCCACGGCAGCATGCTGCTCGTTCTGATCGGACTCGCGATCTCGATTCCGATCGTCGTCTGGGGCTCGACGCTGGTGCTGAAATCGGTCGAGCGCTTCCCGCAGATCCTGTGGATCGGGGCCGGCGTGCTGGGCTGGACCGCTGCGAAGATGATCGCGAGCGAATCGCTGCTCCTTTCGACCTTCGAAGCGCATCCGCCGCTGCGCACGCTGCTCTACGTGGTGCTCGTCGGCCTGCTCGTCGCCGCGCCGATGTGGCGGCACGCGTCGCCGAAGGGGCGCGCCACGGGGGCGATCCTCGCCTTCCTCGCCGCGTGGCTCACGCTGTGGGGCTACGTCGAGGACCGCCTCGACCTGCACTTCGACCCGATCGACGACTGGCACTGGGACAACGAGGTGGTCGACCTCGTGCGCTGGCTCGGCTGGATCCCGTTCGCGCTCGCGTTGCACCGCAGGCTGCTTCCTTCCGGTACGACCGCCGCTTCACCGCACTGAGCAACCCCGGTGTCAGACACGGTGTCTGACACCGTGTCTGACACCGGTTCATGTTTCGAGCGCCTGCGCGAAGTCGGCGAGAAGGTCGGCCTCGTCCTCGATGCCGACCGAAACGCGAACCAGCGACTCCGCGATGCCCATCGCCTGCCGCCGCTCGCGTCCCATCTCCCAGAAGATCGTCTGCGCCACCGGGATCGCGAGCGTCCGGTTGTCGCCCAGGTTCGACGACAGCACGACGACGGCAAGGCGGTTCAGGAACGCGAAGGTGTCGACGCCGTCGCCGAGTTCGAACGAGAACAGCGCGCCGGCCGCGCGGAAGAGTCTCGACGCAAGCTCGTGCTGGGCGTGCGAAGCGAGCCCGGGGTAGTGGACGGCGCGCACGCGCGGATGGCGCTCGAGGAAACGCGCGAGCGCGAGCGCATTCGCGCACTGTCGGTCCATGCGCAGCGCCAGCGTCTCGGCGCCCACCGCGAGGTGGTGCGCCTGCTCCGGCGACAGGGTCCCGCCCCAGTCGCGCAGCCCCTTCTTGCGGATCTGCAGGATCGCCCAGCGCTTCGCGTCGCCGGTCTTGTAGCTGTCGACGATCCGCGGATGGCGCGTCCAGTCGTAGAGGCCGGTATCGGTGACCGCGCCGCCGAGCGCGTTGCCGTGCCCGCCGATGTACTTGGTCAGCGCATTGACCACGAGGCTCGCCCCGACCTCGATCGGGCGGAAGAGCCAGGGCGAGGTCATCGTGTTGTCGACCACGTAGACGATGCCGCGCCGCGCGCAGAGTTCGCCGATGCGCGCGAGATCGGCGACCTGCGTGCGCGGGTTGGCGATCGTCTCGACGAACACGAGCCGCGTCTGGGGCGTCAATGCGGCCTCGACCGCTGCGACGTCGGTCGCGTCGACGAAACTCACCCGCGTCCCGTGCGCTTCGAGCGTCTGGAACATGCTCGCCGTGTTGCCGAACAGGAACCGGCTCGCGACGACGTGGTCGCCGCCGGCGGTGAGCGTGAGCAGCACCGCGCCGATCGAGGCCATGCCGGTGGCGAACGCCACGCTCGCCACGCCGCCCTCCATCGCCGTCACCTTCGCTTCGAGCGCCGAGGTGGTCGGGTTGCCCTGACGCCCGTAGACGTGCCCCGGCTGGCGGTTCTGGAACACGGCCGCGAGGTCGTTCGCGTCGCGGTAGCCGTAGGCCACCGACAGATGCAGCGGCTTGTGCAGCGCGCCATGCTCGATCGTCTGGGCGCGGTCGGAATGGAGGATGGCGGTCGTGAAGCCGCGCTGGGGAGTCGTTGCGTTCATGGCGTTCGAAAAAAGAAAACCCGTCGGGCAGTCTGGCCTCAGCGGCCGCCGGACGGGTTCCGTGTGCCCCCGCAGCCCGAAACCCGGACCCGGAGCGAACCTCGCTTTAGCGGCATTTATCAGGCGCCCGCAAGCTGAAGCATCAAATCGGCGCAAACCTCATGCTACTCCGCGCGACGCGCGCGGTCAAACCGAACCGAACCGCACCGTCTCCACCGCGAAGCGACACACGTCGCCGCGTTCCCCGTTCGCTCGTCGGGAAGCGACGTCAGTCGCCGCCCTCGCCCGGGTCGGCGTTCTGCGCCCGGGCTGGCGGAACTGGAGGCGCGGACGCACCGGCCTCGGGTGCGGGCGGCGTCGCCGCGCGGCTTGCGAACCGGTCGCGGATCACCGTCACCGGGCCCCGCGCCGTCGTGCGCATCACGCGTCCCGCCTTCACGTCGCGGCGCCAGACGACGAAGCCGATCACCACCACCACCAGCGCGAGCAGGAAGAAGATCTCGATCGTGACCATGGCTCCTCCGGAGGAGGCTTTTCGAACCGGCGACCCGTGCGGGCGCCCTCAGTTCGCCGTGCCGACGGTGTCGTCGTCGCGCACCGGTTCGCCGCGCCCTGCGTGACGTTCGCCGGCGAGCCGGTGCAGGTAGTCGGACGTCACGTCCCCGGTGACGTAGCGGCCGTCGAAGCACGACGCCTCGAACTCGGCCAGCGCGGGATTCGCCGCGCGCACCGCGGCCTCGAGCGCCGCGAGGTCCTGGTAGATCAGGAGATCGGCGCCGATCTCGTGCGCGACCTCGGCTTCGCTGCGCCCGTGCGCCACGAGTTCGGCCTGGTTCGGCATGTCGATGCCGTAGACGTTCGGGTAGCGCACCGGGGGGCTCGCCGATGCGAAGTACACCTTGCGCGCGCCGGCGTCGCGCGCCATCTGGACGATCTCCCGCGACGTCGTGCCGCGCACGATCGAGTCGTCGACCAGCAGCACGACCTTGCCGTCGAACTCCATGCCGATCGGGTTGAGCTTCTGGCGCACGCTCTTCTTGCGCAACTCCTGGCCGGGCATGATGAACGTGCGGCCGACGTACCGGCTCTTGACGAAACCCTCGCGGTAGACGAGGCCGAGATCTCCGGCGAGCTGCATCGCGGAGGGCCGGCTCGAGTCCGGGATCGGGATCACGACGTCGATGTCGCGCGCGTCGGGCATCCCGCGCAGGCGTTTCGCGAGCTCGGCGCCCATGTGGATGCGCGACTCGTAGACGCTCGTGCCGTCGATCACGCTGTCGGGTCGCGCGAGGTAGACGTACTCGAAGATGCACGGCACCAGGCGCGGGGCGTCGGCGCACTGGCGCGCGTGCATGCGGCCCGCGAAGTCGACGAAGATCGCCTCGCCCGGGCCGACGTCGCGGAGCAGGCGGAATCCGCAGGCTTCGAGCGCGACCGATTCGGAGGCCACCATGTACTCGGTGCCCGCGAGCGTCTCGTTCGCGCCGATCGCGAGCGGCCGGATGCCGAACGGGTCGCGGAACGCGAGCATTCCGTAGCCCGCGATCATCGCCACGATCGCGTAGGCGCCCCGGCAGCGCCGATGCACCCCGGCGACCGCGCGGAAGATCGCGTCCGGGTCGAGCCGGTGGTGCTGCGCCGACCGCTCGAGTTCGAGCGCCAGCACGTTCAGCAGCACCTCGCTGTCGCTGTTGGTGTTGACGTGGCGGAAGTCGAGCTGGAACAGCTCGCGCTTCAGCTCGTCGCTGTTGGTCAGGTTGCCGTTGTGGCCGAGCGTGATGCCGAACGGCGCGTTGACGTAGAACGGCTGGCTCTCGAGGTCCGAGTGCGCGCTGCCCGCGGTCGGGTAGCGGCAGTGCCCGATGCCGGCCGCCCCGGTCAGTTCGCGCATGTTCCTCGTCCGGAACACGTCGCGCACGTAGCCCGGCCCCTTGTGCATGTGGAACACGTTGCCTTCGCTCGTGACGATCCCGGCCGCATCCTGCCCGCGGTGCTGCAGCAGCATGAGCCCGTCGTAGAGGAGCTGGTTGACCGGCGCGCGCGAGACGGCGCCGACGATGCCGCACATGGTCAGGCTCCGTCCGTGGCGCGGTGCGGCTGCCGCGCGGATACCGGGAACCCGGAGGCGCCCTGCTCGGGCGACCCCGGTCCTGCGGGAAGGGGTGCGCGCAGCGCGCTGCCGGGAGTGGTCATCGGCGAAGGCGAGAAATCGAGGCGTTCGGCCCAGGCCGGCGGCAGCCAGGGCCTGAGCGCCATGGCCGCCGACGCGAGGGACGGTGAGAGGAAGGCATTCTGCCACCAGTTCCGCTGCGCGAACCCGGCCACCCCGGCGATCAGCGCGAACGCGATCATGATCGCGATGCCGCGCACGAATCCGAACGACGCGCCGAGCGCCGCGTCGAGGAAGCCCATGCCGGCCTTGCGCACGATCGCGCGCAGCGGCCAGGCGATGAGCGCGCCCGCGACGATCGCTGCGACGAAGACCAGCACGAACGCGATCACGTAGGGCACCGCCGGCGCGTCCTTCACCGCGGGCAGGTGCGCGCCCAGGAGCGGCGCGAACGCGAGCGCGACGACGAACCCGAGCACCCACGCCGCCGTGCCGATCAGCGAGCGGATCACGCCGCGCGCGTACGCGAACACGACCGACAGCGCGACGACGCCCAGCGCGCCGATGTCGAGCCAGGTCATCGCGCCCGTCCCGTGACGCGGCCGGATGCCGGTGCTCGCGCGCTGCCCGGCATCGCCGCGCGCCGCACGCTACTTCGCCGGGACCACGATGCCGGCGTGGCCCTCGCCCTTCAACCGGTCCCGCGACTGTCCTGCCGCGTCGCGCGTGGGATACGGTCCGACGCGCACCCGCCACAGCGTTCCGCGGGCGGAGGTGAGCGTTTCGGTGAACGCCGGATAGCCGCCACGCTTCAGCTTGTTCGCGAGCGCGTTCGCCCCCTTGTCGTCGGAGAACGCGGCGAGCTGCACGACGAACCCGTCTTTCGCGGCGTCGGCCCTGGACTGTGCGGCAGGAGGCGGGCTCGACGTTGCGGACTTCGCCTGCGGCTGCGGAGCGGGAACCGGCGTCGTGGCCTTCGTCGCAGCCGGAGGCTGCGCGGCCGGCGGCGGCGGGTCGCCCGCGGGAGGCGTCGCAGCTGGCGCCTGCGGCGCCGACTCGGCGGGAGCCGAAGGCCGGCTGCCTGGCGCGAGCACCGACTTCTCGGCGTCCGCGAGCGACTTGCGCGGCGGCTCGGAGAGCTTGTTCTGGAACTTGCCGTCGTCGATCGGCGGGATGCGGACCGACACGTCCTCGCCAAGCGGCCTGGGCTCGCTCTCGAGCAGCATCGGGACGACGACGGCGGCGACCAGTGCCAGCACGACCGCACCGATCAGGCGCCGTCGTCCGCGGCGCTTCAGTTCATCGAGGTTGAGATCGGCGGGTTCGGCCATCGGGCGCTCCGGCCCGCAGCTCATCCGGTGGCCGACAGCACGGCCGCCACCGTGAGGAACGAACCAAAGGCGACGATTCTATCAGCCTCGCCCGCCACGGCGAGCGCGGCACGCCAGGCGCTTCCGACGTCGGCCTCTGCGCGGATCGCGCCGACAGGCACGCCGGCCCGCGCGAGCGCTTCGGCGATCCGGCCGGCCGACGCGCCGCGCGGTCCCGGCAGCGGCGCGACGAACCAGCGGTCGACTCGGTCCCTCATCGCCGCAGCGACCGCCTCGATGTCCTTGTCCGAGAGCATCGCGAACACCGCGTAGGTCGTCGGATGGAAGCCCATCGAACCGAGCGCTGCGGCCAGCGCCCGCGCTGCCTGGGGGTTGTGGGCCACGTCGAGCACCCGCGTCGGACGTCCCGGCAGGACCTGGAAACGACCCGGCAGTTCGACGCTCACGAGCGCGTCCCGCAGCGCGCCTGCAGTCACCGGGACCCGGTCCCGCAACGCATCGACCGCCGCGATCGCGCACGCCGCGTTCCCGAGCTGGAACGCGCCGCGGAGCGCCGGGTGGGGCAGGCCGTAGCGCTCGCCGCCCGGCCCCCGGTAGCGCCACTGCCCGTCCTCCGCGATCGCCGCGAAATCGCGCCCGGCGACGAGAAGGGGTGCGCCGATGCGCCTGGCCGTCTCGACGAGCGACGCCGGCGGATCGGCATCGCCGCAGATCGCGATACGCCCGGACCGGAAGATGCCCGCCTTCTCGCGGCCGACCGACTCGCGATCGGCGCCGAGGAACTCCCGGTGGTCGAGATCGACGCTCGTGACCACTGCGACATCGGCGTCGATCGCGTTGACCGCATCGAGCCGTCCGCCCAGCCCCACTTCGAGCACGAGGACGTCGGGCCGCGCGCGCGAGAACAGGAGGAGCGCGGCAAGCGTCCCGAATTCGAAGTAGGTCAGCGGAACCGCGGCGTCGCCGATGTTGCGCGCGTCCTCGATCGCGCGAAACGCCGCGACGAGCGTGTCGTCGGTCGTCTCGATGCCGCCGATGCGGACGCGCTCGTTGTAGCGCGCAAGGTGCGGCGACGCGTACAGGCCGGTGCGATAGCCGGCGCATCGGAACACCGCTTCGATCATCGCCGCGGTCGACCCCTTGCCGTTGGTACCGGTGACGGTGACGACCGGGCAGGTGATCGCGATGTCGAGCCGGTCGAGTACCGCCTGCACGCGATCGAGGCCCATCGCGATCGCGCTGGGGTGCAGCGTCTCGAGGCAGGCGAGCCATTCCGAGAGCGTCCGCGGACGCGCCGCTCTGCCGCTCACGCGAAATCCCCGGGCACGAAGGCGTAGACGGCGGCGTCGTGCGACTCCCCCCGGATCAGGAGCCGGTTGCGCGCGCAGCCTTCGTAGCGCGCGCCGGAACGTTCGGCAGCGCGCCTGCTGGGGGCGTTGCCGAGCGCGACGACGATCTCGACCCTTCCCAGCCCTGCCTCGTCGAACGCCCACCGGGCGGCGAGCCGTGCGGCGGCCGGCGCGATGCCGCGCCCGCGCCGCGACGCGCGCACCCAGTAGCCCAGTTGCGCGAAGCGATGGGCACGATCGACGTCGTGCAATCCGGCCGCGCCAAGAACCTCCCCGGACGCAGCGTCCTCGACCAGGACCGCGAAGTCGGTGCCCGAATCCCACTCGGCATCGCGCCTGGCGAGCCACTCGGCGGTATCGGCGATCGCATAGCCGTCGTGCATCCACGGCAGCCACGCGGCGAGATGCGCGCGCGACTCGTCGATCGCCGCGTAGAACGCGGCGAGGTCGGTCGGCAGGAAGCGGCGGATCGCGATGCGCCCGTCGGAGGCGAGCGGCGTCACTCGGATGCGGAAGCGGTCAGGCGGGAACCGGCGCGCGCATCAGCAGCGCGAGCAGCCGCGCGAGTTCCTCGCGCAGCGCGCGACGGTCGACGATCATGTCGATCGCGCCCTTCTCGAGCAGGAACTCCGCGCGCTGGAAGCCTTCCGGCAGCTTCTCGCGCACCGTCTGCTCGATCACCCGCGGGCCGGCGAAGCCGATCAGCGCGCCGGGCTCGGCGATCACGAGATCCGCGACGAAGGCGAACGACGCCGACACGCCGCCCATCGTCGGGTCGGTCAGGATCGAGACGAAGGGCAAGTGCGCTTTCGCGAGCTCCTGCAGCACGGCCGTCGTCTTCGCCATCTGGAAGAGCGAATTCACCCCCTCCTGCATTCGCGCGCCGCCCGACGCCGAGATGGCGACGAACGGAATGCGGTTCTCGTAGGCCACGCGCACGCCTCGCACGAAGCGCTCGCCGACCACCGAGCCCATCGAGCCGCCCATGAACTCGAACTCGAACGCCGCAAGGACCAGCGGCACGCCGGCCACGCTCCCCTGCATCACCACAAGCGCGTCGGTCTCGCCGGTCTCCTCGAGAGCGGCCGCGAGGCGCTCCGGGTACTTCTTCTGATCCTTGAACTTGAGCGAGTCGATCGGCACGACCTCGGAGCCGATCTCGAAGCGTCCCTCGGGATCGAGGAGCTGATCGACGCGCGAGCGCGCCGACACGCGCGCGTGATGGCCGCACTTCGGGCACACCGACAGGTTCTTCTCGAGGTCGGTGCGGTAGAGCACCGCCTCGCAGGCCGCGCACTTGATCCACAGGCCTTCCGGGACCGCCTGCTTGCGGCCGCCCGGCGCGCTCTTGATGCGCGGGGGCAGAAGCTTCTGCAGCCAGCTCACGTTGTTCTCCTGCGTCGCGGGAGAGGACACCCCCGGTCCCACGGACGTCCCACGGACGCGGGGTGGCCCATGGTATCAGGCGGCGCGCTTCGCGGGCATCGCGTCCAGCGCCCGGCGGATCGTGGCGAGCCACGCGCCCGCGCGCTCCGCGGCGCCGTCGGGCGGACCGTTCTCGATCTCCTGGATGATCCGGGCGCCGATGATGACCGCGTCCGCGTGGGCGGCGACCGCCCTGGCGCTCGCGGCATCGCGGATCCCGAACCCGACTCCGACCGGCAGCTTCACGTGGCGGCGGATCTCCGAGAGCCTGCGCGCGACGTCGCCGGTGTCGAGGTGCGCGGCACCGGTCACGCCCCGCAGCGACACGTAGTAGACGAAGCCGCGCGCGAGCGCGGCCACCCGCGCGATCCGCGAAGGCGGCGTCGTCGGCGCGAGCAGGAAGATCGTCGCGAGGTCTCGTTCGTGGAGCGTCGCGGCGAAATCGGCCGCCTCCTCGGGCGGGTAGTCGACGACGAGCGCGCCGTCGACGCCCGCGTCCTTCGCACGGTCGGCGAAGTCGCGCACGCCCATGGATTCGACCGGGTTCGCGTAGCCCATCAGCACGACCGGCGTGTTCCTGTCGCGCTCGCGGAATCGCCGCACGACGGCGAGAACGTCTTTGAGTCCGACGTGCTTCGCGAGCGCGCGCTCCGAGGCGCGCTGGATCACCGGGCCGTCGGCCATCGGATCCGAGAACGGCACGCCGAGCTCGATCGCGTCCGCGCCGGACGCGACGAGCGCGCGCATCACCTCGAGCGTTCCGTCGAGCGAAGGATCGCCGGTCGTGATGTACGGAATCAGTGCGGTGCGTCCCTCCGCCCGCAGGCGCGCGAACGTCGCGTCGATGCGGTTCATGAGCGGGTGGCGGCCGCGGGCGCCGCGAAGTCCAGTCCCGAACGCTCGGCGACCGTCGCCATGTCCTTGTCGCCGCGGCCGGAGAGGTTGACCAGCAGGATGCGGTCCTTCGGCATCGCCGTCGCGATCTTCGCGGCGTAGGCGAGCGCGTGCGACGATTCCAGCGCGGGGATGATCCCTTCGATGCGGCAGCACGCGTGGAACGCGGCGAGCGCCTCGGCGTCGGTGATCGTCACGTAGCTCGCGCGGCCGCTGTCCTTCAACCACGCGTGCTCGGGACCCACGCCGGGATAGTCGAGTCCCGCGGACACCGAGTGCGTCTCGACGATCTGGCCGTTCTCGTCCTGCAGGAGGTAGGTGCGGTTGCCGTGCAGCACGCCGGGGCGGCCCGCTGTGAGCGAGGCCGCGTGCCTGCCGGTCCCGATGCCCTCTCCCGCCGCCTCGACGCCGACGAGTTCCACCTGCTCGTGCGAGACATAGGGATGGAAGATGCCCATCGCGTTCGAGCCGCCGCCGACACAGGCGATCACGACATCCGGCTGCCGCCCCGCTGCTTCCGGCATCTGCACGAGGCACTCGCGGCCGATGACGCTCTGGAAATCGCGCACCATCATCGGGTACGGGTGCGGACCGGCGACCGTGCCGATGATGTAGAACGTCGTGTCGACGTTGGTGACCCAGTCGCGCATCGCCTCGTTCAGCGCGTCCTTCAACGTCTTCGAGCCCGACTCGACCGGCACGACCGTCGCGCCCAGCAGCTTCATCCGGTAGACGTTCTGCACCTGCCGCCTCACGTCCTCGGAGCCCATGTAGACCACGCACTCGAGACCGTAGCGGGCCGCCACCGTGGCGGCGGCGACGCCGTGCATGCCGGCGCCGGTCTCCGCGATCACGCGCGGCTTGCCCAGGCGCCGCGCGAGCAGCGCCTGGCCGATGCAGTTGTTGACCTTGTGCGCGCCGGTGTGGTTGAGGTCCTCGCGCTTCAGCCAGATCTGGGCGCCGCCCAGTTCGCGCGACCAGCGCTCCGCGTGGTACACGGGAGAGGGCCGCCCGACGTAGTGCTTGAGTTCGCGCTCGAACTCCGCGCGGAACGCCGGGTCGCGGCGCGCCTCGTCGTACTGCGAGCGCAGTTCGTCCAGTGCTCCGATCAGCGTCTCGGCGACGAACACGCCGCCGTAGGGACCGAAGTGGCCGCGCGCGTCAGGAAGGTCGTTCATTTGCATCGGCTTCGCGTACCCTGGCGACGAACGCGGCGATGCGCGCCGCGTCCTTGACTCCCTTGATCGGGCTGCCGCCCGCATCGAGCGTCTCGACGCCGGACGACACATCGACCGCCCACGGCCGCACTCGCCGGATCGCCTCGCCCACGTTGTCGGACGTGAGCCCCCCCGACAGCACGATGGGCACCGGCAGCGCGCGGGGAATGCGACCCCAGTCGAAGCTCTGCCCCGTGCCGCCCGGCAAGCCGCCAGCAGGCGGATGGTCGAGCAACCAGCCCGCGGCATCCCCGTAGGGCGAGGCCGATTCTAGCAAATCGACACCTGCCTCCACCGCGATCGCCTTGAGGTAGGGACGGCCGAAGGAACGGCAGAACGCTGCGCTTTCGCTCCCGTGGAATTGCAGCATCGCGAGCGGTACCGCCTCGAGGACCGCACGCACCTCGCCGGCGGATGGGTCGACGAAGAGCCCGACGGCGGTCACGAACGGCGGGATCGCCGCGGCAATCTCGCGCGCGCGCTCGACCGCCGCGGCGCGCGGCGTGCCCGACCAGAACACCATGCCGATCGCATCGGCACCTCCGCGTGCGGCGTCGAGCGCGTGCTCCACGCGCGTGATGCCGCAGATCTTGATTCGCGTGCGCCTCATCGGAAGGTCGTCCAATCCGGGGTCGGAGTCGCGTATCCGGCGAGAATGTAGCGGAATGTAGGGTCAGACTCGACTTTCCGAAGTCAGGAAAGTCGAGTCTGACCCTACATTCCCCCCCTACATTCCGGAAAGTCGAGTCTGACCCTGCATTCCGCCGAATCCCAATTCTCGCCGCGTCGCCGGCAACCCGTAGGCCGCGTCGTAGTCCGCGCCGCAGAAGTACAAGCCGTCGGGCGCGAACGTCGCCGGGCCCTTCGTGCGGTCGCGTGCGTCGAGGAGTTCCCCGAGCCACGCAGGCGCCGCCTTGCCGGCGCCGATCTCGACCAGGGCGCCCACGAGGTTGCGGACCATGTGGTGCAGGAAGGCGTCGGCGGACACGTCGATGCGGATCAGGTCGGCTCGCGCGGAGAGTTCGAACCGGTGGATCGTCTTCACGGGCGACTTCGCCTGACACCCGGAAGCGCGGAAGGACGAGAAGTCGTGCCGCCCGAGCGCGAGCGCCGCCGCACTGCGCATCGCGTCCAGATCGAGCGGGCGATGATACCAACCGACGCGCCCGGCCATGAGCCCCGGCCGCTCCGGCCGCGCAAGCAGCAGGTACGCGTAGTGGCGCGCGGTCGCGGCGAAGCGGGCGTGGAACGCGTCGGGCACCGGATGCGCCCACAGCATCGCGATCGCCGGCGGCAGGTGCGCATTGACGCCGCGCACCCAGGCCGATAGCGGACGATTCTGCGGCACGTCCGCGTGCACGATCTGCGAGAGCGCGTGGACGCCCGCGTCGGTGCGTCCGGCGGGGATCGCCACGACGTCGGCCTGCGCGACCTCGCGCAGCGCGCGTTCGAGCGCGTCCTGAACGCCGCAGCGCGCCGGCTGCGACTGGAAGCCGCAGAAGGTCCGGCCGTCGTACTCGAGGGCAAGCGCGATGCGCATGGCCGCAAGGATCGCACACCCGATGGCCGGGTATGTCAGTATGGCACCGTGCGCGCGGCGTTCACCCTCCCCATGGTCCTGGCATCGGCGTGGTCGGCGGCCGTCGCGCAGATGCCCGGCGGGATGCCTGCGCCATCGCCAGGCGACCTCGCCGAAGCCGCGGCGGCCTGCGAGCAGCTCGGGAAGGTCCCCAACGCACCGATGTCGGTGCAGGCGTGCAAGGCGATGCTGGGCATGTCCGGCACGATCGAGCGAATGCAGTCGGCGGCGGCGGATCCGTCCGCGCAGCGCCCGGGCGACGCGCAGCTTTCCTGTGACGCGCTTTTCGCCGAGATGACGTCGATCGGAACCGCGCAGGCGCCGCCGCCCGGCAACTAGCGGACGAGCCATTCACCGCCGGCCCGTCCGATCGAAACGCCGCGGATCGGCGTCAGGGTTCGCGTGGCGAACACGGTACGGCAGGCACGATCTGCGCCGGGAAACCCC